>Ga0209123_1000256_pt1 | contig 76945 bp, 59 predicted proteins | sample BarGraIncu00431A_FD_184500 | JGI IMG/M metagenome (GOLD analysis project Ga0209123, IMG submission 184500) | Arctic peat soil microbial communities from Barrow, Alaska, USA - Barrow Graham LP Incubations 004-31A (SPAdes) (version 2) | ecosystem: Environmental > Terrestrial > Soil > Wetlands >... | reverse complement strand
CAATCTCGTCGATAAATACAATGCCACGTTCGGCAGCTTTTACATCGTAATCGGCTACTTGTAGCAGGCGTGTAAGGATGCTTTCGATATCCTCACCCACATATCCAGCTTCGGTTAGCACGGTGGCATCGACAATGGCAAACGGCACGTGTAATTTCTTTGCAATAGTACGGGCCAAAAGTGTTTTCCCTGTTCCGGTATATCCCACCATGATAATATTTGATTTTTCAATCTCCACATCATCGCTGGTTTTTTCTTGCATCAACCTTTTGTAGTGATTGTAAACAGCTACCGAAAGAAACTTTTTGGCTTCGTTCTGACCAATCACATATTCGTCGAGGTATTCTTTTATCTCAATTGGTTTTGGAAGTTGCTCTTTATTTAAATTGGGCAATTTCGATTTGCTTAAGGTGTTTTCTTTTACAATGTCCGAGGCCTGTACAGCACATTCGTCACAAATGTGTGCACCCTCCATGCCCATAATAAAAAAGCCTACCTGCGATTCCGGACGCCCGCAAAAGTTACATTTTTTTGTCGTTTTAGCCATATGTAGCCCTTTTCTATCCCCACGATGGGGGATTCAAGTTAGTTTTTGTTTGTAGTTGATTGTCTCTTTAAGTTCCCCATACGGGGATTTAGGGACTTTATTTTTTCTTTTCGTTGAATAAGATTTTGTCAATCATACCGTATTCCAATGCTTCTTCCGAAGTCATCCAGTAGTCACGGTCTGAATCTTTTTCGATACGTTCGAATGGATTTTTTGAATGATCGGCGATGATAGTGTACAATTCTTTTTTCAGTTTTTGAATTTCACGTGCAGTAATTTCAATATCTGAAGCCTGGCCTTGCGCGCCGCCCATTGGTTGGTGAATCATTACACGCGAGTGTTTCAAGGCCGAACGTTTTCCTTCGGCACCCGCTACCAATAATACTGCACCCATCGATGCTGCCATACCTGTACAGATAGTAGCTACGTCGGAACTGATAAATTGCATGGTATCATAGATGCCTAGTCCGGCATAAACCGAACCGCCCGGAGTGTTCAAATAAATGGAGATGTCTTTTCCGGGATCAGATGAATCTAAGTAAAGTAACTGAGCCTGAATAACATTAGCAGTATAATCGTCTACTTGAGTTCCAAGAAAAATAATACGATCCATCATCAACCGCGAAAAAACATCCATTTGAGTAACATTCAATTGACGTTCTTCCAAAATAGAAGGTGAGATGTAGTTGCTTGTAATATCGGCGTATTTGTCCAACGCCAACCCATTCATGCGTAGATGTTTGGTTGCGAAATCGCGAAAATCGTTGTTGTTCATATTTATAATATTTTTAATGAGCTTCTAAAATCGGAAAAGGCCTTTAACCATCCCCAAAAAGAGAAACAAAGATAATTCAATTTTTGTTTAAATTTTTAGCAGTTAAAAGCCTTTTCGACAAAATATTTCGAAACAATTATTTTGCTTCGAACATTTTGTTGAATTCTTCTATCGAAACTTCTTTAGTTTCCAATTTTACAGCTCCTTTTACTACTGCAAATACTTTTTCTTCAGCTACTTTGTCGACAATGTTTTTAAGCGTATCTTCTTTTTTCAACATGTCTTTAGCGTAGTTGGCAATAATTTCGTCGTCCATGCCAATCATCCCGTATTGAGCAAATTGCGCTTTCGCCATTTTCTTGGCAAATTCTTCAACGTCTTCTTTTTCAACTTTTACATCGTTAGTTTTCGCCAATTTGTCTTTTACAAGATGCCAGGTTAAGTCAGCAATCATTTTTGAATAATCCTCATCTAATTTCTCAGCAGTCAGATTTTCGTTAGAAGACAATACCCAACGTTTCAAGAAAGTGTCAGGGAAAGGAAGACTGTTGTATTTTGCAATCAACATTTCCTGAGCGTCAACACCAAATTTATATTCGCTGTCAGAAATCAGGTTTTCCTGAATGTTTTCTTTGATTTTTGCACGGAATTCTTCTACGCTCGATACAACACCTTCGCCGTATACTTTGTCGAACAACTCTTGATCGATTTCAGATTCGTGGTAGCGGGTGATGCTTTCGATTTTTAATTGGAAGTCAGCATCGATTGTTTTTGCTTCGTCTTTCGAAATTTTCAGCAATGAGCTGATTTCTGCTTCTTCAACGTATGCTTTAGCAGGGTTGAAAGTGACTAAGTCGCCTTTTTTTGTTCCAGCGAAAAGTGCTTTCTGATCAGCATCTTTCATGTACGCAATTGTTAAGGTAGCGTCCTGAACTTTAAGACCTTCTTCGTTTACTTTGCCATTTGCCATTTCCAGCAATTCGCCTTTCAACATGTCTTTTTCTTCAACGCTATCTTCCTGAATATATTTACCGTAACGACCTGTATATGATTTAACCTGATTGTCAATCATTTCTTCGCTAACAGTAATGTTGTAGAAAGTTACTTTATCTTTTTTTGTCAATTCTACTTCAAATTCAGGAGCAATACCCAAATCGAAAACAAATTCGAAAACTTCTTGAGTTTCAAAATCAATTTGTTTTTGTTCTGTTTGGTTTGGAAGTGGCTCGCCAAGTATATTGATATTGTTGTCGCGAATGTAACCATATAAACCATCAGAAACTAATTTGTTGATTTCCTCAGCTAATACAGCTTTTCCGTACATTTTTTTTACTAAACCCACCGGCACCATGCCTGGGCGGAAGCCTGGGATATTTGCTTTTTTGCGATAATCGCGTAAAGTTTTGTCCACTTTTTCGGCGTAATCCACTTTTTCAATGCTTAATGTAACCAATGCATTGCTCTGATCGAGGTCTTTTCTGACAATATTCATAAATATAATAATCTAGTAATTTGCTGATATTTATCTTTTTGTAATGGGCTGCAAAGGTACAAAAAAAAGAGAAACACATTGCAATTTATATGAAAAAAAATGCTAACGCTTTAAATTTGAGTTTCAATGGGTTAATGATTTTGGTTTTAGCGTTCCATTGAATTAAAAAAGAAGTGAACCGATAATCGATTCACTTCTTTTTTAATTATTTTTCGATTGATTTTTATGTCATAGCATATAGATCAAATTCATTGTAAAAACTTTGTTTTTGAACGAGCTGGTATTATTGGTTGTGCTTTTTATGCCATTGCTCCAAGTGCCGCCCAGTTGAATTTTTCTAAAAAGTTCGACCCCTACACCAAAGTTATAGCCGTAATCCACACGGTCGGCAAAAGTCTTGTAGGTTTCTTTTTCGGTAGTGCTTGTGCTTTCGGTAACGGTTGATCCATTTAGCGCACAGCCTCCGTAAATACCTCCAAAACCATATACGCCAACAAGACCCAAAATTAAATGATAACGGATATTGAGTGGAACTTCGAGGTAGTTTATTTCCTTGTAGCCGTTGCGCAATACGTTATTTACATTTATGCTGTCGAAATGAAAGCTACTTCCTTTTTGGGAAAGTAAAGCACCAATTTCTAAACCCATTCCAGATTTTTTTGGCATTGCCTGATATACCAGTCCGATTTGATAGCCCGTTAAATTGCTGGATTTGAAACTTGCAGCAACATCGGGCTGATCAAATGATCTGATTTCATTTGCCATGTTCAAACCAGCTTTTATGCCCAATTGAGCAAATATGCCGGTTGAATAAAGTAATGTCATGAGCATTAAGAAGTTTTTTCTTTTCATATTACAAAGAAATTAAATTTGACGTGTTAGGTGTCATTTCTAAACAAACAACTTTTATGCCAATGATAAATTATTTTCTGGTCATACGTTTACGTTCATTCTCATCAAGGTAGATTTTACGTAATCTGAAAGTCAACGGAGTGATTTCAACGTATTCATCTTCTTTGATATATTCCAATGCTTCTTCCAAGCTGAAAACGATAGGTGGAATAAGTTTGGCTTTGTCATCCGCACCTGAAGCACGCATGTTGGTAAGTTTCTTAGGTTTGGTAACGTTCACTACCATATCGCCTTCTTTTGCACTTTCACCTACAACCTGACCTGCGTAGATCTCGTCTTGTGGAAATACGAAGAAACGACCACGATCTTGTAGCTTGTCTAATGAATAAGCAAATGCTTTTCCACCTTCCATGGCGATAATAGATCCGTTAGTACGTTTTTCGATATGACCTTTGTAAGGTTGGTATTCCAGGAAGCGGTGAGACATAATAGCTTCACCTGCAGATGAAGTAAGTACGGAGTTACGCAATCCGATAATACCACGTGAAGGAATCATGAATTCGAGTTGAATGCGGTCGTTTACAACTTCCATGCTTAGCATTTCACCCTTGCGGATAGCTACCATTTCAATTACTTTACCTGAACAATCTTCCGGTAAATTGATAGTAAGTTGTTCAATTGGTTCGCAACGTACGCCATCAATTTCTTTGAAGATTACCTGTGGTTGACCTACTTGAAGCTCATAACCTTCGCGACGCATAGTTTCAATAAGTACCGACAAGTGAAGTACACCACGTCCGTAAACGTTCCAGACATCCGAAGCAGGATCTTTTTCAACACGTAAAGCAAGATTTTTGTCCAACTCTTTTGTTAAGCGGTCTTGAATATGACGTGAAGTTACAAATTTACCTTCTTTTCCGAAGAATGGGGAGTTGTTGATAGTAAATACCATACTCATGGTTGGTTCGTCGATAGCAATTGGTACCAGTGGTTCAGGGTTTTGTAAATCGGCAATAGAATCGCCAATATCAAATCCTTCGATACCTACCAAAGCGCAAATATCACCCGATTTTACCTCAGTAGCACGTGTACGTCCTAGTCCGGTAAAGGTATGTAGTTCTTTAATCCTCGATTTGATTGGAGTGCCATCTCTTTTTACAAGATTTACATCCATGCCTTCGCGCAATGTTCCACGGTGAACGCGTCCTACTGCAATACGACCTACATATGATGAATAGTCGAGTGAAGTGATAAGCATTTGTGGTGTACCTTCCAGGTATTCAGGTTCAGGTATGTATTTAATAATAGCATCTAATAATGGTATGATGCTATCGGTTTGTTCTTTCCAATCTTCTGACATCCAGTTGTTCTTAGCAGAGCCGTAGATAGTGTGGAAGTTAAGCTGAGTTTCGGTAGCGTTCAGGTTGAACATCAAATCGAATACCGCTTCGTGAACTTCGTCCGGGCGACAGTTTTGTTTATCTACTTTGTTTACTACTACAATAGGAAGTAATCCCATTTGAATAGCTTTCTGTAGTACAAAACGAGTCTGAGGCATTGGGCCTTCGAAGGCATCTACCAACAATAAAACACCGTCGGCCATGTTTAATACACGTTCGACTTCACCACCAAAGTCCGAGTGACCCGGAGTGTCAATGATGTTGATTTTGTATCCCAGATAGTCGATGGATACATTCTTTGCTAATATGGTGATACCCCTTTCGCGTTCGAGGTCATTATTATCCATGATTAACTCGCCGGCGTTTTCGTTTTCGCGGAACAGGTGTCCAGCTAATAACATCTTGTCTACCAAGGTTGTTTTTCCGTGGTCAACGTGGGCAATAATAGCAATGTTTCTAATTTTTTGCATGTAATACAATCTTTTTTTTTGAGGGTGCAAAGTTAGTCAAAATAATTCAATATTCATTTTATTTCGGAAATGAACTGAATATTAGATAGTAAACCTCTGTTTTTTGAAGTTGTTATTATATTGTTTTATTCATATTATCGTAAAAAAGAGCACATTATTTTTGTGTGATAAAAAAATAATAGTACTTTTGCAGTCCAATTTTAGCGTAATCTCTGACAGAATATAGAATGGTCTGTGAATATTGCGCATATTATTAAAATAAAAAAAGAGCAATAATGGACTTTATTAAAATTGCAGAACAAGCATTTCTTGTTGACAAAACGCACCCTGCTTTCAAAGCCGGTGACACAGTTACGGTAGCCTACCGTATTATTGAGGGAACAAAAGAACGTATTCAAGAGTTTCGTGGAGACGTAATCAAAGTAGTTGGACACGAAGGTAGAAAACGCTTTACAGTTCGTAAAATTTCAAGTAACGTTGGAGTTGAGCGTATTTTCCCATTAGATTCACCATTTATCGAAAGCATTACTGTAAACAAACATGGTAAAGTTCGTCGCGCTAAATTGTACTATTTACGTGCACTTACCGGTAAAAAAGCAAGAATCAAAGAAAGACGTGTATAATTACAGTCTTCGTAAAAGAAATAAAAAAGAGAAATCCAAAAGGGTTTCTCTTTTTTTGTGCCTGTAAATCACTCATTGTTAATTTACGAATATTCCAAAAAATGAGTATATTTGCACTCTGCAAAGAAGAGTACTTGTTTGTAGGCTTAAATATACGAATAATTATATAACATTTTAATATGAGCTTAGTAGCCGATACCGGTAAGTATATTTTATTAATGAAGCGGGTCTTTGTTGCGCCCGATAGGGGACGAATGTTTTTTCGTCAATTTCCCAAAGAACTTGAAAAGCTAGGTTTGCAGTCTTTGCCTATTGTAGCTATCATATCTATTTTCATTGGGTTTATTATGACCATGCAAACTAAGCTGAACACGTCGAACCCCTTGTTACCGGTTTACACTACCGGATTGGTAACGCGTGACACCTTGCTGCTTGAGTTTTCATCTACTATCCTGTGTTTGATTTTAGCAGGGAAAGTAGGCTCTAATATTGCCTCCGAAATAGGAACGATGCGCATTACCGAACAAATTGATGCACTCGAAATTATGGGTGTCAATTCGGCTAATTATCTAATACTTCCCAAGATTGTTGCCTTTGTGGTAATGATGCCTTTTTTGGTTATTTTTAGTATGGCTTTAGGTATATTTGGTGGATACTTTGTGGGTGTTTTGACTACTATTATGACTACGGGTGATTATCTGGTTGGGATAAAATTTGCTTTTGTGCCGTATTATGTTTTCTACTCATTAATAAAATCGATGATTTTTGCCTTCCTTATTTCATCGGTGGCAGCATTTTATGGTTACTATTCGTACGGAGGTGCCCTCGATGTTGGTAAATCGAGTACCAATGCAGTTGTAAACGGAAGTATTCTGATTCTGTTTTTCAATATTCTTATCACCAAAATTATGTTGAACTAATGGTTCGTAGAGGCTAGACAGGAAATAAAATGATTGAAGTAAAAAATATAGAAAAATCCTTCGAAAGTAACCATGTGTTGAAAAATGTGTCAGCAGTTTTCGAAACCGGAAAGACCAATATGATTATTGGTGGTAGTGGTTCCGGAAAAACGGTACTTATGAAAAGCATTATCGGTCTGCATCGCATTGATGGCGGTCGTATTGAGTACGATGGACGTAACCTGCCTGATATGAAGATGAGCGAAATACGTTTGTTACGTCGCGAGGTGGGCATGCTGTTTCAGGGTTCTGCTCTTTTCGATTCGTTGACCGTATTGGAAAACGTAATATATCCACTCGAAATGTTTTCGCCGAGCACGAAAGAAGAAATGATGGAGCGGGCTCGTTTTTGTCTGAAACACGTGAACCTCGAAGAAAAAGCTTTCGGGTTAGCGCCGTCGGAGATTAGTGGTGGTATGCAAAAACGTGTGGCTATTGCCAGAGCTATTGCATTGCAGCCTAAATACTTGTTTTGTGATGAACCCAACTCAGGGCTTGATCCCAAAACATCGCTTGTTATTGATCAATTGATACATGAAGTAACGCACGAATTTGATATTACGACTATTATCAACTCGCACGATATGAACTCGGTAATGGAGATTGGGGAGAATATTATTTTTATTGAAAAAGGAGAAAAGGCGTGGCAAGGGAACAAAGATGATATCTTTCACGTTGATAACGAAGCGCTGAACAATTTTGTTTTTGCGTCCGAACTATTCAAAAAAGTAAAAAGAACAAATCAATGAAACGTGCATTCCATAAATTATAGTTAGTTGTGGATTTTTTATAATGCAAGTTCCGTGCGATAGTTTAAAAACAATTATTTACGCATGAAAATAATTTCTTATAATGTGAACGGTATAAGAGCCGCTCTTCAAAAGAATTTTACCGAATGGCTTACAGCTGAGAATCCTGATGTGCTTTGCTTGCAAGAAACGAAAGCTCAACCCGACCAAATAGACACCATGATATTTGCCGAATTGGGATATACTTCTTATCTGCATTCGGCTGAGAAAAAAGGATATAGCGGAGTGGCCATTATCACCAAACAGGCTCCCGATAAGGTTGTAATTGGAATGGATGTTCCACTCTACGATGGAGAAGGACGAGTAATTCGTGCCGATTTTGGCGATGTGACTGTTGTTTGCGTGTATATTCCTTCGGGCTCGTCGGGCGATTTACGTCAGGTATTCAAGATGGAATTCCTGAAATCATTTGCTATTTACATTGCCAATCTTCGTAAAACAAGAGCCAATATCGTTGTTTGCGGTGATTATAATATTTGTCATAAGCCAATTGATATCAATCATCCTGAGCGTCAAAACGGTGTTTCGGGTTTTTTACCCGAAGAGCGTGCCTGGCTAGATGAACTGGAGGCAAGCGGCATGGTAGATTCTTTCCGCGTGTTTGATCAGAGCGCAGAAAAATATAGTTGGTGGAGTTATCGTGGTGGAGCAAGATTTAGAAATGCTGGGTGGCGTATCGACTATCATTGGGTGAGTGAGTCGCTATGTGATAGGTTGACCTCTGCAGCCATACTTGATGGCGCTGTGCATTCCGATCATTGCCCAGTAGTAGTCGAACTTACATGATTACATCATTTTTCTTCTAAATATCTTGTTTTTAATGATAAAAAACAATAAATCTTGTACAAAGAAGGTCGTAAAACGAAAAATAAATTTAACTTTGTCGTTTCAAAAATAACCCCTATCAATATGAAGTTCTATTTTCTTAAATTCATTTGCCTATTTTGCGTTGCTGTGGCTTTATCTGGATGTTTAAAGACTAACGAAACAACAGTCATCAACTCCACAAATCCTCGCATGACATCTTTCACTTTAGCTGGAAATGACTCAATAACCAAAGCAGTTTTTACGGTTAATGCTGATAGTGTGACCATCGAAAATGTTGATTCATTGCCGTACAAAACTCCAATCAATAAAGCTATTCCAACATTTACATTTGTGAGTAGCGTTGGAGCATTGTTGTATATAAATGGATCGACGACTGGTAAAACGGTGACAGGAAAGGATACCGTTGATTTTAATTTGCCGGTAAAAGTTATAAATAAGGCTGCTGATAATTTGCCGGCGAAAGAGTATAGTATTAAAGTGAATGTTCACAAAGTAGAACCGAAATTATATGTGTGGAGTCAGCTGAATAATAGTGCCGGGGCAGTTAATCCAACAAGTCAGAAAGCAATTTACTTCAACAATAAACTTTTTTATTATGCAAATGAAGCAGGTGTTATCAACTTGTACACTTCAACAAATGGTGTGGCATGGTCAGCAGCGAATCTAAGCGGCTTGCCTGCCAATGCTTCGATGGTAAATACAGTCCAATTTAATGGAAAGCTTTTTTACACTCAGGATGGAGTGACTATGTACTCTTCAACAGATGGAATTGTATGGACAGGTATCAATAATGCCCCTGTGAATAATACATTTAAGTCATTGTTGTTTGCTTTGAATGGACGTATATATGCTATTACTCAGTCAAATGATTTAAAATATTACTTTGCAAGTTCGGCTGATGGTGCAAGTTGGTCGACGACTAAAGAATTGCCAACTAATTTTCCAATAACCGATTTTACTGCACTTTCGTTTACATCTCGTGTAGGTAATAAGGCCAAGGCAATAGTTATTGGTGGTAGGAGGACTCCTGAAGGTTCGCCTTTGAATACAAATTGGAATACCGAAGACGGTGATTATTGGGTGAACTTTAACGAGAATGCGAGTCACAGCAAATCGTTAGATACATTGGCATTGGGCGCTTCGCTTATTGCTTACGACAGTAAATTATTCGTATTTGGAACTAAAAGAGATAGTATCACAGTAACTCAGTATAAAGTGTCTTTGGACGAAGGTTTGACATGGAAAGCTCCTGATACTACGTATAATAAATTGCCGAAGACTTACATGAAAAGAAATTATTCATCTGTTGTGGTAGATAATTCAAACCACATTTACATCGTCGGAGGAAAAGCTAGCACAACCATTTTGACAGATGTATGGACTGGAAAATTAAATAGATTAAGTTTTATCAGGCAATAGTCTGAAATAATGATAGTTGAAAAGGTGATTTTGTAAGCAAAATCACTTTTTTTTGTTTGAACTAGTTTACTAATGAATTTTTTGCTTACTTTTGCGCCGTCTTAAAAATACAACAGCAATGAATAAAAAAGCTCAAAATACAAATTCAACTCTTCGCTTCCGTCGTTGGAGTAGGGTGGGATATGCAGTGTTTTGTAGTTTGTCATGTTGTGTATCTATAGGTGCGCTTGCTATTTCGGTTTCCGACAAAACGCTTCAGAAGTCTGAAGGAATTTCCATGACCCGTGTTCATTCAGCTCTCACTACTGCTGATGGAAGTGAGAATGATCCGGTCGATGATGGGGTGGAGGCAACTTTGCAGCAAGCCATTATTGTATCTTTATCCGAAATGTCATCAGACAGTGCTGCAGCGCTTCGTCTGACTACATCATATATTATTAACTGTAACGGTTGAGGTGGATTTTCCACTTCAACCGTTTTTTATTTTATCTAAAATGAAAATAAACTTTCTACTTTATTCGTTCTCACTTTTGTTCTGCTTTCCAATACTCTTTGCACAGCAAAAAAATGATTCCACATCGGTAAACCTTCAGGATGTGGAAGTAAATGCAACCAGAAATAAGCTTTATTCGGAAATGGGTCGTATCCTTACCGTTATTGATAAAAATGAAATATCCCGATCGTCGGTTCAGAGCATCGATCAATTGTTGGATTATGTTGCGGGTGTTGATATTCGACAACGTGGAACGAATGGCACACAAGCCGATATTAGTATCCGTGGTGGATCGTTCGATCAGGTGCTGGTTCTGCTAAACGGTGTGAATATAACTGATCCACAAACAGGCCATTTCAACCTGGATATCCCGGTTGATTTGTCGGATGTAACGCGTGTGGAGATTTTGCAAGGTTCATCGGCTCATGTACTTGGTCCGAATGCATTTAGCGGTGCAATAAACATAGTGACTGAAAAGTTGGGCAAAGCGGCTTTAAATGCAGAATTGAGTGCAGGTACCTTTCATAACTACGGACAATCAGTTTCGGGCAATTTGGGCAATGACAAGTTTCATTCTTTCGCATCTGTATCGCATAAGAGTAGTGCAGGTTATATGGCGAATACCGATTTTGATGTATTGAACGCTTTTTTTCAATCGGTGTTGAATACCCGAACTGTAGGAAAGTTTGATTTACAACTGTCGGCTCAGCAAAAATCTTTTGGCGCTAATAGTTTTTATTCATTGGCTTATCCCAATCAATTCGAGAGTTCTAAAACCTTTATGACAGCCCTGAACTGGTCACTTACCAAAGGTCATTTGACTCTGAATGCACAAGCTTCATGGCGGCGTCACCACGACCGATTCGAGTTGTTTCGCGATTTCACAGGAGCTCCTTCATGGTATAAAACGCACAATTATCATATGACGGATGTGTCTGCAGGCAAGGTGTCGGCATCGTATTTGTCGGCGCTTGCTAAAACAACGCTTGGTATAGAGGCGCGAAATGAGCATATCTATAGCAATGTGCTTGGAACTGCCATTGATTCAATGCGTGCACCGTTGGAAACAAATGGTTTCTTTACCAAAGAAAGTAACCGATTGCTCGAAACCGTGTTTCTGGATCATGCTGTAAATATAAATAAATGGTATTTTTCAGCCGGAGCGGCAGCTACTCATTCGGCTGTGTTTGGTTGGAATGGTTATGGAGGTATTGATGTGGCCTATGCATTTAATGATAATTTCCGCGTTTTTGCCGATGCAAATTCGGCAGTGCGCCTTCCTACTTTTACCGATTTATACTACAAAAGTGCAACTCAGTTGGCCAATCCAAACCTGCAGCCCGAGAAATCACAAACGGTAGAAATCGGGACGAAGATAAGGCAGACCAATTGGAAACTGGATGCAACTGCTTATTACCGCATGGGGCAAAATGTGATTGACTGGGTGAAAGCTCCAACGGCTACCGTTTGGGAAAGTAAGAACCTCACCGACGTTAATGCGTTAGGGGCTGATGTTACTTTTGCTTATTATTTTCAACAATCATTTGTGAAGAAAATAGGTGTGGCCTATTCTTATTTAAAAATGGATAAGAGTGCGGATCAGCTTGATTCGAAATATGTGCTTGATTATTTGAAAAATAAAATAACCGCATCGGTTGATCATTCCATATGGAATCGGTTGTCGGCTTGTTGGCAGTTGGGATACCTGGATAGAGCGGGGAGTTATACCGATGCAAACAAAGTGTTGCAGAAATTTTCTCCTTATGCGATGCTCGATTGCCGACTGTTGTGGAACGATAAGCACTTTGATGTGTTTGCCGATATGAACAATATTTTCAATAAGTCTTATGCCGATTATGGCGGGCTGGCTCAGCCCGGTAGAAATGTAAATGTAGGTGTTCGGTTGAAACTGAATTAAATAAAGAAGGCGAATGTAACAATGAATTACATTCGCCTTCTTTTCATTGATTAATTTATCTATTAGGTAATAGTCTGTTGTCTAACATTCTATTGTTGTATTGCTGAATGAATGCCTTGACATCTAACGTAAGGGAATCGGCAACGGCTTTATTGTTGAAAAGCAAATTATTCGACAGCTTTTCATCGTTCTTGAAATCAAACATGGTTACTGCTTTGTGCCCATCGAAGCGCAATAGGTATTTATCTTTAAGTAGCTGATAAAACCCATCTTTATAATTTACGACGATATATTTGTCGTTTTGTCTATGGAAAATGTCGAAACCAAAAGAGAAATAAGGTTTGTCGTAGTTCAGATAACCCAAAATAGACGGCATAATATCAGCTTGTTGTACTATATCCGTTTGGTTGTATTGTTTTAGATTCTGACCCGGAGCATAGAAAATGATAGGAACAGCAAAATGGTTCAGATCGGTTTTGTATTTCTCAAGGTATTTTTGGTTGGTATGATCGGCAGTAATCACAAAAAGCGTATTTTTAAACCAGGGCATTTTGGATGCCGTTTTAAAAAATTTGCGTAAAGCCATATCTGTGTAACCAATACATTGATGAATGGGTATGTTTCCCAACGGAAATTTTCCTTCGTAGCGTTTTGGCACTTTGAAGGGGTCGTGTGACGAAACAGAGAAAATAGTTGTCAGGAACGGTTGCTTAAAGGTGTCCATCTTGCGGGCGTAGAATTGGAAAAATTCCTCGTCCCAGATTCCCCAGATATTATCAAAGTCAGCATCATTATTGTATTCGGTTTTGCCAAAATAGGCATCGTATCCGGTTAGGTTTGCAAAGGCCTGGAAGCCCATAGAACCATTGGGTGCACCATGGAAATAGGCCGAATAATAGCCTTTCGGTTTTAGCAGGCTTGCAATACTATTTATACTGTTGTTGGTGGCGTAACGTGTTGTAATAAAAGGCTCTACCATGTATGGAATACTACACAGGATGGATGGCATGGCATCGATGGACTTTTGCCCGCTGGCATATGAGTATTTGAAGGTAAGGCTTTGGCTTATCAACGAATCCATAAATGGTGTGTAGCCTTTGTAAGCCGGTTTTATATCCTTGTTGTAAAAACCATAATACTCTTTTCCATTGCTTTCGAGGATGATAATGACTACATTCATTGGTTTGAATGCCCCGTTCGGTGTGTTGTTCAATCTTACAGGATTATAGTGGTTCTCCAGCACTTTTTCGTCTGTAAAGAAAGTTCCACGTTCAAGGTCTTTTATCTCAATAGTTTTCAAAAGAGTAAAAGGAGTGTTCAGCACGATATTTACCTCCAAAGGGTTTTTGGTGTAGTCGCCTGAATTGCTCAGTGTAATTGGTCGTGTGCTGTGTCTGAATCCACCTCTTACGCCAGCCACAAAAAGTCCTGAGAATAGAGCCAATAGCAATACGCCCTTCGGGTAATAAAAGTATGGTTTGATAAATTTAGATGGCTTTGGAACAAGTCCTCCATAAAGTTTCTTCATCGCGTAAATTGCTAACACAAAGAAAACGGCAATATACCAATAGGCCCAGATGAAATGTCCCAGAAGCTTAAATCTTTGAGTTTCATGTTGGAATTCTTTGAATACATTGAATGTAGTGCGACGAAGCGTAAACCTGAAATAGACAATGTCTGCACAATTTGCCAGTAGCGCAATACTATTGCATACAATATATATCCATTCGAGTGTTTTTTGATATAGTTTATTGTACCGAAATTTGAAAGGAAGGATACAGAGAATGATGAAAAGTGCGTTGGTATAAAGCACAGCCACCAAATCGAATCTTAGTCCACCTATGGCCATTCGCAAGTAGTCTACAAACGTTACTTGTTCAAAAAGATCCCGGTTGAGGGTGAAAAATACGATTCTGAGTATAGAATAAAACAACATTGCCAGAGCTAGTCGGGCAACAAATTTAAAATACCAATTTGTGTTGAGAAGTTTAAGTTTTTGAAACATGAGTCTTTTGAATTCAAAGAGATTACAAATAAGTTACAAAAGTACTACGATATTCCAGTCATTCAAAGTTTTGTTATAATTAGTTAACTTATAAATACAAAAAGAGTGAGCTGAAATGTCAGCTCACTCTTTAAAAGATGAATTAAATGCTAAAAAACTAGCAAACCATCGTTGGTTTAATTTGCTTGAAGAAGTCATTTCCTTTGTCATCTACAAGGATAAATGCAGGGAAATTTTCAACTTCAATTTTCCATATTGCTTCCATTCCTAACTCAGGATATTCCAGACATTCTACTTTTTTGATATTTTGTTGAGCCAAAATTGCTGCAGGGCCACCAATAGAACCAAGGTAAAAACCTCCGTGTCTTTTACATGCGTCAGTAACCTGTTGCGTGCGGTTTCCTTTGGCAATCATGATTAAACTACCACCGTTTTCCTGGAGCAAGTCTACGTATGAATCCATACGACCGGCTGTAGTTGGGCCAAATGAACCGGAAGGCATGCCTTTAGGTGTTTTGGCAGGACCAGCATAATAAATAGGGTGATCTTTTACATATTGTGGAAGTGGTTTGCCAGCGTCAATCAATTCTTTAAGCTTAGCATGGGCAATATCACGACCAACCACGATGGTTCCGTTCAATGACAGACGGGTTGAAACCGGATATTTAGATAAGATTGCCAAGATATCTTTCATTGGCATATTCAAATTGATTTTTACTGCATTTCCTTCGCCCTCGTTGCGCAATTCTTCAGGAATCAATGCGCCCGGATTATCTTCCATTTTCTCAACCCAAACACCGTCTTTGTTGATTTTGCCTTTGATATTACGGTCGGCAGAGCACGAAACTGCCATACCCACAAAGCACGAAGCACCGTGACGAGATAAACGAACGATACGTACGTCGTGAGCAAAATATTTACCACCGAACTGAGCGCCAAAGCCAGAAGCCTGGGCTTGTTTCAGAATTTTTTGCTCCATTTCCACATCGCGGAAAGCTTGTCCAAGTTCGTTTCCAACGGTTGGCAACTCGTCGTAATATTTGGTCGAAGCCAGTTTCACTGTTTTCATACAAGCATCAGCTGAAGTTCCGCCGATGACGAAAGCAATGTGGTAAGGAGGACATGCCGCTGTACCCAATGTTTTCATTTTTTCGGTAAGGAATTTCTCCAGCGAAGTTGGGTTCAACAAAGCTTTTGTTTCCTGAAATAAATATGATTTATTAGCCGAACCACCACCTTTGGCGATAAATAAGAATTTGTAATCGTTACCATGACCTGCAACTAAGTCGATTTGAGCAGGAAGATTGGTCCCTGTGTTTATCTCGTCATACATGTTTAGAGCAGCATTTTGAGAGTAGCGTAGGTTCTCTTCGGTATACGTTTCGTAGATGCCTTTCGATAGGGCTTCTTCGTCGGTTCCGTTGGTCCAGACATTACTTCCTTTTTTTGCATAAACGGTAGCTGTACCGGTATCCTGACAGAAAGGAAGAATTCCTTTAGCCGAGATTTCGGCATTGCGAAGCATGGTCAACGCCACGTATTTGTCGTTTTCGCTAGCCTCAGGGTCAGCAAGGATAGCTGCTACCTGAGCCTGGTGTGCAGGGCGAAGCAAGAACGAGCAATCGCGCATGGCAGCACGAGCTAATTCGGTCATTGCTTCCGGTTCTACTTTCAGGATTTCTTGTCCGTCAAACTCCGATACCGAAACATGCTCTTTGGTAAGCAAATAGTATTCGGTTTTGTCTTTTCCCAATGGAAATGTTTCCTGGTACTTAAATTCTTTTGCCATTTTAGTTGTATATTAATCAGTTATAATTGACGATTGAAATGAGTCGCAAAATTACGGAAATTTTTCTGTAATTGTTTTCAAAAAAACAAAAATCCTATTAAATTGAAGGTCGTTGAAAAAGCATGTCCGAAAACTCACTTGAATTTTCGGACATGCTTTTTTTATTTTGGAGAATTGATGATTTAAAACAAAGTCATTTGTCCTGTAATATCATCAATGATCTGTTGTTGATCAATAATATCATCGGGCAGTACCGAGTCATTCTTAGTTGTTTTGGTTGTTTTCTCAGCTTTAGCTTTTGTGGCTTCAGCGGTGCTTTCATCTACTGTAGCTTCGGTATCCTCGTTTGTTTCTTCGGTATCTATTTCTTCGCCGTTGCCGCCACCATCATTCCCATCGGGTTGTTCTTCCTTCACCGGTGCGAAGCGCAGAGGCTCCAGTTCATTGATGGTTTCTACTTCGAAAGTAGTCAGTCGTTTGCCTTTGGCTTTGTAGCTTTTTATACCGATAAATTCTTCGGCATCTATTACCAATGCTTCACGGAAAGCATCGTTGCCGCCAAATACCACTTCGAAACGTGGATAATCCACATCGGTCATCAGCATTAAGCGCGACTCGGCATTTTCGCCAAGGAAGTTTTGTGGCTTAACCGATGCCTCCAGTTGGAAACGTTTCAAATAATAGAATTTTTGCTCTGCATCCCACAGTGCCACTGTCCATGCTTTGTGTGGGTCGAACTTCTCAATCACCAAAATATCTTTGTCGTAGTGGTTGTTTAGATCGAAGTTGCTTGTATAAAAATTTCCTTTGCTTGATACTACTAAGATAAGATTGTCGCTTTGGAACTCGCCCAAATAGTCGCCACGTTTATCGTAGTTGAGACGCAACACATCGCGGTCGAACCAAACCTGACGTCCACCCAGTGTGGAACCACCTTTTGTTTTTAATGCGATTTTTTGGACCTCATTTTTTGTGAGCACATTGCCCATCGATTGTCGGCCTTTGATGGCAATATCGCTGAAATCTTTTTCGAAAGCCAGTTTGAATAGCCGTGGTTTCGGTTTCAAGATAATGCGAATAACTTCAGCCTCGGCGTTGGGGTTGGAAGTGAAATATGCAATTTTCGAACCTGCTGTTCCCTGAGTAACATCATATTCTTTATCTCGTGTAGTGCCGGTTACAACAAATCGTTTGATGTAATGTGGTCCAACTTTTCCGTCGCGATACACGGCATTGTATACGGTTCGTTTGTCATTTTTCTTGAAAACGGCCAGATGGAGGATGTTTTTACCCACAAAAATCTTGTCGGCAACCTTTACTATTTTGTATTTTCCGTCTTTGAAGAAAATGATAATATCGTCGATATCCGAACAGTTAGATACAAATTCGTCCTTGCGGAGCGAAGTGCCAATAAATCCTTCGTCGTAGTTGACGTATAATTTTTCGTTTGCCTCCACCACTTTCGAAGCCACAATGGTCTCGAAGTTGCGAATCTCGGTCGTACGAGGGTGATCTTTGCCGTACTTGGCTTTCAGTCCTTCGTACCAGGCAATAGTGTAGGCAACGATGTGTGTTAAGTTGTAATCAATTTCTTCGATTTTTTTCTGAATTGCCAACAATGTATCCGTTGCCTTGTCCGAGTCGAACTTGGTGATACGCATCATCTTTATTTCGAGTAATTTCAAGAAATCTTCGCGGACAATCTCACGAATGAAATCTTTTTTGAAAGGCTCTAATCGTTTGTCGATGTGTGTAATAACCTCATCTTGTGAGGTGCTGTCTTCGAAACCTTTATCCTTGTAGATACGGTTTTCGATAAATATCTTTTCGAGCGAAGTGAAGAAGAGTTGTTCTTGCAACTCCGCTTTTTGAATCTCGAGTTCGAGTTGTAGCAACTCCATGGTGTGCTGACAACTAATGCGCAGCATCTCACTTACGCCACAGAACCGTGGTTTATTGTCATGAATAACACAGCAGTTGGGCGAGATGCTCAATTCGCAATCGGTAAAAGCATACAGCGCATCGATGGTTTTGTCGGACGACGAGCCGGGTAATAGATGCACCAAAATTTCGACATTGGCCGAGGTATTATCATCCACTTTGCGGATTTTAATTTTGCCTTTATCGCTAGCTTTGATGATTGACTCAATCAATTTGGATGTGTTGGACCCGAATGGAATCTCGGTAATTGCAAGTGTTTTATTATCTATTTTTCCAATTTTAGCACGAATCTTTACCGCACCACCACGCTCTCCATCGTTGTAACGACTCACATCGATAGAGCCACCGGTTTGAAAATCGGGGAAAAGGATAAACTCCTCGTGGCGCAAATGAGCAATACAGGCATCGAGTAGTTCGTTGAAATTATGAGGTAGAATTTTTGAATTTAAACCAACGGCAATACCTTCTACACCTTGCGCCAATAACAATGGGAATTTTACCGGCAAGGCGATAGGTTCTTTATTCCGGCCATCGTAAGAGGCTTTCCATTCTGTCGTTTTAGGGTTGAAAACCGTTTCGAGCGCAAATTTTGAAAGGCGTGCTTCGATATAACGTGGCGCAGCAGCACCGTCGCCGGTAAGTATGTTTCCCCAGTTTCCCTGGCAGTCAATAAGCAAGTCTTTTTGTCCCAGTTGCACCAACGCATCGCCAATAGAAGCATCACCGTGTGGGTGAAACTGCATGGTATGACCAACGATGTTTGCCACTTTGTTGTAGCGACCATCATCCAATCGCTTCATTGAATGAAGAATACGACGCTGAACAGGTTTCAGTCCATCGTAAATATCCGGCACAGCACGTTCCAGAATTACATACGAAGCATAGTCCAAAAACCAGTTTTGGTACATGCCCGAGAGATGATGTTTTACAGCATCATCTTTTATTTTAGGAACTTTGTAATTTGAATGTTCGGTCGATTCAGCATCGGCAATTATTTCGTCGGCTGAATCTGTCAATTCATTTTCTAGGTTTTCGTCGTCAATTATTTCGTCGGTGCTCATTGATTTTTTAGTTACAAGTTACGAGTTACAAGTTAGGAGGCTTGGGTGTGAGTTGTTGCGTAAAGCGATTTTGTTCTAAAAATCTATGCATTAACTCCCCGCGACTATACTATTTTTCGGATTCAATCGACAAAAATACAAAAAAAATAGTAACTTTGCACCTCTTTTTGGACTACAATTTCATACTATTTTAGCTTGAAATTATATTTCCTTCATAACTAGAAATTCGTAACTCGTAACTAAATATTATGGCTTCACAAGAAGATGTTTTTAAAAAATTGATTGCACATTGTAAGGAATATGGTTTTGTATTTCCTTCGAGCGAAATTTATGATGGATTAGCTGCTGTGTACGACTATGGTCAAAATGGTGTTGAACTCAAAAACAATATCAAAAAGTATTGGTGGGACAGCATGGTGTTGCTCAATGAAAACGTGGTTGGACTTGATGCAGCCATCTTTATGCACCCTACTACCTGGAAAGCTTCGGGTCATGTGGATGCATTTAATGATCCGTTGATTGACAACAAGGACAGCAAAAAACGTTATCGTGCCGATGTATTGATTGAAGATTTATTGGCAAAATACGATGACAAAATCAATAAAGAGGTTGAAAAAGCGGCTAAACGCTTCGGAGAAAGTTTTGATGCTGCTGTTTTTCGTTCTACGAACGAACGCGTATTGGAAAATCAAGCTAAACGTGATGAGATTCATGCTCGTTTTGTAGCTGCGTTGAACGATTCGAACCTGGCTGAACTGAAAGCCATTATCGAAGATTATGAAGTGGTTTGTCCGGTAAGTGGAACCCGCAACTGGACTGACGTTCGTCAATTCAACCTGATGTTCTCCACCGAAATTGGTGCAACTGCCGATGGTGCTATGAAAATTTACCTTCGTCCTGAAACAGCTCAGGGTATTTTTGTAAACTACCTGAACGTGCAAAAAACGGGTCGGATGAAGATTCCATTTGGTATTTGCCAGATTGGTAAAGCATTCCGTAACGAAATCGTAGCCCGTCAGTTTATTTTCCGTATGCGCGAATTTGAACAAATGGAAATGCAATTTTTTGTTCGTCCGGGCGAAGAAATGAAATGGTTCGAACACTGGAAGCAAATGCGTTTGAAATGGCACAAAGCACTTGGACTTGGCGATCACAAGTATCGTTTCCACGATCACGATAAATTGGCTCACTATGCCAATGCAGCTACCGATATTGAATTTGAAATGCCTTTCGGTTTCAAAGAAGTGGAAGGAATTCACTCTCGTACCGATTTTGACTTAGGAAGTCACGAAAAATTCTCAGGAAAAAATATCAAGTATTTTGATCCTGAAATCAACCAATCTTACACTCCATACGTAATTGAGACTTCGATTGGTGTGGATCGTACCTTCCTTTCTATCATGGCTGCTTCGTACAACGAAGAAACACTTGAGAACGGTGAAACTCGTGTAGTATTGAATTTACCTCCTGTTTTAGCTCCGGTAAAAGCTTGTATCATGCCGTTGGTAAAGAAAGATGGTCTTCCTGAAAAAGCACGCGAAATCATGAACGATTTGAAATTCGATTTCAAATGTGGTTATGACGAAAAAGACTCTATCGGAAAACGATATCGTCGTCAGGATGCTGTTGGGACTCCATTCTGTATCACGGTGGATCATCAAACTCCGGAAGATAACACGGTGACTATTCGCTATCGCGATACTATGTTGCAAGAACGTGTGGCTGTTGCAGATTTACACAAAATCATTGGTGACTTGGTGAACATGAAGAATTTGTTCAAGAAAATTCTGGCATAAACAGATTTTCAAAATTTTATAAAACAACAAACGCCGAAAATAGCTTTCGGCGTTTGTTGTTTTTATTCTATTTCCAGTTTTCTAAAGTCCTCCAGCCAGAGCATACACTAATCCAGCCTGCCAGTTAATAGCGATCTCATTGCGGGAATAATCTTCTTGTTTATCCACCCAATCGGTAGCTGTATGTCCACCGCCAACTAGATATCCCGGCCACGGTGCTTTAATTCCATCAGCAGCGGAACGACGATCGTGGGGAAACATTGGTGGATTTACACCCAGTCCGGTTACATACGAGCGTCCGTAATAATTTCGCCCAAATAAATGTGCAATAATATCATGTATTGTTTCAGTATATTTTTTATTGGGCGAAAGGATATTGGCTACTTGTAAATTTACTGCCTGACGACCAACGGTGCCGTTACAACCCCAAAAATAGATGTTTCCTAAAGGGCGAGCATATACATCGGCTTGAGTTTTTTCTATTAATTGATTTGCTGAAGTGATGATAGCTTGTTTTACTTTAGCCTGAAGTTGGGGATTTTTTCCTTCTCGCTTAGAAAGTACATATGTAAAGACACCTAGATTGTCCACACTTCCCCAATCCCAATTCTCTTCTGTCAGAATTTTCAGTTTTTCAATTCGTGATTCTAAGTCTTTTAAACTTGTAGAATTACCTGTTGTTTCCCACATTTCGGCTGATGCCCATAGCCGATCATCGGCATCACCGGTTTGATAACCTCCGGTTGAGAAATCACCTTGTGCAAAATCCTTAGTTGCTGGGTTAGCCAATAAGAAGTTATAACTAACAGTTGCTGCATCCAAACATTTTTGAGCGTAAACGGCATTGTAAGGTTTAAAATAGCGCGCTGCCATGGCCATGATTGCAACGAAATCGGCGGTTGCAGCAGACCCCCATTCTGTAAAATAACGTTTTTCTTTGTCGTCTTGCGGCATAACAAAACCTTCAAATCCTTTACGGGTAAGTTTATGTGAAACACGACCTGAACCATCATTATATTGCATTTTTAATAGGAAATCCGTTTCCCATTTCATTTCTTGTAAAAAATCAGGCATGCCGGGTGTAGTTTGAGGAATGTCAAGAGAAATATTTTTCAATTTATTACCGAAATGATCCCAGGCGTAGAAAAGAACGCCCATGGTTACACCTGCATTTACGGTATACTTACCAAAATCACCAGCATCGTGCCAACCACCAGTTCCATCGTGTCTTTCATTCGTTTTCCCGGTATAATCCATCCAGCCATCTTCAAGATGACAAGCTTTTGTTTCGTAATGATTTCCTTTATAGTCTGCGTGAACAGTCATTCCACAGCGCCAAAGGTAAAAGGCACGCATTGATGTTATGTAGGGACTTTTGTATACATCCGAACCGATTGCAAACTCATATGATTTTCCAACGCCTTTAATTTGCAATGTGTATTTCCCCGGTTTAGTAACTTTCGAAAAGTCGGCAATCCAAACTTTTTGGTCAATATCTTTTTGATAGATTTGTCCGATAAGTTTGCCCTGAAAAGCTTCAAGCCCAGTTAGTGAGTTGATTATCTGAAAATCAGTTGCTTCAGCAGTAATTGTTGCTTTTTTGATTGACTGAGGAAGATAACCCAACGAATTTAGTTTTATTGGTGTGGTTTCATCAGCCAAAATTATCAATTGAGATGACATTGCAAAGAGCAATACAATGGAGATAACGATTTTTTTCATAAAAGTAAATAATGGTGAGATATTATATATGTATTTTTTTCAAAAGAACAGCCATCCGTTTTCCGGATAGCTGTTTTGACTTTGAATAATAAGAATCGCGAGCTTAATCTTCTTCTTTTTTAGATGCTTCGTATTCTTTCAATAATTTATCCTGAATGTCCATTGGTACTAGTTCATAATTGGCAAACTTCATGCTGAACGAAGCTCGACCACCGGTAAGTGAACTCAGGGTCGTAGAGTAACTACCCAGTTCTTTCAACGGAATTTTAGCGGATAGTTTTTCGTAGCCTTTTTCGCTTTCCATGCCCATGATTACTGCACGACGACCTTGCAAATCGCTCATAACATCACCAAGTCTGTCGGACGGTGCTTGTACAGTAACGTCGTAAACCGGTTCGAGCAGTTTAGGTCCGGCTTCTTTGAAGGCAGCTGAGAATGCATGTCGTCCAGCTAAACGGAATGAAATTTCGTTTGAATCAACCGGGTGCATTTTGCCGTCGTACACAATTACACGTACATCGCGCGCATACGAGCCGGTAAGTGGTCCCTGTTCAATCCGATCCATAATTCCTTTCAGAATTGCCGGAACAAAACGTGCATCGATAGAACCTCCCACAATACTGTTGATAAGAACCAGTTTTCCACCCCAGTCAAGATCGATAACCTGTGTGTCGCGATTACTGATTTTGTATTCCTGACCTGCAAAGCGGAAGGTATCCGGAGCAGGCATGCCATCGTAATATGGCTCGATAATCATGTGAACTTCGCCAAATTGACCTGAGCCTCCCGATTGTTTTTTGTGACGGTAGTCGGCACGTGCATTTTTGGTTATGGTTTCGCGATATGGAATTTTCGGTTCTTTGAATTCAATTGGAATTTTATCGTTATGCTCGATACGCCATTTCAATGTACGTAAGTGAAATTCTCCCTGTCCGTATAAAATCGTCTGTTTCAGTTCTTTCGACTGTTCTACCACCCAGGTTGGATCTTCTTCGTGCATGCGGGTAAGCACTTCGCTCAGTTTCTCTTCATCGGCTTCAGAAACTGCTTTAATTGCGCGTCTATATTTTGGTTCAGGATATTTAATTTCTTTGAAATCATATTCGCAGCCTTTTACATTCAAGGTATTGCCCGTGCGGGTATCTTTCAATTTCACGGTTGCTCCAATATCACCGGCCAAAATTTCATCTACTTTGGTACGGATTTGTCCGGCTACCGAGAATATCTGGCTGATGCGCTCTTTCGAACTCCGGTCGACATTTACTAAATCGTCACCTTCTTTGAGCTTGCCACTCATTACTTTAAAATACGATACTTCACCGATATGAGGTTCAATGCTGGTTTTGAAAACATAAATACTGGTTGGTCCGTTTACATCAGCCGTAATTGTTTGTCCATCGTGTGTTTTAGGTTTTTCGGTATCACTTACACTTGGCGATACGTTGCCCACAAACTCCATCAAACGGCGAACGCACATGTCTTTACCTGCACAAACGCAGAAAACTGGGAACATATCGCGATGAATGAGTCCCTTGCGGATGCCAATTCGTAATTCATCCTCTGTCAAATTTCCCTGATCGAAGAATTTCTCCATCAGTTCTTCATCGTGTTCGGCTGCCGATTCTACAAGCGCATTGTGTAGTTCTTGCGCTTTTTCTATTTCGCTGGCAGGAATTTCCAATACGTCAGGAACACCACCTTCGGGTTTCCATTGGTACATTTTCATTTTCAATACATCCACCACTGCATTAAATTGAGGGCCGGTGGAGATTGGGTATTGAATTTGAACTACTTTGTTGCCAAAGTTTTCTTTTAGTTGAACTAATGTGCGATCGAAATCGGCCTTTTCCTGGTCGAGATGATTGGTTACAAAAATAACCGGTTTATTGAATTTTTCGGTGTAACGGAAGTGGTTGTTGGTGCCAACTTCTACTCCGTATTGCGTGTTGAGGAGGATAAGTGCGGTGTCGGTAACATTGAGTGAGGTTACAACTCCACCGATAAAGTCGTCGGAACCCGGACAATCAATAAAATTCAGTTTTTTGTTCAACCATTCGGTTTGGATGATAGTTGAAAATACTGAATAGCCGTACTCTTTTTCCACCGGGAAGTAATCAGAAACAGTGTTTTGTCCATTCACAGTGCCTCTTCGTTTTATAACACCACTCTCGTAAAGCATAGCTTCCACAAGAGTGGTTTTCCCAGCGCCAGAACTTCCCAACAGCGAGATGTTCTTAATTTCATTAGATTGATATACTTTCATACCGTATTAAATTATAAATGATTAATACTAAAAAATAAATTGCTTTTTATAATGAAAAATCGTATGGCAATGTATGAAATCTCAGCAATAAATTTACTTAATTATGCATGTTGTATAACAGTGTTTTTGAACATGAAATCGTCTGGTTCTAAACCCCAAAGGAGATAAAAGACCAGATTTTCATAAAACTAAAAAGATGAAAGCAATATTTTTCTCTATTGGATAAGGGGCTGCTCTACTTCTTCAGCATAGCTTTTGTTTCTTTCCAATAAACAGGGGAGGAGATGAAGAACCAGAAAGTAACAAAAATGCAGAACGCCAGAATAACACCGAAAACAGCATAACTATTTTCGGATGTAAACTGAGTTGTTAGTGAGAAGAGGAGGGTTCCTAAGAGTACGAAAATAAAGGTTAGCAAGTTCAGGTAGCCAATCATATCGCCAAGTTTTCGACCTAAACCGGAGTTTTGGAGTATCGATAAACATGGAATTTGAAACAATCCACCCATAAAAGCTACAGAGAATACACAAAGTACGAAAAACCACAAGTTGAGATGAAAAAAAGTAAGAACGAGAAACAGCAAGCTCATACCCATTATTCCAATCAGAATAAGTCCTTTTTTTACTTCATTACCCGATATTTTACCGGCTGCCCAACAGCCCAGTGCAATACCAATGGCTGCACAAGCCATTACCATGCCTGTGGTGGTGTTTGAAGCCTGATAAACATGTTTACAATGTATGACCAGGTTCATTTGCAACATTCCACCAATAAGCCAAAAAGCTGATGCACCAAAAATGGCATTGTTCAAACTGGCATGATTTCGGGCAAAGCGGTAGGAATCAATTAGAAACCGAATGGGATTAAGAGTTCCCGCTTCATTCTCATCTTCGGGAAGTTCAACAGCTTTTATTGAACGTGTAACCACATAACCGAGCACTGCAAGCCCGATATACATGGCGAAAACCACCCATTGATTGTAGATATCTGAAACAATTGAAGCACTAACCGTACCGATAAGAATGCCCAAAAATGCCATCATTTCGAATACTCCGCTACCAAAAGAAACACCCTGTTCACCACCGATATCGCGAATCAAACTGTACTTGGATGGTGAGTACAAGCAACTTAAAATTCCCATGACTAAAACGGCAAAAACGGCCACCATCACCCAGTGAAAATAGAAGGCTACACAAGCCACAGCTAATACCGGTATCTCGAGCAATTTACAAAGGCTGAACACTTTTTTCTTGGAATAAATAACAGCAAATCTGCCTGCTAGTGGCGAAAGGAAAAGATAAGGTATAACCAGTGATGCCGAAACCATGGAAATGAGTTGCGACTGAGTCATCCACTTTGGCAAAGCCCAACCTACGGCAATGAATATGATGCAGTTTTTCAGGAAATTATCGTTGTAAACACCGAGGAAATTACTAAGAAATAGCGGAGTCCATTTATTGCGGAATAGTTGCATGTGATTCTATTATAAACCCGGGGAAAGAACTGAATCTTACTCCGGGCGTTGGTGATTATTATTTATTTATCAGTGTTTTCGAAGGGAGAAAATAAACCGAAGTCCACCTCCTGGTACATTTTTGGCAGAGATATTTCCACGGTGAAAAAGGACTGCATTTTTTACAATTGCCAATCCTAAACCGGTTCCACCTACTTTTCTGCTTCGACCTTTGTCTACCCGGTAGAAACGCTCAAATAGCTTACTTAAATGCTCCTCAGCTACCCCGATGCCATTGTCAGAAAAGGAAAAATAGTAAAACTGTTCGTCTTCCCGATAGCAATTGATTTCGATGGTCAGTTTTTCGCCACCGTACGCTAATGCATTGTCTACTAGATTTCTGAAGATGGAATATAGCAGTGATCGGTTTCCCTGTATTTCACAATCAGACATTACTTTGTTGATGGTAGTACATTCTTTTTGCTCAATTTGCAGATTTACATCTTTGAGTACATCGGATACAACGTCGTACAAGTTAGAAGGCTCTTTCTCGAATAATCGCTTGGCTTCATCCATCTTGTTGAGTGTGGAGATGTCCTGTAACAAAGCGCTCAGGCGTTGTGCTTGCTGGAATGACCGCTCAACAAAGAACCGCTGGCGAAGCGGATCAAGATTTGGGTTTTCGAGAATGCTTTCCATATATCCCAAGATACTACTCACGGGGGTTTTTAGCTCGTGCGAAATATTCTGTGTCAAGTGTCTTTTTAGTTCATTCTCATGTTCTTGCACTGAAATATCATTAATGGAGATCTCAAATGTGTTGTCCTGAAAAACAATGCATTGCAAGGCGAATATACGTCCGCCTTTCTCAATGTTTAACCTCTTTCTGTTCAGTTGGTTGTTGAGCAAACTTTTATCGATAAACTCATTGATTTCATCCAACTCGGGGAGTGAAAATATCTGGTCTGAACTTTCGCATTGATGATCGGAAAGAATATTGGTGTACTGAATAAAATGGGTATTGGCCAAAATTTCTTTCTTCTCGGACGAAAAGATACCAAGTCCTTCCTGTGAAATTAGGAGGTGTTTGATTAGTTTTTCCCGCTCTTTATTGACATCATCTTTGGTGAGTAGCAGTAATTTATATAGATGCACGATGTTCTTGCTTATTTCGCCCAATTCATCATTGGGGAACTCAATGTCTGTGTCTAGAATCTCCTCGTTTTCAGCTTTTTGTGTGAAAATACGTAGACGATCGATCGATTGTGTAAAATTGCGGGCAATGAGGTAAAGTGCCAATATGGCTAAAATAAGTACCACAATCATGAAATACATGAATGAGGTGTTGGCCTTAAGCATGCTTGCCAAACTAACATTGTAAGGCAATGCACTTCGAACAAACACCTTTGGAAATCGATGAGCGAGATAGTAATAGTTGATTCCTGTTGAGAATGAATGTCGAATGGCTTTCCCATTTTCTGAGATCAGTGCCATTTGAATTTCAGGACGTTGAAGATGATTACCTAGCTTTGTGCCTTTTTTTACAAATGAATCAAATACTACCGTCCCTATGGTATCAATTACCGTAACTCGTAATGAACTGTCAGGAAATAGTTTAACGTACTGTTCGAGGGTTTTCCAACTTGCACCCTTTTCTTCTATAAATTTATTGATGGTAAAATTGTAGATGGTTAGTTGCTGATCTAATTGCTCAGTGCGGAACTCTTTTTCGCGTTGGTACTGAAAAAACGAGATGATAGTGAGCATCAAAAAGAAGATGCTAAAGAAATAGAGAAACAATCGGCGATTTAAAGTCATAGCGAGTAATAACCCCTAGCCTCCGTCAGTTGACGGATAAACTCTAAAGGGGGAACTAAGTTAGTAAAGTTTATGATAAATTGGAGATATATACCTTTCAAAAACCTCCGTTAGCTAAAGGATTGGGGATTTTCTTATTCTTCAAAGCAATATCCGTAACCGAGTCGGGTAACAATATTTTTACCATATGACCCGATTTTTTTTCGTAGACGAGTGATGTTGACGTCGATGGTTCGGTCAAGTACAATTACTTCGTCGCTCCACACGCGAGTGAGCATTTCGTCGCGAGAAAAAACACGGTTTTTATTTTCTAAGAAAAGCCTGAGTATTTCGTATTCTTTTTTGGTAAATGGAATTTCTACACCGTCGAGTAGTACTTTCTTATTGCCCAAAAACATAACAAGCGTTTCATAGGCTAGTTGTTCCACTGCCACAACCGTTTTCTTGTTTTCTACGCGGCGAATGACAGCTTTTACACGTGCCAGTACTTCGCGAATTGAAAATGGTTTCGAAATATAATCGTCGGCACCTATGTTAAAGCCTGTCAGGCGATCGGTTTCAGAATCTTTTGCAGTAAGAAAAATAATGGGTGTAGATGCTGTTGCAGGGTTTTCGCGAAGTGTGCGCGCCATCTTGAAACCCGACATTTCGCCCATCATTACGTCCAACAATAGCAGATTGTACTCAGCAATATTTTTTTTCAACGCTTCTTCGGCCGAGTAAGCTACGTCAACCTGATAGCCCTCTGTTTCAAGATTAAATTGAAGAATTTCACACAAGTCTTCTTCGTCGTCGACTACCAAAATACGATATGTATTCATACGTTTATTGAATTAAAATTATGTTACAAAGTAACTAATCTATTGTTTCGGAACTGTGTAATATGTATTACAAAAGTATGATAAAATATCTAATTCGATGAAACATCAACAATAAAAATGTAAAAGAGGTAAATCAAGTGTTGATTTACCTCTTTATAAATGCTCCAGTGAACAAATTCTTTATCGTTATTAAGCTATAAAACTCATTTCTTAGGAGAGTGTTTTAGTACTTTAGCGTCGAGGTAAAAGAAAATTTCCTCGGCAATGTTGCTGCAGTGGTCACCAATACGTTCTAGTTTTCTGATAGCAGCAATCATGTGTAAGCACTCAAATGCTCTGTCGGGGTTCTTTTGAATGTAATCGGCAATTATTCTTGTTGCATTTACATTAATTTCATCAACGATATAGTCCTCGCTAAAAATAGCTGTTGCCATCTCTGATTTTTCATTTTCAAATGCTTCTAAACCCTGCGAAAGCATTTTGTTTATCTGTCCAATCATTTCGTTTAGTTTGGTGTCCACAATGATTTCAGCATCGAGTATTACCGAAGGATATGTAATCAGTACTCGTGAGATACCATAGGCAAAATCTGCAATCCGTTCGAGATTCGAGTTTATTTTTAAAACAGCCAGTACAAAACGTAAATCGACTGCAACAGGTTGGTGAAGTGCAATAATGTTTTCGCATTCACTGTCAATTTTCAGCTCGTAGGCATCCACTTTTTTTTCGCGCATGGATACTTTGGTTGCAAGCTCTTTGTCGAACGATAAAATAGCCTCGCCGGAATTTGCAACTTGCGAAATGACCAATTTCCACATGTCAATGATGTCTTGACGAAGTGTTACCAATTCTTGTTCTAAGTGTCTCATAATTTATGTGTTGTGTCGGCAGTCCATTGACTTAAGTCAATAAAGCCGGATTTGATTTTGATTATATACGGTAATAATAGGAAAGTTTGTAGTCTTTTGACTGCAGTCATTTGTCTTACTTTTCACCCAAATCTTCCGGTAATATAATTCTGAGTAGAAATATGTTGCGGATTGGTGAAAATCTTAGTGGTTTCATCGAATTCTATTAATTCACCAAGATAGAAATAGGCTGTTTTGTCGCTCACACGCGAAGCTTGTTGCATGTTGTGCGTAACAATAACAATGGTGTAATCTTTTTTCAATTCGTAGATCAATTCTTCTATTTTTGCAGTAGAAATCGGATCGAGAGCCGATGCAGGTTCGTCCATTAATACTACTTTAGGCGAAATAGCCAATGCACGTGCAATACAAAGTCGTTGTTGTTGTCCTCCGGAGAGTGCGAAGGCTGATTTTTTCAGTTTGTCTTTCACCTCGTCCCACAAAGCAGCTGCTTTGATAGATTCCACCACGCGTTCTTCAATAAATGTTTTGTCGTTTATTCCGTTAACGCGCAAGCCGTAGGCTACGTTTTCGAAAATAGATTTTGGAAATGGATTTGGTTTTTGAAAAACCATGCCCACTTTTTTTCGCAATTCGTCAACATGAATGCCCGGCGCGTAAATATCCTGTCCTTCAATAAGAACCGATCCAGTCAGCCGTGTTCCGGGAATCAAATCATTCATCCGATTAAGGATGCGGAGAAAAGTTGATTTTCCACAACCCGATGGGCCAATAAAGGCCACAACTTTGTTTTGTTCTACTTCCAGGTTGATGTTTTTTAGTGCGTGAAACTCACTGTAATAAAAATCAACATTCTTTGCGTCAATGGTTAGCATATTTTTTAGTCTTCAGTCGACCGTTGTCTGTCGACAAATTGGATTAATTTGTTTTTACTTTCTTAGAGAAATAGTTCCTGAGTACGTTTGCCAATATATTGACCAAAAGTACAATAAATATTAATACCAGTGCTGTTCCATAGGCAATTCCTCTTGAGGCTTCAATATCGGTTCCACTGGTAGTTATTACGTACAGGTGATAGGGCAATGCCATAACCTGATCGAAAATGCTGGTTGGAAGTTTTGGTAAGAAGTAGGCTGCCACGGTAAAGAGGATCGGAGCCGTCTCGCCGGAAACACGTCCGATGGAGAGAATTAGTCCTGTGATTATGTTTGGAAATGCCATTGGCAGAATTACTTTCCGAATGGTTTGTAGTTTTGTTGCACCCAGTGCAAGGCTACCTTCGCGGTACGAAAAATCAATAGCTTTTAGTGATTCCTCGGTGGTACGGATAACTAGCGGTAGTGAAAGTAAGCCTAAGGTAAGCGAACCGGCTAGAATTGAATCGCCAAAATGCATAGTGTTTACAAACAATGCCATCCCGAAAAGTCCAAAAACTACCGACGGTACACCACTTAAATTATTCGTCATGATACGAATAAATGTGGCAATTTTACTTCCGGCTGCGTATTCGTTCATATAAATCCCGGACATGATTCCTACCGGGAAACTAAAAAGACTACTTCCTAAAACCAGATATACTGTTCCGACAATTGCGGGAAAAATTCCACCCTTTGTCATACCCTCTTCAGGTGCTTTGGTTAGGAAATCCCAACTGATAACTCCTATTCCTTTCGAAACAATAAAACCCAGAATCAGAATTAGAATTGCCACAACCGAATAACTCATCAGTTTAAAAATGGTAAACGCAATGGCCTGTGACCAGCGTTTTTTTCGATCGGAATTATTTGTATTTATAATTGGTGTCATTTTTTTGTAAATGTATAATCGTTGAATAGATTCGTATTTTTTTCTATTGTACAATTTGTAGGATTGTGTACTCGTTTACTCGTCAGCTTGTTTACTATTTCTAGTTATATTTCTTCTTGCCAATAAACTCAATACTAATGCTGATAACCATTGTGATAAGGAATAATATACAACCTAATGCAAATAAGGCCTGATAGTGACCACTCCCGGCGGATGCTTCGCCCAGTTCGGCAGCAATGGTGGCGGGAATGGTACGCACCGGTTCGAGTAAAGTGTGGGGGATAACTGCAGCGTTTCCGGTAACCATCAACACGGCCATGGTTTCACCAATGGCACGACCGATACCCAAAACGGCTGCTGAAGTGATACCTGATTTTGCGTAGGGAATAATAACGCGGTAGATGGTTTGCCACTGTGTAGCTCCAAGTGCTAAACTAGCTTCTTTTGTAGCTCTCGGCACTGTACGTATAGCATCTTCGGCTACAGTAATTATAGTTGGAAGTGCCATGATAGCAAGTACAATACTACCTGCAAGAGCTGTTTCGCCCACCGGCAATTTGAATGATTGTTGTAAAAATGGGACAATTACCACCAGGCCAAAGAAGCCGTACACGACCGATGGAATCCCGGCGAGAAGTTCAATAAGTGGTTTCAGAAAATTTCGCACTCGCAGGGAGGCTATTTCGGCAAGATACACTGCCACCGCAATACCGAATGGTAATGAAAGTAGAATTGCACCAAGACTAACCCAAATTGTACCCAATAACAGGGGTAATAAGCCATATTGTGCTGATGGCGTAGCAGTTGGGTACCATTCTTTTCCTCCAAAAAAATCGCCCGGACGGAGCGTTTCGTGGTTTAATAACGTACCGTTGAAGTTTTTGGCGACATATTCTTTTGGTAAGAATAATATGATACCTGTATGTTTAGCAGTAAGTTCGCTTGCTTTCGAAGGAATATTTTCAAAGCTGGCTCCCAGTTCTTCTTCGGTGTAATATTTGGTTAAGTCGCTTAGTCGAACCACTTCTATCGGTTCTTCTTTGCCGCCCACTTCGTCCCAATTAGTTACTTTTCCATCAAATATCTCTTTTATTTGATACGAATTCAAATCTTTTACCGGATTTGCTTTGTTGAGTCCGAGTACATAACCTTCTTCAATGACCGGACTGTTGAATAATCCGGATGCTTCTTTGAACAAAAAAATCACTATTAATAATATGGTGATGCTCGTTATACTACCACTTATTAATAATGCACCTTCTACTAATTTTTCGAGGAATCGTTTCACGTTTATTTTGGTTTTAAAAACAGTACAAAGAAACGATGATGATATTAAAACAAAATTACGAAAATATTACAAACATGTTACGTTTTTAGACTTATGATGTTGGTGTCGAATTAATCTGCAGTTTATCAATCGTTTGTGGTTTGTATAACGATAAAAGGATGCTAAAATTGAATTGTAACAGAATTGTAATAGTTTTGGCAAAATCTTGTAATATAGTCGCCGTTTCTTTGCATCGTAAACTGAAAGAGAAAAATCATATTATAAACTAAATTCAAAAATCAAGAAATGAAATTAAAAAGTTTAGCAATTATCGCATTAGGTCTGGTAAGTTCGGCCGTCGCATTTTCGCAAGGAGAAAAGGTGGATTCACTTAATATGCTTGATCAGCGAATTACTACCGTTGAAGATGGTCTTTTTCAACTAAAGAAGCTGAAATTGAGTGGTTACATTCAAGCTCAATGGCAATCTTCTCAATTAGATTCATTGGGAAAGAAAACAAATGACATGAAAGTAGGTATTGGTAAAAACGGTGCTGAAACTTTGCCGGGAACAACCGATTATAATCGTTATGGAGTTCGTCGTGGTCGTTTAAAAGCAACTTACGAAGATTTTGGATGTCAGGCTGTTATTGAATTTGATATTTCGGAAGGTGGTTTGAAAACCAAAGATCTTTATTTGAATATACTTGATCCATGGGTTAATACTTTTGCACTTAAAGGTGGGGTTTTTGATCGTCCATTTGGATACGAAATTGCGTATTCTTCTTCAAAACTCGAATCGCCTGAACGCAGCCGTCTTATCCAGACTTTATTTCCGGATGAAAAAGACCTTGGTTCTATGTTGACGATTCAAGCTCCAAAAACATCTCCATGGAACGTGTTGAAACTGGAAGCCGGATTACTCTCAGGTAACTCTATCAGCAAGGATTACAAAAGTAAAAAAGACTTTGCTGCTCACTTAACATATAATAAAGTTCTGGCAACCATGAAATATGGCGTTGGTGTTTCTATGTATTCAGGTTCAGTACTTCAAACTACAGCAAATGTTTACTCAATGAAGAATGGCACATTTGTTGTCGACAATACTGCTTCTAATAAGAATGCATTTGCAGATCGTTCATATTTTGGAGTAGATGGTCAGTTCAGCGTTGCTTCAGATTTGGGTTTAACTTCCATTCGTGCTGAATATATTACAGGTAAACAACCAGCAGCTTTGTCTAGTAGCGCAAGTCCTAATGGTTTTGATCCGACCGCAAGTGGTTTTGCCGCTTTTGATACTTATATCCGTAAATTCAGTGGTGGTTATATCAATTTTGTACAAGATATTGCAAATACAAAACATTCTATCGTTATTAAATATGACTGGTATGATCCTAATACCGATGTTGCAGGAGATAAAGTAGGTCTTGCTTCAACAAATACAGGTATTGCAGATATGGCTTATTCTACCTTAGGTTTGGGTTATATGTACCGTATGAATAATAATGTACGTATAATGGCTTATTATGACATAGTAAGTAACGAATCTACAAAAGTAAAAGGATATTTCTCAAATGTAAAAGACAATTTAGTAACTGTACGTTTACAATATAAATTCTAATAAATAAAACAATAAACACATTAAAAAAATAAATCAAAATGAAAAAACTTATTTTATCTCTTCTGATGGTTTGCGCGATTGCACCATCGTTTTATGCTCAGAAAATTAAGGGTAGTGACACTGTTTTGCCATTGGCACAAAAGGAAGCTGAAGTATTCGGTAAAAAAACAGGAAAATCGGTAACTGTAATTGGTGGCGGTAGTGGTGTAGGTATTGCAGCTTTGTTGGAAGGAACAACTGAAATCGCAATGGCATCTCGTGCTATGAAATTTGACGAAAAAGTAAAATTTCAGGAATCAGGTAAATCATTGGTTACAAAAATTATTGCTTATGATGCATTGGCAGTAGTAGTGAATCCTGCTAACCCCGTTTCAAAATTGACAAGAGCACAACTTGAAGGTATTTTTACTGGTAAAATTACCAACTGGAAACAAGTAGGTGGTGCTGATTTGAAAATCACTCCTTACTCTCGCGAATCGAGTTCAGGTACTTACGAATTTTTCAAAGAACACGTATTGTTGAACAAGAACTATGTAAACTCTATCTTAAGTATGCCTGCAACAGGAGCTATTATTCAATCGGTAAGCCAAACAAAAGGTGCAATTGGTTATGTTGGATTAGCTTATGTTGAAAAAGGTGTAAAAGCTTTACATGTTTCTTTTGACGGAAAAACCTATGTTGAACCAAACGAAGTAAACGCTAAAAACAAAACCTACCCAATCATTCGTCCACTTTACTTCTACATGGACAAAAAAGTGGAAGTAAAATCAAAACCATTGGTAGATTTTATTATGTCAGCCGAAGGTCAGAAAATAGTAGAACAAGTTGGTTATGTGCCAGTGAAGTAAGCTCTGTATAGAGAAAATACATTTTAAAAAAGTCCGTTGTCAAACATTGTTTTGACAGCGGACTTTTTTTTGTTGTATGGTGACGAAAGAATGTGACCACTCGTATTGCTTTCATCTTATTTTATTTAACTTTATCAAGTTGTGATATTGTGCGAATATAGCTTACGTTCATGGTTATTAGATTTTGTTACCTTTTGTACTGAAATTATTCTTAAAGTTTACAGAAATAAATATTTGGGAATGTTGTTTTAATGTGAGTCCGATATAAACTACTTCAATTCTAAAATTCTATAGCGTATGGAAATAAGGGTTGCTTACATCTGAATTGATTTTCTCTTATTGTAACTAGTTTTATTCATTACCCCTTGACGGTGTCTTCGACTGCTGTCAGGGGTTTAAGATCAGTTATTCTTAGTGGAGTTTTTGCAGTCTCTTGAGGGGCTACTAAGGGGGTTGCATTTCTATAAGTGTGTGCTTGTTGGAAACCCTTAGTTGTAGCACCCACCTACAATCAACGCCCTTATTTTTGTTTATATCAAACTCACGTTATTTTAGGTAATAGAACGAATTGACAAATAAATCTACTTATTTTGATTGTTTTTCGGGCACACCATTAAAGTAAACTATTTTTAGTTCATATTATCTTTTTGCGACAAACTTTTATTCTCAAGCAAGAAAATTTAATTCTGAAGCTAATAAATATATTCTTTAGCTGTTAATATATATTCTAAAGCAGCAATATTTAATTCCGAAGCTTAAAATTTTCTTGCTTTATGAATTTTTTTTTTCAAGAATATTTATTCTATCCTGCAGTCACCTGCAAGCATTATGCTATCATAGCTAATCGTAATCATATAGTTTTCTACTTCCAGTTGATTGATGGAGATATATAATTCATTCTTTATATTTATGCTAATTGATTCTTTATGTGCGATAGTAGTATTGCTGTTGGTCAATAGGAATAATATGTGTGTTCAACGGCTGTATTATGTGTGGTCAATGAGGATGATGTGTCATATCAGATAGAGTAATATATTAGGTCGCAAGGTGCAATTTATCGTGTCAAGTGCTGCAATACTGTATATGGGCGCATGCAATATATCTTGTCAATATCGGTAATATATCTTGTAGGTTGTTATAATATACCTTGTGAGGAGTTGAAATTCATCTAGTCGTTATATGTATTATATTTTGTCGATAATGGTATGATGTTATATCTATTGATTGCACTTTGCCAAATTGAAAAACAAACCATAAAAGGAATAAAAGCACACAATAGAGATAATACTTTTAATACAATTGTGATTCATCTTTCAACCTTTGTTTTTTTATTTTAGTAAAGTAGAGTTAGTAGCTATTATAATTGGCTAAATAATCATTTTTACCTAAACTAAAGGATGAAACCCATGTGTCGAAAATAGCATCGCAGGATGGATTGATTTCAAATCTAGTTTTTCTTCTTTCATTCTTGCGATTTTTACTTAGAAGTTGGTTTATTTGCATTGAAACATGTTTAATAACATATTTTAAGGCTATGTTGAGGATATTTGCTTGTTGGAAAAGTATTATAGGCTTGTCGGAAAAGCACTATTGAATCCTCGTTATTAGACGAATTTAGCCTTAATTGAAATCATAAGCGCAATAAATGGAAGATCTAGAGTAGAAAAAGTATTGTTTAATGCTAAAAAAATATAGTTTTTATTATTGAAGTTACTTTATTTTTGCATTGTCGGAATTTATTATTCCCAACAATAATTAACCTTTAATATTAAATTTAATTCCATGAAAAGAAAAATCAATTTTCTATTGGTATTGCTCCTTTTTGGAGTAGGCTTAGTTTCTGCACAGCAGAATCTTTCTGTTTCGGGAGTTGTTACTGATGCAAGTGATGGTAGTCCACTAGTTGGAGTTACAGTACTTGTTAAAGGAACGGCTGGTGGGACAGTTACTGACATTAACGGGAAATACACCCTAAAAGCAGTACAAGGTTCTACAATTGTTTTTACATACATTGGTATGGAGAAGCAACAAGTTATTGCCAAAAGCAATGTGCTTAACGTTAAGTTGCAATCTGACTCTCACGTTTTGAATGAAGTTGTAGCCGTTGGCTATGGTACTATGAAGAAAAGCGACCTTTCAGGTGCTTCTGTAACTGTTGGTGAAGATAAACTCAAGGGTTCAATTATTACCAACATGGATCAGGCTTTGCAAGGTCGTGTAACTGGTGTTACTGCCGTACAAACTTCAGGTGCACCCGGATCTTCTGTTTCTATTCGTGTACGTGGACAAGGTACTATCAACTCGGCTGCGGAGCCTCTTTATGTGATCGATGGTGTTCCGGTTCAAGTAACCGGAAACTCTGGAGCTTCGTTCGGTTTAGGCGATGCTTTAGGTAATGGAACCATTTCTACTATCTCCCCTCTTTCTACCATCAATCCATCGGACATTGTTTCTATGGAAATACTTAAAGATGCATCTGCCACTGCTATTTATGGTTCGCGAGCGTCTAATGGCGTTGTGCTTATTACTACAAAACGTGGTAAAGCAGGAGAAGCTAAATTTTCGTATGATGGAATGTATGCAGTTCAACGTCAGGCAAAACGCCTAGATGTAATGAATTTGCAACAGTTTGCGCAATACAGCAATGATATGGCTGCCGAAGTGGCGGGACGTGATTCGCGTGTTGAATTTCGTGATCCTTCTTTGTTGGGTAATGGAACGAACTGGCAAGATGCAGTATTCCAAATAGCTCCTATGCAAAGTCATACTATTAGTGCTCAAGGGGGTAATGAAACTGTAAAATATTTTGTGTCAGGCTCGTATTTAGGACAAAATGGTACTGTAAAAGGTACTGAGTTTAAACGTTATTCATTTCGTTCTAATTTAGATGCTCAATTGAAGAAATGGTTAAAAATGGGGGTAAATATGACCTATTCAAATACAGACGAGCGTTTAGGCCTTGTTGATAGTGATGAAGGTATTTTGAATATTGCCTTATTGTCGACTCCTGATGTGCCAATTTACGACATGAATGGTAATTATACAAGTGTAAGTAGCGAAGGACAAACTCGTGTTAATCCTATCGGAAAATCATTACAAGAAGATAACCTATTAAAGAGATCTTCGTTAAATGGGAATATCTTTTTTGATGCAACTATCATGAAAGGCCTTGTTTTCCATACAGAATACGCTATCGATAAAGGAAGCTCAAATGCAGAACGATTTTATCCTACTGTAAAATACGGTAACTATGTACGCAAAATTAATAGCGATTCATGGCAAACTAACCAGAATATGTTTTGGCAAGTTAAAAATTATTTGACTTATGCGCATGATTTCGGATTGCATAAAATAACTGCTATGTTGGGTCAGGAAATGTCTGAATCTAATTATAAATTTCAAAGTATTTCTAATACTAATTTGCCGGACAACACTGTTCATAATCCAAATTTAGGTACTGACAAACCACTTATTAATGCTGGGTTTGGTAGTAGTGCCATGGCCTCTGTCTTTGCTCGTGGTACTTACAACTATAACGATAGGTATTATGCTACCTATACTTTCCGTCGTGATGGCTCTTCTAATTTTGGTCCGAAAAATCGTTGGGCATCATTTCATTCTGGTGCAGCTTCATGGCGTTTCACTAACGAATCGTTTATGGAGGATCTGAAATCAGTTATAAATAATGGTAAATTGCGTCTTGGCTGGGGTCAAACAGGAAATCAATCTATGGGTGGTTATTTATGGGGTGCTTCTATTAATAAAATGGAAACCGGATTGGGTATAGCTTATCGTCCTTCCAATATTGCAAATCCATATCTTCAATGGGAAACTCAAACCCAAACTAACTTAGGATTGGACCTTGGACTATTAGAGAATCGTATTGAATTGACAGTAGATCTTTATAAAAAAGTATCTGCAAATATGTTAATGCAAGTAGATTTACCGTCATATATGGGATCCAAAGGAAATACTTCAAGCGCTTTGGCTGCTCCTTGGGGAAATATTGGAAAACTTGAAAATAAAGGATTGGAAATAGCTTTGACAACACACAATATTAAATCCAAAGATTTTCAATGGGATACTGAAACTCAAATTTCATTCAATAAAAACAAATTATTGGGTATGACCGGAACCTCGGCAACATCTATTGAAGGTTACGGACAGTGGAATGATGTAGTGTCGCATACTGAAGTAGGTCAGCCACTCTACAACTTCTACGGTTACAAAGTTATAGGTGTTTATCAGGATAAAGCCGACATTTTGAACAGTGCTACACCGGATCATGGCCCTGAAGATGGAAAATCATGGAATCGTAACAAAACATTTGTTGGAGATTTAAAATATGAAGATGTAAATAAAGATGGTGTAATTAATGAAAAAGACAGAATTAATTTGGGATCTCCAATGCCTATTTTTACCTTTGGGTTCAATAACACATTCCATTATAAGAACTTCGATTTGAATGTGTTTATAAACGGTTCATACGGTAATAAAATTTTGAATTACTCCGCCATCAATCTTTCGGGGATGAATTCGTTATGGAACAATCAATTGGCTCTTGTTACTAACAGGGCAAAATTGACTGAAATCAATACCGCTCAGGTTTACCCCTATACAAACTCCACAGGTAAAGAAGTTAAGAATTGGTTTGATGATATTGACAACGTGAAAGTAGCTAATTCAGGCACTTTAGTTCCTCGTGCAATTTCAAATGACCCAAATAACAATATGCGTATATCAAATCGTTTTATTGAGGATGGATCGTATGTTCGTTTAAAAAACATATCATTAGGGTATAATTTTGATAAGAAATTATTAAAGCCATTGCACTTGGAATCGTTACGCATTTATGCAAATATCCAAAATCTATATACATTGACTAAATATACCGGTTTTGATCCTGAGGTTGGTGCAAGTACTACCAGTCCAAATGTTTATGGTTCTGATAATGGACGTTATCCTTCACCGCAAGTTTATACATTTGGTTTAAATTTATCATTCTAACATATCTGAAAGGAAATAATATGAAAATACTAAATATAAAGAGTTTGGCGATTGCCTCCATTTTTGTAGTCGGAATGAGTTCATGTACCGACTTCTTAAATCGTCCGGCCGAAGATACATATACCACTGATGGTTTCTACCAGAATGATGCTCAATGTTTTCAAGGGGTTAATGCACTTTACAATTCACCGTGGTATGATTTTCAACGCGGCTTTGTGAAAATTGGTGATGGTCTTTCTGGCAACTTGTACTTTGGGGATACTAATCCTTATCAAACATTTGTTCTGAAATCGAGTGATGCGGATTTGAAGAATGCTTCAGCATCTTTGTGGTCGGTTAATGCTTATTGCAATACGATTATAGAGAATATTAACATGAAGTCTGGAGCTGCTGTTACACAAACAACTAAGAACACAGTAATTGGTGAAGCTTTGACATGGAAAGCCATGGCTTATTTTTACCTGGTTCGTTGTTTTGGTGCTGTGCCTATTATTCACAATAATAGTGCAATTATTGCAGCAGGTCAATCAAATAGTGTTTACAGAAATAAAATCGAAGATGTTTACACATATATTGTAAAAGACTTGGAAAAGGCAATTGAGTTGCTTCCCGCAAAAAATGATGCCGGTCGTATCGACAAATACTGTGCTTATGGTCTTTTGGCAAAAGTGTATTTGACCAAGTCGGGCTACGGCTCCACCGATGGAACTCGCAATGCAGCCGATTTGGCAAATGCAGCTAAGTATGCTAAATTGGTGATTGACGAAAGCGGCCGTACATTACTGCCTGTTTTTTCAGATATTTTCCGATTGAAAAATAATTTTAATCAGGAAAGTTTAATTGCATGGCAATGGACTATCGGTAGTCACTGGACATGCCAGAATACTGAGCAATCAGACCTTGGTCTGAACGGTTTTTCTGAATTTGCTGATACATGGGGTACCTGGGTAGGTCCAAGTATTGATTTGCAAACTGCTTTTGGAGAAGATGCTTCCAGTTTGACTCGTATGAATAACGATGCCCGCCGTAAAACTACTATGATGATGCAAGGTGATCATTACGATTATTTTTGGACAGACAAAGGTGGTTTTACTTACGATTGGACCAATTCAACAGCTACAGGCGTTTCTTATGGAATTGGTACCGGTGCGAATTGTGTTAAGCACCTTGTTGGTGATAATGCCGATCACGTAGCCGGAACAAGTGGTGTTGGTATGCAACGTATGGCTACTGCTTTAAGTACTCACCTTCTTCGATTGGCTGATGTGTATTTAGTATATGCAGAAGCCGTTTTAGGAAATGCTGCATCCACTTCCGATGCTGGTGCATTAAGTGCTTTCAATGCTGTTCGTAGTCGTAGTGTTACTAATTATACTCCTAAAACGTCTATAACATTCGATGATATTTTCAACGAACGTAGATTGGAACTAGCTGGTGAAGGTGACTTTTGGTATGATTTTGTACGATTAAGTTACTATAAACCTGCTGACGCTAAGGCTAGATTAGCAGCTCAGGATCGCGGCTCATGGGGTGGTTTGGCTGATTATTACAAGGGCACAATTTCTAAATCACAACTTACAAGAGTTGCCGGAAATGTAGCAGCTAGTAATGTATTCTTCTCTATTCCTTTCCCTGATACTGATCAATCGGCTAATCCAAATTTAGGGAAAGATCCTGTTCCATTTGACTTTAGTACGATTAGTTTCTAAAAAATAACAATAAGAATGAATATGAAAAATATATATAAATCAACAATAAAGATAGTTGCATCGCTGATCGTATTGGCTGCAATTGTGGCTTTACCGGCATGTAATGACAATCCGGATGCTTACGAATCTACATCCGGCAAACCCACGGTGTCTTATGTTCGTATACCTGATGCACTTAGCAGTGACTCTTTGGTGACTCATGCTTTTATGGGAACTACTGTTGCACTTGTGGGTGAGAATATGAGAAGTATTAAAGAAGTCTGGTTTAATGATCAAAAAGCTACTCTTAATACAAGTTTAATAACTCCGACTTGTTTAATTGTAACAGTTCCTGATTCAATTCCTGATTTGGTAACAAGTAAAATCTATATGGTTACTTCGTCTAATGATACGGTTAAATACAATTTTGGAGTGGATGTTCCAAATCCATTATTGAATACGATGGATTGCGAGTATGTAGCCGATGGTGGTACAGCTGTTATTAATGGGAACTTCTTTTTACCTGTTGATGGAAGTGCTGTTCCGGAAGTATATTTTACTCCGAATATAAAAGCAACAGTAGTATCAGCGACTTTGAACAAAATAACAGTAAATGTGCCAGTTGGTGCGGCTGTAGGCCCAATTTCGGTAAAAAGCCGTTACGGAACATCTCGTTCTAAGGCGTTTTATTTTAGAGATAATAGAGGGATTATTCTTGATTGGGATAATACTAATGCTTCAGGTGGCTGGCGTGCAGGTGTTATTGCGAACTCAAATCCTGCAGGTATAAGTGGAAACTATGTACGCTTCAGTGGTGCACATGACGACTCTAAAGGTTCTGGTTCAACATGGAATGAAGATGCTTTCTCGTTTAATCTATGGGGAACTGCTAATGGACGTCCACAAGGAGATTTGTTCACTATCGCTCCTGCAAAAGCAGTTTTGAAATTTGAAGTAAATGTAGATAAAGCATGGTCTTCAGGTGCATTGCAAATGATTTTTACTCCTTGGGGAACATCAGGAACTAATGGTTATATTGCCGATGGTGCAACTCCGCGGGGACTTTGGAATCCCTGGGCTACTGCCGATAAAGGTACATTTAAGACCAATGGTTGGATAACAGTATCAGTTCCGTTAACTGAATTCAAATATGACCAAACAGGTAAGGTACTTAAAATGGCTGATCCCGGAAATTTTGGTGGGTTGACATTCTTTGTATATGCCGGCGGTGTAGTTGGTACGCCTTGTACTCCGGATATTTGTATAGATAATATTCGTGTTGTCCCTGCTGAATAATCATAAACAAACCTTGTCCGCTCCCGGTAAAAGGGAGTGGACAATAAAAATCAATACTATTATGCGACATAAAAAAATTATTTTTCTATATGTAAGTCTTGTCACTTGCGTGTTGCTCAGTGGCTTATTTCTCAATTCCTGTAAGCAGGATGAAGTAGTAAGTACTCCTACGTTGAGTGTTTTTGGCCCTTCGCCTGCTTTGCGGGGTGGAGTTGTAAAGTTCATTGGAACAAATCTGGATAAAGTCACGTCAATTATGTTACCAAACAATATTGAAGTAAAAGACATAACAAAGACTAGTGCAACTGAAATTTCAATCACTATTCCACAAGAAACAAAACCGGGACTAGTTATCTTGAAATCGGCAAGTGGAGATATTACCACTAAAACTCCTTTGACATTTTCAGAGCCCATCTCTATTGATACGTATACCACTACTGCAGTAAAAGCAGGTGATGTATATACTATTGGTGGTGATTATCTGAACTTGGTTGCACAGGTAATATTTAGCGATGGTGCAGTTGTTGATAGCTCAAAATTTATCAGCAAAACGCGTAAAGAACTGAAAGTATATGTACCTAAAGCTGCTAAAACAGGTAAAGTTGCCGTATCAAACGGTGCTACAATTCCTGTAGTGGTGTATACAACAGGTAATGCTACAGTTACTGATCCTACAACGCTGACTTCTATATCACCTGTTCCTGTTAAACCGGGTGAAAACCTGACTATTACGGGAACTTATCTTAATTTAGTAAAACAGGTGATTTTGCCCGATGGAAACAAAATTGATAGTGCTGCTATTACTGTAAATGCTGCTAAAACAACGATTACAGTGAAGGTGCCTTTAACCGCTAAGGAAGGTGTTGTGAAAATGATAACGTATTCGGGCCTTGAAATTACAAGCACTGCTGTGATGAAGTTGGTAGGTCCTGCCATCACTTCTGCTGCACCTTTGTTGGTGAAAAACGGTGCATCGCTTACTATTACAGGTACTAATCTTGATCTGGTAACGACTGCTGTTTTTGGGGCTGTAGAAGGAAAAATTACTGCTCAATCAGCAACAAGTATTACAGTAACTGTACCAATGACTGCTGTTGATGGTACTGTAGTGCTGAATACCAATTCCGGTTTAACGGCAACTTCAGCTGCTTTGACGATGGTGAAACCTACATTTACAAGCATCACTCCACTTGCATTAACCGCCGGTGATAAAGTAACCATTGCCGGAACCGATCTTGATTTGGTTCGTAAAGTAACTTTCTTAGGTGGTTCTGTGGCAGTAACTCCGGCTATTGGCGTGACTTCGTTGGAAGTAACAGTGCCAACAACCTGTGCCGGTACCGGAGCAGTAACGTTGGAAACAGTGAATGGAACTAAAGTGGCATCAACCGATTTACTTGCTATTAAAGCAGCTACTACGCCTGCCATTATTAGTATAACTCCCGGGGTTGCCCCAGGTGGTCTGATGACTATCACGGGTAAAAATCTGAATTTTGTAGAATCTATTTATTTTGAAGACAATGTAAAAGCAATATTGTATGGTGTGCGTACTGAATCTTCAATTACAGTATATATTCCAAAAGAGGCAAAACATGGTAAAATAACATTTACGATGAATTCTTTTGTAGGAGAAAAAATCGTTTCACCTGTATTTGCTTATGGAACCGATCCAATTTCAGATCCTTCTTTAGTCATCTTCGACTTTGAAGACAGAGGCACAGATAATTCAGCCAACAATGCTGGTGGTTGGGGCGGTATTGCGAACGGAAAAAGTGCAGCTGGCGATGGGGTTTCCGGCGACTTTTTTGAAATCACTGCGAGCAATTGGAATTCTAGTGCTTATTGGTGGGTAGCTGATAACTGGGTTGAAAAACCTTATCCAACAATATCAGGAATAAGCAATTATGTTATAAAAATGGATGTGCGACTTCGTCAAGGAATTCCTGTAGATGATCAAGTTCAGATCAAGCTAAGAATATCCGGGAATACGGAAATTAACTTTATTCCATATTTACCTATTGTTGATAATAAATACTCTACAGGTGGTGAATGGGTAACAATTACTTTGCCAACGACTGGCCTAACAGATCCAACAGTTGATAGTGGAGATTGGGGTATTGTTAAAGGTTGGAATCCTAATAATGTTAACTTCACAGGTTTCTGCGTAGACAACATTCGCTACGAAAAAAAATCGGGCGCATCAAATGCTCCAAAATTCAAATTAATAGGAATGTAAAATTCGTTATGAATTAGTTTTTTTATGAAAGGGAGTTAGTACCCCATGCTAACTCCCTTTTTTTCCATTTAGGACAGAGAACATTATTGTTTGGTCCTCTCATCATTTTTTTTCTTAGAAATTCTATAAGTTCACCTCCTCTTTCCCTATATATTAATACATTTGCGTTTATGTTCAACAGAATATTGGTTTTAATCTTCTCTCTTCTTGTCTTTTTTGTCTCATTCTCAGCTTGCAAATCGGATGGAAATGCTGACACTACTGCTCCTTTGCTGATATCGAGTAACCCTGCTGATGGAGCAGCGGCTGTTGATCCGAAAGCAACTATCTCCTTTAATTATAACGACAAAATTGTATTGTCGTCTTCTGCTCCAATTCTCTTAAATGGTGTGGCTGTTACCGGTGCGGTTAATGCTCAAACACTCACCATCAGTGCAACTCTTCAATCCGGCACCACTTATACATTAATTATTCCCGCCAATGCTGTAAGCGATGCGGCGGGAAATTATGCAAAAGAAATTAAAATATCATTCACCACCACGGGTAACCCTGTCGATGGTGTTTTTGAGGCTGAGAAAGCTACCATCAGTGGAGATGCAGCAATAGCCACAACTCTCGCCGGTTACTCGGGTACCGGTTATGTAAACACAAACACCGGAAATGTTACTTTCACGGTTCAGGCTGCTACGGCCGGTTATTACGATTTAAACTTCCGATATTCAACATCAGGAAATAAAAAGGTGAATGATTTATATCTTGATGGTGTGAGATTGTCATCGTTGACTTTCGATGCAGTAAATGCATGGACAACACTTTCGGCCGGTAAAGTGAAGCTTTCGGTCGGTCAGCATACGATAGCCATTGTCAAAAACTGGGGATATGTGCAGTTGGATTATATGACAGCCGCTTACAATGCTGCCGGAATAGGTGCATTTAATATCGCGGCTTCGCTTGTAACACCAAGTCCAAGTACTCAGGCGGTAAATTTGTATAATTTTCTGAAAACTAATTTTGGAACGAATATTATATCCGGTACTATGGCCAACTACAGTACCAATATTACCGAGGCTACCTGGGTGTATAACAATGCAGGTAAATGGCCTGCGCTTACCGGATTCGATCTTATTGACCACACGAATCCAAACCAAAGTTGGATAAAATATTCGGCTCCATTTACGTTGGGACAAGAATGGTGGAATAATAATGGAATTGTAGCTATGACCTGGCATTGGCGTGATCCGTTGACCAAATCCGGAAGTTTTTATGTGCCTTCTGCATCTACTTCACCCGATACCGGAACTACTTTTGATATCACCAAAGTTTCTGATCCAACTTCAGCTGAATATAAAGCTATGATAGTTGATATTGACGTAATTGCGGGATATCTGAAACAATTTAAAGATGCAGGTATTCCAGTAATTTGGCGACCATTACACGAAGCAGCAGGTGGTTGGTTTTGGTGGGGCGCAAAAGGAGCTGAACCTTGCAAAGCATTGTGGAAATTAATGTTCGATCGGTTGGTGAATGTGCACGGGCTCAATAACCTGATTTGGGTATGGACAACTGATGCCAGTGCCGATGCGGTGAATTGGTATCCGGGCGATGCCTATGTAGATGTGTTGGGTATGGATATTTACCCGGGTGCCAATCAGCATGGCTCACAATACATTTCGTTCCTGAAAGTGAAAGAAATGTTCGGGGGTAAAAAACTGATCACATTGAGCGAATGTGGTTCGACTCCCGATCCTGCTTTGATGAAAGAATATGGCGATACCTGGTCGTGGTTTATGCCGTGGAATGGTGATTATACCGAATCCGATTCGCATAACGGAGTTACCTGGTGGAAGAAATTTTTCAGCTACGACTATGTGATTACGAGGGATAAAATGCCGAGTTTGAAATAGGGAGACCGGAATTCCGATTCCGATAATTCAAAATTTATGTTTTGTAAATCGTTGAATAAAAATGAAAAAATGAAACGCACAAAACTCGTAGCCATAATCCTCTTCTGTTTTCTGGCTCTTCAGCTTCAGGCACAGGTGACGTTTAATCGTGGTGTTAATCTCACAGGTTGGTTTCAAACATCAAGCACCAATCAGATTCAGTTTACAAAATATACAAAGAAGGACTTCCAAAACATAAAAAGTCTGGGTTGCGACGTAGTGCGTTTGCCCATCAACATGTTTTATCTTACTAATGGCAGTCCTGATTATACGGTTGACCCATTATTTTTTGATTTTTTAGATCAGGCTGTCAATTGGGCTGAGGAGTTGCAAATGTACTTGATTATCGACAATCACACTTCGGATGATTTGGCGAGTAAAAATGCGAATCTGGAAACGGTGCTTAGCAAAGTATGGGTGCAAATGGCCGAACATTATAAGAACCGATCCACCTATATTCTTTACGAAATACTGAACGAGCCAAATGGAACGTTGACAACAGCGGCGTGGGGAAAGATACAACAAACAGCCATCACCGCTATTCGTGGCATTGATACAAGACATACTATCGTTGTAGGTGGTGCAGGTTTTAATAGCTATACCGAACTGGCTTCGATACCGGTATATACGGATGCAAATCTGATTTACACTTTTCATTTTTACGATCCTTTTGTTTTTACACATCAAGGTGCAACATGGGTTACGCCATCGATGGCACCGTTGGCTAATGTGCCGTTTCCATACAACGCCTCAACTATGCCCGCTACTCCTAGTAGTCTGGTTGGAAGCTGGGTGGGTAGTTCCTTAACTAGTTATTCAACAGATGGCACTTTGGCTAAGGTAAAATCACTTATTGATATTGCGGCAGCATTTAAAACAAGTAGAAACGAGAAAGTCTATTGTGGCGAATTTGGCGTTTATATTCCCAATAGCCCGAATGCAGACAGAACTTATTGGTATGGTGAAGTCCGGAAATACCTCGAAGCAAAAGGAATTCCATGGACAACATGGGATTATCAGGGCGGTTTTGGGCTGTTTACAAAAGGTTCGGCAGAGTTGTTTGATTATGATTTAAATATTCCTTTGGTAACAGCGCTTGGACTTACTGCTCCGGCACAGCAAACCTATACACTCAGAGCAGACTCTGTTGGTTTTCCTGTTTACACGGATTATATAGCCGAAAAACTACTCGAATCGAGCAGTGCAAGTGGGGCTATCATCAACTTTTATTCGAAAGATAAACCCAATAACGGGAAATACTGTTTAGCCTGGAGCGGTGCGGCGCAGTACGGAGCGGTTGGATTCAACTTTTCGCCGGATAAGGATTTGTCTATGTTGAAAGCACAGAATTATGCACTCAGCTTTTTGGTGAGGGGTAATTCGCCCGGTGCAAAATTCGACTTGCGTTTCACCGATACTAAAACTACTGTGGCAACAGATCATCCCTGGCGCATGAACTTCACTATGGACGAAACGACTGCTCCCTGGGATGGGAAATGGCACAAAGTGTATCTCCCGCTCTCTCTCTTTTCCGAAGGAGGTTCGTGGGATAATACATGGTACAATGCCAACGGACTGTTCGATTGGAAAGCCATTGACCGTTTCGACCTTGTGGCAGAGCAGGGTTCGTTGGTAGGAAAAGCCTTTTGGTTTGATAATATCCAGTTGACTAACCTGGATACCGCAAAAATTTACGAAGCGTCGACGTATACCGCCGTGAAACAGGTTTATTCACACACATCTTCGGTTAGCGTATTTCCCAGTCTCATTCATAACGAAACAACTATACAATATGTATTAACCGGAACCGAAGATGTTGATATTAGTTTATACACGTTGTCGGGACAAAAAGTTGAAGCGATAGTTCGTGGCAAGCAGTCTCCGGGCACTTATGCACATACATGGATAAGAAATAACCGGATTCAGCAAGGGGTTTATATTTGTCGGGTTAAGATATCAGATGAAGTGATTCCCTTTAAACTAATTTTGATCTGATAAACGACGCTGCAGTTCTTGGTTCTTCAAAAGGTCGATTTTTTATTATATGTACCTGTCAGAGTAAAATGAGTGGTCGAGCAATTGATCATAAATTCTGTGTTGCATTCATGGCTGTAGGTATTTTTAAATCAAAAATATTAAATGACACGATACTATATTCAGACTAAAGTATGTAGCTCGGTAATCGGAATTTATTCCCACTTCTTTATTTGTGTTTAACCATCATATTATTAGTGGTTTATATAAATATAATTTTGCAAGTGGACAAATTTTAAATACTGGATGTGGGTACTTTGTGGTTGGTGTTTTTACTGTTCATGATTTTTTATATTGTGCAAATGTTTGACGTATATATCGACAAGTGTAAATGCAGAGATGAAAAGGGAATAGTAATCATAAGGTAGAAAAAGTATTATGTATGGCTAAATAAATATGGTTTTAGATGGAATGAATGTTTTATTTTTGTGTCTCAGTAATTTACAGTAATGAATATAGTGTGGGGTCTTATAATATCCCTTAATTGATTTATTATTTATAACTAATACAATGAAAAAAATACTTTTGCCAATTTTTTTGTGCGTTGCATTGAATGCATCAGCGCAATGGGCTTTTCGTTTGCCGGCTATTATCAGTAATCACGCTGTTTTTCAGCAATCGACCGATGTGAAATTGTGGGGCTGGGCTCAAAGTGGCAGTACCGTAAAAATAAGTTGCAGTTGGAACCCAACGGATACGGTAAAAGCTGAACCCGGCAAAGACTGGACGTGGGATGCAATTGTAAAAACACCAAAAGCAGGTGGCCCCTATACTATAACATTTATCAGTAGCTCACAAAAAGTGGTTATTGAAGATATTTTAATTGGAGAAGTATGGCTGTGTTCTGGTCAGTCGAACATGGAATATGCCTTTAACTGGGAATCAAAACCAATCGACGTTGGTGATGAAGTGGCTAAATCGGCCAATAACCAATTGCGCTTCTTCCAACTTTCGCATACCTACAGTATTTTTCCTAAAGATAATTCGGATGGAGAATGGAAAGTCAGTTCGCCTGAAACAACTCCTTCTATGAGTGTTGTTGGTTATTTCTTTGGCAAAACAATCAATGAAAAAACGAAAGCTCCGGTGGGGATTATTGCTTCGTACTGGGGTGGAACAGCCATTCAAAGCTGGACGCCGGGTGAAGTCTATCAGCGAGATAATGACTTGAAAAAACTGGCCGAAGATACCAAACCTGTCAACTGGGCTCCGGTAGCACCGTCGGTAATCTACAATTCAATGTTATTTCCGTTAGTGAACTACAGAGTTGCAGGAGCTATCTGGTATCAGGGTGAAGCCAATACCGGCGAGCCACAAAACTATAGCAAACTGTTTGAAGGGCTTATAACCGGATGGAGAAAAGCATTCAATAACGACTTCCCATTCTATTTTGTACAAATTGCACCTTGGAGCGGTTACTGGAAAAACAGTGCGGCCTATCTGCGCGAGCAACAAGAGGCAGTACTTCACTTGCCTAAAACAGGAATGATTACAGTGGGCGATTTAGTAGACAACATCAAAGACATTCACCCCAGAATAAAGAAAGAGGTAGGAATTCGACTGGTGAATCTGGCACTGAAAGAACACTATGGTTTTCAGGATATAAATCCGTACTCTCCTCGTTATAAAGATTTCAGTTTAAAAAAGGAGAAAATAAACATTCGGTTTACAACTAGTGCTAAGTTGATTTGTAAAGCCAAAACTCCGGCTAGTTTTCAGCTGGCAGGAGCTGATCAACAATTTTATCCGGCTGTTGCTAAAATCGAAAAGGACGGTTCTATAACTGTAAGCTGCAAAGACGTAAAAACGCCAGTTGCAGTTCGTTACTGCTTTACGAATGATGCTATGCCTGATTTGTTTGATAGCAATAGTTTGCCATTAGTACCATTCAGAACGGATAATTGGTGATTGTTTAGTCGGTAAGAAGATGACAAAGAAGCGATTAAGTTTAACCTTGATTTGTCTGGCAGGCTGTTTATGGATGTATGCAACCAATTGCAATACTCAGCATCAGGTTCGAAAGTATTCTGCGGTGATTGATGCAAAGGCTACTCCCGAAACCAAAGCACTTTTTCTAAACTTACTGAGAATACAGGAAAATCATATTCTGGTCGGTCATCACGATGCAACTTTGTATGGTCATACCTGGGCAGGTGATGATAATCGGTCGGACATAAAAGATGTTTGTGGGTCGCACCCGGCTCTGATAGGTTTTGATTTTGCAATTGCAACAAATAAACCTTATGAAGTTTCAAAGCAGCGATTTGAAGCGACGCTGAAACAAACCACCGAAGCTTACGACCGAGGTGCAGTAGTTACTTTTTGTTGGCACGCTAATAATCCGCACAATGGACAAACTGCCTGGGTAGATACTACCAAAGTTATTGAAAATACAGTGAAAGAATTGCTTCCCGGCGGGAAAGCGCACGAGGCTTACAAGATTAATCTAAAGCAAATTGCCGATATGGCTAAATCGGCAAAAGGTTCTGATGGAAAATTGATTCCGATTATTTTCAGGCCTTTTCATGAAATGGAGGGTGGTTGGTTTTGGTGGGGAAGACCCTATCGTACGCCAAAGGAATTTAAAGAGCTGTGGCGGTTCACGGTAGAATATTTGAGAGATCACCTTGGTGTGCATAACTTCATATATGCCTATTCTACCGATTGCAAGTTTAAAACCTCCGAAGAATATCTGACGGATTATCCGGGTGATAAATACGTGGATGTGTTGGGAATGGATGATTACTGGGATTTTCGTCCCGATGGTGCAAATAATCCAACATTGGCAGCCGAAAAGGTAAAAATTATTTCCGATTTGGCACAAGCAAAGGGCAAACTGGGCGCCATGACCGAGACGGGCTTGGAATCTATTCCAGATAGTGCATGGTTCACAACGAAATTGCTCCCCGTTCTTCGTTACAAAGGAGCAAAATTAGCATATGTAATGCTTTGGAGGAACGATACGCAGATGAAACAACATTTTTATGCACCATTTCCCGGGCAGATTTCGGTGCCGGATTTTTTGAAATTTTACAAGGATGAATACACTTTGTTCGAGAAAGATTTAAAAGAAATATATAAATAAGGATTTTTTTAGCAACTGGAAAAACGCACGATGAAACAATTTTCAAAGATTTTAATACTGAGCATCATGACATTGGTGGCTATAAACAGCTCTGCTAAAGTTGCACAAGGTTTTGCAAAAGTAGAAAACAATCACTTTGTGGTGAATGAAAAGCCTTACTATTTTGTAGGGACTAACTTCTGGTTTGGAGCTATTCTGGGCTCAAAAGGGCAAGGTGGCGATAAGGCACGTTTGATCAAGGAGCTGGATTTTATGAAAGAAAACGGACTGGTGAACTTGCGTGTACTTATTGGTTCTGATGGAAGCAATGGTATTCCATCGAAAGTAGAACCTACCTTGCAGATAAAAGCGGGTGTTTACAATGATACTATTTTTGATGGGTTGGATTTTTTATTGTCTGAATTGGGTAAGCGCGATATGAAAGCGGTGTTGTTTTTCACTAACTCATGGGAATGGTCGGGGGGATATAGTCAGTACCTCAATTGGGCAGGAAAAGGAAAGAACCCGGTGCCATCGGTTGATGGTTGGCCGGCTTATATGGATTTTGTGAAACAATATGCCGGTTGCGTTGAATGTCGTCAGATGTTGAAAAACCATATCAAGCATGTTATTACTCGCACTAACCGTTACACGAAAAAAAAATACACACAGGACCCTGCTATTTTCTCCTGGCAAATTGGTAATGAGCCGAGAGCTTTCTCGGATGCCAACAAACCCCTTTTTGCAGCTTGGTTGAAAGATATTTCGGGGTACATTAAGTCGTTGGATAAAAATCACATGGTTTCTATCGGCTCCGAAGGACAATGGGGCTGTGAAATGGATATGAGTTTGTTTGAACAAATTCATGCCGATAAAAATGTCGACTACCTGACCATGCATATATGGCCTAAAAACTGGAGCTGGCTGGATGTGAGAGATATGCCGGGTACATTACAAAATAGTATTGATAAAACGCAAGAGTATATGGCCAACCATATGGCTGTTGCCCGCAAACTTTCAAAACCGATTGTGCTGGAAGAATTTGGTTTCCCGCGCGATCATCATCAATATAACTTACAGGATTCTACTACACTACGCGATGCCTATTATTCGTCTGTTTTCGAAACTATTGTAAAGGCCTCGAAAAACAATGATGTGTTGGCCGGATGTAATTTCTGGGCATGGGGTGGTTTCGGTCGTCCCAATCCAAAGCATGTGTATTGGGCAAAAGGCGACGATTATCTGGGCGATCCGGCTCAGGAAGAACAAGGTTTGAATGCTGTTTTCAATACAGATGCTACTGTGAAATTGGTGAAAAAGTATGTGATGAAAATGCAAAATATTCCGACGTTGGTGGATATGAACGCTACGCCAAAAACACAGGCATTGTTTCACAACATGTTCGATAATTTGGGCAAAGGCATTATGTTGTGCCATCAGGATGATGCAGCTTACGGGCACGGTTGGTATGGTAAAGCCGGCGGATCAGATGTAAAAGCTGTTACCGGTGATTATCCGGCCATGGTGGGATGGGAGCTAGGTCATTTGGAAATCGGTGCAGCTTATAATCTCGATTCAATTTATTTTACCGACATGAAACGTATGATGCGCGAAGTGTACGAACGTGGTGGTATCAACACTATCAGCTGGCATGGTGATAATATCGTAACCGGTAACACTGCTTGGGATTGTGCTCAAAATACAGTAGTGAGCAGTGTGCTGCCCGGTGGAAGCAATCATGCCAAATTTCTGACATGGCTAGATCGTTTGGCTATTTTCTTTAATGATTTGAAGGATTCGAAAGGCGAAACGTTCCCTGTTATTTTCCGAATGTATCACGAGCATACGGGTAGTTGGTTTTGGTGGGGAGCCAAACAATGCACCCCCGACGAATACAATCAATTGTATCGGATGACGGTAAGCTATTTACGCGATGTAAAAGGGGTTCATAACATATTATACGCTTTTTCGCCAGCAGGCATAACTACCGAAACCGAATTTCTAAGCCGCTATCCGGGTAATGACTGGGTGGATGTGGTAGGTTTCGATAACTATTGTGGGTCTGATAAATCGTCTATCGAAAGATATAAAAAGGAAGTAACTGCAGGGTTGAAGGTCGTGACTGATTATGCAAAACTTAATAATAAGATTCCGGTTTTGGCAGAAACAGGTATGGAATCTATCCCGGTAGCCGATTATTTTACAGATATTCTGTTGGCAACTATTGAGCCTTTCAATATCAGTTACGTTTTGCTTTGGAGAAACGCGTTTAATAAGGAGACACACTTTTATGCACCATATCCCGGACACTCGTCGGCAGATGATTTTATAAAATTCACCGGAAGCAAGATAATACTAATGAGTAATGAAATGCAACATATATATAGTCGCAAATAAATGATAATAAAATAGTTTTAAATAATATATATTTAGGAAATGACAGACTTTATTAAAGCTTTGAATCACCTCAGAGCAAACCACGAAGAATTATTGAGTAAGAAAAACGAGAAACTTCCATTCGGAAATGGAATTTACGACCGTTATACTAATCCAGTACTTACAAACGAGCACGCTCCAATAGAATGGCGCTACGATTTCAACCCGGAAACGAATCCGTATTTAATGGAACGTATCGGAGTAAATGGTGCTCTGAATGCAGGTGCAATGAAATGGAACGGCAAATATATTTTGGTGGTACGTGTGGAAGGCAACGACCGCAAATCGTTTTTTGCCATTGCCGAAAGCGAAAATGGAGTGGACAATTTCCGCTTCTGGGACGAGCCTGTAACATTGCCCGAAACTGACGAACCGGATACCAATGTGTACGATATGCGTTTAACTGCACACGAGGATGGCTGGATTTACGGTGTTTTCTGTAGCGAACGCAAAGATCCAAATGCACCGGCAGGCGATTTATCAGCTGCAGTGGCTGCGGCGGGTATTGTACGTACCAAAGATTTATTGACCTGGGAGCGTCTTCCCGATTTGAAAACAAAAAGCCAACAACGCAATGTGGTGCTTCACCCTGAATTTGTAGATGGTAAATATGCATTGTATACCCGCCCACAGGATGGATTTATCGATACCGGTAGCGGTGGCGGAATTGGTTGGGGATTGGTTGATGATATGACCAACGCTGAAGTGAAAGATGAGAAAATCATTAATCACCGTTACTACCATACTATCAAAGAATTGAAAAACGGAGAAGGTCCGCATCCTATCAAAACAGAAAAAGGTTGGTTGCATTTGGCACATGGTGTGCGCAACTGTGCTGCCGGACTACGTTATGTGTTGTATCTTTACCTCACTGATTTGCAAGATCCAACAAAACTGATTGCCGAACCGGCAGGATTCTTTATGGCTCCTCAAGGCGAAGAACGCATTGGTGATGTATCGAACGTATTGTTTAGCAATGGTTGGATTGCTGATGAGGACGGAAAAGTATTCATTTACTATGCTTCGTCAGATACCCGCATGCATGTTGCTACTTCTACCATCGATCGCTTATTGGATTATTGTATCAATACTCCTGCTGATGGATATCGTTCATTTAAGTCGGTAGAAACGATTAAAGAACTGGTTGCGAAAAATAAAGCATTAGCAAATCAAAAAGCTTGATAGGCAAAGAACTAAGCTGTATTCAAATCACTTAAATCTAATTGAATCAAAAATGAAGAATACCCGTTTTTTTCTATTGTTAGGATATATTTTGCTGGCTTCAACAGTTATGCAGGCACAGAAATTTCAGGGATTGGCACTCACACCTCCCATGGGATGGAACAGTTGGAACAAGTTTGCGTGCAATGTAAGCGAAGAATTAATTCGCGAAACAGCTGATGCTATGGTGGCTACCGGTATGAAAGATGCCGGATACGAATACATTGTTATTGACGACTGCTGGCAGGTAAGTCGCGATAGCCTTGGCTTTATTGTGGCTGATCCGAAACGTTTTCCATCAGGAATAAAAGCATTGGCCGATTATGTTCATGCTAAAGGATTGAAATTTGGCATTTATTCATGTGCCGGAAACAAAACCTGTGGGGGTCGTCCTGCTGGACGTGGGCACGAATATCAGGATGCTTTGTCGTATGCCAAATGGGGTGTGGACTACCTGAAGTACGACTGGTGTGATACTGAAAACCTGAATGCCATAGGTGCTTATACCACCATGCGCGATGCATTGTATGCAGCGGGACGTCCAATTGTTTTCAGCTTATGCGAATGGGGCAACAATAAACCGGAACTTTGGGCGAAAGAAGTAGGCCACCTTTGGAGAACAACCGGCGATATTTACAATTGCTTTGATTGCGTTCAGAATAATGGAACATGGAAAGCTTTTGGAGTGATGCAAATAGTTGACAAACAAGATGGACTGAGAAAAAATGCAGGCCCGGGACATTGGAACGATCCTGATATGCTTGAGGTGGGCAATGGAATGTCATTGAACGAATCGAGAGCTCATTTCTCTCTTTGGTGTATGTTGGCTGCTCCGCTTATTGCCGGTAACGATTTGCGCTCTATGAATGCTGAAACTTTGACAGTACTTTCGAACAAAGAAGTAATTGCTATTGATCAGGATTCGTTGGGAATTCAGGGATTCAGACATACGGCTAAAGACAGTGTGGAAACATGGCTTAAACCCCTCAAAAATGGTGAATGGGCAGTGTGCCTGTTGAATCGCAGCAATACACCAAGAGTTGTAGCACTCGACTGGAAAACATTCTCTGTGACCGACTCATTGTCGAACCGCACGCTCAACATCACAGCCAAGGAAGTGTACAAATTACGCGACCTGTGGTTGAAGAAAAATGTAGGTGATACGCGCAAACCTTTGAAAGAAACTCTTCCGGCCAGAGACGTGCTCTGTCTTAAATTATTCAAATAAAGTACAGGATGTTTCTAAAATAGTACTGTTTTAGAAACATCCTGTACTTTTTAATTGGCAGAAAATGGGTATTTTTGTCGACATGTAATTACACGGATTAAAATTAGCCTTAGATTTATAAAATTCACAACACAAATAAATAATATGGATGTTCAGAAAATTAGTTTAAAAGAAAAAATCGGTTACGGTTTTGGTGATGCCGCATCTTCTATGTTCTGGAAGATTTTTGGGATGTATTCTTTGTTTTTTTATACCGATGTTTTCGGAATCACGGCAGCTGCGGCCGGAACAATGTTTCTGGTGGCCCGCTTATGGGATTCTTTCTTCGACGTCTTTGTAGGAATTATCAGCGACCGAACCAAAAGCCGCTATGGTAAATACCGTCCGTTCCTTTTATGGTTTGCCATTCCATTTGCTGTAATGGGTGCTGTTACATTCTTTGCTCCTGATTTCAGTCAATCCGGAAAATTAGTTTACGCCTACATCACGTATTCATTGATGATGATTGTATATTCGTTAATAAATGTGCCCTACGCTTCCTTACTCGGCGCCATTTCTTCCGATCCTAAAGAACGAAATTCGCTCTCTTCATATCGTATGTCATTCGCATTCATTGGAAGTTTTGTAACTTTTATGTTACTACAACCTATGATTGACTTTTTCTCAAAAACATTTGGTGGCCATGGTGCTGTTCATGCTGTAAAATCAGGTATGAGTACTTCACCTATTGGTTGGGTGATGGGTGTCGGATCTATCGGAATGATTTGCGTTATCTTATTTTTATTGTGCTTCAGTTGGACAAAAGAAAGAGTCGTACAAATCGAAAGCGAAGAAAATGTGACTGTAAAAAAAGATTTAAAGAACCTTTTTCATAATGCTCCATGGTGGATTTTAGTGGCAACCGGTTTGGCTGCACTACTTTTCAATGCGGTTCGTGATAGTGTTGCTATCTACTTTTTCAGAGATTATGTAAAATCCAGTTACAAAATGACGGGAACAGGATGGAATATGACTACCATTTACTTTCTGGTAGGTCAGGCAGCTAACTTGATTGGTGTAATGATTGCACCTTCTGTTTCGGCTAAATATGGCAAAAAAAGAACCTATATGATTGCCATTTTGATTGCAGGAATTCTAAGCACAGGCTTTTATTTTATTCCTAACGATATTACCTGGATTCTTGCCTTCCAATTCGTGATTTCTCTTTTTGCCGGTTATGTTTTACCATTGTTATGGTCAATGTTTGCCGATATTGTGGATCATCAGGAATTGATTACCGGACGTCGTGCCACAGGTTTGATTTTCTCCTCTTCTTCTATGTCTCAAAAACTAGGTTGGGCCTTAGGTTCAGCAATGAGCGGATGGATTCTAGCCGTGTTCAAATATGTACCCGATGCAGCACAACAAAGTTCACAAACTCTTTTTGGAGAACATATCATGATTAGCTTAATGCCGGCTGTGTGCTGTGTACTGGCTTTTGTGGGGATGTTATTCTACCCACTTTCAGATAAAAGAGTAAAAGAAATTTCGGAAGAGCTAGAAGTAAAAAGAGCTAATTCCAAAGCATAATGAATACTAACCACCCCTGATCTCCGTCAATCGACTGAGATCAGGGGTTCTTTAAAATAGAAAATGAAATACGGACATTTCGATGACAACCGACGTGAATACGTCATTACTAATCCTCGCACACCATGGCCCTGGATTAATTACCTCGGCAATGAGGACTTCTTCAGTTTAGTTTCCAATACTGGTGGTGGATATTCTTTCTACAAAGATGCAAAATTCCGCCGTCTTACCCGCTATCGTTACAACAATGTACCGATGGATAGTGGTGGGAAATATTTCTACATCAACGATGGAGAAACGGTATGGAGTCCGGGCTGGAAACCCTGCAAAACTGAATTGGATAGCTACGAGTGTCGTCACGGGATGAATTACACCACCATCAAAGGGGTGAAAAATGGGGTAGAAGCAGAGGCTTTGTATTTTGTGCCGTTGAAAACATGGGCAGAAGTACAAAAACTAACGCTTAGAAACACCACTAATGAAGTAAAAACGCTTAAGATTTTCTCTTTCGTTGAATGGTGCTTGTGGAATGCAGCTTCCGATATGGAAAATTTCCAACGTAACTTCTCTACCGGCGAAGTGGAAATTGAAGATTCGGTTATTTATCACAAAACAGAATACAAAGAACGTCGCGATCATTTTGCATACTACTCGGTAAACGAACCGATGCAGGGTTTTGATACCGACCGCGAAACATTCTTTGGATTGTACAATGGTTTCGACGAACCGCAAACCGTACTCGAAGGTGCACCACGCAACTCAGAAGCACACGGTTGGTCGCCTATCGCTTCGCACTATGTAGAAGTGGTATTACAACCCGGAGAATCGAAAGAGTTGGTGTATGTGTTGGGTTACGTAGAAAATGCTCCTGAAGAGAAATGGGAAAGCAAAAACGTTATCAATAAAACCAAAGCTAAAGCCACCATTGCCCGCTTCGATACGGCTGCCAAAGTGGACGCTGCCCTTGCAGAACTGAACGCTTATTGGGATAATTTATTGAATGTATTTACCATCAAGACCGGCGAAGAAAAACTGGATCGCATGGTGAATATTTGGAATCAATACCAATGTATGATTACCTTCTGTTTCTCGCGTTCGGCTTCGTTTTTCGAAAGCGGTATCGGACGTGGAATGGGATTCCGAGATTCCAATCAGGACTTGGTGGGCTTTGTTCATCAAATTCCCGAACGTGCCCGCGAACGTATCATCGATATTGCTTCCACGCAATTCCCCGACGGCGGTTGCTATCACCAATATCAACCTTTGACAAAAAAAGGGAACAACGAAATCGGACAAGGTTTCAACGACGATCCGATGTGGTTGATTCTCGGAACAACAGCTTATATCAAAGAATCAGGCGATTTCACTATTTTGGATGAACCTGTTCCGTTTGATAATGAAGAAGGTTCGGAAGTATCACTTTTCCATCACCTCACTGTTTCGTTCGATCACGTGGTGAACAACCTCGGACCTCATGGTTTACCATTGAGCGGTCGTGCCGACTGGAACGATTGTTTGAACCTGAACTGTTTCTCTAACGACCCGAACGAAAGTTTCCAGACTACCGAAAACAAATCGGAAGGTTCGCAAGCTCAAAGTTTGATGATTGCGGGACTGTTTGTGGTATATGGTCGCGATTATGTGGAATTATGTAAAGTAATTGGAAAAACAGAAGAAGCAGCCCGCGCTCAGCAACATATTGATGCCATGGTGGCAGCTATTAAATTGAACGGATGGGATGGAGACTGGTTTATTCGTGCTTACGATTATTTTGGAAACAAAATAGGTTCGAAAGACAACGAAGAATCGAAGATCTTTATCGAATCGAATGGTTGGTGTACTATGGCCGGTATCGGTTTGGAAGAAGGCATGGTAGCAAAGGCATTGGACTCGGTAAAAGAACGTCTGGACTGTGAACACGGTATCGTGCTGAACAATCCACCGTTTACAAAATACTATATCGAATACGGCGAAATATCCAGCTATCCTCCGGGATACAAGGAAAACGCGGGTATTTTCTGCCACAATAATCCATGGATTATGATTGGCGAAACGGTTCAGGGACGTGGCGACAGAGCGTGGGAATATTTCCGCAAAATCTGTCCTTCGTACACCGAAGAGATCAGCGATTTACACAAGGTAGAACCTTACGTATATGCCCAAATGATTGCCGGTAAAGATGCTTTCAAACCGGGTGAAGCGAAGAACTCCTGGTTAACCGGAACGGCAGCCTGGAACTATTATGCGATTACACAATACATTTTGGGAATTCAACCCACTTACAATGGACTGAGAATTGAACCTTGTATTGCACCCGAATGGAAAGGATTTGCAGTAACCCGTAAATTCCGTGGAGCGACCTACCTGATCGAAGTCAAAAATCCAAACGGATCGATGAAGGGTGTTGCCTCACTAACCGTTGATGGTAAGGCGATTGAAGGAAATATTATTCCATTGATGTCTGTGGGTGGAACTTACAAAGTAGAAGTGGTAATGAATTAAATAGAGGTTCTATCTCTTCCCGATTTTAAACTTTGGGAGAGATAGAACTTAATAAAATATCTTGCTAAAAGAATTAGCAAGCTTGCCAAAAGCAAAAGCAAGATGGCTAAAAGAATTAGCAAGTTTGCCAAAAGCAATAGAAAGGTGGCCAAGCGTGTTGGCAAGCAAGTTGTGATAAATAGCTGGATTACTTTTTACAATAAATTTGTTTACTACACAGATGAAATACGAACTTCTTCAACTCAAACAAGAACTCAAAGAAGAGTTGACGCACAATATCCTTCCGTTTTGGATGGACAAAATGACGGATGATAAAAACGGAGGTTTCTACGGTCAGATGACCGGCAGAAATCAGCTTGTGCCTAATGCTCCGAAAGGGGGAATCCTCAACGCAAGAATCCTTTGGACATTCTCTTCGGCTGCTTTAGCTCTCAAAAATCCCCTTTACACCGAGTATGCCAAACGTGCTAAAGACTATGCTTTCGAGCATTTCTTTGATACTGAAAATGGTGGAACTTACTGGATGTTGAAAGCGGATGGAACGCCGGCCGATACCAAAAAACAAATCTACAGTCAGGCATTCTTTATTTATGCTTTGGTTGAATATTACCGTGTTACCAACGATAAAACCTGTTTGGATAAAGCCATTGAACTTTTTAATCTTATAGAGAAATATAGCTTTGATACTAAGTTGAACGGCTATTTCGAAGCGTACAGCAAAGACTGGGTGTTGTTGGAAGACTTGCGTTTGAGTGAAAAAGATGCCAACGAGAAGAAAACCATGAATACGCATTTGCATATTCTGGAAGCTTACACTAATTTATACCGTGTGTGGGATACTCTGCTGTTGAAAAAACAACTTCGAAACCTGATAGAACTCTTTTTGGATATAATTATCAATGCTGAGACCCATCATCTCGATTTGTTTTTTGATGAAGACTGGCATTGTAAATCGACTTTATTCTCCTATGGTCACGACATAGAAGCCGCTTGGTTGATTGATGAAGCTGCGGTTGTGCTTGGCGACATTGACGTATTGAAACGAGTGCATAAAGTCATTGGTAAGGTTGTTGATGCTGCTGCTGAAGGCGTTCAACCGAATGGCTCTATTGTAAATGAAAAAAACTCGGCAACCGGACATGTTGATACCAATTGCGATTGGTGGCCACAAGCCGAAGCCATGGTTGGTTTTTTCAATGCCTATGAATTATCCAAAGACGAATCTTATGCCATGAAGACACTGGCTACCTGGGAGTTTGTAAAAACGAACATTGTTGACACTGAAAACGGAGAATGGCATTGGTCGGTTTCGTCGACCGGTAAAGTGGATAATAACAATGACAAGGCCGGATTCTGGAAATGTCCTTACCACAACGGTAGGATGTGTTTAGAACTATTTACTCGCATTCACGACTAGTGCCCGGGTAGTCTCCGGAATTTTCTGTAAAACCTTTTTAAATCTAATACATTATGGCAATTACAAAAAAGATCTGTATGATTTTTTTTGTCTTGGTGCAGGTAGCATTTGGCTATTCGCAAACTAAAACAAAGAAAAGTATAGTTCCCGTGAACTCATCGGTGGCCTTAAATGGAAAACTTCAGGTTATCGGTACGCAATTATCAAATGCAAAAGGCAACGCACTGATGCTGCGTGGTGCTAGTCTTGGTTGGCATAACCTTTGGCCGCGTTTCTACAACGAGGGTGCGGTAAGCTGGCTTGCTTCCGACTGGAAATGCAACGTTATCCGCGCTTCGATGGGTGTGGGGCTGGACGATAGCTATCTGGAAAACCCTCAATATGCACTCAAATGTATGACAACTGTTATTGATGCCGCTATCAAAAACGGCATCTATGTGCTTATCGATTTCCATAGTCATAAGTTGCATACTGCCGAAGCCAAGACATTCTTCACCGGCATGGCAACTAAATACAAAAACAGCCCCAACGTCATCTACGAAATATGGAACGAACCAGATTATTATTCGTGGAAAGTGGTGAAACAATATTCAGAAGAAGTTATCTCAACTATTCGTGCTATTGACCCTACTAATATAATTCTTGTCGGTTCTCCTCATTGGGATCAGGATATTGATTCGGTAGCAGGTAATCCTATTGTTGGTCAGAAAAATATCATGTACACCATGCACTTTTATGCCGGAACGCATAAGAAATGGTTGCGTGACAGGACAGATAAAGTAATAGCTGAAGGTATTCCCATTTTTGTTTCGGAGTGTGCCGGTATGGATGCTACGGGCGATGGACCGCTTGATCAGGCTGAATGGAAATTGTATCTTGATTGGATGGATGCAACTAAGCTGAGTTGGTGTGTTTGGTCGGTTTCTGATAAGAATGAAACCTGTTCCATGTTATTGCCCCGCGCTTCATCTACCGGAAAATGGGATGACGGACTTTTGAAAAGCTGGGGTAAAGTGTCGCGTACATCCATACGCGAGAGAAATAAATAAGATATAGAGAAGCCATCAGGATATGCAAAACAGCTATCTTGATGGCTTTTTATACCTTTTATAGTTAATACGTGTTGTTTATTCAATGATAATTTGTACACTTGCAAGATGAAAAAATTATGATTACTATGCAAACCTCAAACGTATTCAGAGAAGTTACACCACTTTCGGAGGAAGACTGCTTTGTGATTATCAATCGCATAAAGTCCGAATTCTCTTATCCCGTGCATGTACATCCTGAATATGAACTTAATTTTATAGAGAATGGCAAGGGTGCCCGTCGCATTGTGGGTGACTCTATTGAAGAAATTGATGATCTGGAACTCTGTCTTATTGGAAACGAAACGCTGGAACATGCTTGGATGAACTATCATTGCGAGTCGAATGAGATTCATGAAATTACCATCCAATTCCACAAAGATTTATTTCTGGGCAGCTTGTTGAATAAAAAGCAATTTAACTCAATAGCGGTGATGCTTGAAAATGCCAAAAAGGGCGTTTCTTTTTCGCGTGAAACGATTGAAAAGGTAAAAGAAAGGTTGGATTTTCTGAACAAGAATCATAACGGATTTTATTCTGTACTGGATTTGTTGACCATTTTATACGAACTATCGCTCGACCGGAATTCCCGCATTCTTTGTAGCAGTACTTTTAATAAGCAGGATGATTCTTCGGAAAGTCGTAGAATTCAGAAGGTAATTAACTTTTTGAACAATAATTATCAAAAGGAAATTCGATTGATAGATGTTGCTAATCACGTCAATATGTCGGAAGTTTCGTTTAGTAGGTTTATGAAAAGACGTACAGGGAAAAACTATATCGAATACCTCAACGATTTACGTTTGGGCATTGCTTCGCGCTATTTAGTAGATTCGAGCAAAACCATCTCTGAAATCAGTTATGATTGCGGATTTAATAACTTATCCAATTTCAATCGCATCTTCAAAAAACGAAAAGGTTATACGCCTAAAGAGTTTCGCGAAAATTACTCTAAAATGCGAATTCTGATTTGATCTGATACCGTAGAATCCCAAAAACCCGCTATTGAATAATGTTCGGTAGCGGTTTTGTTTTATAATGTCAATTGTTATTAAATAATTGCATTCAGTATTCTTATTGTCATACGATTTTATTGGCTTTGAAATAGGTGTGTCTTACCTTTGTATCGTTCATAAATGTAATTCGCTATTGTAACTATTTCCATATAAATACATTTGCAATTCCATTTATGTTTGTTCTAGGTTTAAAATGTATAGAGATGAATAGATTAGAATTAGTGAGGAATGAAATTGATGTGATTCTGTTGAATCAAACAAATGTAGAGCAACGGCCACTTGGCTATATTCATTTGTATGGGGTGTCCCAAAACTGTGCAATTCTGGCATTGAAACGTGGACTAAATGTGGAGTTGAGTTCTATTATAGGAGTTCTTCATGACTTTTATACATATAAATTTAGTTATGTAAAAGAGCATGCAATATTAGGTGCTGTGGAAGTAGAGAATATACTTAGGGATTTGGAAATATTTAGCGAGAAAGAAGTCGAAATTATAAAAACGGCTATAAATAATCATAGCGATAAGGAAAACAAACATGATAAATACAGTGAATTGATAAAAGATGCAGACGTTCTGCAAAATTCAATTTATAGTTCAGAGTTCGAAATCAAACACAAGAAGAGGTTGAAAAAAGTGTTTAAAGATTTAGGAATAAAAGTAAAACTAAAAAATGGAATACTGGCCAAGAAAAATTTCGAATTCTTGTCTAAAGAAAGTTGAATTATCAGAGTATTGTTTTTAATTTTTCAGAAAAAAAATCCGCCCAAAATTAATCTGTATTTTGGGCGGATTTTAAATTATTTCTCTATTATTACTTCTACAGTATCATCATCTGCCGATTCCTCTATAACAACATCGTTTGCCTTGTTCTTCTTTTTCGATTTCCGCTTAGCATATAGTAAATGTATAATCCCATCAATCAATCCAATTTTTGGAACAATAAAGTTTTTAGCGCCGATGCTTTTCGCAACATCTAGATAAATGTCTGCGGCATAGGTAATCACATCTGCTCTGTCGGCTTTGAGTTTATATATTTCCATCAGCTCGTCAACGCTGTGCTGTTTCAATGTTTCGTTTAATGTCTCAAGCACATTTACTGACAATTTGCGGTCTTTGCGTAGTTTGGCCAATGTGTTTAATTTTATGATGTTACCCCCCGAACCAATTATGTCGGTTATAACATATTGTTCTTTTAGCTCAAACAAGTCTGTGTGCATTTTGTCATATTCATCACTTTCTACTTTATTATTCAGTAGCCGAACAGTTCCAATATTGTATGATTTTGATTCAATTAGTTCACCATTTGCTATTAAACTTATTTCAGTGCTTCCACCACCAACATCTACAAACACATAGTTTTGATTTTCATTCAGGTTGTAATAGAAGTGGCTTTCATAAATGATTAATGCCTCTTCGTGACCATCAATGATTTCTATTTTCAAATCAGTTTCGTTCTTGATTTCCTTTACAATCTCTTTGGCATTTTTGGCTTCGCGCATAGCAGCTGTTGCACAAACTCGGTAGTCGGTTACATCATATACTTTTAATAAATGTTTGAAAGCTTTCATTAATCTGATAAGTTGTTTAGCTTTCTTATCAGCTATTTTGCCCGACATAAACGATTCTTGGCCTAAACGTAATGGAACCCGAATCATCAATTCTTTAGTGAATGTTTCTGTTGCATCTTCGGGTGATATACTCATGATTAATAAGCGTACGGCATTCGAACCAATGTCTATTGCTGCAAATTTAATACTGGTCATAGTGTTTGTTTTTAATGAATTTATGAGAATTATAAGTTAGTTGATAGATTTTTGGTGACTCTCTTTGTAGGATTTATACAACTCCTGCTGAGATATAAATGGTTTGCCGTCCGGAATGGTTTGTAATACATTTTTGCCTGAACCGTCCACTATTCGGGCTTTCAAGTTGTCTTTTAGTCCGTATTCAATTACTTTTTTGAGCTGATGTTTCAAATCTGCATCGTAAACAGGCGCGTATACTTCAATTCTATTGTCCAAATTACGACCCATCCAATCGGCTGATCCAATGTAGTATTTCTCATCTCCACCATTGGCAAAAATCATGATACGTGAATGTTCCAAATACCGATCGATAATGCCGTAAGCTTGTATATTATCGCTGAGTTTAGGAACTCCCGTTACTAAAGAACAATTACCGCGAACCAGAAGTTTAATAGTAACACCTGCAATGGAAGCATCGTATAGTTTTTCGATGATTTTTTCGTCAACAATATGATTTATCTTACAAAAAATGTAGGCCGGAAATCCTTTCTTTGCATTATCAATCTCTTTTTTGATAAGGCTGATAATTTTCTTTCGCATAAAGATAGGAGAAACAATGAGTTCATTAAATACAGGATTTAAATATGGATGTTCGATATAATCAAAAACAGTTTCCACCTCATCAACAATTGTTTTTTTTGCGGTCATTAGTGTGAAATCAGTATAAACGGTGGCTGTGCCTTCGTGAAAGTTGCCAGTACTAATGCAAGCTATATTACCATTACGTGCCATAATTAATGTCAACTTTGAATGCACCTTTAGTCCGTCCACCCCAAAAATAACTTTGATGCCGGCAGCTTGCATTTTCTTAGCCCAATTTATATTTGACGATTCGTCAAATCGTGCTAAGAGTTCGACCACGGCCGTTACTTTTTTCCCATTCATGGCAGCACATATAAGTGCCTTTATCACTTTAGAGTTTTTTGCCAGACGGTAAATACTTATTTTAATAGATTTTACTTCAGGGCTGATAGCCGCTTCGCGAAGTAATTGAATATAATTGTCAAAACTATGATAGGGATAATGTAAATACTGGTCTTTAGCCCGTATAAGTGAAATAATGCTTATCGCATTTTCGAATGCATAAATAGGGATGGGTGGTTGAGGAGCAAACTTCAAATCGGGTCTGCCTACCTTTGGGAATGACATAAAGTCTTTCAGATTATGGTATCTGGCACCACCAATATGTGCATCCTTTTTTTCTATCCGTAGCAGTTTCTCAATAAATCTTAGCAAATCTTTTGGAATGTCCCTGTCGTAAACGAAACGAACAGGTTCACCACTTTTTCTACTTTTAACGCCTTTAGATACTTTTTCAAGTACACCCTGGTAGGCCGAATTGTCGAATTCCATTTCAGCATCGCGCGTAAATTTTATATTGTAGGCTTCGTAGCTGTCGTAATTGAGTGAGGCAAAAATTCGGGGTAAACAAAACCGAATCACATCGTCGAGAAACATGATACAGGTTTTATCACCCTCTTTTGGTAGGATAAGAAAACGAGTAAATTCTGCCGTAGGAATTTCAATAAGAGCAAATTCTTTTCTTTTTTTCTTTTTCTCACCATCCAGGTCTGTAATTTTTACAGCCAAATAAATGCTTTTGTCATTTAGTTCCGGCTCGTCTTCCATGCGTGAGACCAATATAGGGAAAAGCGAGTTCATTAGCACTTCTTTGTAAAATGTATCAACAAATTCTACCTGTTCTGCATTTAGATTGTGCTCATTTCTGAAATGGATATTTTCTTTTTTTAGTTCATCTATTAAAATATAAAATATTGTCTCAAATTCTTTTGAATACTTTTCATTGAGTTTCAGGATGGTGTGAAGTGTTGATTTTGAGTCAGACTTAACTATGCGCACTCTTTCTTCAATTTCAATCATTCTGCGTAGAGTGGCTACTCTCACCTGAAAAAACTCATCGAGATTATTAGAATAAATGGCTAGAAATGTGAGCCTTTCCAGCAATGGAATTGATTCATTTGCAGCTTCATCTAATATTCTTTTGTTGAAATACATCCAACTTATGTCACGATTGACAGTATTTTTGTCTTTGATTTTCTTTGTCATGTTTGAAGCTTACTGCTATATTCTTTGTTTGTAGTGTATTAAGGTCAAATTTACGTCTTTAGCATTACGAAAGCATTACAAATGAATTACATATGCGTTAAGAGTAGCGCAGATTCATTTTTAAAAAGTAAAAGGCTATCATCTAATACTGTATTTAACGTTGATTGTGCTATAAAGTTCTGTAAATTTTGCATTTAAATATTTTTTGTCATATCATTTTCATTCCGCTGTTCTATCCTTGCAATATTGTGGCTGTTACTTTGTATAAAAAATAAGTAGCATATGTATACACAAAAATTTTATCCAACCATTGTTATTTCTGATGTTCATTTGGGCACAGAACATTCCAAGACTACTGAACTTACTGATTTTCTGCGTACAGTGAATTGTAATACGCTTATTATGAACGGCGATATCATTGACGGATGGCACTTGCAAAAGGGTGGCAAAGGAAAATGGAAAAAAGAACATACCGATTTCTTTAAGGTCATCATGAAAATGATGGAGAATCATAATACACACATTATTTATGTTCGTGGTAATCACGACGATTTTATCGATCACCTGGCACCGCTTACTTTTGCCAATTTATCAATTGTAAACGAGTATATGCACGAGAAAAATGGCAAAAGCTATTACGTGATACATGGCGATGTGTTTGACAGCATTACTTCCAAAATGGTTTGGTTGGCTAAGTTAGGCGATATTGGTTACACTTTTTTGCTGTGGGTAAATCGTATCTATAATATCTATAGGGCTAAAAAAGGCTTAGGATATTTCTCCCTTTCGCAAAGCATCAAACAGAAAGTAAAATCTGCCGTTTCGTATATCTCCGATTACGAAAAAGAGCTTGTGGCGTTGGCACGTGCCCGTCATGCCGACGGAATTATCTGTGGACACATTCACCAACCGGCCAACACGCACATTGATGGTATACATTACCTCAATTCGGGCGACTGGGTAGAAACTATGTCGGCACTATTGGAACACGAAGACGGAACATGGGAAGTGTATATGCACCGAGATGCAGCTATAAAACCTGATGCAGGACAAATTCAGTCGTCGGTTCTCAGCACTCCACAAACTTCATATGAAGGCATGCAAGTGGCTTTTGCGCATTACTTTTAATCAGTAAACAGTAATTTAAGTAAACTAGTTCACAAGTAAACGAGTACACATTCAATTGTTCAATATTTACACAATCACAATTAATATCGCCGAAGGCATAATAAGAGATAATGTTGACCATTTATCATTAATAATTTACAATTATGAAATACTTATTCGTAGTACAAGGCGAGGGTAGGGGGCATTTTACACAAGCATTAAGTTTGAAAAATATGCTCGAACGTAACGGTCACGAAGTAGTGGCGGTAATGGTTGGTAGTAGTGCCAAACGAACGTTGCCCGATTTCTTTACACAAAAAATAAACAGCGAATTGGTACGATTTCAAAGTCCCAATTTCCTGCCCACACCTAAAGGAAAACAATCGCCTTTGTTGGTTAGTATTTTGTATAACTTGTTGTTAGTGCCGGTTTATCTGCAAAGTTTGTACACTATTCACAAAACCATCAGAACAACAAAGCCCGATGTGGTCATTAATTTCTATGAATTGTTGTGCGGGGTTACGTATGGTCTTTTCAATCCTAAACCGCCCATGATTAATGTGGCGCACCAGTATTACTTCCTTACACCCGATTTTAAATACACGGGCGAGAATGAAAAACAGTTCAAACTACTGAACTTCTACTCCCGCCTTACGGCAATGAATGCTTATAAAACGCTGGCACTCTCGTTTCGTATCGATAAGTATTCTTCATTCGGAAACATTATCATTGTACCTCCGCTTTTGCGCCGGGAAGTGCTTCAAAAGGAAACTTCGGATGGTGATTATATACACGGTTATATGCTCAACAGTGGTTTTGCCAAAGAGCTGGCCGAATGGAGCAGTATTAACCATAAGGAATCGTTGCATTTTTTCTGGGATAAGAAAAAGGTTGATACAACTGTAAGTCTGACTCCTAACTTAACGATGCACAAACTGAGCGATACCTTATTTCTGGAATATATGGCAGGTTGTAAGGCCTATGCTACTACCGGAGGCTTTGAGTCGGTTTGCGAAGCTATGTACATGCAAAAGCCGGTGTTGATGGTGCCAACACATATCGAACAGGAGTGTAATGTAATCGACGCATTGCGTTCGGGGGCAGGAGTTACCGACGAGGAATTTGATTTGGATATTTTACTCGAGTGCATTCCAAGCTACAAACGAACAAACGAATTCAGGTATTGGACACATACAGCTGAGTCCTTGTTTATGTACGAGCTTACAAGAATTGAAACGGAAGAAACATCAATATTTGCCCCAAGTATTTGAGTATTACCCTAACTATGAACCGGAGCTGTCTTAATTCATAAGGCAGCTTTATTTTTCTAATAACTTCGCTTAAAATTGATTATAAGCGATTCAACATTCAATTTTTAAAACGAAACTATTACTTTTATTGTTTAAATGGGAAAACAGACGTACAACAAAAAGAATTTTTTACTTCCGGATAGCCATAGAAGCATGTCCTGTTATCATGCCAAAGTGATGGAAGATGGAATAATGAAACTTACGATTCATGACTGCAAGCGGTCAATACAATTTCAGAATAATTTAAACAACACAGAGGAAATTAGAGAGGCAATAGATAAGCTGAATAATTTGGCAAAAGGGGTGATTAATTTGAGAAAGCACATTGAAGAAAGGTATGAAAAGGAATTAAAATGAATAAAGAATTAAAATGAACAAAACGGATTCTATTTTAGATAAATATAAGTTGCTTATTGAAAAATATCAATTGATTGAAAATGAATTGTCTGAAATAGATATTCATGAAAAACGAGTAATTCTGAGAAAGGTTTTCCCTATTTTATCTGCGTATAAGATGAATGCATCCGCAATTAAAAACGGAGAGAAGGCTTTCAGGTTATTCGGAAAATTGCGTGATGTTCAGGTTCAGATATTGAAATTAGAAGACGTACAAATGAGTACTGAACTATCCGGCTATTTGTCAATGCTAAAGGAAAAGGAGTCGGAACTAAAAGGGAAGGCTCATAAGTTTACCAAAAAGAAGAAAGTAGTATTTCCTAAGTTGAACAGAAAGCGTAAAATAGAGAAGTCGAAAATACTCAATAAAGCCAACAAATTACTTGACAAGCTAGAACTTAAAATTTATTCCGGATTTATTGACGATCCGGCTAATATCCACAAATTGCGAATCAAGTTTAAGAAATTTCGTTATCAGGTGGAGATGCTTTCGTATATTGAGAAAGTGGACCCCCGCAGCCTTCATAAACTAAAATCTTATCAGGATCAACTTGGGGAGATAAATGATTATGAAGTTTTGATAAATGGAATTGAAAAGTATTACTCCAATAAAGAATGGGATGAAGATCCTGTTATTGCAATGTTTGAACAAGAACAAAACACATTGTATGAAACGTTTATATTCAATATCGAAACCTTTGTCAGAGATTGTAGAGTTACCCTTCAGTTGAAGCAAATATGGGTGTAATAAACATGGCCAAACATGAATCGGTGAGGGACAAGTCGCGACATGTCCCTACACAAACTATTTTATTCTCTTTTATACGAAGTATATAGAATTTACCTATTGTACAATAACAAACCTGGGCGAAAAAGGACATTTGTATTTTATTAAATCTTACGATAAACTTCGTCGAAAGGCACTCTCATTCTGTCTCCCCAAACTCCGCGTTCTTCTCTGATTCCACAGGAAACAACCATATTGATTTCGGCACCCAAGGGTAAATTCAAGATACGTTTTACTTTTCTACTATCAAAACCTTCCATCGGACAGGTGTCATAGCTTTCGTTGGCCATTGCTAACATAAAGGTTTGAGCCGCCAAAGCACAGGTTTTATGAACGACTACCCTCACGTCGTTTTCAGATACCTGATAGGTGATGGTTCTGAACAACCCAATAAGGTTTACAAGGGCTTTTCTGATAAATCCTAAAATCCCTAAAAAGCGGGAATATAAAAATGGAATTACTTTACCATAGTACAATTGCCATCTTTTTATTCTTTTCTCTTGTTTCTCTTTCGGACTATTTTTCAGAATATTTTGAGTTTCCAATTCAATCATCTTGCTTGCTCTCTTTTTGTAGAAATCCTGCCTTGTTACGAACACTACCATTTGTTGAGCAGTAGTTGCCGACTCCTGATTTAGACAGGCAACGGAGAGTTCTTTTAGAGTTTCCGGACTGGTGATATGATAAAACTCCCAAAGTTGCATATTGGAGCTGTTGGGAGCTAAAGTAGCAAGCTCGATACAATGTTTTACTTTCTCCGGATCAAGGGGAAGATCCTTGTAGTGTCTTACCGAACGTCTGTGATGTAGTATTTCTTCGAATGTCATTTTTCTTCGTGTATTTATACTCTGTTTTTAATAAAACGGTTATTTATCCGGGAAGTTGTCTGTTATGCATTAAATTATCATGAATAAATGGAGATTGATGCATTGATTACATGCAAGTCTCCGCTGCGTTCACACTTGAGGTATTCACCGACTGAAAACAACAAACTTGGACGAAAAGGCGAACTTGGACGCTTTTATTTCAAATATTTATTAATTAGTGATTTTAATTCGTCATCCGCCGATGAAAAGTTAATCTTATTTCTTATTATTTCTCCTGTTTTATTTACAAGAGCATAATGAGGAATGCTACCTACTTTAAATTTAGATTTTAAATAATTCCATTCGTCTTTTTTTACACGGTAATGTTCTCCTTTTATATTTGGCAGCAGCTTGTTCCATGTATCAATAGGAGATGATTCATCGGTAATATATAAAAATACAAGATCCTTATCTTTTAGTTCTTCTTTTAAAGGTTTCATTTTTTCTATCCCCGAAACGCAGGGACCACACCAGGTTGACCAAAAGTCGATCAACACCACCTTACCTTTGTACTTTTGAATTATGGTATCGAAAAGTTTGTCCGCCTCAGTTTTTGGAGTTTCGTTTACATGGTATACTAATTGAGTCTTGTTAATCTCTGTATTTTTGGTTATTTCGACTTCTAGTGCTTTGCTAATTTCAATTAAATAATCAACAATGAATTTGTTTTGAACCCCTTGTTCGGCGTAGTCTCCAGACTACGTCGTGCTAAAATAAAAGCTCCAGCTTTTAATATGCAAGGCAGAGCCTTGCTTCTAACTTGACGTAGTCTGGAGACTACGCCAAACAGAGCTTTGTTTTTTCAGCTTAATCAAATATACAAATAAATTAATTATCCCTGATACAGCGTACAGAGAAACCATTTGATTTGCTTTGTTCGTTGTACGGTTGTGGAAATATCTGGGAAGAATTGTCGTAGCTCATGTACCAAAACCTTGCGCTACTCGTATTTATTTCAGTAGCACTCCACCAATGTCCGTTGTAGCCAACGTCTACGAATGTACCATCGTCGTGGTGACGGTTGCCACCTGGAAGGGCAGAAAATCCGGTAGAATTGTTGAGCATAAGATTGCAGCCGACAGTTCCGGTGGTGGTGGAAGCAATCCAGTTGGTAGTAGCAGCAAGGGCTTTGGTTGCGTTTAGTGAAGTGCCAAAATTGGCTGCAACATAATTTGTGAGCGTTGTCCATTCTGCATAGGTGGGTAAATGCCATCCCGTAGGAGCTAACTTTGCTGTGTTTACAGCGTACCAATTGTATAAGGCTCCATAAGTGGCTTTATAGGTGTTGACATCATTTTTATACCAACAATATGCAGGAGTTAACAATGCATTCCATGCAGTATTAGCAGTCACCAAGGGAATAGCAGTACCATCATTGTATTTAGTGGTTTTCAGATTTTCGACCATCCACGCCTGAGTACCAATGGTAATGGTATGATACAAATTGCCATCGGCATCGGTAACTGTGGGAGAAGCAACAATTGTTGTAATTTGATAAGCACCACCATATCCGGTACCTGTGCTCGTGGTGGCATAAGCTCGCACATAGTAAGTTGTACCCTCAGTAAGTCCTGTAATAGAACTGGTAAATGAGCCAATTCCGCCACCATCTGTAGTTTTACTATCGGCAACGGTAGGACTTACCTTTGTACTCCAACAAACTCCACGAACGGTTACGCTCGAACCAGCATCGGATGTAATGTTACCACCACTGGTGGCGGTGGTTTGTGCAATGGCACTTACTTCAGTTGTTGTTAATACAGGAAGTAATTCAGGTTTCACAATCGGGTTGCAAGCTGTGAAAGCCATTGAACAAATTAAAACCAAAAGAAAAAACGAAAAACTGCAGATTGATTTCATAATTGTAAATTTCGGGTTATTATTAATTGTTATTATTTTTCGTAAAATTCACAAGATTTAAACGTAAAATGTTATTTGCTTCACTTTCCATACGAAATGTTTTCTTTTTCTTGTATTGTCGTAAGAATTGAAACCCCCTGTCCCTCCGGATATATCTATCTTATTCTTTGCAGAATGATTATGACTGGTTGTTGGGATTTTTTTTTAATCCCAACTTTTTGTATTCTTAGGATTTGTAATCCGTTCTTTAAAAGAAAACAATTTGTCTATCGGATTTAAAATCCTCATAGTACAAAGAGGTGGGATTAGAAATAATTAGCTACGCTGACCGTTGGTTCCCACCGACCAGCCCGCACTTTTGTGCAAGTAAATAATGGTTATATATCCGCGAGGACAAGGATTATCCTACGATTTTATTTGGTAATCCATAATTAAATTTTATTGTTATTTCAAACGGTTTCTTTTCTGTAACTTCATAATGAAACAAACTTATAATTCTTGAAATCTCGTCATTTATATCATTTAGTATTTGGGGGATTGCATTCTTATTACACAATATTGCCATCTCATGCCATAATACTTTTCCATTTGGACCAATTACACAATTTGTAACTATCTCAAATCTTATATTTTGATCACAAGCTCGCGCTGGTAAATGAAAATTCTCTTTCATAAAACATGATAAAGAATCTATAATTAAACAACCAAGAGCTTTTGTCTTTTTGGAATTGGTTTGATAAATTGATTGTGGATATTTTTCTCTATTTTTTTCACTCGGCGAAGTAGAATAATATACCGTGTCGATTGTATTATCATCATTATAATACAACCACTGACCTTTAATTCTACCTTGCTCGTAATTTCCTTTTGAATAAATTTTATTTTTCTCATCATAATGAATTGACAACCCATCTTCTATTCTGGGATTTAATGAACTCAGTTCGTAGTAATTGTATATAATCCCATTGATATACTTATCAGTTATGTAATAATGGTTTTTGTTTCTGATTACTTCCCTTATATATTTTGCACTGTCTTTTTGAATTGACATGTAATTATCGTTTAGGTATAGTCTAATTGAGTCTTGCGAAAATCCTTTCAAACAAGAAAATAGAATAATAACAAAAAATAATTTTTTCTTCATAATGTAATTTTTTCTCTTTTGGTTGATAAATTTGAATGTTTTTTTACGCTTGCCCCGTCCCTCCTGATATATCTATCTTATTCTTTGCAGAATGTTTCTGGCTGGTTGTTGGGAACCAACGGTCAGCGGAGCTAATTGCAATCCCAACTTCTTGTATTCTTATGATTTGTAATCCGTTCTTTAAAAGAAAAC
>Ga0209123_1000255_pt1 | contig 77258 bp, 69 predicted proteins | sample BarGraIncu00431A_FD_184500 | JGI IMG/M metagenome (GOLD analysis project Ga0209123, IMG submission 184500) | Arctic peat soil microbial communities from Barrow, Alaska, USA - Barrow Graham LP Incubations 004-31A (SPAdes) (version 2) | ecosystem: Environmental > Terrestrial > Soil > Wetlands >... | reverse complement strand
GCGCCACCATGCACAAGCAAGGGGCTAACGTCTATGACTCACTTGTAGCCGTATTCAAGGGTGCAACGCCTCAGCCTTGTTTCGGCTGAATCGTGTTGTGTTGCCTGAAATCGGGGTGAGTAGTTACGTGAATTGATTCATTTATTTATCCCCCTGTTGATACCCGGTACGCTTTCTTGAGCCTGCACTTTATGGACTTCATCCCACGTCCGTAGATATTGGCGTACTTGAACGTGGTGTCGCCGTAGCAGCTGAGTCATTTGAATATTTGCTGCTACAGGGCTATTAGGTGCAGTTATAAAGTAAGTTTTCTTTGCTTAATCTAGGTAATAACCCTAATCTGTCAAATTGAAAGCGACAAACATGAAGATCGCTTTTTGTAAAGCACTGTAAAAGCACAGAGGCGCTTTGCCCCATCAAGTGCAGATGAGGGTTAAGTGCAGGGAGAATTGCGGGCAATAGGCGCATCAGCGCCTTTTTGTTTGGACGTGATACCGAAGTGCAGGAGAAAACATGTTTGGCTTTTTAACCAGAAAAAAATCAAAAAAGACTCACAGACCCAGCATAGCGCCGGTGTCCGTCACATCGACTAAATCCGAGCAGCACAGCAACATTCAACGTGAGCTGATTCGGGTGGTGTTGAAAGACACCATGCGTTTGCATGGTATTCCGCTGGACTGGCTCGCCTGCGAGCCCATCGTTGTCCCAAGATCAAACAGAGCCGATGTGGTCAATATTCAGTTGGTGGTGGTGCGGTGGAATGACAAATTGATGCCGTTTGCCCTCGCGCTGGAGCAGCAGCTACTGCTCGGACTGGATCGATTCGACCCGGCGGTGGATCATTCCGGGTATGTGGTTTCATGGCGGTTTTCACCAGCCTGTGGCAATCCTATTACTCACATGCCGTATCCGAAATACTGGTTGCAAAACGACCAGCCGCCAAACAAAGTCGAGCCCATCTCGGTGCTGGACCGCCGCCAGACGCTACGCCCACAGAATGCCCAGTTTTTGGAGCCTTCCTTGTTTGACACGTATGACAAGCCCTCCAGTTTTCAAGCGACTGACGTCCTCCCACTAAGCTGAGCCGACTCAGCAGCCTCTTCGATCCTCGAAATAGGGCAAGAGTGCTTTCGCTGCCTCAATACGCAGATGTAGTTCCACCGTCTGGTCGTTCATCACACCCAGCAAAAAGCTCTTGGGATCGAGACTGCTGCCATGCAATGAAGTTGCTTTGACGCCCCTGTTGGCCGTGCTGACATTCGTTTCGTCAGTCAGGGATGTCATGGGCGCTGTCTTCGTTTGAACCGCAGGACGCAGTTGTTCCAATGCGGCCTGAAACACAGCAGGCTTGATGCATTCAAGGCGCGACAGCACGTTGGCTTGGGCATCGGGGTTGGGGGGTAGGTCGAGCCAGGGTTCTTCCGAGAAAATGGCGGCCAGGTCCGGTGCCACGAACGCGGACCATTGGCTGGTAGCTGGCTGCAGCGCGGGCACCAGAAGAGCGTGCTGGATTTTGCCGGGGCTGGCAGTGTCAACCGACGGCATCATTGCTATACGTCCGGGTGCCACCCCGCTCAAATAGCGCAAACGTAACGATTCAAGAAACGCCCTCGCTTGCAGGGCGGATACGGGCTCTGCGAGTGAAAACCACAGTTGGTATGCATCAATGCCGGAGACGGCGATGGCTGGCGTGGGCAATTCGAGATCCGTCTGCACCCCGCGCCAAACGGTCGACAGCAGGGTCCAGTCGGCGGGTCTGGCCAGCTCCAGCACCATGGCGCGTACCGTCCCATCGGACGCTATCAGGCCGGGCTCGGCGCTGGCTGGGCTTTGGAGGTTGCGCTCGTGAGCGAGATAGAGGCGGTCCAACTCTGCTGGCAGTGTGCTCATGGCGTATTCCCGGTTGTGGGGTGAGAAGGGGTTGTTGATACCCGAACCTGCGCCAGCATCTTCCAAGTCAGCCCCAACGGCACATCGGTCTTGAAGGAGACCAGTTGTCTGGATAGCCGGGCGATCTCAATGCCCTTGCGCAGATTCACGCCAACCTGGCCCGTGACCTTGTCGGCGTTGGAGATCAGCCGGTCCAGATTGCCATGGATGCGAAGCAGTGTGGCGGCGGTTTTGCGGCCGACTTTGTCCACACCGGGGACGCCGTCTGCCGCGTCTCCCATCAGGGCCAGCAGGTCGCCCATCTGCGCGGGCTTGATGCCAAATTTTTCCTGCACGTAAGCGGCATCGCGCCAAGCATCTTTGAAGTGGTCGTAAATGCAGACCTGGTCACTGAGCAGCTGCAAAAAGTCCTTGTCGGTGGACAAAATGATGGCGGGCTCCGCACTGTGCTGGCACCATTTCTCGACCAGCGCGGCAATGGCATCGTCCGCCTCGATGCCTTCAATGGCGATCGAGTGCAAGCCCAGGTCATGCAATTCTTGCCGGATGGTCAGCAAGCCCTCTCGCAAGGGCTGCGGCATGGGTTGGCGGTGGGCTTGGTAGGCTTCATAGAGATCGTGTTTCCAGGTGCGGCCCCCATGGTCAAAAACCGCTACCGCGTGGGTCGGCCGGTGGGCGTTAAGGGCGCGCTTGAACGAGCGCAGGCTGGATTGGACGGTGTCGGCCACCTTCTCATCGTTGTCTGGCTCAGCAATCGCCTCGTGAATACGCCGGATGATGTTCAGCGCGTCAATGATGAGTAGGGACATGTTCTGGTCAAACCGGACTTTGAGGCGCGGCGCTGGTCTTTTTTGACTCGTACATGGCCGCATCCGCATTTTTGATGATCTGCTCAAGATCCGTGTCAGCCCCGGAAAACAGCGTAAAGCCGATACTGGCTGTGCCATGGTGGCGAATCGATCCAAGAACATATTCATCGGCCAGCGAAAGGCGGATTTTTTCAAGCACATGGGCGGCGTGCTGGGCCGCTTTCGATGCATCCTTGTCGATGTCTTCAAGCAGCACTACAAACTCATCGCCGCCCAGGCGGGCGACCGTGTCGGTGTCGCGCGTCAAATATTTCAAACGTTTGGCCACCTCAATCAGCAGCTGGTCGCCAACGTCATGGCCGTAGGTGTCGTTGAGCAGCTTGAACTTGTTCAAATCCAGGAACAAAACAGCCCCGTAGCTGTAGTGGCGCTTGCAAACGTGCAGGGCGTGCTTCAAGCGATCCATCAGTTGTCGGCGATTGGGCAACTGCGTCAGTGCATCACTGAACGCGAAATTGCGCAATTCTTTCTCCATCCGCTTGCGCTCAGTGACATCGCGCATGGCGCTTGCAACAAGAAAACTGCCCCCCGATTCAATCTGGCTCAAGCTGATTTCGACAGGAAACTCGCTGCCATCTTTTCTGCGTGCGATGGTTTCCACCAAGCCCTGACTTATGGTGCGATGGCTGGACGCCAGGTAATAGGAATCACGCAGCCCTGAGTGGTTTGCATGGTTTTGGTCCGGGACCAGGATGTCGATCGATTGCCCCAGCAGTTCATCGACCGAGTAGCCGAGCAAGGGGCTCACTTGCCGGTTCCCCATGATGATTTTTCCTTGCGCATCGCTGATCAGTAGGGTGTCTGGACTGGCGTCAAAAACTGATTTCAGCCGGGCGTCGCTGCGTTGCAGTGCCGCTACCATGTCGCCCAGTTGGGCCTTTTCGTCCTCCAGGGCGCGCATCAACTGTTCTGCACTGAAGGCATGGGCAAACGAGCGCGTGGTCAGCAAGGCCTGCACCACGCCCCAGCCCATAATGGAAAAACCCGCTGCAAAAATGGCATGAGCCAACCACCACATGTGGTTCCAGGGTCTGGCAAGAATGAAGGCAACAGCGGCCTGCGCAAAAAACACCAAGGCCAGCGCGTAGTACCCCATCAAGGGGGAGCGAATTTGACGGCGAAGCATCAAGCCCACCGCGCCAAGGCATAACGAGGCGGCGATTGACTCCATGGAAATCCGCAGCCACGGGTTGTTTGCTACGGGTGAATACGCCAGCACCGCTACCGCCACCACGATGACTGCACAGGCCAGCACCACGTTGCGCCAGAAGCCGCGGGCCGCAAGGCTGGCCGGGTTTTCTGCCGCCTTGCCGTAGTGGACCAGCCCGTAAACCATGCAGCAGAGCATGACCAAGCGCGAGACGGGGCCGTAAAGCAGGAATAGCCAGATGTTGTGGTGCGCTGCGCGCGTCAAAAGGCCGTGCGGCGCATAGATCAAGGTAAAGGCCAATAAGCCAACGGTCAACCAGCGCAGAAATACCTCGCCCGAGGCCTGGTAGCTTCGCCATGACACATAAGAAACAAAGCCGCCAATCAAGGTGGCCACCGCAATGACCATTTCATGAAACAGGTGGTCTTCAAACAGCAGGGGAGGTACCGCTGAAAAACTGGCGAGGTACCAAATGGCAAAAGACGGGCTCAGAGCGACCGCGATCAACTGAATTGTTTGATAGACGCGTGCGAGGGATTCGAGTTTCATGGAACCAGGTTTCAAACAGTGCGTGGCGTAAAACAGCACCGGGTGGCGGATGGGTGAGTGTACCAGTGTCTATGTATAAACAGGCCTCTAGCCCCCGTATGGCCTGCGTGAGTAGCTACTATATTTGTAGCGATTTTCAGTTTGCCGGGGGCTCGTCCATGCCCAGGGTGGACACGCCTACTCCGTTTTCATACTCGCTGTAGCGCCATTTGGGGCCGATACCGTCTTGCAACATTTTCAATCCCCCTTCAGCGATTGAATGAGTATGAAAAACCCATGTAGCCCTCGCCAGCAGTGCGTAGGCAGCTCATTTATTCATAGCAATTTTCATTTGGCCCTTCCATCGATTCAATTTCCATCGTCCGCACCCGGCTCAAAAAGGCCGAGTCACTTTTGACGATTACCGGGATGCAATGTTGCAATACAGGGTTAATCCGAGCCTGGCCTTTTTTCCGATTAGGCATCATCTTCAACAGCGCCTGCACCGATGTGAGCAACGAACCAAGCGTTGCATGGAGAAGTGCAAGCAAGCACCAAGACTGCACCCCAGAGGTAGGAAGCAAGGAACGAAAGCGATTGCGCCACGCCAGACAGAGTTTGCGCGCCAAGCAGCGGAAAGACCACCAGCATGAGCGCAGTTCCCACAATCGCCACTCGTGGCGCCCAAGGGCGGAATTGGTACAACCCGAACAACGAGGCAAGGTACGCTGGAATTGCAACCGCCAGGCTACATAGAAGTTTCTGCATGAACTTCTGCTGGCTCAGACTCTCCGGGCACCTGTAGTCAACTTCAATGGGAGAGCCTGACCCGGAGCCCAAATCAATTCCACCGGAAAAGATCCATCCCGGAAACTTCCTCATTTCTTCGCAACTTAACTGCTTGTCTGCAAAGGGATCGAGTTCGTTGAGGCGACTCTTGTAGGCATTCAGAAGGCAGACGGCATCCGTACATCGATTTCTGATGTTTCGCAACCACTGAAGTTGCTCCTGGGTTAGCCGTTTAGCCTCGAGCGTACTCGCGTCCTGCTTTGCTGTGCTGAAGGCTTCACCGACTTGTGCATCCAGGTTAGATAGCTCGTTGGCGTTGCAAATCTGCTTTTCAAGACTGGTGCGCGCTTTGGCGCAGTCGAAGCTTGCGGCCTGCACCTGAGCATAGGCAAACAGGCAAATCAGAACAATCCATTTGATGTTTTTCATGGGGCATGATTCTGGCGCAATGGTGCGTAATGGATATCCCCCATTTGGGGGAGAAAGTCAGCTTTCGGTCGTAAATCCGAACGTCCGGTATGGTCAAGTGCCCCGCGCTATCCCGCAGCGCCAGCCTTCAGTCCACCGCTGGATAGGCAAATCAGCCCATCCCCGCCTCAATATGCGCCACATGCGCGATCAGCGAGCGTTTGGCGACCGGCCACATGCGCGGGGGCACGTCGTCGTAGGCGGCGCTGACCCAGTCGTCCAGTGTGCCCTGCGGCTGGGCCTGCATTACTTGCAAAATCTTGGCTTCGCGCTTCAAGCGGTGGGCTTTCAGCTGCGCGATGGCTGCTAGCGCCTCCCCGTCATCGCCGCCGATGACGTAGCCGTGGGCGGGCAGGATGAAGCCGATCTGGTGCTCGGCGCAGGCGGCGCTTAGCTTATCGAGCGATTCAAGGTAGTCCGCCATGTCGCCATCGGGCGGGTCGATGACCGTGGTGCTGCCGTTCAGGATGTGGTCGCCGCTGAACAGCAGGCCGTCTTCCAGTAGCACCAGGCACAGGTGGTTGGCGGCGTGGCCGGGGGTGTGGATGACTTGCAGCGTGTGGCTGGTTTTATAAGTCAAATCGGCATCTAGCCCCCGTGCAACAAGCGTTAGCAGCTCATGATTTGATAGCGACTGGTCGGGCGTGAATTCGCTGTGGGCGCGCGCCGTGGGTTGGGACGGCAAGCCCAGAATCGGCGGTTTGGCCGCGCACAGCGCCTGCAAGGGCCGGGCGCCGGGTGAATGGTCGGGGTGCGAGTGGGTGCAGACAATCTGGCGGATGTCGCCGCCCGCCGCGCGCCACAGCTTGTCCAAGTGCTCGGGGTCGGCCGGACCGGGGTCGATGGCAATGTAGCCGGTGCTCGGGTCGCCCACCAGGTAGCTGTTGGTGCCGGGGCCGGTCATGGCGCCGGGGTTGGGCGCGGTCAGGCGCAGCACGTTTTTGAGCAGCGCCACCGGTTGCTCGGATTGCCAGTCCAGGTGGTGCAGGATTTGCCCGTCGGGGCAGACCAGCGCCAGCTCGCCAAAGGGGTGCTCGTGCTCCATGTAGCGCACTTCGCGCCCAGCCAGCAAGCCGGTGCGCGGGCAGCTGGTCCACAGCGGTTCTTCAGTAGCGGCACAGGCTTGCAGCACGGCGCTTGCGTTGGCGTAGTCCTGCAGACGCTCCAGCGTGCGGATGGTGGGGTAAATCATGAAAAACTGCCCTGCCTTGTGACGCGCCAGGGCATCCACCGCGCGCACCCACACCGGCTCGAACTGCTCGGTCTCATCCGCCACGGGCGTCTGGCCTTCGGGCATGCGCGCGACCAGAAACGGCACGTCAAACCGGCGCGACAGGTCGCGGTCGCCAATCCAGTGCGCCAGGACGAACACTTCGTCAGCAGCCAGCGTCAAGCCCAGACTCTGGCATTGCGCCACAAAGGGGGCGCTGCGGTTTAACTTTGCGATGTCGCTGTGGTCGGCGGCGCTGCCGTCGGCGCGGCGGGCCAGCAGCACGCCCAACTCTTCAAAACTCTCGCGGATGGCGGCAATGGCTTGCGTCAAATGCAAGTCGCTTTGCGTGGCGCGGCGGCTTGCCTGGCTGTGGCTTTGCGCATCGAGCGCATCGACGCCACCACCGGGGAATACGTAGGCGTTGGGCGCAAAGCTGGCGCTGGCCGAGCGCCGCGTCATCAGCACTTCAAGGCCTTGGGCGGTGTCGCGCAGCAGCAAGACCGTGGCGGCGGGGCGGGTAGCGGCGGGTTCGCGCTGGGGATGCAGGAGTTGGGTGGGTCGTACCATGCTTTGATTTTGCAACGAATCGCGCTCCCCCCAATCGCGTCCGGGATACAGGGATAATTCCCCCATGCGAATTCCATTCACCAAAATGCAGGGCGCCGGCAACGACTTTGTGGTGCTCGACGAGACTCAACAGCGCCTGGGGCTGACCACGGCCCATTACCGCCTGCTGGGCGACCGCCATTTCGGCGTGGGTGCCGACCAGATTCTGACGGTGCGCCCGTCGCCCGCGCCCGGCATCGACTTTGAATACGTGATCCACAACGCCGATGGCTCCGAGGTGGAGCAGTGCGGCAATGGCTCACGCTGCTTTGCCCGCTTTGTGCGCGACCGGGGGTTGACCGCCAAAGATGCGATCCGGGTCCAAACCAAATCGGGCGTGATCGAGCCGCGGCTCACCGCCGATGGCCGGGTCACGGTGAACATGGGGGCGCCGGTTTTTGAGCTGGCCGAGATTCCGTTTGACGCCGCCGGCTTGCAGCCGCAAGCCTTTGGCTCATGGCTAAATTGGCCTCTAGCCCTCGTAGATACTGAGCAAGCAGCTCCTGTTTTTGTAGCGACTGTGTCGATGGGTAATCCGCATGCGGTGCAGCTGGTGGACGATGTGGACACGGCGCCGGTGCTGCTGCAAGGCCCGCTGATTGAAAACCACCCCCGTTTTCCGCGCCGGGTCAATGTCGGTTTCATGCAGGTGCTGGACCGCAGCCACATTCGGCTGCGGGTGTACGAGCGCGGTGCGGGCGAAACGCTGGCCTGCGGCTCGGGCGCCTGCGCCGCCGTGGTGGCTGGCATTCGCCTTGGGCTGCTGGACGAGACTGTTGACGTGCAGACCCACGGCGGCACCCTGACTATTTCCTGGGCTGGCGCCGCATCTCCTGTGATGATGACCGGCCCGGCCACGACTGTTTTTCACGGCGAAATCGAACTACCGGACACCTTATGACTATTCCTTTTAACAACGCCATTACCAACCCCATCACCGAAGACGATATTGCCAATTACCTGGCCAATACGCCCGATTTTTTTGAGCGTCACGCCGAGTTGCTGTCTGCCGTGCAACTCACCAGCCCGCACGGCAGCCGGGCCGTCAGCTTGCAGGAGCGCCAGGCGGTGCAATTGCGCGAGAAGATCAAGGTGCTGGAGAACCGCACCATGGACATGATCCGCAATGGCAACGAAAACGTCTTGCTGGCCGACAAACTCTTGCGCTGGGCACGCACGCTGTTCATGGTGAATGATCCTTGGTCGCTGCCGACGCAGATGGCCGGTGAAATTGCCGAGCAGTTCTCGGTGCCGCAGGTGGGCATCAAGGTGTGGGATGTGATGCCTGCGTTTGCCCAGGCTGACTTTGCTACCGGTGTGAGTGACGACGCCAAGTTGTTTGCCTCCTCGCTGATGGAGCCGTTTTGTGGCGTGAATTCCGGCTTTGAGGCGGTGAGCTGGCTGCCTGATCCGCAGGCGGCCGCGTCCATTGCGATCTTGCCTTTGCGTCTGGAGCCGCTCGGCCATGTGACCCCGGCCTTTGGCATGCTGGTGCTGGCGTCCCCGGATGCGCAGCGATTCAACAGCGCCATGGGCACGGACTTTTTGCAACGCATTTCCGAACTGGCCAGCGCCGCCTTGTCGCGCCTGCGCTAGTTTTTGAGCACCCGCCATGTTGGCGTCCGATGAGGGCTTGATTGATCTTTATCTGACGCATGTGCGCGTCGAAAAGCGGCTGGCGCAGCGCACGGTGGAGTTGTATTGCTTGGACCTGCAAAAGCTCTTGGGCTATGCCGTCCAAGCCAAAGTGGAACTGCTTCAGGTTCAAAACAGCCACATCCGCCGCTGGGTGGCTCAGATGCATGGCGCCGGGCGCAGTGGCCGGGGCATCGCCTTGATTCTGTCCGGCTGGCGTGGGTTTTACGTCTGGCTGGGGCGCCAGGGCCGGGTGGCCAGCAACCCGGTGCAGGACGTGCGCGCGCCCAAAGCGGGCAAGCCCTTGCCCAAAGCCCTGAGCGTGGATGACGCGGTGCAACTGGCCAGTTTCAACAATGAGCACAACGCCCCGTGGCTGGAAGCGCGCGACGCCGCCATCACCGAACTCCTTTACGGTGGTGGCTTGCGGGTGGGTGAGTTGACCGGGCTGGACGTGGTGGCCAGTGCCGCAGCACGCGGTTGGGTTGATTTGCAGGCGGGTGAAGCTCATGTGCTGGGCAAAGGATCAAAGCGACGCACAGTGCCAGTGGGTGCCAAGTCGGTGGATGCGTTGATGCGCTGGCTGGCCCTGCGGGATCAGGTGTTGCAGAGTACTGCGCTGGATAAATCGCCCCAGATGGCCTTGTTCATCGGGCGCAATGGCACCCGTCTCACGGCCCAGTCCATCTGGCAGCGTTTGCGCCAGCGCAGCCAGCAAGCCGGGCTGACGAGTCCTGTTCATCCGCACATGCTGCGCCACTCGTTTGCCAGCCACTTGCTGCAGTCCAGCAGTGATTTGCGCGCAGTGCAGGAGCTGCTGGGGCACGCCAGCATCACCACCACACAGGTGTACACGCGGCTGGATTTTCAGCACCTTGCCAAAGTCTATGACGCAGCGCATCCCCGGGCCAAATTGAAAAGCGAAAACAACCCCAAGTCGGATTGACGGGCTCGATAGCCGCAAGTTACATTCTTGTTGCCGTGCAGTTTCACGGCACATTCATATTTAACCGGGGTTTCAGTGATGAATGAATTGAACGGTCAGAACCGCGCTCAGAATTTGGTTAGCCAGTGTCTGAATCGGGCCTGGAAAAAGTCTTGTATCGGCATGATCATGGTCCTGTCATTGCCCATGCTGGCTCATGGGCAACTATCCGGGCCAGGCAAGGAGGCGCTGGCGCCAGCATCCATGGCCCGGATGCAGCAGCAAGTGGCGGCGGCAAGTACCCGCGCTCCAGCGTGGAATGGTCCCCAATCCGGTCCGGTGGGCGCTACCGGGAAAGCGGTTGCCATCCTCAGTGACGATTTGCGCAATGGCGGCATTCTTGCCGTGGCGCAGGGCATACAGGAGGCGGCCAAGGTTTTGAAGTGGCGTGTCAAAGTGTTCGATGCGGGTGGCTCTCCTGCCGGGCGCAGCAAGGCCGGGGCAGATGCCTTGGCCTCACATCCTGATGGCTTGATTCTGGTGGGCGCCGATGCCAAAGTCATGACTCCCCAGCTGCTGCCATTTTCCCAGCAAGGCATACCCATTGTGGGGTGGCATGTCGGCCCCAAGACGGGGCCGGTGGCCAACAGTCCGGTGGCCATGAATGTGTCGACCGATCCGCTGGAGGTGGCCCGCATCACGGCCATGGCGGCAGTGGTGGCCGCCAAAGGGCGCGCCGGGGTGGTGATATTTACCGACTCCAATTTTGAAATTGCCATGGCCAAGGCCAATGCCATGGCCGACGTGATCCGGGCCTGCAAAGAGTGCACGCTGCTTGAAATCCGGGACGTGGCTATCTCCAAGAATGCCGAGCTGATGCCCGCTGTGACCCGTGACTTGCTGGCCCGCTATGGCAAACGCTGGACCCATGCGCTGGCCATCAACGATATCTATTTTGATTACGCCGTCCCTGAGTTGATCAAGGCCGGACAAGCCAGTGGCGGCATCAGCCTGCTGTCGGCCGGCGATGGCAGCGCGGCAGCCTTTATGCGCATCCAGGCCGGCACGTTCCAGAGTGGAACCGTCGCCGAACCGCTTAATCTGCATGGCTGGCAACTGGTCGATGAGTTGAACCGGCGCCTGATGAATCAGAGTGTCAGTGGCTACGTGATCCCGGTTCACCTGGTGACCACCGACAACATCGCTTTTGATGGTGGTCCGCACTTCCAGTACGACCCGGACAATGGCTATCGCGATATCTACCGTCGTATCTGGAAACAATAAATAGAGCAACCCTGATGCACCTCGAACCTTGGCACCGCTTGCGTCTGCCGCAATCCTTGCGTCGGCAATTCATTCTGGCTTTGTCCGCGTTAGCGCTTTTGATGGTGGCCGGGGGTGTGACGGCGGTGTATGCATTGCGCGTGATTGCCGAGAGTACGCGGCAGCTGGCTGAGGAGCGTCTGGTACACATGCAGGATGCGCAGGATCTGGTGCAGCGCACGCTGCAGATTGAGCGTGCGGCTGACCAAATGATCAGCGCCGATACGGTCGCTGACATGAATGAGCGCTACGCTGACATCACCAAACAGTTGGAGTTGCTCGATCATCTGGTGGATCGCCTGGTCTCCGGCAATGACGACATGACGGTGCTGTCCATGCACCAGTCCGGTCAGCTTTTTCGCAATACGGCTACGGTCGTTGCCGGGTTGCGGGAGGGCGTCTTGCAAGCGCAAGTGCAAGAGGTGGGCGTTGGCATTGCCGTGCGCCCGGGTATTGCCCCTTCTGCACAGGCATCAGAGCGTTTGATGCAACAAAAAAATCTGCGCTATTTCCATGGCGAACTGCAACGCCAGGCCTCTGCCATGGCCAACTCTGCCAAGGACCTGTCAATTCATTTCACGCAAGACTATCGAGATGCGGTCAAGCAACTGGCCGATCGCTCGCAAATGAGTCAGCGTTGGGTGCTGGCTTTGTTGGTGGGCAGTCTGGTGTTGGCATGGCTGGTTTCAAGGTATTTCCTGGGCCGGCATGTTTTGACTCGCCTGCATCAGGTGAGCCACTATTTGCGCCGGGGCGACTTCGGAAATGAGCAGCCCCATGTGCCTGTGCAAGGGGGTGATGAGATCGGGCAAATGGCCCGTGCGGTTGAGCTGTTCATGCAGGACCGTCAGCAACTCGCGGTCGCCAACACGGCACTGGAGGCAGAGCGGCTGCGTCAGGAGGATCTCATCAAGAAGTTGGCACAAGCCCAGAGCCAATTGCTGCAATCGGAGAAGATGGCCTCCATTGGTCAACTGGCCGCTGGCATGGCGCATGAGATCAATAACCCCATTGGTTTCGTCAATTCCAACCTTGGCAGCCTGCGGGGGTACTTTAATGATCTTTTCAAGGTGTTGTCCGCTTACGAGGTTGGGGAGTGCGAACTCAAAGCAGAAACACGCGCCGCGCTGGGAAGCCTCAAACGTGAAATCGACATTTATTTTTTACGCGAAGACGTGGCCAGTTTGCTGACCGAGTCCATGGATGGCATGCAGCGAGTCAAGCGCATTGTTCAAAATCTCAAGGATTTTTCCCGTGTGGATGAACCTGGCAAACAGTGGGCCAATCTGGAGCAAGGGCTGGACAGCACCCTTGGCGTGGCCTGGAACGAGTTCGAGGACAAGGTGGAAATCGTCAAGGCGTACGGCGGCATTCCCGAGGTCGAATGCGTTCCCAGCGAACTCAACCAGGTGTTCATGAGTCTCCTGGTAAACGCCGTTCATGCGATTGAGGGCCACGGCACCATCACCATTCGCACGGGGCAGGAGGCGGAAAATGTCTGGATCGAGGTGCAAGACACGGGCAAGGGCATCAAGCCGGAGCACCTGGGCCGTATTTTCGACCCGTTTTTTACCACGATGCCCGTGGGGCAGGGCACTGGACTTGGACTTTCGCTCTCTTACGGCATTGTTCGCAAGCATGGTGGTCAGATTAGCGTGAAAAGCGAATGGGGTGCCGGGTCGGTCTTTCGCGTGACCTTGCCCATCCAGGCGGTTGTGGCCGCCTCTTAAACCGGTGCTTTGGCTTGGTAGAAACACTATTTTCGGGCCAGCACAAGCGTGGCACACTGTGACGCATCTTCAGAAAGGTATTTCTTCATGCGCAGTCAAATTTTTGTTTTATTGGACAAAGGGATCGAATTCAGTTTCAACGTGGATGAAGCGCCTTGTGTGGCCAACGACGTGGCCCGGGCCTGGCTCGATGAGCAGTTCACGGCACTGGACTGCGAGCCCCTGCGAGCCAGTGGCAAGGTGTTGACGGCTGACAAGGTGCTGCGCATCACCGAAGCGGCGGGTGCCGCCTTGTTTGCGGATAAGAAATGGGTGGCCGACTATGTCGGGGCCGTGCATGCGGCGCTTGCCAAGCCAGTCATCCGGGTGGATGTCCCCGCAATGGCCGTCACTTTCTGACGCGCCTATTTTTTAAAAAGTTTCCCAGTCGTCTGCACCCGCTTGTGCGCTTTTGGCTGCTGGCAGTGCGCGCTGGGCTACGGTCGACTGGGCAGGCCGCTTGGGACTCGCGGTGAGTTTGGGCGGGGTGGAAGTGCCCAATTTTCGGGGTGCTGGTTTGGCGGGAACCGAACGCGCACGGTTGAATTGGGTTGGTGCGCCAGAGATCCTTAATCCACCAGCATTTGATGACAGCTTGAATACCTCTACGCCGCTGACCAGTTCTTGAGCCTGCGACTTGAGGCTGCTCGCCGCCGCCGCCATTTCTTCGACCAATGCCGCGTTCTGCTGGGTCACTTGGTCCATCTGGGTGATGGCTTCGCCGACCTGCGCCACGCCCTGGCTTTGCTCGGTGCTGGCAGCGCTGATCTCGCCCATGATGTCGGTCACGCGTTTGATCGAAGTCACCACTTCTGTCATCGTGACGCCCGCCTGATCCACCAGAACGGTGCCCTGTTCGACCCGCTCCACGCTGGCCCCAATCAGGCTCTTTATTTCCTTGGCCGCTTCGGCCGAGCGACCCGCGAGCGAGCGCACCTCGCTGGCGACCACGGCAAAGCCACGCCCTTGCTCCCCGGCGCGGGCTGCTTCCACCGCCGCGTTGAGGGCCAGGATGTTGGTTTGAAAGGCAATGCCGTCAATCACGCTGATGATGTCGAAAATCTTCTTGGAAGAGTCGTTGATGTGCTTCATGGTGTCCACCACCTGGGCCACTACTTCGCCGCCCTGCACGGCAACGGTGCTGGCGCTCAAGGCCAGCTGGTTGGCCTGGCGGGCGTTGTCGGCATTTTGCTTGACGGTGGCATTGAGCTCTTCCATGGAAGCTGCGGTTTGCTCCAGCGCACTGGCCTGGCTCTCGGTGCGCGAGCTGAGGTCGTGGTTACCCTGGGCAATCTCGGCGCTGGCGGTGGCTACGCCCTCGGCGTTCTGGCGAACACCGCCGACGATGTTGGAGAGATTGCCTGTCATGCTGGCCAGGGCACGCAACAACTGCGCAGTCTCGTCCTGGCCTTCGACATTGAGTGCCACGGTCAGGTCACCAGCCGCAATGCGCTCTACGGCATCCACGGACAGGCTGATCGGACGGGTGATCATGCGAGTGATCCACAGCGCCAGCAACGATGCAATCACAATGGCAACGATGATCAGGCTGATCGTCCACAGTCGTGCCTGTGAGTAAGTGGCTTGTGCCGACTTGTAAGACTCGCTAGCCCCTTTGTCGTTGATCTCCACGAGCTGACCCAGGTCTTCGGCCAAGGCGTTGAACGCACTGCGTGATTCGCCACGGAAGTAGTCTCTGGCTTCGTCGTTCTTGCTTTCATCCCGTGACAGCGGAAGCAGTTTGGCGTTGGTGGCAAAGTAAGTGTCCCGATGCTGTTTGTAGCGCTCGTAACTTGACTTTTCCTCGTTTGAGCTGATCATGGGTTCATAGAGGGCCTGCTGTTCACCGATGTGTTTTTTGAGTTCATCGACATGTTTCTCGATGGCGTCCCAGTCTTTTGCATCGGAGGACAAGACATGGTCGCCTTCTACGCGACGCATCTGGTTCGCCGTGGTGCGCATTTTCCCCAGTGCAGTGATGCTGGGGACCCAATTGGTGGCCAGGTCTTCGGTGTTGGCGTTGATTTTGGCGAGTTGGCTCAAGGCAAAAATACCAACGATGGTGGTCAGCATGACCAATGCAAAGAAGGCTGCGCCGAGTTTGGTGCCAATTTTGAAATCGGAGAGTTTCATTTGAATAGCCTCGTAATGAGAAAACTGGCTTTCAATATAGCATTGGGGGTATTTGAAACAGCCGTTGTTACATCAGTTTTTCATGAACTTTGCTGCGTATCAGGGTTTCGCCTAATGCGTCAGTTCATGGTAGTGCGTGCGTCACAATCGAGATCATGAAAACGATTCAATTAAGAGCGGGCAAAGAGCGCTCGCTGCAACGCCGTCACCCTTGGATTTTCGAGTCCGCCATTGCCAAAGGCGGCGCTGATTCCGGCGAAACCGTGCGAGTGGAATCCCATGACGGTGCATTTTTGGGCTGGGCTGCGTTCAGCCCAGCCTCCAAAATCCGGGCCCGGATGTGGAGCTTTGACGAAACGCAGCGCGTGGATGCTACTTTTTTAATAGCTGCTTGCGCAAGTGCTGTAAGGGCGAGAGGTCGATTTGATATAAATAGTGACGGCATGCGGCTGGTGCATGGCGAGTCCGACGGGCTGCCGGGCCTGATCGTGGATCGCTATGGCGACACGCTGGTGGCGCAGTTTCTCTCCGCTGGTGCCGAGCGCTGGAAAGACGTACTGGCCGATGCGCTGCTGGCCGCTACCGGCCTGAGCCGCTTGTATGAACGCTCGGATGCCAGTGGCCGTGCACTGGAGGGTTTGCCTGAAGTGAGTGGCTGGCTGCGCGGCGACGGCCCGACCGAATTGGTGCTGCGCGAACATGACTGGCAACTGGCTGTCAACATCGCTACGGGCCATAAAACCGGCTTTTACCTCGACCAGCGCGACAGCCGTCAGCGCTTTGCCCACTACACGCGGCGTCTGAAGTTTGAGCGGGTGCTGAACTGCTACTGCTATACCGGCGGTTTCACGGTCGCGGCCCTGACCGCTGGTGCAGCCCATGTCACCAGTATTGATTCGTCAGGCCCCGCTTTGGAGAAAGCCGCGGCCAACGTGGCTTTGAACGGGTTTGCTGCTGATCGCGCTACTTTTATGGATGCGGATGTGAATGCCTCGCTGCGCAAGTTTGGCGCCGAAGGCAAGACTTTTGATGCCATCGTGCTTGACCCACCCAAGTTCGCACCCACGGTGACGCATGCCGAGCGGGCTGCGCGGGCCTACAAAGACATCAACCGGTTGGCTTTCAAGTTGCTGGCGCCGGGCGGCGTGTTGTTCACTTACTCCTGCTCAGGCGGTATCAGTGCGGATCTGTTCCACAAAATTGTGGCCTCTGCCGCGATTGATGCCGGGGTGGATGGTTATATTTGCGAGCGTATGGGTGGGGCGCCGGATCATCCGATGACCATCAATTTTCCGGAGGGTGAATACCTCAAGGGCCTGGTCATCATGCGTAAATGACATTGCGGCCATTGATCGCTACACTCCCCGCTTCAGTTTCAATCCATTTAGAACACGATGAGCCTCATACCTGCAACCATCCTGACGGGCTTTCTCGGTTCAGGCAAGACCACGCTGCTCAAACGTGTGCTGCAAGAAGCGCACGGGCAGAAAATTGCGGTCATTGAGAACGAGTTTGGCGAAGAAAACATCGACAGCGATATTCTGGTGACCGATACCACCGAGCAGATCATCCAGATGAGTAATGGCTGCATTTGCTGCACTATCCGCGAAGATTTGCGCGCCACGTTGCGCGATCTGGCCGAGAAAAAACGCAAAGGCGAATTGGTGTTTGACCGCGTGGTGATTGAAACCACCGGCGTGGCCGACCCCGGCCCGGTGGCGCAAACCTTTTTCATGGACGATGAAGTCGCCGAAAGCTACCTTTTGGATTCGATCCTGACGCTGGTTGACGCCAAGCACGCGCAGACGCAACTCGATGAGCGCCAGGAAGCACGTCGGCAAGTGGGGTTTGCCGATCAGATTTTCATTAGCAAGACCGATTTGGTGACGCCAGCCGAGGTCGAAGCCTTGACGCATCGACTGAAGCACATGAACCCACGGGCACCGCAAAAAGCGGTGCATTTTGGTGAGGTGGCTTTATCCGAGGTGTTTGACCTGCGCGGTTTCAACCTCAATGCGAAACTCGATATTGATCCTGACTTCCTCACAGAAGAGGCTCATGAGCATGACCACGAACATGGTGAGCATTGCGATGCTCCATCGCACGACGAGACGAGTGGTCACCACCATCATGTTGATGACGACGTCAAGAGTTTTGTCTTCAAGTCGGACCGCGCGTTCGACCCTGCCAAGCTGGAAGATTTCCTGGGCGCTATTGTTAATATCTACGGACCGCGCATGTTGCGCTACAAAGGCGTGCTTTATATGAAGGGCACTGATCGCAAGGTGATTTTTCAGGGCGTTCACCAATTGATGGGCAGTGATCTGGGGCCTGCTTGGGCCGACGGGGAGCAGCGCTGCAGCAAAATGGTGTTCATCGGGATCGATTTGCCCAAGGATATTTTCTTGCAGGGCATGGAGCAGAGCCTTGTTTGATTCGGATGTCTCTTTTTAGGCAGAAACCAAATGTTTGTCTCCCTTTTGCAACTTATGGGTTTTCCACCGGTGAAGCCTGTACACTCGCGCGCCGAAGAAGATGTGCAAAGCCAGGAAACGAAAGCGGGCAATGAGGGTATAACGGCAAAGGATTCGGACTCCATTTCAAGCACACCGCTTAAGTCCGACAGAAAAGTACATGCGCAGAAAAATTCTGCGAGGAGGCAAGAAGTGAAAGCTCAATCCGGAAAAACAAAAGTAGTGCCCAAAACGGCTGATGTGGTCGTTAGCGACCTGCCCACGAAAAAAACTGTTGCCAAGCCGCCCGCAAAAAAGACTGTTGCGGTCAAAGCACCCATAGCGCAAGAGGTGGCCGTCAAGTCCATCCCTGCCAAGGCCGTCAAGTCCGAGGCAAAAGTTCAAGTTCAAGTAAAGGATTCTGTGAAAACGACGATTGCGAAAGCTAGTAAACCCGAAGCGGGGGTGACAAAACCCAAAGTAACGCATACCGTGAAGTCCGGCACGATTGCTGCCGCTATTGCGGCTGTGCCTTCAAAACCTGTGGCTGCAGAACCCGCTCCACTGGCCGCTGGTGCAGTGCCTCCCAGAGCAGGTCGGCCCTCTTCACGACTCGCTCAGTTGACTGTTCCTTCGATGGCGCAGTCGGTTGCCTCTACTGCGGCCAAAGCCAGTTTCATGCAAACGACAACAGAGCCAAGTATTGTTCCTCCACTGGCTTCTTCCATCAAGAAAGACCCCAAGCTGGCCAATAACTGGAAGTTAAAGCCCCTTGCGGAATTGACCGATGCGGACGTGATCGCCATGCCCGATGATGAATACATGAATGCGACGCAAATGGCGTTTTTCCGCGAGAAGTTGACCGTACTTAAGAAAGATATTTTAAGTAACGCAGGCGAAACAACCGAGCATTTGCGCGAAGAAACCGTGGTGGTGCCTGATCCAACCGACCGCGCGACCATTGAAGAAGAGCACGCGCTTGAGTTGCGAACCCGCGACCGCGAACGTAAGCTTTTGAAGAAGATTGAGCAGTCGATTCAGCGTATCGATGCGGGTGAATATGGGTATTGCGACGAAACAGGAGAACCCATTGGAGTGGGCCGTTTGCTGGCGCGCCCGACAGCCAACCTGTCGCTGGAAGCTCAGCAGCGTCGTGAACTCCGTCAAAAGATGTTTGGGGATTAATGCGCTGCAGTTTGTGACTTTTTACCCCGTCCCTTACGCTCATGGCAACCAAAGACACTAATACCGGTTTATTGTCCAAAATGGCTCGGTTCGTCCGCAATCCGATGAAAGACTGGGCTGAGTTGGATCAGCCTGAGCCGGAACAGGAAAGTGGTTACAGCAAGCAAGCGCTCAAGGAGATGATCGAGCGTAAGCGTCAGAACGATTTCGTACGGCGGCGAGAGTTTGACTATTTGCGAAAATTGCGTCGCAATGGACCTGTGGCCAGCCCTGATCTGGCTGGCCGCCCTTCATTTTTTCAGAGCAGTATTGCCTCCAACCTGAATGAACGGGCGACGACGCTCAAAAAAATCGATGAAATTGAAGCGCAAATGTCCAAGCAGTGGTGGCGCGGCAAGCAGGATGATGCGTCGTCTCAAGATGAAAACGTCCCAGTTGCGCCCAACCCGGGCAGCGTAGCTGGTAATGTGGCACCTATCGCAGAGGCGCCAACCCAGGTCTCTGAATTGAGTTCGGATCACGAGTCGGGCCAGATGGCTGAGTACGAGTCCACGCAACGAGGCATCTCAACTCTGGATGAGCCAGCTTTGCAAAATGCGCTTCAACAGGGGCGTATGTTCAAACCCTCTGGCATCGATGAATTTTCAGCCTCCAAGTTGTTCTCTATTGACTTGGGCGCTGGATTGGCAGACCCTGAGCTTGAGGAGGCCGCGATTCGTTTTGCCAATGGAGATGATGCAGGCGCGGAAGCTGGTTTGCTTGACGCATTGAGGGCTATCGATGCATCTCCTGAGTCGGCTGATGGGTGGGCTGCAGCCCTGTTTGATTTTTACCGAGCAACCGGGCAGCAAGCCAGTTTTGACAGCGTTGCAATTGATTATGCCCAGCGATTCGGCCGATCAGCGCCCGCATGGTTCTCGACCCCGGATTTATTGGGCCGCAAAGTCGCACCCGTGTTGAGTCGGGATCTTGCGTCTTCTGCGCACAGTGATCGCATCCTTTGGGAGTGTCCGCCAGCGCTGGCTTGGGCAGATTTGCAAACCCTGGTGACCAGTTTGTCGAATGGGTCGATGACTTTGCATCTGAACTGGAGCCGACTCAGCAGCATGTCTTCTGATGCGGCGAAAGTTTTGGCAGATTTGTTTGCTCAATGGTGTTCAAAACCCTACAAACTGTATTTCTCCGGTGTTGGTGTTCTTGAAGATCATCTGAAATCTTGGACCCCGTCGGGTGATAAAAATGTCGAACCATTTTGGTGGAAGTTGCGTCTGGATGCTTTGCGCATCCTGCGTTTGCAAGATGAATTCGAATTGGCGGCACTGGAGTTTTGTATCACTTATGAGGTTTCTCCTCCTCCTTGGCAGGATGCACTGTGCGAGCTTATTCCCGAAAGCACGAACTCAGCATTGATGATGGAGTCTGGGCATGGCGTACTTGGGGCCGCATCCACAGGTTATTTTTCTGATTCCCGCCATTCTTCATCGACCACGATCATGGGGTTTGACGGCATGGCAGCTACCCAGGTGGAGTTGTACGGCGAGGTCTTGGGCGATGCGGTTGGTGTGTTGGACAAGCTGCAGGCTGGATTAGCCGAGTCCAATCGACTCGTTATCTCTTGTGCCAGATTGATTCGAGTCGATTTCTCTGCCGCAGGAAGTATTCTCAACTGGGTTGCCGTGCGCGAGTCTGAAGGCTGCCATGTCCAGTTCCGAGACGTGCCCCGCCTGGTGGCTGCCTTTTTCAACGTCATTGGCATCAATGAGCATGCGCAAGTTATCTTGCGTACCAGTTGAATTCATCCATTGGCCCACTCTTGTTTTTGAGCTAGGCGAACTGATTTAAAAGAACATGGAACAATTTCACGGAACAACCATCATCAGCGTGCGCCGCAAAACGCCAGAAGGTGTGCAGGTGGCCATTGGCGGTGATGGACAGGTGACCTTGGGCAATATTGTTGTCAAAGGTACTGCACGCAAAGTACGCAAGCTTTATCACGGCAAAGTATTGGCCGGGTTCGCTGGCGCCACGGCTGATGCATTCACTTTGTTTGAGCGCTTTGAGGCTAAGCTCGAAAAACACCAGGGGCATTTGGTGCGTGCTGCCATTGAGCTCACCAAGGACTGGCGTACAGACCGCGTATTGCGTCGCCTGGAGGCCATGCTGGCGGTCGCAGACAGCGAAGCGTCCCTCATCATCACGGGTAACGGCGATGTGCTGGAACCAGAAAACGGTATTGTGACTATTGGCTCGGGTGGTGCTTATGCGCAAGCGGCTGCTATTGGCCTGCTCAATAACACCGAATTATCGGCACAAGAAATTGTCAAGAAATCCCTGGAGATTGCGGGTGAGATTTGTATCTACACCAATATGAACCACACCATTGAAACCTTATGACCCCTCAAGAAATTGTTTGCGAGCTGGATAAGCACATCGTTGGTCAGCATCAGGCCAAGCGTGCTGTGGCGATTGCCCTTCGCAACCGCTGGCGTCGCCAGCAGGTCGAACCCGGCCTGCGCGCAGAAATAACCCCAAAAAATATATTAATGATTGGCCCCACGGGGGTTGGTAAAACTGAAATTGCCAGGCGCTTGGCCAGGCTGGCAGATGCGCCCTTCATCAAGGTTGAGGCGACCAAGTTCACCGAGGTCGGCTATGTCGGCAAGGATGTAGATGCCATCATTCGGGACTTGGCGGATATTGCCGTCAAGCAAACCCGTGTGGCCGAAATGAAGAAGGTACGAGTCCGCGCTGAAGACGCCGCCGAAGACCGGGTGCTGGACATCCTGATTCCACCGGCTCGTGGTGATTTTGGCGTGGCCCCCAGCACGGAACCCGAGAGCACAGCCCGCCAGACCTTCCGCAAAAAACTACGCGAAGGCCAGTTGGCAGAACGGGAGATCGAGATTGACGTAGCACAGTCGGCTCCCCAATTGGAAATCATGGGGCCCGCAGGCATGGAGGAAATGACCGAGCAATTGCGTGGCATGTTTGGTCAGATGGGGCAACAAAAGCGGCAAACCCGCAAACTCAAAATCGCCGAGGCCCTGAAGCTGCTGGTCGAAGAGGAAGCGGCCAAGCTGGTGAATGAGGAAGAAATCAGGACGCAAGCGCTGCATATGCTGGAGCAGAACGGCATTGTGTTCATCGACGAGATTGACAAAGTAACCTCGCGCTCCGAGGGCAGTGGTGCAGAGGTATCGCGCCAGGGAGTGCAGCGCGATTTACTGCCTTTAGTTGAAGGCACCACCGTGTCCACCAAATACGGCATGGTCAAGACGGACCATATTTTGTTCATCGCCTCGGGCGCGTTTCACTTGAGCAAACCCAGTGATTTGATTCCCGAGTTGCAAGGACGCTTCCCGATTCGGGTGGAACTGCAGTCATTGTCGGTGCAGGATTTTGTTGCTATCTTGACGCAAACCCATGCCTCGCTGGTCAAGCAGTACCAAGCTTTGCTGGCAACTGAAAATGTCACAGTCGAGTTTCTGGATGCGGGCATTGAACGATTAGCCAACATTGCGTTCGACGTGAATGAGCGTACTGAAAACATTGGCGCTCGGCGCTTGTCCACCGTTATGGAACGACTGCTTGACGAAGTTAGTTTCGATGCCGCCAACCTCGGTGGTCAGACGATCCAGATCGATGCAGCCTATGTGGATGCGCGGCTCGGTGAGTTGAGCCGGAACGAAGATCTTTCCCGTTACATCTTGTAAGCATGTTTATCGTGATGTTTGAATGCCTTCACGCATCACTTTCACAACATGCTCTAAGTGCTTAATTTAGAACGATTTTGTCTCTCTCTTGCATTCAAAATCTTATCTAAGTCCTTGATTTCATTGAAAAAAATTGTTGCCAGCCTGCTGGATGTGGTCGTTTTGCTGATACAGTGCAAAAAAGTGCAAATAAGTGGTGAAAAGTGCCTTGGGGCTTCCATTTCTTTGTTGATCGATCAAAAAAAGGTGTGCTGTCGTGTTTCAAGGGGCCTCGTCATTAAGTCTGGATACCAAGGGACGGCTGTCAGTGCCGACCCGGCATCGTGACGTTTTGACGGCCAATGCGCAAGGTCAGCTCACCATCACCAAGCACCCGCATGGCTGCTTGATGGTGTTTCCCCGCCCTGAATGGGAAAAGTTCCGCGAGCGCATTGCGGCCCTGCCGATGTCGGCGCAATGGTGGAAGCGGATTTTTCTAGGCAACGCCATGGATGTGGAGTTGGATGGCACCGGTCGCGTGCTGGTGTCTCCCGAACTGCGTGAAGCTGCGGGTATCAGTAAAGAGGCCATTCTCCTGGGTATGGGCAATCATTTTGAGTTATGGGACAAGGCAAGCTATGACGCCCAGGAGGCAAAAGCCATGCAGGGCGAGTTGCCTGACGCACTCAAAGACTTTTCATTCTGAAGGCCAGCGTTGAACACCTCGTTGACCCACACCACTGTTTTGTTGAACGAGGCCGTCGAGGCCTTGTTTAACAATCCGGATGCCAATTCCGATGAAATCCCTGCAGCCGGTCAGACCTATGTGGATGCCACATTTGGTCGCGGTGGCCATTCCCGTTTGATCCTCTCCAGGCTGACGCCCCGGGATCATCTGATTGCCTTCGACAAGGATCCGGATGCGCTGACCGAAGCGGCCACCATCAGCGATCCACGTTTTTCGATTCGGCACCAAGGTTTTCGTCACCTCGGTGAGCTGCCCAAGGGCAGTGTGGCCGGTGTATTGCTTGATCTGGGCATCAGTTCGCCTCAAATCGACAACCCGGTTCGCGGTTTCAGTTTCAGGTTCGAGGGCCCGCTGGACATGCGCATGGACACCACGCGCGGCATCAGTGTGGCTCAGTGGTTGGCAGATGCCGAAGTTGACAAAATAGCGGAGGTCATACGTGACTACGGTGAAGAACGGTTTGCTGGCCCAATTGCAAAGGCGATTGTTGCTCGCCGAGAAGCACTGGGGCCCTTCTCAACAACTACCGAGTTGGCCCAGCTCGTGGCTGACACGGTCAAGACCCGCGAAAAGGGGCAAAACCCCGCGACGCGGACATTTCAGGCTCTTCGGATTTTTATCAACGCCGAGCTTGAAGAATTGCAGCAAGCGTTAGAAGCCAGTCTTCATGTGCTGCAACCCGGCGGGCGGTTGGCGGTGATCAGCTTTCACTCACTGGAAGATCGCATCGTCAAGCAGTTCATTGCCAAGCACTCGAAAGATGAATATGACCGCCGTGCGCCGTTTGCGGCGCCAAAAATCATGCAGCTCAAGGCCTTGGACCGGGTCAAACCCAGTGCGGCCGAAGTGGCGGGCAATCCGCGTTCCCGCAGTGCCATCATGCGCGTGGCGCAAAGGACGGCGGCATGACCCGGCTGAATCTGGTGTTGCTGCTGGCTGTCTTGGTCAGTTCTTTGTATCTGGTGAACGTGCAGTACGAGTCTCGCCGACTCTTCACTGATCTTGATAAAGCCCGTTCCGTGGCGCGCAAGCTTGAAGCGGACAACGAGAGTCTGCAAGTTGAAAAACGGGCTCAGGCGACTCCATTGCGCGTGGAAACGCTGGCCAAAGAGCAGTTGCAGATGCGCACCGTCACGCCAGCCATCACGCACTATGTCAGCTACAGCGCACCTGCTGCGGTGGCTTCGGCAACGCCGGGGCGGGCGCCATGAGTCGCAGCATCGCCTATACCTCCAGCCCGTTGCTGGCCAGCCGCACGCCGGTTTGGCGCAGCAAATTCATTGTGGCGGCCATTGCGCTGGGTTTTGTCGGCCTGGCCACGCGGGCTGCCTACATCCAGGTGATTGCGAACGACTTTTTCCAGAAGCAGGGTGAGGTGCGATTTGCGCGCACACTGGAGCTGCCGTCCAATCGGGGTCGTATTTTGGATCGCAATGGGCTGATCCTGGCCTCCAGCGTGCCAGCACCGAGCATCTGGGCCATTCCGGAAGATGTGGAGCGCGACGCTGGTCAACTGCAGCAATTGGCCAAACTGCTTGAAATGCCGCTGGCTGAACTCAACAAGAAGCTCGAAGACGAGGACAAGACCTTTGTCTGGCTCAAGCGCCAAGTCGATCTGCCTGTTGCGCAGGAAATCATGGCGTTGGGGCTTAAAGGGATTTACCAGCGCAAGGAATACAAGCGCCAGTACCCCGAAGGCGAGGCCGTTGCCCATGTGGTGGGTTTTACCAATGTGGAAGACAAGGGCCAGGAAGGGATTGAACTCGCTTTCAACAAGGACCTGGTTGGACGCAATGGATCGCGCCGGGTGATCAAGAACCGTTTGGGTCAAGTGGTCGAAGACATTGGCGAGCAGATAGCCCCAGTCGATGGTCCCGATTTGCAGCTCAGTGTGGACAGCAAGGTGCAGTTTTTTGCGTATCAAAAACTGCGTGATGCTGTCTTGATCAATAAAGCCAAGGCCGGCAGCGTGGTGGTGCTGGACACGGTGACCGGTGAGGTGCTGGCGCTGGCCAACTACCCCAGTTACTCGCCAATGAAACGCCAAAACCTCAGCGGCGCCCAGTTGCGCAATCGGGCGCTGACCGACACCTTTGAGCCCGGTTCGGTGATGAAGCCGTTCACCATCGGCTTGGCGCTGGAGACGGGCCGCGTCACACCGCAAACCCTGATCGACACCGGTCCGGGCAAGTACACCCTGACCGGCGCTACGATTTCCGATTCGCACCCCAATGGGGTGTTGACGGTCGAAGGCGTGATTCAAAAATCCAGCAATATTGGCACCACCAAGATTGCCATGCAAATGCCGGCGCGTGAAATGTGGGAGCTGTTCTCCAGCGCCGGTTTTGGTCAAAAGCCGCAAATCAGTTTCCCCGGTGCGGTGTCCGGCAAGCTACGCCCCTACAAGACATGGCGGCCCATCGAGCAGGCCACCATGTCATATGGCTACGGCCTGTCCGCTTCGCTATTCCAGATGGCCCACTCATACACCGTGTTTTCCAATGATGGCAAGATCATTCCGGTGACCATGCTCAAGAACAGTGCACCGGCGGTGGGCGTGCAGGTTTTGTCGGCGCGTACCGCTGGCCAGGTCCGAAAAATGCTGCAATTGGCCGCAGGGCCGGGCGGCACCGGGCAGAAAGCGCAGACCATCGGTTACTCGGTGGGCGGCAAATCCGGTACAGCTTACAAACAGGTGGGCAAAGGCTATGGCAGCACCGGTAATCGTAAATACCGTGGCTGGTTTGTGGGCATGGCGCCCATTGAAAACCCGCGCATCATCATCGGCGTGATGATTGATGAACCCAGCGCCGGTCAGTACTATGGCGGGGCGGTAGCGGCACCGGTGTTCAGCGAGGTGGCGCAGCAAACCTTGCGCATGATGGGTGTTCAGCCTGACATGGCCGTCAAGCCCCAGATCGTGTCCAAAGCGGAAGAGGAGAGCCTGTGATGCTTGAACTCCATTCGCCGCTTGACGCCGCCCACTGGTTACGCAGTCGTGTGACCGGTACGCTGCGCACTGACAGCCGCCTTGTACAGGTCGGTGACGGTTTTATCGCCTGGCCGGGTGCTGCCACTGATGCGCGTCAACACGTTGCCAGCGCAATTGCTAAGGGCGCAAAAGCCTGTTTGGTAGAGCTGGCGGGCGTGGATAGCTATGAATTCAATAGCGAGAGTATTGCCGCCTATTCTCAGCTCAAAGCCGCAAGCGGCCCGATTGCCAGCGCCTATTTTGAACAACCTTCCGAGCAACTGACCGTATTGGCCGTGACCGGCACCAATGGCAAAACCTCGACCGCCTGGTGGCTGGCGCAGGCGCTATCCAATTTGAAGCTGGTCACGCCCATTCCATGTGGGCTGGTGGGTACTTTGGGTGTTGGCATGCTGCCCGATGTGGTGCCGACGGGCTTGACCACCCCCGACCCGGTGTTGTTGCAGCAAACCTTGCGCCATTTTCTGCAGGACGGTGTCCAGGCCTGCGCCATGGAGGCCTCCTCCATCGGCATCGAAGAACATCGCCTGGACGGCACACGCATTCGCACAGCCGTTTTCACCAATTTCACGCAGGACCATCTGGACTACCACGACACGATGGAGGCTTACTGGCAAATCAAGGCGCAGCTGTTCCAGTGGTCGGGTCTTCAATCGGCAGTCATCAATATGGATGATGTACAAGGCGCCGTGCTGGCTGCCGAATTGCAGGGACAGGTGTCCGACCTCTGGACGGTGTCTTGCGTTCAGCCCGCACGCCTGCGGGCCCAAGAGATCAGCTATGACACGCAAGGCTTGCGTTTTACAGTACTTGAGGGGCAAGAGCGCCATGTGCTGCAAACGCAGCTGATCGGTAGCTACAACGTATCCAACTTGCTGGGCGTCATTGCCGCCATGCGCTCTATTGGAGTGCCTTTGGCTGCCAGTATCGAAGCCTGTGTCGCATTGACCCCCGTGCCCGGTCGCATGGAATGTCTGGGTGGCGCCGGGCAACCGCTGGTGGCGGTGGACTACGCCCATACCCCTGATGCCCTGGGCAAAGCCTTGGTCGCACTGCGTTCATTGGCGGAGCAGCGCGGTGGACAGCTTTGGTGTGTGTTTGGCTGCGGCGGCGACCGTGATGCCGTCAAACGTCCGCTGATGGGCGCCATGGCCGCTCGCTATGCCGACCAGGTGGTAGTGACTAGCGACAACCCGCGCAGCGAAAAACCAGATGCCATCATCTGCCAGATTTTGCTGGGCCTGACGGGCGACACGGCACTTACCGTCCAGCCAGACCGGGCCTTGGCCATTGCCGATGCACTGGCGCAGGCGTCGGTCAACGATGTGCTGCTGATCGCTGGCAAGGGCCACGAAGACTACCAGGAGGTGGCGGGTCAGCGGCGGCCATTTTCCGACCAGGAGCATGTGCGCAGTGCTTTGGCCCGTTGGGATGCCCCCATGGCCGGGCAGGGAGTTGCCCATGAATAGCATGATGACCTTAGCTCAAGTCTTGCCCTGGCTTGACGGCGCACGGCTGGTTGGAATGGGTGATGCTGCATTTGCGCGCGTTCACACCGACACCCGCAGCATTGAACCCGGTGACTTGTTTGTGGCCTTGCGCGGCGAACGCTTTGATGCCAATGATTTTCTGATGGAGGCCAAAGTCAAAGGGGCGGTGGCCGCCATCTGCCAGGGTGAGCTGGCCGCTGCCCGTTTGCAGGAAGCGGGCTTGCCCGGTCTGGTGGTAATGGATGCCAAGCTGGCGCTGGCCGCGCTGGCGACCGGCTGGCGTGCGCAGTTCAAACTGCCCTTGATAGCCGTGACCGGCAGCAACGGAAAAACCACGGTGACGCAGATGATTGCCGCCATCTTGCGCACCTACAAACCGCAGGCATGCCTGGCCACGCAAGGCAACCTCAACAACGACATCGGCGTGCCGCTGACCGTGCTGCGCTTGCGCGCTCACCATGAAATCGCGGTGGTCGAACTCGGCATGAACCACCCCGGCGAGATCGCGACCCTGGCCGCCATCGCCCAGCCCACTGTGGCCCTGGTTAACAATGCTCAACGCGAGCACCTGGAGTTCATGGAAACCGTGCAAGCCGTGGCGCAGGAAAACGGTTCGGTCATTGATGCGCTGGCTGGCAATGGCGTGGCGGTTTTTCCGCTGGACGACGATTACAGCGAGCTGTGGGCGGCCAAAGCGGGACACCGCGCCGTGCTGCAGTTCTGCGTTACGGATGACGCGGCGCATGCGGCAGACGTGCGTTGCACGCAAGCTCGCTGGTCGGGTGACGCCTGGCAGGTCACGGTCAGCACGCCAGCCGGGCGGTTGAACTACGCCCTGCACATTGCCGGTTTGCACAACGTCAAGAACTCACTCGCCGCCATTGCCTGCGCGCTGGCGGCGGGCGTCGATCTGGAGGCGATTGCCCGCGGACTGGCTGCGTTTGAACCCGTCAAAGGTCGCTCCCGTGCGCTGGTGGTCCAGCACGGTGGTCGCTCGATCACGCTGGTGGACGACACCTACAACGCCAACCCCGACTCGGTGCAGGCCGCCATCCATGTGCTGGCCGCTTTGCCTGCACCGCGCTTGCTGGTGTTGGGTGACATGGGTGAGGTCGGCGATCAGGGGCCGCAGTTCCATGCCGAGGCCGGGCAACTGGCCCGCTCGCTGGGCATTGAGACCCTGTTCACGCTAGGGGCGCTGTCGGTGGCCGCCAATGAGCGTTTTGGCGCCGCCGGTCAGCATTTTGCAGACAGCGCCGCTCTGCAAGCCGCTGTGCTGGCGCAATTGCCGATGGTCCATAGCGTGCTGGTCAAAGGCTCCCGATTTATGAAGATGGAGCGGGTGGTCGAGGCCATCACCGCTCACGCACAACCAGCCAAGAAAGAAAGCAATGCTGTTTAGTTTTTGCCGCCGGAGTTTGCAATGCTCTTGATCCTCGCCCAGTGGCTTCAGTCCCAATCGCCTGACATGGGGCATTTTCGGGTTTTTCAGTACCTGACGTTTCGCGCCGTCATGGCCGCGTTGACGGCGCTGGTCATTGGACTGGTCGCCGGGCCGTTTGTCATTAATCGCCTGAAGGCGCTCAAAATTGGCCAGCCCATCCGTGGCTATGGCATGGAATCACATCTGAGCAAAAGCGGTACGCCCACCATGGGCGGTGTGCTCATCTTGATGTGTATCACCGTCTCCACGCTCTTGTGGGCCGACCTGAGCAACCGTTTTGTCTGGATCGTGTTGCTGGTGACCTTGGGCTTTGGCGCCATCGGCTGGGTCGATGACTGGCGCAAGGTGGTCAACAAAGACCCCGAAGGCATGAAGTCGCGTGAAAAGTACTTCTGGCAATCGCTGATCGGCCTGGTGGCCGCTTTGTATTTGGTGTTCAGCATTTCGGAGAGTTCCAATTACCGGGTTTTGGAGCTGTTTTTTACCTGGATCCAGTCCGGGTTTGATCTGAACCTGCCCCCCAAAGCCGGTCTGATGCTGCCTTTCTTCAAAGAGGTGAGCTACCCGCTGGGGGTGCTCGGTTTCGTCATCCTGACCTACCTCGTGATCGTCGGCTCCAGCAATGCGGTGAACCTCACTGATGGTCTGGATGGATTGGCCATCATGCCGGTGGTGCTGGTCGGTGCGTCGCTGGGCGTCTTTGCCTATGTGACGGGTAGCTCGGTCTATTCCCGCTATCTGTTCTTTCCGCACATTCCCGGTTCTGGCGAGTTGTTGATTTTTTGCTCTGCCATGGCCGGGGCCGGGCTGGCTTTCTTGTGGTTCAACACCCACCCGGCTCAGGTGTTCATGGGTGACGTGGGGGCGCTGGCTCTGGGGGCTGCATTGGGCACGGTGGCGGTGATCGTGCGCCAGGAAATCGTGCTGGCCATGATGGGCGGCATTTTTGTGGTCGAGGCCCTGTCGGTGATGATGCAGGTCAGCTACTTCAAGTACACCAAGAAAAAGCACGGTCAGGGTCGCCGCATTTTGAAGATGGCACCGCTGCACCACCATTTCGAGAAAAGCGGCTGGAAAGAGACGCAAGTCGTGGTCCGTTTCTGGATCATCACCATGCTTTTGTGCCTGCTGGGCCTGTCCACGTTGAAACTGAGATAAGACATGCATCCGCTCCAAGACCAACACGTTCTCATCCTCGGCCTGGGACTTTCCGGCCTGGCGATGGCGCGTTGGTGCGCGCGCTGCGGCGCCATGGTTACGGTGGCTGATACCCGTGCCGCACCGCCCCAGTTGGCGGCCTTGCAGCGCGACGTGCCCACCGCCCGGTTTGTCGGCGGTGCCTTCAATGCGGCGCTGGTGGAAGGCACGCAGGTGCGTGCCGTGTTCAAAAGCCCGGGTTTGTCGCCACAAGAAGTTGCTATCGTTTGTGTAGCTGCTCGCACAATGAGTATCTGGGTTGCAGGCGAATTAGGCGTATATGCACAAGCCTTGGTCGCGCTCAAAGCGGAGCGCGACTACCAGCCCCAGGTGCTGGCCGTGACCGGCACCAATGGCAAAACCACGGTGACGTCGTTAACCGGTCAATTGGTCAGCCGCGCAGGCAAGTCGGTGGCGGTGGCGGGCAACATTGGCCCCACGCTGTTGGACACGCTCATGGCGCATCTGGACGCCGACTCTTTGCCCGAGGTCTGGGTGCTGGAGCTGTCGAGCTTCCAGCTGGACGACGAATTCGCCTTTGAACCCACGGCGGCCACGGTGCTCAATATTACCCAAGACCATCTGGATTGGCATGGCGCCATGCCGGCCTATGTCAAAGCCAAAACCCATATCTTTGGTCAGCAGGGCCTGATGGTCCTGAATCGCGAAGACTCTGCCGTTATGGCGATGCTGCCGGAACCCATCCGGGTCAGGCTGCAGCGTCCCCAAGTTCGCGCCCATGTCACTTTTGGCGGCGACATGCCGCAGCGACCAGGTGACTTTGGTATCGAAGAAGTCAACGGCATGGTGTGGCTGGTGCGCGCGCTCGAAGCAGATGAAACGATCAAGAAGCGCAAGGGCGAAGAGCTGGAATTGCACTTCCAACGCCTGATGCCCGCCGACGCCTTGCGCATCCGGGGGCGCCACAACGCCTCCAACGCGCTGGCCGCGCTGGCGCTGGCCTCGGCTGCTGGTTGCGCCCTGGGTCCGATGCTCTATGGCCTGCATGAATACCGGGGCGAACCGCACCGGGTAGAACCGATTGGCATCTTCAACGAAGTCGAGTTTTTTGACGACAGCAAGGGCACTAACGTCGGCGCCACTGTGGCGGCGCTGAACGGCCTGGGTGCGGACCGCAAGGTCATCGTCATCATGGGGGGCGAAGGCAAGGGCCAGGATTTCTCGCCGCTGGCCGAGCCGGTGGCACGTTATGTTCGCGCCGTGGTGCTGATCGGTCGCGATGCACCGCAGATTCGTGCCGCTCTGGCGCACACCGGCGTGGCATTGATTGACGCGGCCTCCATGGCCGAGGCCGTGGCGCAAGCCAATGGCAAAGCGCATGCGGGAGACGCAGTGTTGATGTCGCCCGCGTGCGCCAGCTTTGACATGTTTGACAACTACGAACACCGCGCCCGCGTGTTCTGCGAGGCGGTCAACCAGATCGCCAGCGATGCAGGTGTTGAACTGGGGGGCACGCTGTGAGCGGATTTGCCCAGCGCTTATCGGGATGGATGGCCGGGCTAGTCAAGCCCGTCCGTGCCGTCCTGCCGGTGCGTCTGGGCACAACGCGGCGCGACGCTACCGGCAGCGCACCCTCGCGCGAACTGGGCTTTGACTTGGCGCTGGTCTGGGTCACGGTGGCACTGCTGGCCTGGGGCTTGGTGATGGTGTATTCCGCCTCGATTGCGATGCCGGAAAACCCCCGCTTTGCCAATTACACGCACACCTACTTCCTGACGCGCCATGCCCTCTGGCTGCTGATTTCATTTGTCTCTGCACTGCTGGCTTTTCAGGTGCCTGTGGCGACTTGGGAGAAAGCCGCCCCGTGGCTGTTCGTTATCTCGCTGGCCATGCTGGCAGCCGTTTTGATGCCGGTTCTGGGCAAAAAAGTGTATGGCGCGCGCCGCTGGATCGGGATGGGCCCCTTGAGCTTTCAGCCCTCAGAGCTGGTCAAGTTCACCATCGTGCTGTACGCCGCCGATTACATGGTGCGCAAGATGGATGTCAAAGAACGCTTCTTTCGCGCCGTGCTGCCGATGGGCGCGGCGGTGGCGGTGGTGGGGGTGCTGCTGCTGGCTGAGCCCGATATGGGCGCCTTCATGGTAATTGCCGTGATCGCCATGGGCATTTTGTTTTTGGGCGGCGTCAACGCCCGCATGTTCTTTCTGATTGCTGCCGTGCTGGTGGGGGTTTTCGCAGTGGTGATTGCCACTAGTGAATTCCGGCGCGAACGCATTTTTGCCTATCTCGATCCCTGGAGTGAGACCAACGCACTGGCCAAAGGCTACCAGCTCACCCATTCCCTGATCGCCATCGGGCGCGGCGAAATTTTTGGAGTTGGATTGGGGGGCAGTGTCGAGAAGCTGCACTGGCTGCCTGAAGCCCACACCGACTTTTTGCTGGCCGTGATTGGCGAAGAGTTCGGTTTTGTCGGTGTGATCTGCGTCATCGGCCTGTTCTTCTGGATGACGCGCCGCATGATGCACATTGGCCGTCAGGCCATTGCGCTGGACCGCGTGTTTGCCGGGCTGGTGTCGCAGGGCGTGGGCATCTGGATGGGGTTTCAGGCCTTCATCAACATGGGTGTGAACCTGGGCGCCTTGCCCACCAAGGGCCTGACCTTGCCGCTGATGAGCTATGGCGGCTCGGCCGTCATCATCAACCTGGTGGCGCTGGCCGTGGTGCTGCGCATCGATTACGAGAACCGCATCATGATGCACGGAGGTCACGTATGACCAGGGTCAGCATGGCTGCCGCCGCGCCGGGCCGCCCCAAGCAAGGCATGGCCCCCTCGGGGGGCAGCGTATTACGCGAAGCGAAAAGCCCCGGAACGAGCCGCAGCGAGGGACGCAAGGGGGTCGCTTTGGTGATGGCCGGTGGCACCGGCGGTCATATCTTCCCGGGGCTGGCGGTGGCGCAGGCCTTGCGTGAACGTGGCTGGCAAGTTCATTGGCTGGGCGGCACGGGTACGCCAGAGAAACCCAGCATGGAAAGCCGACTGGTGCCGCCGCAAGGTTTTGCGTTTGAGTCGGTTGATTTTTCAGGCGTGCGCGGCAAAGGCCGCATGACGCTGCTCAAGCTGCCATTTAGCCTGCTGCGCGCCTGCTGGCAAAGCATTCAGGTGCTGCGCCGCGTCCAGCCCGATGTGGTGGTGGGCCTGGGCGGCTACATCACCTTGCCAGCCGGGCTGATGAGTGTTCTGATGGGCAAGCCACTGGTCCTGCATGAGCAAAACTCCGTCGCGGGCATGGCCAATAAGGTGCTGGGCAAAGTGGCGAGACGAGTCTTTACCGCCTTTCCGCATGTCATGAACAAAGGGGTCTGGATCGGCAACCCCTTGCGTCCTTCGTTTATTGGCGGCCCCGATCCAAAGATTCGTTTTGCCGGGCGCCGTGGCCCACTGTGCTTGCTGGTGGTGGGCGGCAGTCTGGGCGCGCGTGTTTTGAATGAGATCGTACCGCGCGCGCTGGCGCTCATTCCTGCGCCCCAGCGCCCCACCGTCATCCACCAAAGCGGCGCGACCCAGATTGAGGCCTTGCGCGCCAACTACGCACAAGCCGGTGTGCAGGCGCAACTCACCCCTTTTATTGACGACACCGCACAAGCGTTTGCCGATGCCGATCTGGTGATTTGCCGCGCCGGTGCCAGTACCGTGACCGAAATTGCCGCCGTGGGCGCTGCCGCTCTATTTGTGCCGTTTCCGTCCGCCGTGGACGACCATCAGACTGGCAACGCCCGGTTTCTGGTGGACTCGGGTGCGGGTTGGCTGGTGCAACAAACCGAATTAAGCCCTGAATGGCTGGCAGATATGCTACAAAAAATAGAGCGTCCCACGCTGCTTGCATGTGCTCTACAGGCTAAAACACTGGAAAAAACTGACGCAGCCCAAAGCATGGTGGCTGCGTGCGAGGAATTAACTTCATGAAACACGCAGTTCGCCATATTCACTTTGTCGGTATCGGCGGTGTCGGCATGTCGGGCATTGCCGAGGTGCTGTTCAACCTGGGCTATGTCATTTCCGGCTCCGACCTGGCCGACAGTGCCACTTTGCAGCGTCTGGGCGCCCTGGGCATTCAGACTTATGTCGGCCATGCAGCGAGCAACGTGGGCGGGGCTGACGCCGTGGTCACCTCGACCGCCGTGCAGTCCGGCAACCCCGAGGTGCTGGCCGCGCGTGATAAGCGCATCCCCGTGGTGCCGCGCGCCCTGATGCTGGCTGAGTTGATGCGCCTCAAGCAGGGGATCGCCATTGCCGGGACCCATGGCAAAACCACCACTACCAGTCTGGTGGCCAGCGTGCTGGCCGAAGCCGGGCTGGACCCCACTTTTGTGATCGGTGGCCGCCTCAACAGCGCTGGCGCCAATGCCCGGCTTGGCCAGGGCGACTACATCGTGGTCGAAGCCGACGAGTCGGATGCGTCCTTTTTGAACCTGCTGCCGGTGATGGCGGTAGTGACCAACATCGACGCCGACCACATGGAAACCTATGGGCACGACTTTGGCCGTCTCAAGCAGGCGTTTGTCGATTTCCTGCACAAAATGCCGTTCTACGGCACAGCCATTTTGTGTACCGACGACGCTGCGGTGCGCGACATCGTGCCGTCCGTTAAATGTCCCATCACCAGCTACGGCTTCAACGAAGGCGCCGAAGTGCGCGCGGTGGACGTGCTGGCAGTGGACGGGCAAATGCACTTCACGGTGCAGCGCCGCAATGGCGTCGTGCTGCCCGATCTGGCGGTGGTGCTGAACCTGCCGGGTCGCCACAACGTGCTCAATGCCCTGTCGGCCATTGCCGTGGCGGTAGAGTTGAATATTCCTGATGAGGCCGTGCTAAAAGCGCTGGCCGAGTTCAAGGGCGTGGGTCGGCGCTTCCAGCGCTATGGCGAAGTCAAAGCGCGCGATGGCGGCAGCTTCACGCTGGTGGACGATTACGGTCACCATCCGGTGGAGATGGCCGCCACGCTGGCCGCTGCGCGCGGTGCGTTCCCCGGGCGACGCCTGGTACTGGCATTTCAGCCGCACCGCTATACCCGCACGCGCGATTGTTTCGAGGACTTTGTCAAGGTGGTGGCGCTGGCCGATGCGGTCTTGCTGGCCGAAGTCTATGCCGCCGGTGAGGCGCCGATTGTGGCCGCCGATGGACGCAGCTTGGCCCGTGCCTTGCGCGTGGCCGGACGCATTGAGCCGGTGTTTGTTGAGTTCATTGCCGACATGCCGCAAGCCATTCTGGAGAATGCCCGCGCCGATGATGTGGTGCTGTGCATGGGCGCTGGCTCGATCGGTGCTGTGGCTGGAAAAGTGGTTGACTCGCTACAAAATTCAGAGCTGCTTACGCAGGAGGGACGGGGGCTATGAGTCAGTTGGATATAAATTTTGGAAAAGTCGCCGTGCTCATGGGCGGCGCCTCGGCTGAACGCGAAGTCTCGTTGATGTCGGGTCAGGGCGTGTTGCAGGCTTTGCGCTCGCAAGGCGTCGACGCCCATGCCTTCGATCCATCCCAGCGCGATCTGGCGGACTTGAAGCGCGAGGGCTTTGCGCGTTGCTTCATTGCCTTGCACGGTCGCTTTGGTGAAGACGGCACAGTGCAGGGTGCGCTCGAATTGTTGGGCATTGCGTACACAGGCTCCGGCGTCATGGGCTCCAGCATCGCCATCGATAAAGTCATGACCAAGCGCATCTGGCGCGCCGAAGGCCTGCCCACCCCCGAGTGGTGCCAGGTGGACAGCGCTGCAGCTACCGCCCAGGCGTTTGCCGCACTGGGCAGCCCGATGATTGTCAAACCCGACCGCGAAGGCTCGACCATTGGCCTGACCAAGGTCACCTCGCTGGACCAATGCGCAGCAGCCTACGCCATGGCCGCCGGACACGACGCCCTGGTGCTGTGCGAGCAGTTCATCGCCGGTGACGAGGTCACCATTCCGGTGCTGGGTTCAGGCACGGCAGCCCGGGCGCTGCCGGTGATCCGCATCGTGGCGCCCGATGGCAACTACGACTATCAGAATAAATACTTCACCGACACCACGCAGTACCTGGTGCCCTGCGGTTTGCCCGAAGGCGAAGAGGCGGCCATTCAGACGCTGGTGCTCAAGGCCTACCGGGTGCTCGGCTGCCGTGGCTGGGCGCGTGCCGACGTGATGATCGATGCCCGAACCCGCAAGCCTTATTTGTTGGAAATCAACACTTCGCCCGGCATGACCGGGCACTCGCTGGTGCCCATGTCGGCCAAGGCGGCGGGCATTGATTACCCGGCGCTGTGCGTTGAAGTATTGCGTCACGCCACACTGGACTATGGAGTGGCTGCATGACAGAGCACCTGCCCCGTCCCTTTGACGTCAAACTCATGAACATGACGGCCTCCACCTTGTTGGTGGGGTTTGCGTTGCTGGTCGTGGGGTCGCTGGCGGGCTGGGCGGCGCAGCATCCGCTGTTTGCCATTGGCAGCATTGTGGTGACGGGCGACGTGACGCATAACAATGCAGTGACCTTGCGCGCCAATGTGGCGCCGCGGCTCAGCGGCACGTTTTTCACAATGGACCTGGTTTCAGCGCGACAGGCTTTCGAGGCCGTGCCCTGGGTGCGCAAGGCGGTGGTTCGCCGGGAGTTTCCGAATCGCCTCAAAGTGCAGTTGCAGGAGCATCGGGCAGCTGCATATTGGGGGACAGAGGGCGACTCCCGCTTGGTCAACAATTTTGGCGAAGTGTTTGAGGCCAATGTGGGGGAGGTCGATGATGAGTTCTTGCCGCGATTGAACGGCCCGGACGGTCAGGCGGCACAGGTGCTAGCGATGTACCAGGCCTTGCAGCCGGTGTTTGAAGACATGGATTTGACGCTGGAGCAGGTTGAGATGACCGGTCATGGTGGCTGGCGTGTCCGGCTGGAAGAGGGCGCCGCCATTGAACTTGGCAGTGGGACGATGGACGACGTACTGGTACGCACTGCTAGGTTTCTAAAAACGCTGACCCAGGTGACCTCGCGCTACGGGCGTAAGCCCGACGCCCTGGAAACAGCCGATTTGCGGCATGAAGATGGTTATGCCATTCGCCTGCGGGGCGTGACCACGCTCGCAGCGGATGCATCCAAAAAGAAGTAGACAAATGGCAACAACGGCAACAACGGCAACAACGGCAACACGAGCAGCAGGTGAATAAATGGCAAAAGAATACAAAGATCTGGTTGTAGGCCTGGACATCGGAACCGCCAAGGTGATGGTGGTGGTGGCCGAGGTGATGCCCAACGGCGAACTCAAGCTCGCGGGCTTGGGCGTGGCCCCCAGCAATGGGCTCAAGCGCGGCGTGGTGGTGAATATTGACGCCACGGTTCAAAGCATCCAGCAGGCGCTCAAGGAAGCCGAGCTGATGGCTGACTGCAAGATTACCCGGGTTTACACCGGCATCACCGGCAGCCATATTCGCGGCATCAATTCGCACGGCATGGTGGCCATCAAGGACCGCGAAGTCACCGCTGCCGACGTGGCACGCGTGGTGGAAACCGCCAAAGCCATCAACATCTCGACCGACCAGCGCCTGCTGCTGGTCGAGCCGCAGGAATTCATCATTGACGGCCAGGATGTGAAAGAGCCGATCGGTATGAGCGGCATTCGCCTGGAAGCCAAAGTCCACATCGTGACCGGGGCACAAAGCGCCGCCGAGAACATCATCAAATGCGTGCGCCGCTGCGGCCTGGAAGTCGAGCAGCTGATGCTCAACCCGCTGGCCAGCAGCCTGTCGGTGCTGACGCAAGACGAGCGCGAATTGGGCGTGGCGCTGGTCGATATTGGCGCCGGCACCACCGACGTGGCCATTTTCACCAACGGCGCCATTCGTCACACTGCTGTCATTCCGATTGCCGGTGATCTGATCACCAGCGACATCGCTATGGCGCTGCGCACCCCCACCAAGGACGCTGAAGACATCAAGGTTGAAAACGGCTATGCCAAGCAGATGCTGGCGGACCCGGAAGCCCAGGTCGAAGTCCCGGGTTTGGGCGACCGCGGCCCGCGCATGCTGAGCCGTCAGGCGCTGGCCGGGGTCATCGAGCCGCGGGTTGAAGAGATTTTTTCGCTGGTGCATCAGGTCATGCGCGAGTCCGGTTTTGAAGAAATGCTCTCCAGCGGCATTGTGCTCACCGGTGGCAGTTGCATCATGCCCGGCATGGTCGAGTTGGGTGAAGACATCTTTCTCAAGCCGGTGCGCCGCGGCATCCCCCGTTACACGGGTGCTCTGTCGGACATGGTGGCCCAGTCCCGGGCTGCTACCGTCATGGGCCTGCTGGAAGAAGCCCGCATGGCTCGCCTGCGGGGTTTCAAGGTGGCGCAGAAAAATGGCTCCATGAAGACCGCTTTTGGCCAGGTCAAAGACTGGTTTGTAGGGAACTTTTAACCATGCAAATCAAACTCTGGCAGGCGCGTGAAAGCCCACATTGGCGATGGCGGTGCACGGATCCGCCATCAAAATCCGGTACCCAATTGCCCCAAATTTATTTAAGTAACTGTCAACGAATTGAAATATCAGGAGAGCACAAATGCCTATCGAAATGATTGAAGAAGAAGCCTTTAACCTGGGCACCCAGATCAAAGTTATCGGCGTCGGCGGCGGCGGCGGCAATGCCGTGGGGCACATGATTGGCTGTGGCGTGCAAGGTGTGGAGTTCATCTGCGCCAATACCGACGCACAAGCCCTGAGCAGCAGCGATGCCCACAAAACCATCCAGCTCGGCAGCAGTGGTCTGGGCGCAGGCAGCAAGCCCGACAAAGGTCGTGAAGCCGCCGAATTGGCCGAGGCCGACATCCGCGCAGCGATCGAAGGCGCACACATGTTGTTCATCACAGCCGGCATGGGCGGCGGCACCGGCACCGGTGCTGCACCGGTGATTGCCCGCGTGGCGCGCGAAATGGGCATTTTGACCGTGGGCGTGGTCACCAAGCCCTTCGAGTTTGAAGGTGGCCGCCGCATGACCAATGCTGACGGCGGCTTGGCCGAGCTGGAAGCCAATGTGGATTCGCTGATCGTGGTGCTCAACGAGAAGTTGCTGGAAGTGCTGGGTGACGATGTCACGCAAGACCAGGCTTTTGCCCATGCCAATGACGTGCTCAAAAATGCCGTCGGCGGAATTGCCGAAATCATCAATGTGCCAGGTCACGTCAACGTCGACTTTGAAGACGTGCGCACCGTCATGGGCGAGCCCGGCAAAGCCATGATGGGAACCGCCGTCGCCGCTGGCCCGGACCGCGCCCGTATTGCTGCCGAACAAGCCGTAGCTTGCCCACTGCTCGAAGGCATCGACCTCTCCGGCGCCAAGGGCGTGCTGGTGCTGATCACGGCCGCTAAAGGCTCGCTCAAATTGAGCGAATCCAAGCTGGCCATGAACACCATTCGTGCCTACGCCTCGCCCGATGCACATGTCATCTACGGTACGGCTTATGACGATAACCTGGGTGACGAGATTCGTGTGACCGTGGTAGCTACCGGCCTGAGCCGCCAGAGCCAACGTCGCACAGCGCCTCCGCTGCAGGTGCTGCGCACCGGTACCGACAATGTGCCTTTCCATGTGCCCGCCCAGAACATGGCCGCTAGCGCTGGTGCAATGTCTGCAACGGGCATGGCACCAGCCGGTCTGAGTCAGCCTGACTATGGCTCCATGTCCACCCCCAGCGTCTGGCGCACCCGTGACCGCACACAAGCGGCCGCCAAGGTCGATGCCTTGGCCAGCGGCGGTATGGATGACTTTGAAATCCCCGCATTTTTGCGTAAACAGGCGGACTAATACAATTCCTCTGTGCTGAAACAACGAACCCTCAAATCCCTGACCCGCGCCGTGGGCGTGGGGCTGCACAGCGGGCAAAGGGTCGAGATCACGCTGCGCCCGGCGGCGCCTGACACAGGCATCGTGTTTCGGCGGGTTGACCTGCCGGAGCCAGTGAGTATTCCGATCTCAGCGCTAGCGGTGACAGACACGCGGCTGGCCTCCACCATCTCTGCCGGGGGCGTCAAGGTGTTCACGGTGGAGCATTTGATGTCAGCTTGCGCTGGCTTGGGCGTGGATAACCTGTATGTGGATATCACTGCCGAAGAGGTGCCCATTTTGGATGGCTCGGCGGCCTCGTTTGTATTTTTGCTGCAAACCGCGGGCATCGAGTTGCAAAACGCGCCGCGCCGCTTTATCCGATTGCTCAAACCGGTGGAAGTGCGCGAAGGGCAGGGCGCCAATGAGAAGTGGGCCCGGCTGGAGCCATTTCACGGCTACAAACTCAGTTTCGAAATCGACTTTGACCACCCGGCGGTGGATGCCACCGGCCAGCGCGTGGAGTTTGACATGAGCGTTGACTCCTACTCCAAAGACATTGCCCGGGCTCGCACCTTTGGCTTTACCAAAGATGTAGAGATGATGCGTGCCAACGGTCTGGCGCTGGGCGGCGGTCTGGACAACGCGATCGTGATGGACGATTACAAGGTGCTCAATGCCGAGGGGCTGCGCTATGACGACGAGTTCGTCAAACACAAAATCCTCGACGCCATGGGTGACCTGTACCTGATCGGCAAACCCTTTCTGGCCAACTACAGCGCCCGGCGCTCCGGCCATGCGATGAACAATGTGTTGCTGCGCGAGCTGCTCAAGCACCCCGATGCCTGGGACGTGGTGACTTTTGATGACGAAAAGCAGGCTCCCAAAGGTTTTGCGCAACTGGCGCGGGCCTGGTAAACCATGTTGCTCTTTCGCTGGCTCATTCTCCTGATGCTGCTGGGGGCGGTGGTGTCATTCACTTTTTACGTGGCCACCGGCCAGCTACGCTACCGGCGCTACGGGCTGCAAACGCTCAAGTGGGCCTTGATTGCGGGATTCGGATTTTTTGCGGTGCTGATTCTGGAGCGCATCGCCTGACGCAAGAACCGAGCCGACAGGGCACGGCTTTGACGCTCATAGCGTGATGACAACCTTCTGGTACAGACCGCCAAAATAGGTCTGTTTTTCAATCCGCGTGACAAGGGCATCGGTTGGCAGCCAGTCGGCGATTTGCCCGCGCCACAGCGCCATGGCGAAGGGTTCCAGCAGCGTCAGGATCGGCACCATGAGGTAGCGAAACGGACTCCATGCACTGGGGCGGTGGTAGTCCACCAGGATGATTTTTCCGCCCGGGCGGGTCACGCGCAGCGCCTGGGCCAGCGTCTGGCGCCGCACTTCGGCGGGTTGTTCGTGCAGCAGGAAAAACAGCAATACGGCATCGTAGCTCGCATCGTCAAAGCCCAAGGCCGTGGCATCCTGATGGTGCAGCATGACCTGGCGCGTATCGGCCTGACGGGCGTGCAACTTGGCGTGCAGATTGCTGATCTGGATCGGTGCCACATCCACCACGTCCAGGCGGCCCTGTGGGCCCAGTCGGCGCACCAGATATTCGGTCAAATTGCCGTAAACGCAGGCCACTTGCAGCACCCGGGCGTCGATGACCGTGCCCAGCTCGTTCAGGGCGGCATCGCGCAGCCGTGCAAAGTTGCCCCACAGAATCAGATTCACCAGCCACTGCCGCTCAAAAAAATGGACCGCACGGGGATGCAGGTAGGCCCACCAATAGGTTTTTTGCAGGTAGTCTGGGATAGGGGTAGTCGCGGTCGATTTCATGGGGATGGCCCGATTGTGGCTCATCGGCTGCGACCGGCCTTGTATTTACCGCTGCCGGCGCCAGTCACGCCATCGGCCATGGCCAGCCGGGCCATGGCTTTGGCGGCGTGGGCGTGGGTAATGGCCAGGCCCAGCGCGTCGGCCGCATCCGGTCCGGGCAGACCGGGCAGCGCCAGCAGGCGGCGCACCATCTCCTGAATCTGGGTTTTGTCGGCACGGCCATAACCCACCACCGCCTGCTTCATTTGCAGCGCGGTGTATTCGGCCACCGGCAAGTCACGGGACACCAGGGCTGTGACGGCGGCGCCGCGAGCCTGGCCCAGCAGCAAGGTGGACTGCGGGTTGACGTTGACAAAGATGATCTCCACCGAGGCCGCATCCGGTTCGTAGCGGCCCACCACTTCGCGGATGCCGTCAAACAGCACCTTAAGCCGCGCCGGCAACGGCCCTTTGGCAATGTGCATAGTGCTGATGGTGCCACTGGCCACGTAGGCGAGGTTCTGACCATCGACATCGATCACGCCAAAGCCGGTGGTCCGCAAGCCGGGGTCAATGCCGAGGATTCTCATTGCTATTAAATAACTAGCTGCTTACGCATATTGCACGGGGGCTAAAGGCATATTTTGCACTCAAGGAAGTTCCGCGTTGACCAAGCGCCCTGCAATCACCCCGGCGCGTTCGGACAGGTAGCTGGAGTTGGGCAGTTTCTCGAAATACTTGGGGCGCGGCAGCATCACGGCCAGGCGAGCCGCTTCGTACGCACTCAGCCGGGAGGCTGGTTTGTGAAAGTAATGCTGGGCGGCGGCCTCGGCGCCAAACACGCCGTCCCCCCACTCCACGCTGTTGAGGTAAATCTCCAGAATGCGCTCTTTGGTCAGCAGGGCTTCGAGCAGCATCGTCAGGACCAGCTCCTGGCCCTTGCGCAAGAGGGAGCGCTCGCCTGACAAAAACAGGTTTTTGGCCAGCTGCTGGGTGATGGTGGAGCCGCCCACAATTTTTGGGGGACGTACCACGGGCGCGCTCTTGGGGGGGGATTTGCCCGGTTTTTGGTTGGCCTGGAGTTTGGCCGCCTGGGCTTGGGCCAGGGCCTCGGCTTTGGCGTTCTTTTGCCAGGCTTTTTCCAGCGCGTCCCAGTCCACGCCGTCGTGGTTGCTGAAGCCATCATCTTCGGAGGCGATCACCGCGCGTTTGAGATTGTCTGAAATCTGCGGATAGACGACCCATTGTTGGCGCCAGTGAAATGGCCCTTTTTCAGTCAGCACGCGCCAGGCTTCGGAGCGCTCGAAGGCAGTCGATTGCGGCGCCATCACCGCCATGGTGGCAATGCGCGCGACAAAGAACAGTTGTAGCGCCAGCACGGCGGCCGCCACCAAACCGAGCCAGCGCGTGAAGGCTTTCACGGCGCCTAACCCATGTCGGCGCGCAACTCGGCAAGCACCTGTTGTGAGGGCGGCAGGATGCCGCGCCAAAGCAAAAAGGCCTCAGCAGCTTGCTCGACCAGCATGCCCAGGCCGTCACGCGCCACGGCGCCATGCTCGCGCGCCCAGGTCAAGAAGCCTTGCGCGCTGGGGCCGTACATCATGTCGTAGGCCAGCGCGCCGGGTTTGAGGGTGCTGGCCGCCACCGGCACCTGCGCGCCGTTCAGACTGCTGGCCGTGGCGTTGATGATGACGTCAAAATCACCTTCCAGTCCAAGCAGGGTCTGCGTGAGAAGCTCTGTTTTTTGTAGCGAGGCGAGGGCGGCATGGCGCTCCACCAGCGTGTGGGCCCGGGCCAGGGTGCGGTTGGCCACGGTGATGCTGGCGGCTTGGGCCAGGATCAGCGGCCCCAGCACGCCGGCAGCAGCACCGCCAGCGCCGATCAGCAGCACGCGCCGACCGTTTAAGGAAATGCCGGCGTTGCGCTGGATGTCGTTGACCAGTCCGGCGCCGTCGGTGTTGTCGGCCAGAATATCGCCGTTTCTGAAGCTCAGGGTGTTGGACGCCTGGGCCAGCGTGGCGCGCGCGCTGGTGTAGGTGGCCAGGGCAGCCGCTTCAAACTTGAACGGCACGGTGATGTTGCAGCCTTTGCCGCCTTCGGCAATGAAGTCATGCACCGCAGACTCAAATTCGTCCAGCGCAATCAGGCGCTTGCCGTAGTGCAGGGTTTGGCCGGTCAGTTCGGCAAAACGGGCGTGAATCCACGGCGATTTGCTGTGCTCCACCGGGTTGCCCATCACGCAATAGAGATCGAGGGTCATTGTTGGTTGGTGAGTTTGGTTTCCAGCGTTTCGTCGCGGGTAAATTTGAAGCGGGAGACCACTGCAATCTGGTCGGCCTGCTGCCGCATGGCGGCATTGAAGCGGCCAAAGGGCGCTGCGCCTCTGACAATGGCCTCGGCCCGGCGGTCCAGCGTGCGGCTGCCGGAGCTTTCCACCACTTCCACCTTGACAACGCCGCCACTGGCGTTGATGGTCACGATCATCGTCAGCTCGCCATAGAGCTTTTTGCCACCGATTTCGGGGAAATTCTCGGTGCCTTTGTCTTCAATGGAACGGCGCAGGTGGTCGTAATAAATCGCATACACCTCTTCGCGCGTGGACGGGCTGATGTAGCGTTTTTTGGGACGGGCATTTTCCTGGTTGATGCGCCGCTCGATCTCAGCCAGCAGCTTGATCAGGCGGCGTCGTTTTTCTTCGCGCTCTTCCTGATCCGGGGTCAGATTGGGCTGCTGGGGATTGGGCGGGGGCAGGGCGGCGAGTTGCTTTCTGACCTGGGCCAGGAGCAGGTTTTGCTGCTCGCGCAGGTTTTGCAACTGGCGCTGTATTTGCTCTTCGGACTCGTCGCCCGTTTCCGCCTGCGGGGCGGGGGCCAGTGGGCTGGTGGCGCGACCCTTGGCGGCATCGCCACCGCCAGCCATCGCCGCCTGGGCAATGGCCAGCGCTTTCTCAGGGGCCTCGGTGGTGCGCGAGTTGACCAGAATCACCTCCAACGGCGTGTCTTCAAAAACGCGATTGAAAGACTCGGGATCGACAAAGCGCACCGTCAGCAACACGGCATGCACGGCAATGGAGGCGCCAAGCGCCAATTGAAGAGGGCTGAAAGAGCGAAGGTTCACGGGGCTGGATTATCGCTGGGCGCTGGGGTGTTGTCGGCATCGCTCTCGCTCATGTCCATGGCAATGGCGATCGGACCGGCCCCGGCGTCTTCGTCGTCATCCGACGCGTCTTCTTGCGTTGCATTTTCTGCGTCGATGACGGCATCGAGGCGTTCCACCACCGTGCCGTGGATGTCCAGCGTCACTTCGTCAATGTCGCCCAACTTGACCCGCACCCGGGCGTTGCGTGGCAAGCCGCTGGCCCCGGCCACCGGCAGCACCAGCGGCAGATCGTCGGCGCGCACCATGTTGTCCTTAAAGACGGTGGCGGTGATCTCGGTGATGCCGTTTTGCTGCACATACTTGAGCGTCCAGAAGCGCTCAATCGCCCGCTGGTAGTCGTTGTAGGCGAAGTAAGCACTGTCAAAGCTGGAGATGATCGAGAACAGGTCGGCATCCTTAGGCTTAAACGGCGCCACCAGCGCGGCGGTCTTGCCGTGGCGCGCGCAGGCAATGATTTGCCACTGGTTGACCAGGTCGGTGTAGCGGCGTAGCGGCGAGCTGCTCCAGGCGTAGCTTTTGACGCCAATGCCCGCGTGCGGCAAGGCTTTGGTGCCCATGCGCACCTTGACGCCCGGCAGCATCGAGGCCTGGCTGCGGTAAATGCCGGGCACGCCCAGCTCGGCCATCCAGCTGCCCCAGGTGCTGTTGGCCAGAATCATGGTTTCCGACACGATCAGGTCCAGCGGCGCGCCGCGTTGGCGCACGCTGATCAGCACTTGCTCGCTGCCTTGTGGCTCAGCGCCGTCGTTGCCGACCAGTTTGAAGTTGTAATCGGGCCGGTTGAAATTCTCCGGTTTGCCGCGCACGATCTCGCGCTTGGCCTTCAGGTCTTTTGCCAGGCGGTGCAAAAATGATAGCTGCTCACGCTTATTCAGCAAGGGCTGGGGGTCGATTTGATGTAAAAATTCGGGGTTTTCCAGCCAGTCGGTGGTGACGACGGCATCCAGCTGATCGTGGCGCAGGTTGGCGCCAATGTGGACGCGCTCGAGTTTCGTTTCACTGTTCTTGATCTCCAGCGTGGCCTCGTCCAGCGTGACGTACAGCGACACCGCCGGGCAGTCGCGCCCTTCCATCAGGGTGTAGGTTTGCACCACATCGTCGGGCAGCATGGTGATCTTGTAGCCCGGCATATAGACGGTGGACAGGCGGTTGCGGCCAACCACGTCAATCGCGCTGCCGGGCTGAATCGCCAGACCGGGTGCGGCAATGTGGATGCCGACCAGCACCGTGCCCGTGCCCAGGCCTTGCACCGAGAGCGCATCGTCGATCTCGGTGGTGGCCGAGTCGTCAATCGAGAAGGCGCGCGCCGTGGACAGGGGCAAGTCGTCCTTGATGAGCGGGGCTTCGAGCTTGGGGAAACCCGTGCCTTTGGGGAAGTTCTCCAGCAGGAAACGGCGCCAGTGAAACTGATACGGCGAGTCAATCGCCCCGGCTTTGATCAGCAAGTCCAGCGGCCCGAGATGGGTGGCGCGCGAGGCTTCGACCACAGCCTTGTATTCCGGCGCGTTTTTGTCGGGTTTGAACAGGATTTTGTAGAGCTGGTCGCGGATCGACTGTGGGCACTCGCCCGCGCTCAGGTCTTTGACCCATTGCTCAGTTTGCAGCGCGATCTGCTTCTTTTTCTCAATTGCGGCCAGGGCCAGCGCGATGATGTCGGCCGGGGCCTTGCGAAAACGCCCTTTGCCAGCGCGGCGAAAGTAATGCGGCGACTCAAACAGGCGCACCAGCATGCCCGCCTGCTGCTCCAGCGTGGCGTTGGCACTGAAATAGTCGCGCGCCAGATCGGCAAAACCGAATTCGACCTCGGGCGAAAACTCCCAGGCCATCTCCAGCTCAATCGATTGGCTGATCTCTTGCGCCGACGCCATCAATTGCGCCGGTGACGGTTTCTCGAATTTGAGCAAGAAGTTGGCCGCCTTGACCTTGACCCGCTTGCCGCTGTCCAACTCCACCTGTGCAGAGGACTCGGCCTCCGACAGCACCCGACCGGCCATGAATTTTCCGGCTTCTTCAAACAATAAAAACATGGGGTGGATTGTCTCTGCAAATTGGGTCCGGGCGCGGCGACCCGGTTTGACGGCTTAGACCAGCTTCAAAAATGCCAGCACAGCCGGCACATGCGCCTGAAAATCGCTGATGGCGTGGTCGCCGCCGTCGAGCAGGCGCAGGTGGGCGTCCGCGTAACGCGCGTGCATCTCGCGCCAGTCCAGCACCTCGTCGCCTTTGGCGATGATGGCAAAGTAGCGCTCAAGCTGGGTCAACCGGGTGGGCGTCAGCTCGTGCAACTCCTGCACGAATTCGGGTTTGAAGAAAAACCGCTCCTGCGGGTCGTGCCAGCTGGTCTGCTCTCCGATGTACTTTTCCAGGTCGCGCGCCGGGTTGACCGCCGGATTGAGTAGCACCGCCGGGCAGCCGGTGTGCTCGGCCACATAAGTCGCGTAAAACCCGCCCAGCGAGGAGCCGATCACCGCCATCGAATCGCGCGGCCAGTCCTTGATGCCTTGCATCAACATTTCCATGGCCTCACGCGGTGACGGCGGCAACTGCGGGCACCACCAATGCACCTGCGGGTGCTGCGTGGCCATCAGCTGTGCCATGGAGCGAGCTTTGGCCGATTGCGGTGAGGATCGAAAACCGTGCAGGTAGAGAAGGTGGGTCGGGGACGGGCGGTTTTTGGAGGTGGGCATGAACGGGATGATAGTTGCGGCGAAAAAAAGCCCCGCAGGAGCGGGGCTTTTGGTCAACTTCCGTAAAGAAAGGGTTCAAGGCAAATTGTAGGTCGCGTAGAAGCGCGCAAATTCACTGCCGGCAATGTCTCTGGACCACAGATGCAGTCCAGTCATGGATGCATAGGGCTGGTAACCAAGCGTTGGACTCGCTTGGCAATGAAGTTCGCCGTTGCCGTTGGCGCAGGGGATGGTGGCGGTGCGGGTTGCCGAACCGACGCTGAAGCCGTCATTGAAGCTGGTTTTGTCGTAATTCGGCGCCACGTTGCTGCCGGATAAGACAAACGCGCCGGATGCCCATTTGCGGGTATTGCCAAACAACTTGATTTGCGTCGGTGGTAGCGCGCCAGTCGTTACTTCCCATGTGGGCGCTACGTTCGCTGTTGCCGACAACTGGGTGTAATAAACGGGTGGTGTGGCGCTGTTTGGTACAAAATTACTCTGCAGATTCGTCACCGTTGTCGCAGCCAGATTGGCCCACTTCATGGTTCTGAGTTCGGCCAGCGTCATGGCCCGGGTGCGGGTTTTGTAGTTTTGCGTCGCTAGCAGGGCATCGCTGCTGTCGTAATACTCGAAACGCCACAGGCTTTGATTGGCATAGGTGCTGATTTCAGTATCAAGAGCATCGGTTGCGCTAAAGAACAGGCCTGACTCGCGTGTCGCGGGGTGGGTTGCTGTGGATGTGGTGTCTGCGTATTCGCTTCGAACTCGAATGAAAGTTGTGCCACTCGGGACCATTGTTGAAATGTTGGTTGCAACGGTGTTGCTACTGGTGACCGGCTGGCGTGATGTATTCAGCTTTGGTAGCACCATGCCGTCGGAGCCTGGTATCAAAGTGACAAGACTACCCTTGGGTGTTGTAACCTTCACATAGGCAACTCCAGGGATCAGCGGCACATTCAGGTTGTAACCAGTACTGTAGTAGGTCGATGATGCCTGGTTGACGAAATCGCGTAGCTGATGGTAAGCCGTCACGCCTCCGCCGTAGGTGTATTGGTTGCCGATTTGCTTGAGTTTGCCGTCGGTATCCGCCCGAACTACAAAAGTATCGAATGTCTCGTTGCCTGCAGTATCTTTGGATTTGTAGCCGATGACGAAGTCACCATTGCCGCGCGTGAATTCGTAGGTGCCCTGGCTAAAAATAAGGCCTGTGGCACCTTCTTTGAATAAGCCTGCAAAGGCGCCGTTGTCATTGGCATCTCGGCCAACCAATTTTCCGTTGCTTTTGTAATTTGCTGGGTCATTGCCTATGAATGCATTGCGACAATTCGCCGCAACGACGTTAACAGCGGTTCCGACAGATTTTTGGTTGGGTGATGTACCCGTGAGCGTGCTGTTAACTCGGGATGCCACTGGAAGTGCGAAGCAAGTATTCAACTGCGCAAGGTGAGCCGCTATTAATCCAGATGTGCCGGATGGCACCAAACTCAAAGCCGTGATAGTCGGAATGGCTGGAACGCTGGCAACCGAAGTCTGAGCCGCACCGTTAGTGAATTGAATCGCCGTCGGTGCTGTGCCTTCTGCCAATTGCTGCTTGATGCCAATCTCCACATTAGTGGCGGTCGCGCTGGCGGGCGTGATGGTTACTTTGAGCGAATCAAGCAGGCGGTCATAGCCGGTGCCATTGGTGGCGAAGGTACCTCCGAGTGGGTCGGTGGCCGTGGTGCCGGTGGCGGTCAGAATCGGAGCCAGGATGGTTTGAATTTCCAGCACTTTGGCCGCCACCGTGGCGGCGCTAACGATGGAGGTGCCGGCAGCCAGTTCAGAGGCGAGTTTGGTCGGGTCGCCCGAGCTGCTCAAGCGCGACGCAATCAAGTTGGTTACGGGTGTGATGTTGATGGTGGCAGCAGCCGTTGAAGAACTTGGGATGATGCTGACCATCGACTCCACCGCGCCGTCAGCCGTGGTGCGCGAGGCTGTCAGCACCAAGGGTGCAACAGCAGTCGGCAGTAATGTGATGCTGTAAGTACCATCGGCACCAATCACGGCACTGGTTCCGACCACGATCCCTTTGCTATCGGTGACGGTGACGATGGCATCGGTGAATGCCGCGCCAGTGGCGGCCACGCCGGTGAGTGTGGTCGGTGTTGTGATCGTGCTTGTGGCAGCCGTTCCACCCCCTCCTCCACCGCAGCCATAAATCGTTAAGAGTCCTGCACTGGCCAAGCCAAGTGTCAGTCGTTTTAATGTGATTTTCATGAAACCCCTCGCGTTGTTGGAAAACAGGCCGTTCAGACGCAGGGGTGTCCTGCACTTTTACCTGCGCTTGGAGTGTTACTGATTGTTTCTGGTTGCGCTATCCCATAGATATGGGATGTTCGGTCCTAGCCAGCGCAGTGGCCTGAGGCTATGCTTATCCGGGTTCAAAATAAAGAGGCAAAACAAGTGTGGCGAGTACTCGTGGTTGAAGACGATCCGCAGATGCGGGAATTTTTCTCGAGCAGTGTCTCGCGTTGTGCCGAGTTGCAACTGGCCGCCAGTGTGGGCACGGTGGCCCAGGCGCGGGCCTGGCTGGACGCCAACGCCAGTACGCTCGATGTCTTGCTCACCGATCTGGGCCTGCCCGATGGCAGCGGGTTGGACATCATTGGTCACGCCGCTCAGCTCAATCCGGCCTGTGAATCGCTGGTGATCTCCATGTTCGGTGACGAAGCGAATGTGCTGGCCAGCATCGAGGCCGGGGCGCTGGGCTACATCCACAAAGACTCGACCCCCGGCGACATCGCCCAGACCATTTTGGCCATGCGCGCGGGCGCATCCCCCATCTCTCCGATGATTGCCCGGCGGGTGCTGATGAAATACCGCGCTGATCAGTCGCATAAGGAAAATAAGCCTGCAGCCCCCGTGGCGCATGCGCAAGTAGCTATGAATAATATAGCGAGTGACGACGCTCGCAAAAATGAGCCAGGTAGCTTGCTGTCGCCGCGCGAACAGGACGTGCTGGGCTTGATCGCCCGCGGCTTTTCTTATGCTGAGATCGCCCGTTTGCAAAACCTGACGGTGCACACCATCCAGACGCATATCAAAAACCTGTATGCCAAACTGTCGGTCCACTCCAAAAGCGAGGCTGTGTTTGAGGCCACGCGCATGGGGTTGCTCAAACCGAATGACTGACATCGCGGGTTTGCTGCGGCGTGCTTTGCTCCTGGCGTTCGGGCTGGTGCTGGCCTGCCTGGGCTGGCTGGTGCAGGCCCAAACCATCGAGTTGAGGGACGCTGCGGCTACGGTGACGGTTCAGGGCCAGACAACGCAGCAGCGCGTTAGTCTGCCTTACCACTGGGACCGTCAACATCCAGGGCTGGCGGGCACGGCCACGTTTGAGCTGCCATTTATCTTGCAAGAGGTGCCCACCGAGCTTTATGCTTTGTATCTGCCCCGGCTCGGCAATGTCTATGAAGTTTGGCTCAACGGCGCGCTGATCCAGCACAACGGCGACTTGCAGCATGGTAACGGGCTGGATTTTGCGAAGGCGCCGCGCCTGATCGAGATTTCGCCGGATCTGCTGAGTACCCGCAATCTGTTACGCATCCATATCCGTACCGATGTCGGGCGCAGTGGGGGGCTGGCACCGTTAACACTGGGGCCGGACAAGCTGATTTACCCGGTGTTTTTACGCGCCTATCTTTGGCGCAGCATGGGCGCGTTGATCATCGTGGTGGGGAGCTTGTTGATTGGTTTGGTGGCGTTGACTTTGTGGGCGACCCAGGTGGACATGTCATGGCCCGGTCAGCCTCAGCGAGATCCGCTGTATCTGTTTGCGGGCGTGGCCGAACTTTGCTGGATGGTGAGTGTCAGCGACTTCATTACAGAGAGTCCTCTGCTTTCCTGGCCTTGGTGGGGCATGGTGCCTGTTGTGATGACCAGTGTGTGGACATGCGGCGTGATTCTGTTTTCAGTCGAGGTTTTGGGGTGGAGTCGCCGCCTGTTGACTGCTTGGTTGCGTCGCTGGTTGGGTTTTCTGGTGCTGGCCTGTGTCGCCGGGGCGATTGCGTCATTTGCCTATGGACATCCAATTTTGCTGACGATTGTTTATGGATTTTCAGGACTGACGTTTGCCATTGTTGTTGTTTTGGCGGTGCACAAGGCGATGGTCAGTGGGGCTGTGGCACATCGAATGTTGGCCCTTGTGTTGTTGCTCAACACCGTGGTTGGTTGCTACGATTTGTACGTGATGCAGTTGAGTTCCGCGTATGAAGACAGTACCTACTTGCGTTATTTTTCGATGTTGTTCGGTCTGACACTGTTTTACATCGTGATCACGCGGTTTCGCGCCGTCAGCAGCCAGGCTAGAGACCTGAGCGTGAACCTGGCGATGCGGGTGGCACAAAAAGAGCAAGAGCTGGCGCAGGCCTATCAGCGCATGGAACTGCTGGCCCGTGAGCAGGAGCGCACTGGCGAGCGCACCCGCATCCTGCGCGATATGCACGATGGGGTGGGCGCGCACATCAGCACGGCCATCCGGCAGCTCGAATCGGGCCGGGCGAGCTCGGGCGAGGTGCTGCACACCCTGCGCGATTCGCTGGACCAGCTCAAGCTCTCCATTGATGCGATGAACCTGCCCGCCGGTGACATCACCTCCCTGTTGGCCAATCTGCGCTACCGGCTGGAGCCGCGTTTGAAGGCGTCAGACATCGAGCTGTGCTGGGACGTGGACCTGCTTGAGCCGCTGGCCCGGCTGGACGACAAAGCCATGCGGCATCTGCAGTTCATGGTGTTTGAGGCCTTGTCCAATGCCATGCAGCACGCGCAGGCGCGCACGCTGCGGATTGAATTGCACGGCACCTCCAAAGGCGGGGCTCAATTGCTGGTGGTCGATGACGGTTGCGGGTTTGATCCCGCGCAGGTCAAGCGCCGGGGTTTGAGTTCCCTGGGTGAGCGGGCCAAAGCCATTGATGCCCGTTTGCGCATCACCAGCGCGCCCGGTCGCACGGAAGTGGAAATTGTGCTTGATTGAACAGGGACATTGCGGCGTTGCCCAGGGGGCAAGCGCTGTCAAGGCTGCGAGAGCTTGGGCAAGTCCAGCGTGATGGAGGCGGGGGTGTCAACGCGGGCAGCGAGCGCTGCGCTGCGGGCTGTGACCGAGTGCAGCACCAGCGCGTCATCCACCTGGGCGCCAACCCGGTAGGGTCTGGCTGGTTTCCCGTCCACCGAAATGAGCGCGTAGCCGCCATTGGCGCTGTTGGCCACCACGCCGGTCAGTTTGAAACGGCTGGCCGCCGATACCGGGGCCGGGCCTGCTGTGGCACCAATCTGGCCCCCGCCGAGTACGCGTGCCACCGCGAGCGGGTCCGAGGGGCTTGTTGTCTGGGAAACCGCCGACGCTGACGTGGGAGCAGCGTCCCCCGTCCACTTCAGCACCCAGAACGCGACACTGGCCGCAGCCAGTGCCGCCACTGAAAATGTGGCAATACGAAGCCACCAGAGGCCAAGCGATGGGGTGTACGGGTGCGTTTGCATGGGTGGATTATCATTGAAGCGACAACGTCTTATGAATGCCCTCAAGCCTATGAATACAAATTTTTCCAACCTGCGCCGACATGCTCAACGCGGTTTTACGTTGATCGAACTGATGGTTGTGCTGTTGATCATCGGGGTGCTGGCGGCACTGATCGTGCCCAACGTGCTGGACCGGGCCGATGACGCACGGGTGACGGCGGCCAAAACGGATGTGAACAACCTGATGCAGGCGCTCAAGCTCTACAAGCTCGATAACCAGCGTTATCCCACCACCGAGCAAGGCTTGCAGGCGCTTTTGACCAAGCCCACCACCGGCCCGGCACCCCTGAACTGGAAGCCCAATCTTGACTTGCTGCCCAACGACCCCTGGGGCCGCCCTTATGTGTACCTCAACCCCGGCATCAAAGGCGAAGTGGACGTGATGTCCTACGGCGCTGACGGCCAGGCCGGTGGCGAGGGCAAAAATGCAGACATTGGCAGCTGGCAGCCGTAAGAGCCCAAACGCCGGGTTCACCTTGCTGGAGTTGCTGGTGGTTGTCGCCATCGTGGCCATGGTCTCGGCCGGTGTGGGTTTTGCCATGCGCGACTCGTCCCAGGTGCAGCTCGATCGTGACGCCGAGCGACTGGCCGCCCTGCTGGAGTCGGCCCGGGCCCAGTCCCGGGTCACGGGCGCGTCGGTGCGATGGCGAGCCGATGCGGTTGGCTTCCACTTTGAGGGCTTGCCAGCGGCAGAGCAGCCGCAGCCCTGGCTGGACGCCGACACGGATGTCGCCAGCGCAAGCGGCGCCGTGCCCGTGGTGCTTGGCCCGGAGCCCATCATCGGGCCGCAAGAGATCGTGCTGATCTCGCGCTCAAAGCCCGGTAAAACGGTTCGCCTGGCCACTGACGGCGTGCGGCCGTTTGCCATAGCGGCGCCCGCGCCGTAAACCGCTCATGAAAAAAGCACGCGGATTCACGCTGGTTGAAGTGCTGGTAGCCCTGGGCATTGTGGCCATTGCGCTGATGGCCGGTTTGCAAGCTACCTCCGCGCTCACGCGCAACGCGCAGCGCCAGTCCGATGCACTGCTGGCCCAGATGTGCGCCGAAAACGAACTCATCAAAGTGCGTCTGGCCAAACAAATGCCCGGAATCGGCGATGGCACGGTGGTGTGCGAGCAGGCCGGTCAAACCTTTAGCGTGGCGCTGGCCGTTCGGCCCACACCCAACCCCAATTTTTTGCGCGTTGATGCGCAGGTGCACCGTGGTGAGTTGTCGGTGTTGCGCCTGTCCACCGTGGTGGGGCGCTACTGATGGGCCGGCAATCGCGTGGTTTTACCTTGATTGAGCTGCTGGTGGCCATTGGCCTGATGGCACTGATGGCTGGCTTGAGCTGGCGCGGCCTGGACGGCATGTCGCGGGCCCAGACCCAGATGCGCCAGCACGCGGACGACGTGCTGGCCCTGCAGGCTGGTCTGTCGCAATGGGGGGCGGATCTGGATGCGCTGGCGCAGCAGCCCAACACCCCGAGTCTGGACTGGGACGGCCGCGCACTGCGCATCTTGCGCCGGGGCACGGCCACGCCGGGCGAGGGGCTGCGGGTGGTGGCCTGGTCGCGCCGCAATGTGGACGGTCGTGGCCAGTGGCTGCGCTGGCAGTCGCCGCCCTTGACTACCCGGGATGCGTTGCAAAAAGCCTGGCAACAAGCGGCCCAGTGGGGTCAAAACCCCAGTGATGAAGATCGATTGCTCGAGGTTCGCATCGTGCCGTTGGACCAGTGGCAACTCTTTTATTACCGCAACGATGGCTGGAGCAACCCGCTGTCCAGCGCGGGTGTGAGCGCTGATAAAAAAGTGCCCACAGACACCAGCATTCCAGATGGCGTGCGACTGGTGTTGACGCTGGCGCCGGGCCAAGCCATCAGCGGCACCCTGACGCGCGACTGGTTGCGCCCCACCGTCGGCGGTGGCAAATGAAGCGAGCGGACATGAAGACTCAGCGCGGCGCCGCCATTTTGACGGCCATGCTCACCGTGGTGCTGGTGGCCACGCTGGCATCGAGTTCGCTCTGGCAGCAATGGCGCGGGGTGGAGGTGGAGACCGCTGAGCGCAGCCGAACCCAGTCATCGTGGGTGTTGACGGGGGCCTTGGATTGGGCCCGCCTGATTCTGCGTGAAGACGCCCGCAAGGGCGGCGCCGACCACCTGGGGGAGCCTTGGGCTGTGCCGCTGGCCTCTGCCCGTTTGTCCACCTTTCTGGCCGCTGACCACAGTGATGCCGCCACCAGCGACGACACGCAGGATGCCTTTCTCTCCGGTCAGATCACCGATTTGCAGTCCCGCCTGAATGTAACCAACCTGATTCAAGGCGGCAAAGTCCACGAACCCAGCCAACTCGCCTTTGCCCGTTTGTTTAAACAGCTGAACCTGCCCCCTTCTGAGCTGGCCGTCATGGTTGATAAACTGCTGCAGGCTCAGCCCTTGGGTACTCAAACGGATGCCAATGCGGCTCCGTCTGCGGCCATCACTTTGGTGCCGCAAACGCTCGACCAGTTGACCTGGGTGGGACTGTCCCCGGCCACGATTCAAATGTTGCGCCCCTTTGTCAGCATCCTGCCCGAACCCACGCCCGTGAACCTCAACACCGCCCCGGCAGAGGTGATTTACGCTTGCGTCAAAACCTTTGAACTGGCGGATGCTCATGCCTTGGTCAGCGCCCGCAACGCCAAGCATTTTGAATCCTTGCAAGACGCCACCAAAGTCGGCGGCAGCGACGCCGCCACCTTCAACGAGGCGCAGCACAGCGTGAGCACCCGCTTTTTTGAAGTGCGCGGCCAGCTTCGGATCGAGCAAAACACGGTGCAGGAGATATCGGTGGTGCAGCGCGATGACAGGAGCGTGAAAACCCTACAGCGCCAGCGTGGTGTCGTGCCCGCTTTGCCCCCCCTACAATGACCGCCAGCTCATTTTCTGCGCACATGACCACCCTGATCATCACCCTTCCCCAAGAGACAGCGTCGCCGGCCTCCTTGTACGACTACGTGCTGACCTCTGACGGAAGCACGGTCGGTGAACAGTCCCGCGCGGCGTTGGCCCTGTTGCCGCTGGCCGGGCGTATCGACGACGTGGTGGCCGTGGTGCCAGCGCGCCATTTGTCGTGGCATCAGGTTCAATTGCCCAAAGGCACGCTGGGGCGCCGCTTTTATCAGGAAGCCAGTCCCCTGCGTGTGCGGGCGGTGCTGGACGGTTTGCTGGAGGAGCGCCTGCTCGATGAAACGGCGCAACTGCACTTTGCGCTGGCGCCATCGCCCCGGGACGACGCCCCGGTGTGGGTCGCGGTGTGCGACCGGGCCTGGTTGCAGGCCGCGTTGCAAGTGCTGGAGCAATCGGGTCGCCCGGTGAGCCGCATCGTGTCCGAATTTGCCCCGGATGAACGCATGGATGTGCTTCACGTCATCGGCGAGCCCACTGACGCCCGCCTGGTGTGTACCGCCCGTGGTGGCGTGGCGGTGTGGCCTGCGACTGCATCGTCGGTGGCACTGCTGGACTGGTCGTCAGACCAGGCCCTGGTGGCCGAGCCTGCGGTGGCCGCCTTGGCCGAGCAATTGTTCAAGCGCAACGCCACCTTGCAGCAAAGTGCGCAGCGCAGTTTGCTGGCCAGTCAGTCAGCCTGGGACCTGGCCCAGTTTGAATTGGTCAATTCGAGTGGGGCGCGGACTCGCAAGCGCTGGTCCGAAGCCTTGGGCAGCTTGTGGCGGGCGCCGCGCTGGCGGGCTGCCCGCGTGGCTTTGCTGGCTTTGTTGCTGGTCAATCTGGCGGGTTTGAATGCCTGGGCCTGGAAAGAACAAGCGCGGGTCAACGCCCAGCGAACGGCCATTCGCGAGGTGTTGACGGGTACCTTCCCGCAGGTGCGGGTGGTGGTTGACGCTCCGATTCAAATGGCGCGTGAAGTCGCCGCACTGGAGCAGGCCAGCGGCGTGGCCTCGGGCCGCGATCTGGAGACGATGTTGGGGTCTTTTGGGGTCGTAGCCCCCGCAGGCAGTGCGCCAACAGCTATTGAATTTGTAGCGGGTGAGCTTCGCCTGAAGGGACTCAAGATCGACCCAGAAGCGGTGAGTGCGCTCTCTTTCAGACTCAAGCCGCAAGCTTACGCGGCCAACCCCGAGGGCAATGCCCTGGTGATCAAACAGGTTGCTGCCCCATGAACATGCCGCCCGAACTCCAAGCCCGCTGGGACCAAATTTCGCGTCGCGAGCAGCAATTGTTGCAGGCTGCCCTGGCGCTGGTGCTGGTCGCCGTGCTGTGGTGGGTGGCGCTGGCACCCGCGCTGGCGACGCTGCGCTCGGCGGACAAGCAGCACCAGCAGCTGGCGGTCCAAATGCAGCAGATGCAGCGCCTGCAGGCGCAGGCCAAGTCCATTCAGGCCCAACCCCGCCCCGAGCCCGAGGAAGCGCGCCGTTTGCTGGAGGCGTCACTCAAAGCGTTGGGTAACGCGGCGCAAATGCAGGTCATGGGCGAACGTGTCACCGTCACCCTCAAAGGCGCGGCCCCTGACGCCTTGGCGCAATGGTTGGTGCAGGCGCGTTTGAATGCGCGCACCGTACCGGCCGAGGCGCACCTGGCACGCAACGCAGCGGGCACCTGGGACGGCACACTGGTGCTGAACCTCAAGTGACCTCGTCTACCAAATCGCCATGGGCTTGGGCTGTCGCCGGGGCACTGCTGGGGCTGCTGCTGACCCTCTTGATGCAGGCACCGGCGCACTGGCTTACGGCCGCTTTGCAAGCCTTTACGCAGGGGCGTTTGGTGCTGGCCGATGCCCGTGGCACAGTCTGGAATGGGTCGGCGCAAGTGGTGTTGACCGGTGGCGCCGGCAGCACGGACGCGGCCACCCTGCCTGGACGGCTGGCGTGGCAGCTTTCTCCCGGCTGGTCAGGACTGAAGGCTGATTTGCTGGCCGATTGCTGCATGCAACAAGCCTGGCATTTGCAACTGCAGCCGCACTGGGGCGGTGCCAGTGTGCAACTGGCAGACAGTGTGTCGCAGTGGCCCGCCCAGTGGCTGACCGGCTTGGGCACGCCCTGGAACACCATTCAAACCGAAGGTCAACTGGCCCTGACCACCCAGGGGCTGGTGGTGCAATGGGCTGCGGGGCGTCTGCTGCTGGCCGGTCGCGTCCAGGTCGATGCCCTGCACATCGCTTCGCGCCTGTCCACCATCAAGCCCATGGGCAGCTACCGTTTTACCGTGCAGGGCGGGGCGACATCGACGCTGCAACTGGAGACGCTGGAGGGCAGTTTGCAGCTCTCAGGCAGCGGTCAATGGGTGGGAGGCAAACTCCGGTTCGATGGCCAGGCCAGCGCTGCCGAGCAGGACCAGGACGCTTTGTCGAATCTTCTTAATATCATCGGGCGGCGCGACGGCGCGCGCGCCATCATCAAAGTAGGTTGAAATCGTATGAAATTCTGCAACACCAGGTCGTCCTCGGTCGCTATGTATTTGATAGCTGCTTACGCAATATCTGCGGGGGCTCTAAGTGTTTTTCCTTTAAATTCACTGGCGCAGGCGGTGCCCCATGTGCAGGCCGGTGAGCCGGTTACCCTGAACTTCAGCAATGCCGAGATCGAGGCCGTGGCCCGCGCCATGGCCGGCATCACCGGCGTCAATGTCGTGGTGGACCCGCGCGTCAAGGGCACGATCTCGCTGGTGACCGAAAAACCGGTGAGCCGCAGCGTGGCGATGAACCAGTTTTTGTCGGCCTTGCGGCTGCAGGGTTTCACCATGGTCGAGTCGGGCGGTTTGTACAAGGTGGTGCCCGAGGCCGAGGCCAAGCTTCAAAGCGCCAGCGTGACGGTCAGCGACGGCGACGGCGCACAGGGCGGTCCATCCGGCAGCCAGATCACAACGCAGATTTTTAAGCTCAACTTCGAGTCGGCCAACAACCTGGTGGCGGTGCTGCGGCCTTTGATCAGCCCCAACAACACCATCAATGCCAACCCCGGCAACAACTCGCTGGTGATCACCGACTACGCCGATAACCTGCGCCGCATCGCCCGCATCATTGCCGCGCTGGATGTGTCCAATGCGAGCGATGTTGAAGTACTCACGCTCAAGCACGCCATTGCCGTGGATTTGGCGCCGCTGGTGCTGCGGCTGGTGGAGTCGTCAGGCACGGCACCTGCTGCGCCGGGTCAGACCGAGGCTACTTTCAAGACCACCTTGATTGCCGAGCCGCGCTCCAACACCCTGATTCTGCGGGCCGCCAACCCGGCGCGCGTGGCGCTGGTGAAGTCGCTGGTGGAAAAACTCGACCAGCCAGCCGGTGGTGGCGCCAATGGGGCCGCAGGCAATATTTACGTGGTGTATCTCAAAAATGCCGACGCCACCAAGCTGGCCGTCACCCTGCGTGCAGCTTTGAGCGGCACCCCCGCGTCGGTCGCGCCCACGACCGCTTCAACCGGCGCGACTTCAAGCCCCACCATGGGTTCTCAAACCTCCGGTTTGGGCGCCGGGTCTGGATCCGGGTCCGGGTCGTCCACTGGGGGTCAGATTCAGGCCGATGCCACCACCAACTCGCTCATCATCACCGCGCCCGAGCCGCAGTACCGCCAGCTGCGCGCCGTCATCGACAAGCTTGATGGCCGCCGCGCCCAGGTGCTGGTGGAGAGTCTGATTGTGGAGGTGAATGCCGACCGGGCGGCTGAATTCGGTATCCAGTGGCAGGGCGCTTTGGGTAACGCCGGCGACGGTGTCATCGGCTTGCTGGGGACCAATTTTGGCGCCGCTGGCAAAAATATCATCAACCTCGCGACCCAAGGCGCCACGGGTGCGGTGGCGCCAGGGGCCGGCCTGAATATTGGCGCAGCGCGGCAAACCAACGGGGTTTATGTACTGGGCTTTCTGGCCAACTTTATCGAGTCCACCAGCAGCGGCAACGTGCTGTCCACGCCCAATTTGCTGACGCTCGACAACGAGGAGGCCAAGATCGTGATCGGTGAAAACGTGCCCTTCGTCACCGGCTCTTACACCAGCAACAACACCAGCGGCAACTCGGTCAACCCCTTCACCACCGTCGAGCGCAAAGACGTGGGCTTGACGCTCAAGGTCAAACCTCAAATCAACGAGAACGGCACCGTCAAGCTGGTGATTTACCAGGAAACCTCGGCGGTCAAGGCCGGCACCGAACTGGCGGCCAATGGCCCCACCACCAACAAGCGCACGATCGAATCCACCGTGTTGGTCGATGATGGCAACATCGTGGTGCTGGGCGGCCTGCTGCAGGACACCTACACCGGCAACCAGGACAAAGTACCGGGCTTGGCCGATGTGCCATTTTTTGGCAACTTGTTCAAAAGCGAAGCGCGTGGCCGCAAGAAAACCAACCTGATGGTGTTCCTGCGCCCGGTGGTGGTGCGCGACGCGCAGGCCACCGACCGGCTGTCGCTGGACCGCTACGAGTTGATGCGTTCAGGTCTGAAAGACGCCCAACCGGCACCCAGCGGGGTGCTCTCCATCAACGATTCCCCCCAGTTGCCCGCCTTGCCTGCGGCCCGTGCCGCCGTGGCGGCGCCTGCGGCCAAGACGCAACCTTGAACAGGGGCCACAGACCGCCATGCGTTACCCGCTGCCCTATGCCTTTGCCCGCACCTACCAACTGCTGCTCGAAGAAGATGCTGCACAACTGACACTGTTGGTTCACCCCGATTCAGGTGCCAGCGCCATCGCGGAGGTGATGCGCAAATACCCGGTGCAGCAGCTGCAGCCGCTCGGGGCCCAGGCGCTGATCCAGCGCATCAGCGTCGCCTACGCGCAGGGCGAGTCGAGTGCGGCCGCGGTGGTCAGCGAGGTCGAGAGCGACGCCGACCTGTCGCGCATGATGCAGGACCTGCCCGCGATTGAAGACTTGCTGGAAACATCGGACGATGCGCCCATCATCCGCATGCTCAATGCGCTGCTGACGCAGGCGGCCCGCGACGGTGCCAGCGACATCCACATCGAACCCTATGAACGCCATTCGAGCGTGCGCTTTCGAGTCGACGGTACGCTGCGCGAGGTAGTGCAACCCAACCGGGCGCTGCACGCCGCGCTGATTTCGCGCCTGAAGATCATGGCCGACCTCGACATTGCCGAGCGCCGCCTGCCGCAAGACGGGCGCATCTCGCTGCGCATCGGCACCCGGGCCGTGGATGTGCGCGTGAGCACGCTGCCCAGCGCCCATGGCGAGCGCGCCGTGCTGCGGCTGTTGGATAAGTCCGAAGGCAAATTGAGCCTGGAAGCGCTGGGCATGCAAGGTGATGTACTCAATCGCTTCGAGCATTTGGTGACTCAGCCGCACGGCATCATTCTGGTGACCGGCCCCACGGGCTCGGGCAAAACCACCACGCTGTACGCGGCCTTGAGTCGGCTGGATGCGGGCAGCAGCAACATCATGACGGTGGAAGACCCGATTGAGTACGAGCTGGCCGGCGTGGGGCAAACGCAGGTCAATGCCAAGATCGACCTCAGCTTTGCCAAGGCCTTGCGCGCCATCCTGCGGCAAGACCCGGACGTCATCATGATCGGCGAAATCCGCGATTTCGAGACCGCCCAGATTGCGATTCAGGCCTCGCTCACCGGCCACCTGGTGCTGGCCACCCTGCACACCAACGACGCCACCAGCGCAGTGACGCGGCTGACCGACATGGGCGTGGAGCCGTTTTTGCTCAGTTCCTCGCTCTTGGGCGTGTTGGCCCAGCGGCTGGTGCGCAAGCTGTGTACGCATTGCCTGGGCAAGGGCTGCGAGAAATGCGGTCACACCGGGTACAGCGGGCGCAGCGGGGTTTATGAGCTGCTGGTCACCGATGACGCCATTCGCGCCCAAATCCACAACCGCGCCTCGGAGGCTGACATCCGTAGCGCGGCCCTGGCGGCGGGCATGACCTTGATGCGCGACGATGGCGAGCGGCTGGTGCAAGCCGGTCTGACCTCGCGCGAAGAGCTGGTGCGCGTCACGCGCGACTAGGCGGATGAACTAAATGCCGGTCTATTCATTTGAAGCACTCACACCAGAGGGGCAAACCCGCAAAGGCGTGATCGAAGCCGACTCGGCCAAAGCCGCGCGCGGCCAGTTGCGGGCGCAGGCCATGGTGCCGCTTAAAGTGGAATCGGTGGGCCTGGATGCCGCTCAGGCCTCGGGCCAACCGGGTTCGGGTGGGCGCGGCTTTCGGCGCCGGGTCTTTAGCGCCAACGGCCTGGGCATCTGGACCCGCCAGCTGGCTGGATTGGTGTCCTCGGGCTTGCCGCTGGAGCGGGCGCTGAGTTCGCTCTCAGACGAGGCAGAAACCGAAGTGCAGCGCCATCTGGTGGCCAGCTTGCGCTCGGAGGTCAACGGCGGATCCACCTTTGCCCGGGCGCTGGCGCAGCATCCGCATGAGTTTTCTCCCATCTTCATCGCCGTGATCGGCGCTGGCGAGCAAAGCGGCAACTTGGGGCTGGTGCTGGAACGCCTGGCCGACGATCTGGAAGAGCAACAGGCACTCAAATCCAAGCTGATCGGCGCGGCGCTGTACCCGGCCATCGTGAGCTTGGTGGCGGTGGTGATCGTGCTGTTTTTGGTGACCTACGTGGTGCCGCAGGTGGCGCATGTGTTTGCCGGTAGCAAGCGCGCCTTGCCCCTGCTCACGGTCCTGATGATCGGCATGAGCGATTTTGTGCGCAGCTATGGCTGGTTGATGCTGGTTGCTATTGTATTGATAGCTGCTTGCGCACGTCTGGCCTTGGCTAAGCCCGTATTTCGTGAAAGGTTTGACGCCGTCTGGCTGACCCTGCCGATCCTGGGCAAACTGAGCCGCAGTTACAACACCGCGCGATTTGCCAGCACGCTGGCCATGCTGGCCGCCGCGGGCGTGCCGATTTTGAAAGCCTTGCAGGCGGCGGCTGAAACCCTGTCTAACACCGCCATGCGAGCCGATGCGCTGGACGCCATTGTTCTGGTGCGCGAAGGCGCGCCGCTGGCCTCGGCCCTGGCTCAGAAGAAGCGCTTTCCGGGCCTGCTCGCCATGTTTGCCCGCCTGGGCGAGCAAACCGGTCAGCTGCCGGTGATGTTGCAGCGTGCGGCCAAGCAGCTCAGCGCCGAAGTCTCCCGCCGCGCCATGCAACTGGCGACGCTGCTGGAGCCGCTGCTGATCGTCGCCATGGGCGTGGTGGTGATGCTGATTGTGTTGGCGGTGTTGATGCCCATCATTCAGCTCAACCAGTTGGTGAAATGAGGCGTGAATAAAGCTTTGCGCAGTGACTGGCGATAATCTGGCCCATGTCTTTTGTATTTGAAACTCCCCCTGCGTGGCGTCGCATTCTTCCCTGGTTTCGGGGTTTTGATGGTTTGTTGGCGTTTGCCGTGCTCCTGCTGGCGTGTGCCGGTTTGATGACCATGTATTCGTCGGGTTTTGACCAAGGCACCCGGTTTGAAGACCATGGTCGCAATATGTTGTTGGCAGGCTTGATTTTGTTTCTGGTGGCCCAGATTCCGCCACAACGGCTGATGGCACTGGCGGTGCCACTGTACGCGGCGGGGGTGATCTTGCTGGTGGCGGTGGCCCTTTTTGGAGTCACCAAAAAAGGGGCGCAGCGCTGGCTCAATGTCGGCGTCATCATCCAGCCCAGTGAAATTCTCAAAATCGCCATGCCTTTGATGCTGGCCTGGTGGTTCCAGAAGCGCGAGGGCCAGTTGCGCACCCTGGATTTTGCGGTGGCCGGGGTGTTGCTGGCGTTGCCGATTGGTTTGATCGTGAAACAGCCCGACCTGGGGACCGCGATCCTGGTGCTGTCGGCGGGCATGTCCGTCATTTTCTTTGCCGGGCTGTCCTGGAAGTGGTTCTTGCCTCCCGTGTTGATTGGCGTGGTGGGGGTTGCGATGATTGTGGGTTTTGAACCCCAGTTATGCGCTGATGGGGTGCGCTGGCCAGTGTTGCACGACTACCAGCAGCAGCGTATCTGTACCTTGTTGGACCCGACCCGTGATCCGCTGGGCAAGGGGTTTCACATCATCCAGGGCATGATTGCGATTGGTTCGGGAGGCTTTTGGGGCAAGGGTTTCATGCAGGGCACGCAGACGCATCTGGAGTTCATTCCCGAGCGCACCACCGACTTCATTTTTGCGGCTTATTCGGAAGAGTTCGGCCTGTTTGGCAATCTGCTGCTGATTGCCGGGTTTATCTTTTTGGTGTTGCGAGGCATGGCGATTGCACTGGAGGCGCCCACCTTGTTCTCCCGCTTGCTCGCTGGCAGCATCACGCTGATCTTTTTTACCTACGCCTTCGTCAACATGGGCATGGTCAGCGGCATTTTGCCGGTGGTGGGGGTGCCGCTGCCCTTCATCAGCTATGGCGGCACCGCCATGGTGACGTTAGGAATGGGGCTGGGGATTTTGATGTCGATCGCCAAGTCAAAGCGGTTGGTTCAATCCTGATTGCTTTTGATCAGGATTGTGCGGGGCACAGAAACGTCAGCAATTCTTGTGGCGCTTGCGGCCTGCAAAAGAAATAGCCCTGGATTTCATCGCAGCCTTGCTCGCGCAACAAACTCAGTTGCGCCTTGGTTTCAACGCCTTCGGCCAAAGTCGTCATGCCAAGACTACGGGCCATGCTGATGATGGCGCTGACTATGGCCCGGTCTTCCGGGTCGTCGGTGATGTCGCGCACAAAGGACTGATCGATCTTGAGCTGGTATGCATGGAAGCGTTTGAGGTAGCTCAGTGAGGAGTAACCAGTGCCAAAGTCATCAATGGAAATGCGCACGCCTTGCTGGTGCAGGCGCTCTAACACCGCGATGGCGGCCAGGGGGTCATGCAGGGCCGCACTTTCGGTCAATTCCAGCACCAGATGGTGCGGGGGCAATTGCACCTCGGCCAAAATCTGGGCGACCAGCTCGGGCAGGTCGGGGTGGCGAAATTGCACGGCCGACAGATTGACCGACATTGCCATGGCGGGCAGTCCCTGATCCAGCCATTGTTTGGCCTGCAGCACCGCAGTGCGCAGCACCCATTCTCCGATGGACTGAATCAGTCCGCTGGTCTCTGCCACCGGGATGAATTCGGCAGGGGACACCTGGCCCAGCTCCGGGTGCTGCCAGCGCAGCAGCGCTTCCACCCCGACAACTTTTCCACTCGCCAGTGATTGTTGAGGCTGGTAGTGCAGCTGTAATTGATCGCGCTCCAAGGACCGGCGCAGGGCATTTTCCAGCTGCAAGGTGCGGCTGGAGTGGATTTGCATTTCGGTGGTGAAAAACTGGTAACTGTTGCGTCCGTTTTGCTTGGCGCGGTACATGGCAATGTCCGCGTGTTTGGACAGGCTGTCCAGGTCCTCGCCGTCTTTGGGGTACAGGGCGATGCCGATGGAGGGCGTCACGCTCAATTCGTGATGGTCAATTTGCAGGGGCAAGCTGATGGCGCTGAGCAGTTTGTTGGCCACGCGGGCGGCGCCGTCTTCGTCGGTGTCGGGCAGCAGCAGGATGAACTCGTCCCCACCCAGTCGCGCGACGGTGTCCTGTGCGCGCATCGTTGCGAGCATGCGCCCGGCCAGCGCCACCAGTAATTCGTCGCCGACCCGGTGCCCCAGCGAGTCGTTGATGTTTTTGAAGTGATCCAGGTCCAGAAACATCAGGACCAGGGGTTCGTGGCGCCGCAGTGACTCGGTCAAGGCGTGGCTGATGCGGTCGTCGAGCAGGGCGCGATTAGGCAAGCCCGTGAGGGCATCGAAATACGCCAGTTGCTGTACATCCTGCTCCGCTTGCTTGCGCTCGCTAATGTCGCGCGAGATGACGATAAAGCGCGGTTCTTCGCCGAAATTGACCGGCTTTGCCGCGACAGAAAGTTCGAACCAATGGGGCTTGTCAGGCAGGTTCAATTCAAATTGCTGGCCGCTGGTCAGGCCGGTGATGTTGGCTTGTTTCAGGGCGTCCAGAACTGCGAGGGCCGCCGCCGGGGGCAGCACTTCGTTCACGGTCCTGCCCAGCAGGTCTTGCGCCGGTGCGGCCAGCAGGTTCGATTGTGGCGAGTGGCAGTACAGGTAGCGCCCGTTTAAATCCATTTCAAATAACAAGTCGGGAATGGCGTCCAGGGTGGCTGCGAGCTGGATTTTGGATGTCCGAATGTCGGCGGTGCGCTCAATCACCTGCTCTTCCAGATCCATTTTGTAGGCGCGTTGCCGCAGCAGGAGCTGGCTCAGATAGGTTAGTAACACGGAAAACAGCAAGCCGATCACCACTTTGATGCTCAAGCCCACCGTGTCGCCCCAGCCCAAGCGCGGGGCCACGCTCAGCGTCCAGGTGCCGTTGGGAACGGTAAAGTTTTTTTCTGCCGGATCGACCAGGGGCTCGCTGTTTGACGCCTGGATGATTTGTGTTTTACCGGTTTCGGGGTGGATGCGCCAGAGTTTGTAGTCCAGTCCGCGTTTGACCAGTTCGGGCAATTGGGCCGATGCCAAGGCCTGCGGGAACCGGATCACGACATTGGCGAAACCCCAGAATGCGGATTGCCCTTGGGCATCGTTAAAGTAGATGGGCAGCCTGGCGGCCACGCCCAAGCCACCCTGGATTAGCTCAAACGGGCCGGCCAGAGTGAGCTGGCCGCTGTCGCGTGCCAGCCGCGCCTCGTTGTTCATCGAGGGGTCTTTCAGCAAATCAAGTCCAATGGCTTTCTCGTTGCCGGCCAGTGGAATGGCGTTGCGGATGACGCCCCCGGGCGCCAGAATCAGCACCGACACGCCGGGGTAAAACGGCAGCATTTTGGTGGCCACTTCATCGAAGTTGTCGACCGTGCCATGGCCTTGCTGGACGACCGCAGCCAGTGCATAGGTGGCGGACAGGGCGCGATCCACTGTTTCCTTGGCGGCTCTGGCGTGGTCCTGGGCCAAGCCGAACACCTGGGCTCGCGCACTCTCAATCCGGTACTGTTCAAGCTGCCAGATCAGGGCAGCGCTGGTTAGCGCTGACAGTAAAAAAACAACGCTCGCTATCAGCAGTTGACGCGCTCGTTGGTTCGGTATTCTTGGGGTCTTCGGCATGGAGGAGAGGGATTTGCGAGGCACTGTAAATCACGATTATCGACGTACACCTAAAATGCCCGCATGATCTCTCGCGAACCTACTATTGAACGTTTGGCCAAGGCCAAATCCCTGTTACTCACCCCGTTTGGACTGGATGAATCCCACCTGGCCCACGCCTTGGCGGAAATCAAGGCCCACAAGGTGGATGAGGCCGATCTTTATTTCCAGTACACCCGAACCGAAGGCTGGAGTCTGGAAGAAGGTATCGTGAAAACGGGCTCTTTCAGCATTGACCAAGGCGTGGGCGTGCGGGCTGTCAGCGGGGAGAAAACCGCATTCGCCTATTCGGATGACATCTCCGAATCGTCCTTGCTGGATGCTGCCCGCACTGTTCGGTCAATTTCGTCTGTAGCCCAGGAAGGACATGCGCGAGTAGCTAGTAAAAAGATAGCGACCGCGAGGTCTTTGTACCAGGGACTGGACCCAATTACCACGCTCGACAGCACGGCCAAGGTCAAGCTGCTGGAGAAGGTAGAACAAGCCGCCCGCGCCAAAGATCCTCGTGTGGCACAGGTCATGGCAAGCTTGGCGGCTGAATACGATGTGGTGATGGTGGCGCGTGCCGACGGCACACTGGCCGCTGATGTGCGGCCGCTGGTGCGTCTTTCCGTGACCGTGATTGCGGAACAAAAAGGGCGCCGTGAAATGGGTTCGTCCGGTGGTGGCGGACGTTTTGGCCTGGCTTATTTTGACGATGCCATCATTGCCGAGTACGTTGATGAGGCGGTCAAGGCGGCACTGACCAATCTGGAGGCTCGTCCGGCACCGGCGGGTGAAATGACGGTCGTACTTGGCCCTGGTTGGCCCGGCATTTTGCTGCATGAGGCCATTGGTCACGGCTTGGAGGGTGACTTCAACCGCAAGGGGTCGAGCGCGTTTGCTGGTCGTGTGGGGCAGCGTGTGGCGGCCAAAGGCGTTACGGTACTTGATGACGGCACGATTGCCGATCGCCGCGGCTCGCTCAATGTGGATGATGAAGGCAACGTCAGCCAGCGCAATGTTCTGATTGAAGACGGCATTTTGAAGGGCTACCTCCATGACGCCATGAACGCGCGTCTGATGGGCGTCAAGTCCACCGGTAATGGCCGACGCGAGAGCTACGCCCATGTGCCGATGCCGCGCATGACCAATACCTACATGCTGGCTGGGGAGAAATCGCCCGAAGAAATTGTGGCCAGCATCAAGAAGGGCTTGTATGCGACCAATTTTGGCGGTGGTCAGGTGGACATCACCTCGGGCAAGTTTGTGTTCTCGGCCAGTCAGGCTTATTGGGTGGAAAACGGAAAGATTTTGTATCCCGTTAAAGGTGCCACGATTGTCGGCAGCGGGCCGGAATGCCTCAAGCGCGTGAGCATGATCGGCAACGACATGAAGCTCGACAGCGGCGTGGGGACTTGCGGCAAAGACGGCCAGAGTGTGCCCGTCGGCGTCGGGCAGCCTACCTTGCGTCTCGACGGCCTGACGGTCGGCGGCACGGCCTGATATCAGCTCACCCAGTTGTCGTGTGCTACATTTGTTGTCATGAATTCAGCCCGTTTTTACTTTAGCTACTTTTGGTTCTCAAGCGCCTGCGGCGGTAGAGAGTTCTGAACGTAGCTAAACCAAACGTCCTGATCTTCCAAAAACCGCCGGCACCCCCGGCGGTTTTTTTATGCTTTTTTGATTGACTGAAACCTTGCGGGACAGACCGCAGCTACGTGAAACGAGCTAGCTCTGTCCTCAACTTTTTTACTTAGGAGCCCTCACGATGAATGCCAAAACCACTGTCGCCGGTAGCAATGCCTGGCATGCGAACCCGGCCGACCGCACCAGCAAGACCGACGACAAACGCATCAAGGACATCACTGTGTTACCACCTCCTGAGCACTTAATCCGTTTCTTCCCGATTGCCGGCACCGAAGTGGAGTCGCTGATCAGTACCACCCGTCATAACATCCACAAGATCATGGCTGGCAAGGATGACCGCCTGCTGGTAGTGATCGGCCCATGCTCTATCCACGATCCAGCGGCAGCCATCGATTACGCGCGTCAACTCAAAGTGCTGCGTGAAAAGTACGCCGACACACTGGAGATCGTGATGCGCGTGTATTTCGAAAAACCGCGTACCACGGTGGGCTGGAAGGGTCTGATCAACGACCCCTACCTGGACGAAACCTTCCGCATCGACGAAGGCCTGCGCATTGCGCGCCAGTTGCTGATCGAAATCAACCGCCTGGGCCTGCCCGCTGGTAGCGAATTTTTGGACGTGATTTCTCCCCAATACCTGGGCGATTTGATTTCCTGGGGCGCGATTGGGGCTCGCACGACCGAAAGCCAGGTGCACCGCGAATTGGCATCCGGTTTATCGGCACCGATTGGCTTCAAGAACGGCACCGACGGCAACATCAAAATCGCCACGGATGCGATTCAGGCCGCTGCGGGCGGACACCACTTTTTGTCCGTGCACAAAAACGGCCAAGTGGCGATTGTGCAAACCAACGGCAATCCGGATTGCCACGTCATCCTGCGCGGCGGCAAGGCCCCCAACTATGACGCTGCCAGCGTGGCAGCGGCCTGCAAGGATCTGGAAAAGGCCAAACTGCCTGCCACGCTGATGGTGGACTGCAGCCACGCCAACAGCAGCAAGCAACACGAGAAGCAACTCGATGTGGCGCGCGACATCGCCGCGCAAATTGCCGGTGGCTCGACCAGCGTGTTTGGCGTGATGGTGGAAAGCCACTTGCACGCGGGTGCTCAAAAATTCACGCCCGGCAAAGACGATGTCAGCAAACTGGCCTATGGGCAAAGCATCACCGATGCCTGCCTGGGTTGGGATGATTCGTGTAAATCGCTGGAAGTGTTGTCGCAGGCGATCAAGGCACGCCGGGCGGGTTAAGTTGCCAGTGCCGTCATCCCGGCCTGCGCCGGGAAGATTGTGGCTATATGTGTTTTAGGTCTCCAGCCCCCGTCAATATTGCGTGAATAGCTATTTATTTTGTAGCGACTGAAGCAGTTTGAGGTGAATGCCGCCAAAGCCACCATTGCTCATGCACACGATGTGGTCGCCGGGACAGGCGCAGGCGATAACTTGAGCGACCAAGTCGTCGATGTTGTTGGCCACTTGCGCCCGTTCGCCCATCGGAGCCAGCGCCTCCACGGCATTCCAGCCCAAGCCGCCGCTGTGGCAAAACGCCAGATCGGCGTCTTCCAGGCTCCAGGGTAGCTGGGCTTTCATCGCGCCGAGCTTCATGGTGTTGGAGCGGGGCTCAAACACCGCCAGAATGCGCTCGCCGGGTTGGAGTCGGCGTTTGAGCCCGTCCACCGTGGTCCGAATGGCGGTGGGATGATGGGCAAAATCGTCGTATATAGTGATGTTGCCGCCCGCCCGCGTGACGGTACCACGCACTTCCATGCGACGTTTTACATTTTCAAAGTGCCCCAGAGCGTTGGCAGCTACTTCAGGTGACACCCCGACATGCTGGGCCGCGGCAATGGCGGCCAGTGCATTGAGCTGGTTGTGCACGCCGGTGAGTTCCCACTTGACGTGACCGACGGTCTGGCCCTGGTACAGCACGTCAAACTCATGCGGCTCGCCTGCCGCGGTGAAGTCGCTCACCGCGGCGCCAAAACTGCGCACCTCGCTCCAGCAACCCGTGTGAAGCACTCGCACCAGGCTTTCTTCCAGGCCGTTGACAACCACGCGACCTGATCCAGGGACGGTACGTACCAAATGGTGAAACTGGCGCTCAATCGCCGCCAGATCGTCAAAGATGTCAGCGTGGTCGAATTCGAGGTTGTTGAGCACGGCAGTGTGTGGGCGGTAGTGGACAAACTTGCTGCGTTTGTCAAAAAAGGCGGTGTCGTATTCGTCAGCCTCGATGACGAAAGTTTTGCCTTCCCCCAAGCGTGCGGAAACCCCAAAATTCAAGGGTACACCACCAATCAAGAAACCGGGCTGCAGGCCTGCGGATTCCAGTATCCAGGTCGTCATGGCCGTGGTGGTGGTTTTTCCATGGGTGCCTGCGATGGCGATGACGTGGCGCCCTTGCAGTACGTGTTCGGCCAGCCATTGCGGACCGCTGGTATAGGGTAGTCCTGCATCCAGTATGGCTTCCATCAATGGGAATTTTGGGGTGCCATCGGCTAAGTGGCTACGACTGACAACATTGCCAACGACAAACATGTCGGGCTTGAGGCTCAGTTGGTCGGCGTCAAAGCCTTCGATCAGTTCAATGCCGAGCGCGCGCAACTGATCGCTCATGGGGGGGTAGACGCCGCTGTCGCAGCCGGTGACCTTGTGGCCTGCTTCTCGCGCCAATGCGGCCAGACCACCCATGAAAGTTCCACAAATACCAAGAATATGAATGTGCATGGGGGGATTCTAGGCTGGCGCAAACAGTGCAAAATGCAGGTCATGGACGCCTTGAAGTCAGAAATCTCAGCAGTTGCGGCCCGCATGGTGGTCGAAGAAGGTCTTGAGTATGGTCCGGCTAAACGACGTGCAGTCAAACAACTGGGTTTGCCAAGTCGCTCCGCGTTGCCCGGCAATGAAGAAGTCGAGGACGCGGTGGTGGAATACATTTCACTTTTTTGTGCGGAAACGCAGCCACAAGAGTTGCTGGCTTTGCGCCGTCTTGCCTTGGTCTGGATGGAGCGTATGGCTGAGTTCGTTCCTTATTTGGGAGGTGCTGTTTGGCATGGAACTGCAACACGCTTGTCTGATATTTACATCCAGTTGTTTTGCGATGACAGCAAATCGGCGGAAATATCATTGATTGACCACAAGGTAGATTACACGGCACGTACGGTGATCGGATTTCATGGCGAACCGGTTGATGCATTGAGCGTGCATGCCTTTTGTTCAGGGTTGAATGAAGATGTTGGTGTTCACTTGTTGATCTATGACAGAGATGACGTGCGTGGCGCTCTGAAATTAGATGCCAAAGGTCGCACTCCGCGTGGGGATTTGAGTGCGGTTCGTCGTTTGTTGCATGATGGCAGGCATGAGTGAATCTAAATTACCTTCTATGACCGAGCATGGCGTTTCAATGCGGCGGCGCTGGCTGATGGGTGCGGTGGCTGGAGTTGCCGCGCTGGGTGGTACTGGATTGGCTTTGAAAGCCAATTCGTCTAAAGTTTCTGAATCGTCAAGTGCCGAGACGGCATTTTGGAAGCTTGAGTTTGCAGCGCCGGATGGTTCTGTGCTGCGTATGGCGTCCCTGCGCGGAAAACCACTCCTGTTGAATTTTTGGGCTACATGGTGTCCGCCTTGTGTGGCTGAATTGCCTTTATTAAGTCATTTTTATCAGTTAAATTTTGTTAAAGGCTGGCAAGTTCTTGGTGTGGCGGTTGATCAATTGGCGCCGGTCCAGCGGTTCCTGGTCAAGTCACCAGTTGCTTTTCCTGTGGTTCTGGCAGGGATGGAGGGCGTTGAAATCAGCCGGACTCTTGGTAATTTGAGTGGCGGGTTGCCGTTTTCGGTGGTGCTGGGATCAGATGGGGTGGTGGCTCATCGTAAAATGGGCCAGGTTAGTCCCGATGATTTGCGCGCCTGGATGGCGCTGAAGTAAATCGGAATTGCTGGTTTAATTCGGGATCTTGTAAAATAAAAGAAGATGGTTGTATTTTGTTGGAATTTACGGTGAATTCGCCAGCCATTGTTTGAAATTCGTTGGAGACCTCATGGACTTAAGAAAATTGAAGACACTGATTGACTTGGTGTCGGAATCAAATGTCTCGGAGTTGGAGATTACAGAGGCCGAAGGCAAAGTCCGCATTGTTAAGGGCGGTGGTGCAATGGTTCAGCAGTACGCGGCTCCAGTTGCCATGTTGATGCCAACGCCTGCCGCAGTTGCGGCTTCTGCGGAGCCTGCTGCAGTCGTTGCTCCTGCAATCACGGGGCATGTCGTCAAGTCGCCGATGGTCGGTACGTTCTATCGTTCATCTTCGCCTGGTGCCAAAGAGTTTGTGAGCCTTGGCGATTCGATCAAGGAAGGCGAGACCATTTGCATTATCGAGGCCATGAAGATCCTAAATGAAATTGAAGCCGACCACTCAGGAACTGTGACGCAGATTCTTTGTGAAAACGGACAAGCCGTCGAATACGGACAACCTCTGTTCGTCATTGCGTGACGATAACCGGCTATGCCCATGTTCAAGAAAATCCTGGTTGCTAACCGTGGCGAAATCGCCCTCAGAATTCAACGCGCATGCCGCGAGCTCGGAATCAAGGCCGTTATGGTCTATTCCGAGGCTGATCGTGAAGCCAAGTATGTCAAGCTGGCAGAAGAAGCGGTGTGCATCGGCCCCGCATCGTCAGCCCTGAGTTATCTGAATATGCCTGCCATTATTTCGGCTGCAGAAGTGACAGATGCAGAGGCCATTCATCCCGGCTATGGGTTCTTGAGTGAAAACGCCGATTTTGCCGAACGGGTTGAAAAAAGCGGATTCCAGTTCATCGGTCCAACCCCTGAATCCATTCGGATGATGGGCGATAAAGTTTCGGCCAAGCAGGCGATGATCAAGGCAGGTGTGCCTTGTGTTCCAGGGTCCGAAGGCGAATTGCCTGATGATCCGGTTCAAATTCGCCGTATGGCCAAGGCGGTGGGTTATCCCGTCATCATCAAGGCGGCGGGTGGCGGCGGGGGGCGCGGTATGCGGGTCGTTCATACCGAGGCGGCACTTATCAATGCGGTAGCCATGACTAAGGCCGAGGCTGGGGCGGCGTTTGGCAACCCGGCTGTGTACATGGAGAAGTTTCTCCAGAATCCCCGGCACATCGAAATTCAGATTTTGGCCGACAAGTTCAAAAATGCGGTGTATTTGGGTGAGCGTGATTGCTCAATGCAAAGGCGCCACCAGAAGATTCTTGAAGAGGCTCCCGCGCCGGGTATTCCACGTAAACTAATTGAGCGGGTGGGTGAGCGCTGTGTCGCTGCGTGCAAGAAAATTGGTTATCGTGGGGCCGGTACGTTCGAATTTCTGTATGAAGATGGTGAGTTTTACTTCATTGAGATGAATACCCGTGTGCAAGTCGAGCATCCCGTGACAGAGATGATTACAGGGGTCGATATTGTCAAGACGCAGATCATGGTGGCCGCGGGTGAAAAATTACCATTTACCCAACGTCAGATTGAAATTCGTGGTCATGCCATTGAATGCCGTGTGAACGCGGAAGATCCCTACAAGTTTATTCCATCCCCTGGCCGCGTCACCATGTGGCATGCTCCGGGCGGACCGGGTGTGCGTGTTGATTCGCATGTCTATACCAATTATTTCGTGCCTCCAAACTACGATTCGATGATTGGAAAAATCATTGCTCATGGCGATACGCGTGAGCAGGCAATGGCCCGCATGCGAACAGCCTTGGGTGAAACCGTTGTGGAAGGTATTAACACCAACATTGCGTTGCATCGGGAGCTGCTGGTAGATGCAAAGTTCATGCTGGGGGGGACCAATATTCATTATCTTGAAGAGTGGCTCGCTCAGCACAAGCGTTAAGGTGTGGATTAAATGTTTGAACTGAGCCTGATGTGCCCGGAAAATCGGGTTGAGACCTTGAGTGATGCACTTGATGCACTTGATGCATTGAGCGTCAGTGTTGAAGATGCCGACGCACAGACCGACGCCGAGCAAGCCTTGTTCGGCGAACCGGGTATGCCACCACCTAAAGATGGTTGGCAGCGTTCGCGCATATTGGCACTCTATTCGACTGAAGCATTGGCCAAAGACGCGCTGACACTTTTACAGGCGCAAGATTTTTTTGCTGATTGCCAAGTGTTGGGTTTGCAGGATGTGCCGGAGCAGGATTGGGTGCGATTGACGCAGTCCCAATTTACGCCAGTTGATATAACGCCGGAGTTCTGGATTGTTCCGACTTGGCACGAGCCGCCAGAGCAGGCTCGAATCATCATTCGTCTCGACCCCGGTTTGGCGTTTGGTACAGGCACGCATCCGACGACCCGGATGTGTTTGCGTTGGATTGCGCACCGCGCGTCTGCAGGTGGACTGGGTGATGGCAATGAATTAGGACGGGTACTGGATTACGGCTGTGGTTCTGGCATTCTTGCAATAGGAGCCGCCAAACATGGTGCCAGCGAGATTGATGCTGTTGATATTGACGACGCGGCAGTTGAGTCAACGGTGCTCAACGCACAAGCTAATGAAGTTTGTTTGAAAGTCGGATTGCCCGATGTTGTGACGGGTGTCTATCAGACAGTGCTAGCCAATATTCTTGCAACACCGCTGAAAGTATTGGCGCCTCTTTTGTGGTCTCGCGTCGCACCTGGTGGAGTATTGGTTTTGGCTGGCATTCTTGAGCGGCAGGCTGATGAGCTTAAAGCCGCATATGCTTCTTATTGTCAATTGGTCATAGCTGACCAGCAAGAGGGATGGATACTGATGACCGCGACGCGTTGAGCTTTGTTGGTGACGGCTCTACAATTTACTGCAAATGAGTTTGATCACACGTTGCCCGACTTGCGAAACCTTGTTCAAGGTCGTTCCTGACCAACTGCGAATTTCCGAAGGATGGGTTCGCTGTGGTCAATGTGACGGCATATTTGACGCTTCACTTCACTTGCTGCCAACTCCACCCGTTGGGGCTGTCCCAGCGGTTTTGCAAAATGAGTCGTCGGAGGTTGCAGATTCGACGGATCTTTCACCTGAACTACTCGAAGCTGACCCGGAGTCAGGATCCGAAATAGATTCTGAAGGGAGTTCACTTTTTCAAGAAGCAGTTGAACAAGATCCTGTCGACGATGATATAAAGCGAGATTTTCCAGAGCAGGTTCAAGACGAGTCACTGTTGGTTGCTGGAATTGTTCCAGAAGTATTCACTGAGTTTAAAGTTGATGAAGATTCAGGCGAAGAAGAGTCAAATGACCACACTGAATTGAGTAAAGTTTCTTTCCTTCAAGGAGGAAAGAGTAAGACTTTCTGGCATCGTCCCGTTGTGAAAACAAGTTTGTTGATTTCTTGTCTAGTGTTGTCGCTTGGACTGGTCGGGCAAGTTGTGTTTTATGAGCGAGACCGAATTGTGATTTTGGAGCCAACCCTCAAACCCTTGTTTCAGGAGATCTGCTCTTCCTTGAAATGCACATTCTCGCCATTGCGACGAATTGAATCTATCGTGATTGAAAGCTCGTCATTCACAAAGATTCGTGGGGATTCCTATCGTTTGAATTTATCGCTAAAAAATATGGAGTCAATGGCATTGGCGGTTCCAGCCATCGAGCTGACATTGACCGATGCACTCGATTTGCCTGTCGTCAGGCGTGTATTTTTGGCAGCAGAGCTGGGGGTTAAGTCCGACTCCTTACCAAGTGGCGCTGAATGGCCAACTTCGCTTGCTTTGGCTGTCAAGACGTCTAGTGCTTCTGGCCGAGTTGCAGGATACCGACTGCTCGCTTTTTATCCCTGACTTGAATCCCTTTGTCAAAAGCTTGTTTCTTTATCGTAGGCAAGAAAAAACCCGATGTCTTTAAACACCGGGTTTGATAACGACCCATCTAGTCAATTCAGGGTTTGCTGGCCGTTGGAAAGGGCCATGCCGCTTGTGGGTTTAATGTTGTTTGAGCTGTAGGTGCGGTAGCGGGTTTGGTTTGGACTACTTTCGTGGCTTTCTTGGCCACTGGCTTAGCTACAACAGCAGCTTTCTTGGCCACTGGCTTAGCTACAACAGCAGCTTTCTTGGCCGCTGGCTTAGCTACAACAGCAGCTTTCTTGGCCGCTGGCTTAGCTACAACAGCAGCTTTCTTGGCCGCTGGCTTAGCTACAACAGCAGCTTTCTT
>Ga0209123_1000254_pt1 | contig 77697 bp, 64 predicted proteins | sample BarGraIncu00431A_FD_184500 | JGI IMG/M metagenome (GOLD analysis project Ga0209123, IMG submission 184500) | Arctic peat soil microbial communities from Barrow, Alaska, USA - Barrow Graham LP Incubations 004-31A (SPAdes) (version 2) | ecosystem: Environmental > Terrestrial > Soil > Wetlands >... | reverse complement strand
TCGCCATGCAACTTGACCTACATGCAGCGGCCTACAACCTGGTACGGATGATGAACTTGGGCCTCGGCGTCACTTGAAAGGAGGAAAATGCCTCCAATCGGGGTGTTGAATCAGAATATTGAGTTGACAAAGAGCAAAAAACGCGAAAAGCCAGGGGTTTCAGCAACAAATAAGGTTTAGAAAAACGTTGTGAATCATTACAGGTCAAAAATAGGCCTTTTTTTCAACGACCTGCTAAAAATGTAGTAAAGTTTACCTGTTTTGACATTGCATTCTTGAAATCCATAATGCCGAAAGTAGTTATTACGGTACACTCTGCTGATTAATTATTTTCTAGTCAAGAGGGGTTCAGGATAACGATATTCATTGATGCGTTTTAGGCGAATCCTTTAGTAATTTATCAGACATTTAAATGTTGTGGGCCGCTTATGTTGTTAATTTAATTTGAAATACATTTTTTTTAAAGTGTGCTACTATTTGAACTCATTTCAATCGAACCGTTACATTTTTGATATAAGGAGATTCGATGCGATTTATTTATTTGGTTTCGATTCAAATTTTAATGGTTTCAAGTTTATGCTTCGTAAGCACGAAGGGAGCTTTTGCCGCCAATATTTTAAACACTCGATTTGGCCCTATTGAAATCTTCCCAGCGGATAACCCGTGGAACCAAGATGTATCCAAATTTCCAGTGCATCCCAATTCCACGGCTTTTATTAATTCGATTGGTGCCGGTAAGTCCCTCCACCCTGATTTTGGTTCGGTTTGGGACGGGGCTCCTATGGGGTTCCCCGCGTGTGCCATCGTAACTGGGAATCAAAAGAAAGTGCCGGTCCACTTTGAGTATCCTGCGGAAAGTGATTCGGGACCCTATCCCATACCGCCAGATGCTCTTACTGAGGGAGGCCCAGATGCAAATGGGGATAGACATGTGATAATTATTGACCAGCAAAATAAGAAGCTTTACGAACTTTTCGATGCCCATAAGGCTGGAGACGGTTGGAAAGCTGGCTCAGGAGCAGTCTTTGATCTAACTACCAATGCGCTTCGTCCTGCTGGCTGGACTTCAGCTGATGCAGCAGGATTGCCTATTTTCCCCGGACTCGTGCGCTATGATGAGGTGGTGACTCAAAAGGAAATCCACCACGCGTTGCGATTCACCACGAGTAGGACTCAGCAAGCCTATATCGAGCCGGCACGACATTTTGCCAGCAAAAATAAGGACAAAAAGCTGCCCCCAATGGGGCTGAGGGTGCGGCTTAAAGCGGATTTTGATATATCAGGTTACCCGGCAAAAGTGCAGGTAATATTGAAGGCGCTAAAGACGTACGGAATGATTTTGGCTGATAACGGAGGTGATTTATTCATTTCCGGTGTGCATGATATGCGTTGGAACAATGATGAACTCGGTGCCCTGAAGCGGGTTCAGGGACGAGACTTCGAGGCTGTCTTTACCGGTGAACGCGAAATGTAGTAATGAAAAGGTGGAGTAAAATTGATCAAAGTTCCAAAATATAAGTGGTTTATTGCGCTCATCGGCACCCTGAGCCTTCTTTCTCTATTCGTATGGTTTGGCTGTAAGGACGTGAACATTCCGCCCATTCACGGCCAATCTGATGTGATTATCCTGCTAGCTGGGGGGTATGCGGAAAAGGTAGACGTTACGGCTCAACTATTTCATAATGGCGTGGCCGGTAAAATTCTTCTTACGAACGATGGTGTAAAGAGCCGCTGGTCCCGTTTATACCAACGAAATCTCTATAACATTGAGTGGACAGAGGAAGCCTTGATCGCCAAAGGCGTGCCGAGATCCGCCATTGTGCAACTGGATTTCAAAAAAAGCGGCACAATGTTCGATGCTCTTGCTGTTCGCGATTACATGGTAACTCATCGCATAAAGAGTATAACCCTGGTGACTTACGATTTTCACACTAGTCGCGCTTACTGGGCATTTGATAAAGTTTTACATACGTCTGGAACGGAAATACAGGTCCACTCTATAGCGACTCAGAATAGAGGCGTTCTTACCAGATTTCCGGAGACAATGAAGCAGGCGTGGTACCTGCTTCGCTACGGCCTTATGGTGCCCAGTTCCCCTTCCGCAGCAAGTAAGGTCGTTGCTGAAACTGCGGAACCGTTAAGCGCACCGTCCTTACTAACGACCCCTTATGGCCCATTGAAACTATTCCCGAAAGACAATCCGTGGAACCGGGATATATCCAATTATCCGGTTCATCCTAATTCTAAATCGTTTATCAATGCTATTGGAACTGACAAACCAATCCATCCAGATTTTGGTACAGTATGGGAGGGGGTTGCAGTTGGTATTCCTTATGTTGTTGTCAACAGCGACCAAAAGAAGGTGCCAGTACACTTTCAATATGCGTCAGAGAGTGATCCTGGCCCTTATCCCATCCCCCAGGATGCACCGGTCGAGGGTGGAGATAATGCCAAGGGTGACCGTCATGTAATTGTTATCGATTATCATGATGAAAAGTTGTATGAGCTCTTTGATGCACATAAGGATGGTGTTGGTTGGCAAGCAGGATCAGGCGCTATATTTGATTTAACTTCAAATAAATTGCGTCCCGCAGGGTGGACCTCTGCAGATGCCGCTGGCTTGCCGATTTTTCCTGGTCTGGTGCGATACGATGAAGTAGTGCAGCAAAAGGAAATCCGTCACGCCTTGAGATTCTCAGTCGTGAAGACCCAGCGGGCCTATATTGAACCGGCCCGTCATTCAGCCAGCAAAAACACCGATAAGAATCTACCCCCGATGGGCTTACGATTAAGGTTGAGAGCCAATTTCGACATCTCTGGCTACCCAATTAATATCCGAGTAATATTGCGGGGAATGAAACGGTATGGAATGATTCTGGCTGACAACGGCGGAGATTTTTTCATCTCTGGAGTGCATGACATGCATTGGAACGACGAAGAACTTGGTACCCTGAAACGCGTTAAGGGAAGCGATCTTGAGGTCGTTTATACTGGAGAGAAAGAGATGTAGTTAGTTCGGGGTTCCAAGTCGCTAATGCCTTTACGTTGCTGTTGATACCTATCTTACAGGTTTGTATAAGTATATTGAGACGGACTCTCCATCCTGCTGCGAGCACTGAATTCCCAGATTATGTAAAGGTGGAGATTATGACTTTTGCACAAAGTTGTCGCGTGTATCGTTGGTATTTAGTCGGGGTAGTATTGCTCCTTGGAACTCTGTACTGGAATGTTTTACCCGCGATGGTACGACAGTGGTCTCAGGATGAAAATTACTCCCATGGCTTTATTGTTCCGCTGATATCCGGTTATTTTCTGTTTACCCGTTGGGACGAACTGAAGAATGCCACGGTTACTCGATGTAACGCTGGCATGGTTGTCATTCTGTATGGCCTTTTACAACTTATGGTAGGTTGGCTGGGAACTGAATATTTCAGCATGCGCTCTTCTTTGATAGTTCTTCTCGCTGGGCTGGTCCTGTACCTTTTCGGCAGTTCCGTGTTCAGGACAGCCTTTTTTGCCATTGTCTACCTTTTCTTTATGATTCCGATTCCCTACATCATCTATGATGCCGCGGCTTTCCCGCTCAAGATCTTTGTGACAAGGGTGTCGGTGGCAACTTTGAAGGCTGTCGGGATTGTCGTGATGCGGGAAGGCAACATTATCATGTTCCCCGATCTGACGCTTGAGGTTGCGGACGCCTGCAGTGGCATTCGGTCTCTGATTTCCTTGCTGGCATTGGCTGTCGCTTTTGCGTTTTATATACGCATTTCACCGATCAAGCGGCTAGTTTTGATTTGTGCAGCCGTTCCGATAGCCATCTTTACCAATTCCATCCGTGTCATTGTGACCGGAGTTCTGGCGCAGTACTGGGGCGCAAAGGCAGCCGAGGGTTTTTTTCACGAATTTGCCGGGTTGGTGGTATTTGCCTTGGCAATGGTGATGCTGGTCTCACTTGGTGCTCTTTTGAAAAAGGCAGAAAAAGAGGAGCCTATCTCAGAAAAACAAAGGACAGAAGCCGAGCCTTTGGCTTCCGGTTTTCTCAAGAAGGCTGAACCAAATGGCAATAAGTCAATGCAGGTAAAATTTGTTTCCGTCTTCGTCTTGCTGTCAGCTGGGGCGCTGTACTTGAACCTGCATAAGGATCTTCAGATCCCGATGAATAGAGCTTTAGACCAGTTCCCTAAAGATCTGGCTGGATGGCGCATGACTCATGAATTTCCCATGTCGGATGATGTGCAGAAGGTTCTGATGGCTACCGACACTCTTTCTCGAAGTTATGAATCTGCTGATGGGAAACCAGTTGATCTCTATATCGGTTACCATGGCGGCGGGAAAGAAAGCGGCGAGATTCATTCGCCTAAGCATTGTCTTCCAGGTAGTGGTTGGCTCGAGGTTTCTTCACAAACGAGGCTTTTGGATGTTTCAGGTAAAAAGATTAATCTAGTGCAGGCTGTCTATCAAAAGGGAGACAGTAAGCAATTGTTCCTTTACTGGTTTCAAGTTCAGGCCAAGACCATCAGCAATGAATATACGCTCAAAATAGCTGAAATAGCTAATTCGATCATTAACCGTCGTCGGGACGCGTCTTTCATCCGAATATCTCTTCCATTCGGAACCGATGAGCAGGAAGCCGTAGCCACTGGTGAACGTTTCACCCGGGAGTTCATGCCGGCCATTCGGGAATTTGTTCCAGAATAAACTCGAACTCAGGTCTAAATTTGCTGTTGTTTTCTCTTGAATGAATAAGTATGTCAAAAGGGGCAAATATGCCGTCTGATCGAATTATATAGGTAATCGGCATCGGCTACGTAGGGTTGCCGGTGGCGGTGGCTTTCGGCAAGGTGCACAAGACCATCGGCTTCGATATAAATCGCCAAAGGATAGCCGAACTCAAGTACGGTCATGACCGGACCGGCGAGGTCGCGTCGGAGGACCTGCAAAGTGCTGATATCCTTTTCACCCAAAAGACGGAGGAACTGGCACTGGCTGATTTTCATATTGTCGCTGTGCCGACACCGGTAGACATTGCGCACGCCGGATCTGACCCTACTATTCAAGGCTTCTGAGACGGTGGCCAAAGCCCTCAAAAAGGGGGATATTGTTGTCTATGAATCGACTGTTTATCCCCGGGGCTAGTGAGGACTAGTGTGTGCCGGTTCTGGAACGGGTGTCGGAGCTCACCTGCGGGCCGGATTTCACCGTCGGCTACTCCCCGGAGCGCATCAATCCCGGTGACAAGGAGCACACCTTCACCCGAATCAAGAAGGTGGTTTCGGGCCAGGATGCCGCGACTCTTGAGATTGTGGCCCGCGTTTACGAATCGGTGGTCACTGCCGGCGTGCACCGAGCTGCATCCATAAAGGTTGCCGAAGCGGCCAAGGTCATCGAGAACACCCAACGCGACCTCAACATCGCGCTGATGAACGAACTTGCGCGGATCTTCGACCGCATGGGGATCGATACCAATGAGATGCTTGAGGCGGCCGGCACCAAGTGGAACTTTCTCAAGTTCAAGCCGGAGCTGGTGGGAGGGCACTGCATTGGAGTAGATCCTTACTATCTGACCCACAAGGCGGAAAAAATCGGCTACATCCCACAGGTGATCCTGGCCGGGCGGCGCATCAACGACGGCATGGGCAAATTCATCGCCCAGCGCACGGTTAAGGAGATGGTCCGTGCCGGCCATAATATCCGCGGTAGCCGGGTCACCGTTCTCGGCCTCACCTTCAAGGAGGACTGCCCCGATCTGCGCAACTCCCGGGTAATCGACATCATCCGCGAACTTGAGGATTACGGCGTCAAGGTCCAGGTGTGCGATCCCCACGCCGACCCCGCCGAAGTTGTTCACGAGTGCGGGGTGACGCTGCATCCCGTCAAAAAGCCTGCACCGGCTGCAGCGGTGGTGGCTGCAGTTTCCCACGAGCAGTTCCGGTCCTGGGGCGTCGCAGAGTTGGTCCGGTTGATGGGCGAGAATCCTTTGCTGATCGACGTGAAGGGCGTCTACGACCAACGTGCATTCAAGGCCGCCGGAATCAGGGTCTGGCGCCTGTGACGTTGCCGGATACAGTCTTGAAAGAAGCTACTGGGAGCCCCATGGGACGTTACGAAGAGGTGGTGAGGCAACTGCCGGCGCAGCCGAAAACCTGGCTGGTCACCGGCTGCGCCGGTTTTATCGGCTCCAATCTGCTGGAAAGGCTGCTTCGGCTCGATCAGAAGGTGCTGGGATCCACAGGCAAGCGCTGCAACCTGCTGGAGGTGCAGCAGGCGATCTCGCCGGAGCAGTGGGACCGCTTCAGCTTTGTCGAGGGCGACATCCGCAACCTCGACACATGTCACGAACGCTGCCGGGGGGTGGATTATATCCTGCACCAGGCGGCGCTCGGATCGGTGCCGCGCTCCATCGCCGACCCGATCGCCACTAACGAGAGCAACGTCAGCGGTTTTTTGAACCTGCTGGTAGCGGCGCGGGATGCCAAGGTTCAGCGTTTCATGTACGCGGCTAGCAGTTCCGCATACGGTGACCATCCGGGTCTTCCCAAGGTAGAGGATTGCATCGGCAAACCGCTTTCCCCCTATGCCGTCACCAAGTACGTCAACGAGCTGTATGCCCAGGTCTTCGCCTCCTGCTACGGCATGGAAACCATCGGGCTGCGCTATTTCAACGTATTCGGCCCCCGGCAGGACCCGGAAGGGGCCTATGCCGCGGTTATCCCCTGCTGACTCAGGGCTCTGATCAAGGGGGAAACCATCTATATCAACGGTAGCGGCGAAACCAGCCGGGATTTCTGTTACATCGAGAACGTGGTCCAGATGAACCTGCTGGCCGCAACCAGCACGGAACCGGCCGCGGTGAACCAGGTCTACAACACGGCTCTGAACGCCCGCACCACCCTTAACGAGCTTTTTGAAAAGCTGCGTGTCCGCCTGCTCCCGCACTACCGGCACCTGGCGGGTTGCACCCCCGTCCATCGTGACTTCAGGGCGGGAGATGTGCTCCATTCACAGGCTGACATCACCAAGGCTTCAACACTCCTGGGATACCGGCCAAGCCATACCATCGATCAGGGTCTGGACTCGGCTCTTGCCTGGTACATGGAGCACCTTTAAATCGGAGCAATCAGACTCAAGTTGGAGAGAGTAATTTGAAAGTATTATCTGTTTTCGGCACCCGGCCCGAAGCCATCAAAATGGCTCCGGTCATCAAGGAGCTGGAAAAATATCCGCAAAGCTTTGAAAGCGTCGTCTGCGTAACGGCCCAGCATCGGCAGATGCTGGATCAGGTGCTGGAACTCTTTGATATCAGGCCGAGCTACGACCTGGATATCATGAAGCCGGGGCAGGACCTTTTCGACGTGACCTGCCATGTTTTGCAAGGGCTCAAGCCGGTGCTGGACGCGGAAAAGCCCGATATCGTGCTGGTGCACGGGGACACCACGACTACCATGGCGGCCTCGCTGGCGGCTTTCTACAGCCGCATCAGGGTAGGGCATGTGGAAGCGGGACTTAGGACCGGGAATAAGCTGGCTCCCTTTCCCGAGGAGGTGAACCGCCGCGTGGCCGGGGTGCTGGCCGATCTTCACTTCGCTCCGACCGAATGGGCCAAGGGGAATCTTCTGGCGGAAGGCGTGGCCGAAAGGCTCGTCACCGTTACGGGGAATACGGTGATAGACGCCCTAGTGGCTGTCGCCGACCGGGTGCACCACGATGCGGCACTGCGCAGCCGATTTGAGGCGCAGTTCTCCTTTCTTGATCCGGCGCGGCGGTTGATTCTCGTTACCGGACACCGGCGCGAGAACTTCGGGGATGGGTTCGAACAGATCTGCCACGCACTTGCCGATATTGCTGACGCTGCCCCGGACGTGGAAATCCTTTATCCCGTACACCTTAACCCCAACGTGCAGGAACCGGTGCGCAGGATCCTGGGCGACTCGCGCCGCATCCACCTGATCGAGCCGCTCGATTACCTCCCCTTTGTCTACCTGATGGAGGGCTGCTACCTGATCGTTACCGACTCCGGAGGGGTGCAGGAGGAAGCCCCCTCACTTGGCAAACCGGTGCTGGTCATGCGTGACACCACGGAGCGGCCGGAGGCGGTGGAGGCCGGAACCGTGAAACTGGTCGGGGCCAATCGGGAGAAGATCGTTTCTGAGGCGCTGTTGCTGCTCAACGACGGCGCCGCCTACGAGGCGATGCGCAGGGCCCACAACCCCTATGGGGACGGTAGGGCTGCCTCCAGGATCGTAGCAGTGCTGGGGGCGCAGGAGTGATTCCATGCTGAATACTGATGACGCCGCTCGCCTCGCCACCGGCCTCCCCAAACAAGAGTATTTGCCCTAAAATATGACCGACATAGTGATCACCCTATTTGCTGCTGCCGCCTTGCTGGGACTGTCCGGATTTTTCTTGTACCGAGAACGTTCCCGCCCGAGTGTCTACCTTTGCGCTGCACTGACCGCAACCGCCTTGCTGGAGCTGTTCGACCTGAGCGCTCTTTCTCTGACTGGCGCGGCACTCTTTTTCAAGCAGTGTGCAGTCGTTACCGAGTCGTTCCTTCCCGGGCTCTGGATCCTTTGCAGCCTTACCTTCGCCCGTCAATCCGGCCTCGGCAAAGCCGGCCGGGGGGCGCAGGCCTTCCTAGGACTCGCCTTTCTCACCGTCGTGCTGCCGCTAGTGGTCCCTCTGGAAGCGATTTGCTACGCCCCCGACTTCCCCGCCGAGCGCATGCTCTTTCTCAATCCCGTCGGTTTCTACTACTACCTCTGGATCATGACCTGTCTGGTGTTCGCGCTGGTGCAGTTCGAGAAAACCTATGTCAGCGCGTCGCCCGGCGCCCGCTTCACCATCAAGTTCGACACCCTGGGGCTGGGGACGATCTTGGCGGTGCTGATTTTCTACTACAGCCAGGCGCTTTTGTACCGCACCCTCAATCTGGATTACCTGCCGGTGCGCTCCGTCATGTACCTGGTGGCGACTGCCCTGACAGCTTACTCGCTACTGCACCGGCGCATCAAGGTCCGGATCGGGATCTCGCGCCAGGCGGCCATGAAGTCCGTGGTGCTGCTCGCGGTCGGAGCCTATCTGCTGCTGATCGGGCTCCTGGGCGAGGGGATGCAGCATTTCGGATTTTCCTTCCCCCGGACGGTGACCGTTTCCCTCGCCTTTTTGCTCGGCATCGCGCTGCTGACCGGGCTCATGTCGGTGCGGATCAGGCGTGAAGTAAAGGTCATACTGCACAAGAATTTCTACCAGAATAAGTACGACTACCGCACCCAGTGGCTCAACTTTACTATGCAACTCGCCACCTCGCGCTCCAGCGGGGAACTGCAGCAGCGCATTCTCGCGGCCTATTGCGAGGTTTTCGGGATGACCGGGGCGGCCTTGTTCCTGCACCACGACAGCTGCGGCGGCTTTACCATGACCGCCGGGCACCAGATGGCACCGATTGAGGACGTGATTCAGCCCGGGGATTCGCTGATACAGTTCATGAAAGAGCGGGCCTGGGTGGTCTGCGCGAAGGACCACAACCCGGAAATAATGCCCGAGAGTGAAGGGTTCTTCCAGGAGAACCGGATTTCCTTCATCGTCCCGATTTTTGACGGCCCCAACATAGAGGGGTTCATCGCCCTAGGGCCGCTCGTCAAGGAGGATGAGGTCTACATCTACGAAGATTACGACCTGATGAAAACCATTGCGCGCCAAGCCTCCCTGGCGTTTCAGTACCAAAAGATGTCGGAGCAGATCACCGAAGCGCGCGAAATAGAGGCGATCGGTAACGTCGCCACCTTCGTGGCCCATGACCTGAAAAACCAGGTTTCCAACCTTTCCCTGATCCTGGAAAACGCCCCCCGCCACATCTCGAACCCGGAATTCCAGCAAGACATGCTGGTGTCGCTGGGTAACACGGTCCAGAAGATGCAACGGCTGATCGCCAGCCTGAAGAACCTCGGGGATCGGGAACTCTACTCCCCGCAACCGGTCAGCTTGCTGGCTCTGGTGAAGGGGACGGCCGCCCAGTTCGCCGGCAGCACCCTCGTCGTGACCGGTAGGGACCTGACTGTCAACGTCGACGCAGCCGAGATCCAAAAGGTCGTCATGAATCTCATTGTGAATGCCATCGAGGCCTCCCTCCCGGGGCTGCCGGTCGCTATCGAGGTCGGCGCCGCCAACGGGGTACCCTACATCACCGTGGCGGACCATGGCTGTGGCATGACTTCCAGCTTCATTCGTACCGAGTTGTATAAGCCATTCAGGACCTCCAAGAGCCAGGGGCTCGGGATCGGCCTGTATCAGAGCCGGAAGATTCTCGAAGCCCACGGCGGCAGGTTCGAAGTCTCCAGCACCCCGGGAAACGGGACGACCTTTACTATGTGGCTTGGTGACTCCGCAGTCACCGAGGCGGAGCAGCCTGCCGACACTCGTCAGGCCTGGCCGCGGGACAGCTTCACCTTTCCCGGGCACCCGTAAACGGCAGTCTAACCGCAAAGTCGCCAAGAGCGCCAAGCACACCAAGGAAAGAGTTGCAAATTGCACCACGATGGACACCAGAATTGTTAGGACGCTGTTAGCGAATCTTTAATAGATTTCTTTGCGAACTTTGCGTCTTTGCGGTAAGGTAGTTTTCTGCTGTGATTTGACACGTAGCCGGAAATCGTTTTTTTATCAAGGAGAGGGTCGTGGAAAAGCTACTGATAGTCGATGATAACTCTGACATCCGCCAGCAGCTCAAGTGGGGGCTGGGGGACGAGTATGCAGTGTCTCTGGCCGGCGATATAAACTCCGCGCTGACCCTTTTCAAGAAGGTTCAACCAGGGGTCGTGCTGCTCGATCTGGGACTCCCCCCCCATGAGCACACCTCCGATGAGGGGTTCCGGGGGCTGGCCGAGATGCTGGTCCTTAATCCTCACACCAAAATCATCATGCTGACCGGGAACAGCGAAAGGGAGAATGCCCTGAAAGCGATCCAACTCGGGGCTTACGATTTCTACCCCAAGCCGCCGGTTTTGAGCGATCTCAAAGTTATCATTGGACGTGCCTTCCACTTAGCCAACATCGAGGATCAAAACCGCACCCTGCAAAAGTCCATCGAGATGAAGTCCGCCAATTGCGGCGGGATCATCGGGCAGTGTGCGGCGATGCAGTCAGTCTTCGCGACCATCAAGAAGGTCGCCTCGTCTGACGCCGCGATTTTGGTGACAGGTGAGAGCGGCACCGGAAAGGAGCTGGTGGCCCAGGCGATCCACGAGGCGGGGTGCCGCAAGGGTGGGGCGCTCATCGCGATCAACTGCGGGGCGATACCGGACAACCTCCTGGAGTCCGAACTGTTCGGCTACGAGAAAGGGTCCTTTACCGGTGCCCACGCCACGGTGCAGGGGAAGCTGCAGTACGCACATCGCGGGACGCTGTTCCTGGACGAGATCGGCGAGCTTCCTTTGAACCTGCAGGTGAAGTTGCTCCGCTTCCTGCAGGAGGGGGTGCTGCAGCGGGTCGGCGGTCGGGAGGACATCACGGTGGACACGCGTACCGTCTGCGCCACCAACGTGGACATCGCCAAGGCGATAGCTGACGGGCTGTTTCGCGAGGACCTCTATTACCGCATCGGTGTAATTACTATCAACCTTCCCCCGCTTCGGGAGCGCGGCGAGGACATCCTGCTCCTAGCCAACTATTTCCTGCGTAAGTTCAACGACGAGCACAGAAAGAAGGTGCGCCGCTTCTCCGCGGTCTCAGTCAATTACCTCAGGAATTATAACTGGCCCGGCAACGTGCGGGAACTGCAGAACCGGGTGCAGCGAGCCATTATCATGAGCGAGGACGCCGTCATTGAGCCTGAAGATCTGGGGTTCACAGCGGAGATATCGTCGGCACCGGTGCTGGAACTGCCGGCGACCCTTCGTGAAGTCCGGGACAAGGTGGAGCGGGAGCTGATAGCTGTCGCCATCGACCGCCAGCACGGCAACATCATGAAGGCTGCCGACGAGTTGGGAGTGAGCCGTCCCACACTGTATGATCTGATGAAGAAGCACAATCTGACTCCATTAGGCTCTTAACTTGGGCAGTGTCGGATTGTTTACCGTATCTCAAACGCATAAAGGCCGTCCTTCTGGACGGCCTTTATGCGTTAAATCAGTGTTTTGCAAAGTTTGGCGTCCTCGGGACATTTACTGAAGTCGAAATAGTTTACACCTTGCGCAAATGGTCATCCCGGGGCAATGTCTATAGCAGTTTTAACGATATGGCTTTAAATGACTGATTTTAGGAGCATGGTGCTCCTTATCGGTTCGATTGCCGCCAAAGTCTGCTAAAAAGGCTTTTTTTTAGCTCACTGACGCGGCCACTGAGTGTTTTTTTGAGTGTCGATTTTTTTTACAAACAGGCTCCGCTGAGGAGGTTACAGACAGCTTTTATTGTGTATTCGGTTGTTTACTGGTTTGGCATGCAGGTTGCTTTAAGGATAGACACGAACGATTTGATTACCAGATCCGTGAAGCCATGGACAAAATTACAAAGGAGGCAACACCATGAACAAGACAACTAAGACCCTCATCGCCACGGTAGCAGCATTAGGACTGTCGGCAACCGCCGCATTCGCATCGCCGATCACGCTCCCCGCATTCCCACAGGTCGTGAAAGCGACTTACAACGAGTTTGAAAACGTCATCCAGGGCACCAACGCCAACAACAATCCGTTTGCGATCGATGCAGGCGACACACTTAAAGGCATAGTCAAGATTAGCTCTATCGATAACCTCAATAACAGCAACACGACTTTCCCCAACACTCTGCCCCCCTTCGTCCAACTTACCGGCGTATTCCAGCTCTCCGTTCTTTCTGGAAGCATTCCTCTGACCGGTGCTACTAACGGCCAGAACATTACCATAGGCTTGGGCTCGACCGATTACTTTCAGCTGTACGTGAATGCTTTAAATCCCGCGACCAATTTTGACGCTTCAGCGGCCGACTCTGTTGCAAGAGCACAAAGTGGCTCCCTGTGGCTCTCCCTGGCAGGTGATTATAACGGTACCGGCGTGGTAACCATCACTCCTAACACTGCCTATATCTATAACCAGAACTGGTCCAGTGTCGCGGCAAACAACACTGGCTACAACTTCCTCAATGAAGTTTGGCCGTTCACCGCAGGTACCGCGATTTCTTCTCAGGAGGTTAGCCAAGTATACTTTGACGGACAACTCACGGATAACCTGGGCGGTACTCCTAACTACACGAATAAAGCCACCGGCAATTTCTACGCGGCTGCACAACCCGTTCCGGAACCCGGTACCATGGTACTGCTGGGAGCAGGTCTGGCAGGTCTGGCCATCTCGGCACGCAGGAAAAAATACAACTCCTAATCGGCGCTGCTTTTATGACTAACAAAGAGGCGGGGATCTTGATCCCCGCCTCTTTGTGGTTCTGGGAGGTAATAGATCGGTCCCTTTGTCAAGTTCCGCCTTTGCCTGCCAAAAAAACTGTACATAAGAAATCAGTATGATAAGTTACACGAACCGACATGCTGGTCTTGAACATTCGGATGTGATTATGAAAGTACTCTGTCTTCCCTATACCCACACACTCTCCCATGTCAGTCGTCCCCTCGCGGTCGCCGTGGAACTTCGTCGGCGCGGCCACGAAGTCGTGTTCGCGGGAGAAGGGAGCAAGATTGATTTCATTGAAAAAGAAGGTTTTCAGATTGTCCCTTTGTTTGAGCCAGACCCACAGGAAATCTACGGCAACATCAGACAGGGGAAGCTCAGGTTTGTAAGTGATTCCGACATCTTTAAAATGCTTAAAGCCGATGCGGATTTATATTCCGAGGTCCGTCCTGACCTCGTTTTGTCCGACGGCAGATTTACCGCATCCATATCCTGCCATATCGCGTCGATTAAACATGCGGCCCTAGTTAATGTGTCTTCCACCGAATACCGGGCTTTTCCCTATGTGCCACTTTTCGAGTGGTTCCCCGAAGCTTTGGCACCTCGAAATTCCCTGCTGCGCGGTTTGCTTGACAGACTCAACCTTTTCCTGGAAATGCGGATCTTCGACCAGGCCATGGGAACCTTCGGCAAGCTCAGTAAACGACATAATCTCAATAAGATTATTACGGCAACCAACTGCCTGGTTGGTAAAGACATGACGCTGGTTCCGGACATCCCTGAGTATTTCCCCACCCGGAACCTGCCAGATAATTACCATTACATCGGTCCGCTCACCCTGCAGCATTCTTGTGCCATGCCGTCTTGGTGGCAGGCCGCTCTGGACAGGAACAAAACGATTATCTACATAACGATGGGAACGACTGGGCTTAGTGATTTTTTCGCCAAGGCGGTTGACTATCTCAGAGACCTCGATGCCATTGCCATTATCACCACAGGCGGGCAGGGCGGCCTCAATATGGAATTGCCGGAAAATATCTATGTTGCGGAGTATTTGGACGGCGACGCTGTTATGGCGGCGTCCTCCCTAGTAGTCTGTCACGGGGGCAACGGAACCATTTATCAGGCACTGTTGCACGGGATACCGGTAATTGGCATTCCTACCATACCTGATCAACAGTTCAACATGAGGCAGGTTCAAAGGCTAGGTGTCGGTATTACGGTTGACTGGCAAAGCTTCGCCAAGGATTCCGCGTCCCTGCTGGATGCTGTCACCAGGGTGCTTACCGACCAGGCCTACCTGGAAAATGCCGGTCGCATTCAAAAAAAGCTTTGCTGCTACAATGCACCTGTTTTGGCCGCCGACCTGCTGGAAAAAATGATGTCGGATACGGCCGCGAATATTTCCTCACCCAACTAGCGAATCGAACCCTTTGCGCAGGGACCTGGCGGAGGGTGGCCGGCTTACGCCGACGCGAAACAGCAGGGCCACCGGTGCCTCTGAAGCACTGAGCCCTCGTAAAAGGAGATCTGCCTGCTGCACCAACCCGCAATTCCCCTGACTTAGACCCTCGGAGGCGCCGTCCCGGCATCTCTGTACCAGCAAGGTTATTCCCGTCATCAGGTGAAACGCCAGTCCCTGGCGGGTCGTCTCCAGCCAGACCCTTTCCAGCAGCCGTCCGGCGGCAAGCCACGATTCCCTGGAGCTGTCGTCAATGATGATCATCCCGGCAGCGGATGCCGAGAGCATAAGTTTGCGGGCATTCGCCGCAATGATTCCTGTCACCCCGAATTTCCCCAGCAGATTCACCAATCCATAGTTCTTCAGTAGCGGGAAAAGCAGCCGGTCGGGGGGCGCCAGTTCCAGGGTCCGCAGGTCCAGTCCATCGTCCGTTGCTTCCGCCTGCGCCGCGCTCCAGCGGATCTGGTGAAAAAGAAATCCGTGCAGCAGCGGGTTTTCAAATACCAGGCGGTCGCTGAGGGCCACGACGTCGGCCGCGGCAGCGATCTTGTCACGCTGACGAAACAGTGCGAGCCTGGCACCGGGAATACCCTCCGCCGAATGCTCCAGCTGCCGGGCGGCATCCGCAGTAAGGGTCGAACTCTGATACCTGCTGCGGTTGATGCTCCGCTCGGAAATGGCGTTGTAGAGCGGATCTGCCACAGGTTCAGTCGGCTGCAGTGTGATGGTGGCTACCTGCAGCTCGGCGCCGGAATCGGGAAAGGTGCGCAGTTCGGCTGAGAATCCGAGGGCGCAGGCCGCGATCAGCATGTTCTCCAGGCAAGCACCCAAGGCGACCAGGGAGGCACGTTGGCGGAAATTGTACAAGGAATTGTCCCGCTCCGGCACATTGAAGAGATCGATGCGATTTTCCTGTAGCTTGAAGCGCCAGGGCTGGCAATTGTCCCCGGAAGGAGCTCTTGTGCCGGCTGTGATGATGGTTTTTATGCGTTCATCCATTGTTGCACCTCAGACCCTCAGTTTTTCTGTTCGTTTTCCCGCTGACTGCGGCGGTCGTGGCGCTGCAGATTTTCGTTCAAAAGCGAGATGATCTCCGTTGCCGCGTTGATGATATGACCGCGCCCCAAGCCTGCCCGGGACATCTCTTTGTAGAAGGTCTTGGCCAGCATCTTGACCAGTTCGGTCGAATCGTGCAGCTGGGCGGAGATGGTGCCGCCGACGGCGGCAGTGGCCTCTTGTGCCAGGGCGATTTGGGTGAAGCGGGATTTGAGGATGTTTTGCAGTTGGACGACCTGGATGGATTTCCCGATCAGCAGTGCGACAAAGGTGGCCAGGTTGAGATCCTGGCCGTCCAGTTTGCGCTGGTCGGTGGGATTACTGGTATTGAGGACGCCCACAACCTTGCTGTTGATGAAAATGGGAACGGAGATAAAGCATTTGCTGGCGGAGTCCGGGCAGCGGGCCAGCGCCAGATATTCCGAAGTCCCGATATCCTGCACCAGCAGAGGCTGGCCGGTGGCCGCTACCTGGCCGGCTATCCCCTGGTTTACCTTGGCGGCTTCCTTGAAGGCCGTTTTGGGCAGCCGCCCGAAGGAGGCGAAGACCCTGAGCCGAAAATTTCCGGGCGCATCATCAGGGTCAAGGAGCATGACCGAGCAGTTGCCGGCGGTCAGAATGCCGGCCGCCAGAGCCGTCAGCTTTTCGAGATTCTCCTCGAGATTGCCCTGCTGCTCGAGGAAACTGGAGAGGTCGAGCAGGTTCACAAATTGGTCGGAGTCCTTTGGGTGTTGAGAGGTCATCACCATGGGTGCTCTCCTTTATCCTTGAGGTTGGTCGGCCTGCGCTTTTTTAAGGATCATCTTGCGCATCAGGATTTGCAGCGGGTTTTTCCCGCCGAAAAGGAGGTAGCCGCTTTTGAACTTGTTGCGCAGCATGTCGAACTGCAGGTAATGGGGGACCGGGCGGACCACCCCCTTGCCGGTGACGATCTTTACCGTTTCGGTGGCAATGAGGGAGGAAGCGAGGGTGCAGGCCGGGGAAACGGCAGGGCCGGTCTTGCGGGCCATGCTGACTCGCGACAGGTCCAGATAGGAAATATGGTAGGGGCGCGGAGCCAGTCCGGCCGCGAAGGCGGCGATCTTTTCCATATAAGAGAGCCGTTCGCTGATGCCGAAGTACTCGTCGAAGGTCATGCCGTGGGGGGCGAACACCTGCAGGGTGGCTCCGAAGCCAAGCGGGGCGGCGGTCAAGGCATAGATTCCCCGTTCCCGGCAGCGCTTGAAGATCGCCCGGCGGATTTCGATCTCGAAAAAGTCTATACCGTCGACGTACACCTGTACCCCGTCCAGAAAAGCGTCTAGGTTCTCCAGCGTCACGCCGTTCGGGTAAACCTCCACCACGGCGTAAGGGTTGATGTCCCGGGCCATGGCGGCGATCACCTCGGCCTTTTGCTTGCCGATGGTGCTCGCCATGGCGCCGAACTGGCGGTTAATGTTGACCGCATCGAAGGTGTCGAAGTCCGCTATCTTGAAATGCCCGATTCCCAAGCGGGCCAGGGTCAGGACGTGCAGCCCGCCTACGCCGCCGGCGCCGGCCACAGCTACCCGGGCCGCAGCCAGGCGCTGCTGCTCATCTTCGCTGATCAGGCCGAGGTTGCGGGAGAATGCTGCACGCAAGAATTGCTCGCGGTCCATGGGTCACCTTAAATAAGAAAACTTGCCGGTCCCCAAGTTGCGCGGAAGGGCAAAAAAACAGGCTGGACTTTGAGTCGTCTAGCTTCGATGATGATTCCAGCTGAGGTGTCACTTATTTCTTTCGTCCATTGCAAAAAGCATGCAGTTGAAGTCACGAAACAGCCCCGTCAGCGACTCGGCGCAGTTTATAGGAACTCTTCCATCTCTATTTCCGCATTCTCCAAAATGTCGACAATTCGCTTGAAAAAACGAGCCGCCTGAGCGCCCGCCATTACCCGACGGTCAAAATTCAGAGAAAAGAAAAATGTTGGGCAGACAACGACTTCGTTATCCTTTACAAAAGGTCTTTTTTTTACGTATCCGAAAGTTACGCCAAGCGGATTCATCCAGGAGCCACTCATAATGTCGACGCCGTACTTGGCTGGCGAACTAATAATCACGGCACCGCCGCGCCATTTATTCCAAAGCGAGGGGAAATATATCGGCAGGTTGATGACGAATTTTGCCACCCATCCCGGAGTTTTAAAAATAAGGGTTTTATATTCCCGCCATTGTTTGTTGGTCGTTTCGTCACTTTTGGCGAGAGCGTGCAGCCAATCATTGATCTCCGCCACGGACTGTTTGTCGGTATCTCGTAAAATGTCTATGAATGTTGACACCTCAATATCCGGAAGGTTCTTCTCGCAAGCGATAGCGAAATCGCAGGTGGTGAACTGTTGCAATCGGTTGCCGCGAAAGGGGACCCATGACTTGCGCAAAATTCTTCGATTTGCATACGGATACTCTTTGAGGGCCATGGCAACTGCCTTTGCTACGAATGCTGTATAAGAGGGTTTCTTCTTGCCATTGGCTCGAATAGTCTCGATGTTGGTCAAATTGACTTCCATCGTTAGGGAAACAGTGATGCCGGATCTGATTTCCCTTTCAACGATGGTAGCGTTTACATCAAAAAATTTGTGAGGGTTGAGTATATTGAAATTAGGCTCCATTGAGGCCCCCCTAGGGTCACATTTATATTCAGAAATAGTGTTCCTTGTTGCCAGAAAGATGCTACAGGAGCTGAGCTAATTTATGAATTTATCTACTAATGTTCGAACAATTTACCGGTACAGCACTGGCCATGACGGCCACCTTACCGTCCGTCGATTAGCTTCACGAGATATTCCTTCACTCCGAAACCAGCGGCCGCGCGAAGTGCTGCGTCTTTGTCGCTGAACGGGCCTGCCAGGACTTTGAACAGTCCAGCTTCCTTGACGATAGCCGGTCTCGGCGCACCCTCGAACTTTCCATCCAACGATTGTATCACCCGTTTCGCGTGGACGTAGGACTTGAACGCACCAAGCTGAACTAGATATGCCCTCGAATCACGCTTTTGCTGCGGGAGGGATTCCTTTGTCGCGGGAACCGATGCCGCCGTTGCGGGGGCTGGCTTGGAGGCAGCGTGAGACAATGGTGCAACGATAGGAGCCGGCGACGCTGCTACAGCGACAGGAGCTATTTTCGACGCTAGTGGCAATGCGACTGGAACCAAAGTTATTGGCCCTGCTGTAGGAACTGGCGGCGCTGCCACAGTGTCCGGTGTCGCTTTAGCCGGTACTCTTGACGGCGCCGGGGTGAAAGACTCGGTCCCAGGCGCTTTCTGAAGGTACGACTGGTTGATACGCCCGGCTAGGGCGGAAAAGTCGGGCTGGTGCAGCGGCGCCAATTCCAGCCAGGGCTCCAGCGCTACGCCGGTGGCTCGTTGCAGGCTGGCCAGGGTCGCACTGAGATCGGCTGCACTTCGGACATAGGCAGCGTCAGCGTCCCAAAGCGCGGCCTCCGCCAAGAGGACGTCGACTCGCTTCAGGTACCCCTCCTGAAAGCGGTCCAGAACCTTCTCCAGGGTAAATTCCCGGTTTAACACCAGGGTCTCTGCGGTCCGTAACTGCGCTTCGCCGTCCTTCATGCTGCGCCAGTACTGCTCGATTTCCAGTTGAGCGTCCTTACTCGCCTCCTCGCGGCGAAACTCGGCCTGCGCGGCCCAGGCTGCGGCCCGGCGCACCTCTGCTGAGGTGCGACCCCACTCAAAGAGGCTCCATTCCACCTGGGCTCCAATGGTCCAGACGTCGGCCCGCGTGATGGCGGTTTTCTGTTGGCGCAGATAGCTTCCCACCAGTGACACCTGAGGAAAGTAGGCGCTGCGGGCAAGCCCCACTCCGGCCGAGTCCTGCTGAACCCTGGCCGCCAGTGCCTTGAGGTCGTCGCGCCGCTGCAATCCCAGGTTCAAAAGCTCGTTCAGGGGGGCCGTGAGATGGGTTTTTGCCAGGGGGCCTACCGGTTCCAGCGACTCTTCCGGTGCTGCACTGATGAGCTTTCTTAGGGTGGCCAGTGCCATGTCGGACTGGTTTTCTCCCTGGGCCCAGGCGGCTTCGGCCCGGGAAACCTCCAACTGGGCCGCGAGCAGATCCTCCCGGTTGGCGTGCCCCTCCTGCAGTCGTTCCTGGACCACCCGTGCCTGTTCCCTACTGCCTGCCAGCCCCTTGAGCTGCGCCTGGACCTGGAGACCCGAGGCCAACGCCTCGGCGAAGGCCTTCTTAACCAGCTGCGCCGTTTGCGTGCGCTGGTAGGCCGTCTCGCTTTGGGCCGCCTGGGTCTGGAACTCGGCGCGGCGCCGGGTCTGGGTCAATGCGCCGCCGGTGTAGATGGGCTGCTGCAGGTAAAGCCCGAGGCTGTAGACGTCGCGGTTGCCGGTAGTAAGCGACACATCCTCGGGCGGCACGCCGGGCGCGAAGGCGTTGCCGTTGATGATGAGGCGTTGCGGCCGGTCATAGAGCGTGTAGGCGGCCTTCAGTTTTAGCGTGGGATAGAACGAGGTGCGGCTGATGGTCAAGGACTCGCTGGCAGCCTGGGCCGCCATTTCAAAGGACTTGACGGCGTTACTTTTTTGATCTGCCCGCTGCAGGCAGGTCTCCAGAGTGATGGGCGCAGCCCAGGCGCTGGCGGACCAACCCAGAAAAGTGCAGGCTATGAGCAGGCTAGCTTTCATGGTTGGCTCACTTGAAGCGGACCGTGACGGTCATGCCGTTTCTAAAGGCGCTAAAGTCGTCCAGAACGATGTGGATTTCCTGCGTGTTGATGTCGAAGGAGGCGGCCGGGTCAAAGTTCTTTTGGGTCTTTTTCTTGACGGTCGGCAGCACTTCGGTGACGCTCCCGGTAAAAACTTTGCCCGGATAGGCGTCGGAGGTCACCTCGACTCGCTGACCCTGCCTGACCTTCCCCATTTCGGTCTCGTCCAGCTCGGCGCGGACGCGGGTCAGTTTCGGGTCGATCAGTTTGAGAAGCGGCGTGTTGACATCGGTAGACTCACCGGCATCGTGCAGTCGCTCGGTCACCAGGCCGGAAAAGGGCGCCACGACCCGGTAATCCTTCAGCACCCCGGCGGCGTAGCGCTGGTCGGCCGAGGCCCGGTCCCGCTCGGCACGCGCCTGATCCACCTGTTCCCTGCGCTCGCCCTTCTGGTGCTTCTGTAAATTCGCCTCGCCTTCCTGCAGCTGGGACTCGGCCACCTTCAGCTTTTCCTCGGCGCGGGAGACCTCAATGCGGGTGGTGGCATTCTTGTCCAGCAGGCGGCGCTGCCGGTCCAGCTCGTCCTTGGCTTCGCGGTACACCGCATCGGCCCGAAGCTGGCCGCTCTTTGCCACGGTGATGTCCTCGCTGCGGTAGCCGGAGGAGAGCTCACGCAAGCGGGACTCGGCCGCGCTGAGCGCGGCGCCGGCCTGCTGCAGCTGGGCCTGCGCCTTTTCATCGTCGAACTCCAAAAGGAGCTGCCCGCGGTTGACGCGGGCTCCGGCGCTCACCAGCATGCGACGGATCTGCCCCTTCACCTGGCTACTCAGGACAATCTCGGTGCTGCTCTCCATCAGTCCCCGGGCGGTGATGCCGATTTGGGGCAGGGGAGGGCGGCCGGCTTCCTGAGCTGCCGGCTTCTTTTCCACCAGGCGCGGACCTACCAGGGCCAGGGTGACAATAATCAAAGCCAGGACGACTAAAACCGTCTTGCCGAAACGGCTTATTTTCATGAGGAACTCCGTTTGATCCGGGATATCACCCCGTCTTCCATGTAAATGGTCCGGTCGAAGATGTCTTCAATGCGGTTGTCGTGTGTAGCGACCACCACGCAGCGCTTTTGCTCGGTTGCCAGTTGCTTCAAAAGCTCCATGACCTTGCGCCCGTTGATATGGTCCAGGTTCCCGGTCGGCTCGTCGGCGAGGATAATGGGCGAGTCGGCTGACAGGGCTCTGGCGACGGCGACCCGCTGGCGCTGCCCCCCGCTCATGTCGCGGGGCAGAAAATGCATGCGGTCGCCAAGACCCACCTCGGCGAGCATGTCGGAGGTGCGCTGTTCCGCTTTTTTGCCGACCATTCCCTTCATGCGCAGGCCCAAAAGCACGTTTTCATAAGCCGTCAGGGCGGGGAACAGGTTGAATCCCTGGAAGATGAAGGAAATATATTTCTTGCGTATCGCCGGCAGGGCGCTTTCGTCCAGGCCGCTCACCTCGTTGCCGTAGATGCTCAGCATGCCGGCGCTCGGGCGCAAGATGCAGCCGAGAATTGACAAAAGTGTCGTCTTGCCGCTTCCGGACGGGCCGAAGAGGCCGACCACCTCTCCTTCTCTTAGGGCAATATCCGCGGGATGGACGGCCGTCACCTCGATGCGTCCTTCCCGGTATGTTTTGGAGAGCCCCTTGGTCTCGATGGGATATGCCACGCCTAGCCCCTGAACAGTATGGCCGGATCAAGCTTCTTGATCCGTCGGATTGACACGAATGCAGCGGTGGAACACATGACCAGAGTGAGCGCCAGCACCAGCAGGTTGACCCAGGTTCGCACCACCAGCACCATACCGATCGCGTCATAAAGCCTGACAGTTGCCATGGTGATAACCAGGCTGACCGCGTAACCGAGCAGGGCGTTGATCATCGCTTGGGAGAATATGATCTTGTAGATTTCGAAGTTGCTGGCACCGATTGCCTTCAGGGTGCCGAACTCCTTGATGTGCTCCATGGTCGAGTTGTAAATGGTCTGGCCGACGATCAGCATCCCGACCAGGAAACTGATTATGATGGTCAGCATGAAGGAAAATCCGACGCCGGTCTCGACCGCCCAGTAGCGCCTGGTCTTATAGCTGAACTCGGCCTTGGTAAAGACATCGACCCCCTTCAAGGCACGCTTCAGGCTGGCTGCCGTGGCGGCGAGCGAGGCGCCTTCCTTGACTTTCGCGATGACAAAGACCGTGTTGTCAGGCCCGATGTAGCCCACCAGGCTCTGGGCGAGTTTGTAGGTGGTAAAGACAATGGGGGCGGTGGTGAACGATTTGACCCCGCTGGACATCCCGATGATGCGCAGCCTGCGCCACATCACGTCCCGGTAGTCGCCGACCTGGATGTTTCCCAGCCGCTTCTGGGCCGACTCGTCGATGATGGCGAAGTTGCCGTTGGTCAACTGCTTGGTGTCGCCGGACTTCATTTCCCAGGGGCCACCGACGCCCCGGTCGGGGTCGAACCCGACGATCTCTATCTGTTCGGTCCCTCCCTCCTTTTGCTTGATAAGGGCCCAGGCAACGATGAGCTTCTCGGCGGATGCGACACCCGGGTCTGATAGGACACTGTTGTACAGGTATTCAGGAAAAGGCTGGGAAAAATCGAAGTTCTTACTGTTCTTTGAAGTGATCCAGATGTCACCAGGCGTGTGGTCGATAATGACTGACGAGGTCTCCATCAGGCCGAGAAAGGTACCAAGCTGGTTGAAAATAAGTCCGACAGCAAATACGACTCCCATAAGCGTAATGATAGAGCGTATCTTGTCATACAGTAATATGCGTAGGGCGACGTAAAACATGCGAGATTATACCATAGCCTTCGATGCAATAAAACCGAATTGTGTTTTTGCCCTGGATAAAAGTCCCAGTTCCTCGGCTTGAAGAGTCGAAGCTATCGTCGGTTTCGTTAAATAGTGTAAAAAAATCCGACAACCATTGAAGCTAGACTCCCGAGGGCTACAAACGGTCCTGCTTCAAAGGACCCACATCCCGCTTCTGCGGTAAATAAGCCACACTCTGCTTTAGTTGATCAGACGCAGCGCTGCCGGCTCGGCACCCTTTTGCTGCAGCCTTCCGTGATCGGTGATGATCTCCCAGACGTCGATCCTTTCCTTGCGGATCCTGTTCAAGAGGGTTTCCATGTTGGCGTGGCAGGGCTGGCGCAGACCGTGATAGTCGACCATCGGCCCGATGGGGAAAAAATGAATCCCGAAGCGGCTTAAAAGCCTGAGTAGCGTCGGTTCCATGACGGCGAACCACTCCTCAATGCCATGTTCGGCGCTCATCTGTACCACGCCGTGCAATAGCCCCAGGGTGATGTGTGGCACGGAAATCCGCTTGGGGCTGGCAAATTCGCTATGGCGCAGATTGGGGTGGGTGTCGACGGATCTGCGGCTTAGTTCCTTGGAAACGGCAAAGCGCGATATTTCGGCGCAGCGGGGCGCCCGGGCCAGGTTCTGGCTCTGGAGCATCGGGTGGCGACATACCTTCTGGATGGGAAAGCTCGTGCCAAAGGAGAGCGGGTCGGGCAGGATGATCCGGACGGTGCCGGTCATTACCTGGCTGGGACGGTCCATGACGACGCTGTGGACGGAGCGCGCGTCAAATTCGTCGATTTCCAGCCCATTCGGGTGGTCCAGCGGGTTTTCATAGGGGTTTTCCACGCAGTAAACCTGGTAGCGCAACCGGTAGGCCTGCTCCTGCAGGGCGTAGGTATCTGCAGTAAGCACGGCAAACATATGATGATTATTGTCAATGAGCTCCGGTTTGGTTACAACCGGCCTTCTGCGCTCCGATTTTACATCGGTGTTGTGCATCTTTCACCTCCTGGATGTTGTGCCAATAAAATCACAAATGCAGGCGTCTCGGCATTTCATTACAAAATAAGAAAAAACCGGGCACCGCATATCCTTGAATAGATATTTCGGCAACCCGGCTGTCTCAGTAAGACCCTGTAGGCTTTCCGTCTCACCCTCGCGGATGATTTAGTATTATCGTTTGTCTAAATTGAACCTTGATAATCTGACGTGCTTTTTTTTTAGGTCATGTTCCGCTTTACCTCCAAGGTAATCGCTACTCTGTGCCGAACTGGTCCGCTGTTGGGCAGGGGGCGCCAACAGCGACGGGAATGATCAGTTTCCCTTCGATGAAACAGCGGTAGAGCTCAATATTGGTTCGGGAAAATTCCTCCAGCATCGCCAGGATGCACCCCGTGTAAGGTGTCCGTATGCCGTGATACTCGATTCCCGGCCCCGCCTGGGTAAAGGTGATGCCGATTCTTTTTAAAAGCAGATAGAGCCCTTTTGCCATGACGGCATAGAGATGTGTCAGACCCCGCTCCAGGCTTTCCCGGTAAATGCAGCGGTACAGGCCGATGACTATCTGGTTTTCGTTTTTTCTTCTTTCCTTATAAGGGTTGTCCAGATCATGGGGCAGGGGATCCTCGTCGCGGTAAATGGAATCGTCGCCAGATCTTTTTCTGAATTCTTTGGAAACGGCCAAACGGGAAATCTCGCCCCAGTGGGTCTTGTCTGCCCTCAGTACTTCGTCGATGATTTGACAGTGCGCTTCAATGGGGAAGCCGAGGTCCGAGCGCAAAATGATGCGGGTCGTGCCGACCAGCTGCTGGTCGGCTTTTCTGATGGCAACAAAGTGAACCGAATGAGCATCGAACTCGTCCCGCTCGATCCCGCCCGGGTGGTCCTCCGGGCGCTCGAATCCCCATTCGTCGCAGTAAACCTTGTAGCGTAACCGGTAAATCTCCGTGAGGAGGGGGTCGTTTTGGGATACCTTTTTGAAGTCAAACATGGGTGCTCCCATAGGTTTGCCGTGCATGGATTGAAAACGTCCGTATGAAAGCTATCACGCTGCCTGTAATAATGCCACATTTTTTTTATTTAATACTTTTCAACAAGAAAAAAATTTCTCATCTGAAACTGGGCGTTTAGCTGCTGTCACCACCCGGTCGACGGTGACTCAGAAGAGTTACCAGAACTGCCATTTACCCGTGGAAACCACGTAAATCGCCAGGGCCAGATTGGTAACGGCATGGGCAAGCACGCACTGTGTCAGACTGCGGGTTTTGTAAAGAATCAGGTTGTAGACCACACCGGCCATGATGCCCGCATAGATGTAATTATGCTCGGCACCGAAGAGGGCTACCGTGAACAGAAAGGATACCCAGGTAAAGGTGCCGATCGGGACCTTTATGAAATCGTTGTTGACCAGATAGCGTATCAGGAAGGAACGCCAGAAAAGCTCCTCCATGAGCGGCACGACTAACACGGCTCCGGCAATCCTGAAACAGGTCAGAACCAGGCGCACAACCGGGTCCGGAAGCAGCACCGGGTTGAACCCGGCCGGTGCCGAGGACGCATCCAGGGTCCAGTCCATCTGCACCCACAAAAGGCATACCAACACCCCCACACAAAATACCACCAGTGTCGTCGGGATTTTGGAGAGTTCCTTAAACCTCAGTTCCTCATACGTTTTCCGGTAGCGAAACAGAAGGTAGCCGACGACGAGGGTCTTGAGCGGATACACGTAGTAGAGCGTCGCCGCCTCAAGCCGAAGCAATCCGTGACTGGCGAGTGTCTGCAGCAACTCATTCAGGCCGATGAACGCCATGAATACAGCGAAGGGGAGGTAGCGGGGCAGTGCTTTATCCATGGCAGTTCTCTTACCTTTGCGCTTGGAGTCCCTCTGGACGCCGTTTTAGGGTAGCTAGTTTCAAATCTTGAGCGGTGCAAAGGTTAAAGGTGAAACTGTAAGCACGCAGATAAGGGGGTAAGCAATAACAGCGCCAGCGGATTTAGATCCGTAGTTTTGCGGGTTTCGACGACTGCCCGGGCATCCGGGCCGGCGGTGTAAATAATCCCGACACAGCGCCGGTTCCGGTATCGGCCCTCAGGGAGCCGAACCCTTCACCTCACGAACCCGCCGGGATCTGGCGCTCACGAAAGTTTTGCACCAGCTTTTCGACCTCTTCAGCGTCGGAAGGATTGGGATCGCACTGGATATCCACTCCGCCTAATTGCTGGTACATTCTGAATCGGTTGCAATGTTCATAATTGCCGTTGCAGAGCTTGGCTTTGATGTACTCTGCGGCAACTGGCATCGTTTTCATGTTGTCATCAAAAAACTGGCAGTATTCAATCAGTTCGCAAGCCATTTTCACACCTCTATTGTTTAGAATGTGTCATGCTCAATAACAAATATATTGAATCTGAGTAGTTACTCAGCTTAAGTCCAACAGTTATGTCTCTTTGATCCGGCGTGCCGGACCGGGGTACTGCTTCAGTCGGGACAAAACTGGATTCTGATCTGTCTTGGAGTCCTCGCCTTAGCTGGTTGACCCGGTTTTCAGGGCACTGCCCACTTCGCGCCGGTTACAGGTCCTGCTCTCCGGTGATGAACTCGGGAGGCAGCTCGCACTCTGCAGGAATCTGGAACGGTATCGGGTAACGGATTCCCGCCTTGTGAGTCGCCGCCAGCCCCTGGGCGGTGCGCTCCAGCCACGCGAAGGGGATGCCTACGATCATTTCGTGATCCTGGGCCATGGCGAAGCGCCGGTCGCCCATGCAGGGGATCTCGATCGTCGGCTCGCCGGTCAGCACTACCTGGGCGACGGCCCGGGAGCAGACCCCCGCGTCCCCCGACGACTTCATAACGAACTCCCCGCCCTGGTGGTACAGAAAAGCCTGCACAAAGCGCATCGCCTGTGCCGAATTGAGGTAGATGACAACCGTGTCGGGATTGAGCCCGGCGAAGGAGCGTACCAGTGGGTAGCTGAGGACGCCGGCTACACCCGGCTCGACTCGCGGCATCAACTTTTGCATGGCCGCGGCCGCCTCCTGGGTTTGCTGGTACACGCCCGTATTGACCGTGCCGTCGAGCACCCGCTGAGGTGGGGGGATCATCCCTGTGCTGGCCGCCCCGAGCGCGCAGTGGCCGGTGCCGGCATCGGTCCAAGTCGACCAGGAATACATTCGGCTGTAAGCAATTTGCTGGCAAATTGTCAACCGCTTGCCGCGCACCTTGATCTTCAGCCCTTCAACCAGAGCGGGGTCACGCACCAGATTGACTCCAACAGGCTGAGTGGCTGGGTTGACGGTCTCTCTTACTATTGCCAGAAATTTTTCCATGTCATCTCCGTCATACTGTTTTTCATTTGATTGGCATAGGGCCGCAGACAATAGACAGATGTGAGTGTCTGCTTATAAAGTACATGTAAAAAACCTAATGTCAACAATCATTTATACAGGAATAGGGAATTTTTATACGACAGCTTCGCTGGCAGGTAGGTTGCCGTTCTATGGACTCAAAGTGGAAGATAACTTTGCCGTCGCGTTATGAAGTGCTACGCGACTTACGGGTTGGTTGTCGTTGAACGGATTCGTCGTGAAACGCTCGGCTGGCGTTGCAGATAGCGCCAGTTAGTGTCGTAATGTCTCGAGATCAAGACTCAAAATCCTGCCCTGATCGCCCTCATGCAGTATCTCGAGGCCATCGCCCTTTCCTGCGAACCGGTGCTGATTACCGGTGAGACCGGAACGGGAAAGGAGCTGCTGGCACAGGCGGTTCACAAGATAAGTCAGCGCAGGGGGAGTTTCGTCCCGGTCAATGTCTCCGGCCTCGATGGTGATCCAACCAAGCGCTCCGTCATACTGCGCTTCCTCGATGAGGAGCGCATGCCGACCCTGGATGAGGCCGAAACGGTGCTGATTGAACAGGCGCTTCGCCTGGCTCATGGCAATCAAGGCGTTCCACCTATCTCGGCATCTCCCGCAACGCCATGAATAAAAAAATCATTCGCGGCCGGGAGCCCAGGCCGACCTGAATCTTTTGATTGTTTAGACCGGGCTTTTATCTTAGAATGCGGAAAAAGGCTCGGTAGCACAACTGCCGCAGTCGTGTCAGGTAGTCCCGGGTGCCAATCCCTCCTGGTGATTTTTGTAAGGTATTAGTCATGAAATCCAGTACCCAGCCGATACGCCGCTACTTCCTTTCCCTGGGCGCTGTTCTCCTTGCCTTCCTGCTGTATAGGGCGCTTGACGGTCTCGTTATGGGGGGACTCCCTCCCTTTATCACTTTTTTCCCTGCGATAATGGTCGTGGCTCTGCTGGCAGGCATAGGGCCGGCGCTCGCCGCCACCGCGCTGGCTGCTACCCTCGCCGACTACTGGATCCTGAAGCCGGTGGGAAGTTTCGGCGTCGCTTCTCCACGCGATGCCGCTGCCCTCGCCCTTTTCATCGGGATGGGCGTGTTCATGAGCGTCGTGGCGGAAATGTACCGGCGCGCCCGTCCGCGGGGTGTCCGGACCTATACCGGGGAGCGTTCCCGGCGCTTCGCCTCACGCACCTGGTACCAGATTTTTTCGCAGCGGCTGCTGATCGGTGCCGGACTGGTGGGCTCGCTCACGATATTACTGACGGTCTACTCGCTGGTGCATGCTGATTTGGAAGACGAAAACGAAGCCGATTTGTCGGTTTTTCACTCGCAGGAAGTCATCGGGCAGCTGGAGCATTACCTTTCCGAATTGAAAGATGCCGAAACCGGTGAGCGCGGCTTCCTGATCACCGGCTTGCCAGCCTACCTGGAACCGTACCATGCTGCAGAGCGGGATCTGGACGCCTCTTTTAAACTACTGGTTACCAAGACCGGCGACAACGCGGGCCAGCAGCTGCGTCTGACTCGTCTTGCTGCACTTACCCATGAGAAGCTCGCTGAGCTTAAGATCGACATCGACCTGCGTCGTAACAGCGGCTTCCTAACAGCCCAAGCGCAGGTGGGAATCGGCCGGGGCAAGTTCCTAATGGATGAGATTCGACAGCTGGTCGCCGAAGCCCAGGCCGAGGAGCAGCGGCTGCTGCAAGGGCACATCACCGTGACGGCTTCCCGGCGCCGCGGTACCCAGCAGGCGCTTATGGGGGGAGGCCTTTTGAGCCTGATCCTCCTCTGGACAGTGTTCCTGTTCCTTACTCAGGAAAACTGGCTGCGCAAAAAGGCGGAAGATGGGCTCCTGGACTACCAGGACCGTTTGCGAGACCTGGTGGCAAGCCGCACGGCGCAGCTGGCGCAGGCCAACCGTGAATTGGAGCAGGAGCTTGCCGGTCGTCAGCAGGCACGCGAGGAGCTGAAACAGTCCTACGAGGTTTTGGAGCAGCGCGTGACGGAGCGCACGGCGGAACTGGTGCGCCGCAATGCGCAGCTGCTGGTCGAGGTGTCCGAGCGCAAGAAGGCGGAGGAGGCGCTTTCCCAGGGCGAACAGCGCTACCGCGCGGTGGTCGAGGCCCAGACCGAGCTCATCGCCCGCTTTCGCCCGGACTGGAGCTACTCCTTTGTCAATGAAGCGTTCTGCCGCTTTTTCGGAAGCACGCACGACGAGATCATCGGAAGGAGCTGGCAGCCCGACGTGGTCGCCGATGACATCCCGATGCTGGTGGAAAAGCTGCAGCTGCTCTCCGCCGGCCACCCCATCGTGGTGACGGAAAACCGTGTGGTTGCGGCCAACGGCGATATCCGCTGGATACAGTTCGTCAACCGCGGTCTTTTCGATCCCCAGGGGAAGCTGCTGGAAACCCAGGCCGTCGGCCGCGATATCACTGAGCGCAAGCAGCTGGAGGATACCTTGCAGCGCTACGCCCAGCGCCTTATCCTGGTGGAGGAGGACCTGAGGAAGAGTATCGCCAGGGAACTCCACGACGATATCGGGCAGGTACTGACCGCGCTTGGCTTCAACCTGGCGCACATCAACCATCATCTGCCAGAGGGAAGCGGGGAAAAGATCCGCTCGACCCTGGAGGATTCGCGGCTACTAACCAAGGAGATCAGCCGTAGCGTGCGCAATCTGATGGTCGACCTGCGCCCCTCGCAACTTGATGAGTACGGCCTGCCGGCAGCCATCCGTTCTTATGTGAACCAGTATGTGCAGCGCACCGGCATCGTCATCGGGCTCCAGATCGATCCCGAGCTGGCGAGGCTGCCGGTGAAGCAGGAGCTGGCCCTTTTTCGCATCACCCAGGAGGCGCTTAACAACGTCGTCAAGTACGCGGCCGCCACGCAGGTCTCGGTCTCCCTGGGGAGCGACGGCGCGGTGACCCGGCTTTCGATCTGCGATGACGGTAAGGGGTTCGTACCTGACACCTCCTTGCCCCTTCCTACCGGTTCAGGGTGGGGGCTCACCATCATGCGCGAGAGGGCTGAACTGGCTGGCGGCAGATTCCGCCTCGATACCGTCCCTGGAGCAGGAACCTCAATTGTCATTGAAATCCCGGAGGAGACCCCTAATGGCTATTAGCATTTTGATAGTTGACGATCATGCCCTGGTGCGTAACGGCCTGCGCCGTCACCTGGAAGCTCAGGAGGATTTCTCCGTGGTAGGTGAAGCCGTCAACGGGCGGGAGGGGGTCGCCCTGATCCGGGAACTGCTTCCCGACGTGGTCATCATGGACGTCGCCATGCCGGAGATGGACGGCATCGAGGCGACGCGGATCGTCTGCGATCAGTTTCCCGAGCTGAAGGTCGTGATGCTCTCCATCTACGACTCCACCGACAACTGCATTCGCGCGCTGCATGGCGGGGCGGCAGGATATGTCCTCAAGGAGTCCGCGTCCGACGAGATCGTGACAGCCGTTCGCAGCATCGTGGCAGGGGAGCGTTACTTTGGCGTTGGGGTAACTAACCCCCTGGACCTGGTGGCCTGATGGTAGCCGGCCCCCCTGCGTCCTCCACGATCATTAGCTTAACGATTCCGTCTGGCTTAAACTCTCCCTCCGCCCTATGAATCCTCTCTGCTACGGTTGGTAGGCTGCCGTTGAACGTTTTCATCGCGAAACTCACATTTACGCTGGTCAGGACTTGGCCGTCTCTTTGACGCAGCGTAGCGCGACCTAGGGTTGGTCGGTGTGGCATTGCACCCCACGTGGTCTCTTTTCTGCTTACGTGGGTTGTAGGAATACTACTACAATGCCAGGTGTGAGGATGTTGTACTATTAAAAACCTAAAATGATAGTAACCGTCAGCCAGGCAACGGTTGGACATACGGCTGACAATTAGTTGCAACTTCCTGACATTCAGGTACTATATACCGACGTTAGGGCCGCATTGTCTCAACAGCTTCCTGATCCTGGCTGATCCGCTGGAAATAGTAGCCTTCATGCTTTTATACCAATAAAAATATCTGATCAGGCAGTCAAAAGAAATGTATTGCCTCAAAAAGTTCCCTCTTGAACTGCCGCGCTCCCGGCGCGGCAGGAAATGCCGAACCCGGCTCACAGGACTTAAGGCATGTCACTCAAATCATTCCTGACCAGGTTGATCTGGATTTGTGTACTGCCGCTCGTGCTGCTCTCGGCCTATCTCGCTGTGGACCACGTCCGCTCTCTGCATGCCCAGCGTGACTTGGAAGGCGCCAACCTGGCGCGCAACTTCGCCACCTCCCTCGATCACCTGATAACTGCCCGGATTTCCGCACTGCAGGTGCTGGCCGGCTCGCCACTGCTGGACGACCCGCCACGCTTGAGCGAGTTCTACCGCGAGGCGCTCGCTTTCAAGCGCAGCTTCAATAACGACCTCCTGTTGGCCGACCTCTCCAGGCGTATGCACCTCATCACCCGCATGCCCTACGGCGCGGCGCTGCCGTACCTCCCGACGGTAAAAGGGCATTCGGCGGCAGAGGGGGTGATCGCTACCGGCAGACCTGCGGTCGGCGACACCTTTCTCGGGCCGGTTTCCCGGGAGCGCATGATCTCCATCGCCGTGCCGGTCGCGCGTCGGGAGCGGACCGCTTTTCTCTTGATGAGCGTCATGGAGACCCGCCTGTTCCAAAAGCGCCTCGACGAAATTGCCGTTCCCGCCGGATATTCCCTGACCGTGCTGGACGGCAAGGGCGACCTGGTGGCCAGTCGGCCCCGGGTTCGGCCGGGGGAGCGTCCGACGGCGCGGCAAACCGCGGGGCGAGTCGTCATCAGGTCGGCCGTGTCGCCCTGGTCGGTTGTGCTCACCGAGTCCGGGGAAAGCCGTCACGGGCCGATCTTAGCGGCTGCGGCCGCCATGGCGGCCGCCATCCTGGGGGCCACCCTGGTCAGTTTCCTGGGAGGGGGGCTCGCCGGACGCCGGTTGGCGCGCTCCGTGGCGTCGCTCGCGCACCCCGCGCTCCCCCCGGTCCCGGGGCCAGCTATCAGCGAAATCGAAGCTGTTCGCAGGGACCTGCTCGCCTCACTTGCCGCGCGCGAAGAGGCGCAGGCGACGTTGCGGCGCAGCGAGGAGAGCTACCGCTCCCTGGTGGAGAGCGCCCCGCTTGCCATTTTTATCAACCGGGAGGGCTTGATAGAGTACGCCAACCCTGCCGCGCTGCGGCTTTTCGGCGTGGAAACGGCGGGGGAGTTGCGGGGTAAAAGTCCCTACGACTTCGTGCATCGGGAGTTCCACGCCACCATGGCCGAGCGTGTCAGGACCCTTTTTGCGGGGGGGAGTGTCGGCTTGACGCAGACCAGAATCGTGCAGCCCGGGGGCGCCGAGCGGAGTGTCGAGGTGGTGGCGGCCGTGTTTAACGACCGGCAGGGCCCCGCCATCCAGGTCATGATGCAGGACATCTCCGAGCGTAAACTTGTCGAAGACGCCCTGCGCGCGAGCGAGGGGAGGCTGAAGCGCGCAGAGGGAATGGCGCACCTGGGGCACTGGCGCCGCGATCTCGTCAATGGGCAGATGACCTGGTCCGACGAGATGTACCGCATCTTCGGCCTTAAGCCGGAGGACGAACTTCCCGGGAACCGCTGGGAAAGGATCGCCCGGTTCTGCCACCCCGACGACCTGGAATCCTGCCTGTTATCCTGTGACCCGGAGGGGGGGCACGACGGGAGTTCCTACGAGTACCGGATCGTGCGTCCCGACGGCGAGGAACGCCATGTGGTTTCCCGGGGGGGACTGCTGCTGGACGAGTCCGGGGACGCGGTCGCCCTCTTCGGGACGCTGCTCGACGCTACCGAATTGCGCCGCAAGGAGCGCGAACTCCAGGAGAAGAACGCCGAGCTGGAGCGCTTCACCTACATGATCTCCCACGACCTGAAGAGCCCGTTGGTGACGCTGAAGACCTTCCTGGGCTACCTGGACCTCGATTTGGCGAGCGGGAATGCGCCGCGCGTCGAGAAGGACCTGGAATTTATGCGGGGCGCGGCGGAGCGGATGGGGCGGCTTTTGGATGAGCTTTTGGAGATGTCGCGGGTGGGGCGCAGGGCCAACGAGCCGGCAGCTCTGCGCTTGGCCGCGGTGGTGAACCAGGCGGTCGCTTTGGTGGCAGGCTCCCTTGCCCAGCGCGGGGTGGTGGTTCTGGCGGAGCTTCCCGAGCTGACGCTTTTTGGCGACCAGGCCCGACTGGTGGAGATCTGGCAGAACCTGGTGGAGAACGCCTGCAAGTTCATGGGTGACCAGCTGGAGCCGCGCCTGGAACTCGGCGCCCGGGGAAGCGGGAGGGGTACGGTCTTTTACGTCTGCGACAACGGCGTCGGGATCGAGTCCCAGTACCTGGAAAAGGTATTCGGCCCCTTCGAGAAGCTGGACCGCAACGCCGAGGGGACCGGCCTCGGCCTCGCGCTGGTGCGGCGCATCGTGGAGCTCAACGGCGGCAAGATCTGGGCGGAGTCGCAGGGACCCGGGCTGGGGACCTGCGTCAGCTTCACCCTGCCCGGAGCCGTCAGAGATGATCGGGAAGGAGCTTTATCATGAGTGCAACAAACTTCAACATAGTGCTGGCCGATGACGAAGCGGCCCACGTCGAAGCGATCCGGCGCGCCCTGGAGGATTCCGCCCTGGGGTTCGAAATCCGGGTGGTCGGCACCCTGGCCGAATTCCGCGCCGCCGTCGCGGCAAGATCCCCCCAGATCGCCCTGGTGGATCTGAATCTGCCCGACGGACGCGCCGTGGAGCTATTGAGCACCCCGCTGCAGGATGCTCCCTTCCCGATCCTGATCATGACCAGTCACGGCAATGAGCAGACCGCGGTGGAGGCTTTGAAGGCGGGGGCGCTCGATTACGTGGTGAAGTCAGCGGAGTCCTTTGCCGGCATGCCGCGCTCCCTGGCGCGCGCCCTGCGCGAATGGGGGCTGATCCAGGAGCGTAAGCTGGCCCAGGAGGCGCTGGTCGCCGCCAAGGAGGCCGCCGAGGGGGCGAGCCGCGCCAAGAGCGAGTTTCTGGCCTTGATGAGCCATGAGCTGCGCACCCCGCTAAACGGGGTCATGGGGGGCGTGCAGATGCTGCGCTGCACGGATCTTTCTCCCGAACAGGAGGGGTACCTGGAGCTCATCATGTCCTCGGCCCGCAACCAGTTGAGCCTGGTTAACGACATCCTCGATCTGGCCCGGACCGATTCCGACGGGCTGGCCCTGGAAAAGGAAGCCTTCCTGCTCAGGGAGAGCGTTAACCATACGGTCAAGCTCCAGCAGGCCGAACTTGACAAAAAAGGGCTGTCACTGCAGCTCAGCTACGACGCTGAGCTGCCCGACCGGGTGGTCGGAGATGCGCTTCGTTTCCGGCAAATACTACTCAAAATGCTCGCCAACGCGGTCAAGTTTACCGAAAAGGGGGGCGTCAGCATAACGCTTACCTTGGTCTCCCGGCAGGGTGGGGAGGTCGTGGTGCGCTGCTCCGTCGCCGACACCGGGATCGGCGTTGCCAAGGAGCAGGCCGACACCATATTTGCCCCTTTTGTGCAGGCCGACATGTCGGCTACCCGCAAGTACGGCGGCAGCGGCGTCGGACTCACCATCTGCCGCCGCCTGACCGACGCCCTAGGCGGCAGGATCTGGTTCGAGAATAACCCGGGTGGCGGGAGCATCTTCTCCTTCGAGCTCCCCTTGCAGCTACCGGTCGATGCCACCGGTGTCGCTCCGGCCGGCGCGGCGCCGGGCCAGCCCCGGGCGGCGGCCAAGTTCAGGGCGCACCGGGTGCTGGTGGCCGACGACGACGAAACCAGCGTCGCGGTCATCGCCGGGATCCTCAGTAAGCTGGGGAACTCCGTGGTGACCGCCGTCAACGGCAAGGAGGCGCTGGAGCGCTGGCAGGATGCCGGGCCCTTTGATGCCATCCTGATGGACGTGCAGATGCCGGTCATGAGCGGACTGGAGGCCCTGCGTGCCATCCGCGAGCTGGAGCGGGAAACCGGAAGTCACGTTCCGATCATCGCCCAGACCGCCTACGCCGCGACAAAAGACCAGGCACACCTGATGGCGCAGGGTTTCGACGGCTACCTCCCCAAGCCGCTCATTATCGGCGACCTGATCGAGCAGATGAAGCTTTTAACCGGAAGCGCGGCAGGTCCCGCGGCGGGTGGAGCCACACCCGCAGGAGAAAACCATGAAGGGTGAACCGATCACCATTTTGCTCGTAGAGGACGACCCGGCCCATGCCGAGATTGTGCGGCGCAACTTTGAAGACTTCCGCATGGCCAACCGGCTGATCCACGTCGCCGACGGCCGGGATGCCCTGGACTACCTGTACCGTCTCGGGGAGTTCTCCACCCCGGAGAGTTCGCCCCGGCCCGGGCTGATCCTTCTCGACCTACGCCTTCCCAGGGTCGAGGGTCTGGAGGTGCTGAAGATCATCAAGGAGGACGGCGACCTCTGCCGGATTCCGGTCGTGATCCTGACAACTTCGGCAGCCGAGTCGGACATGATCAAGGCTTACAATAGTCACGCCAACAGTTATCTGGTGAAGCCGGTAGACCTTGCCAAGTTCGTCGAGCTGATGAAGATGCTCGGCTACTACTGGCTCACCTGGAATGAAGTGCCCTGGGTGCACGGTGCGGAGAACGGTTCCCCCTGATTTAGACGGATGCTTTGAGGCTCCCTGTGGTGAGGCCTGATTTTGAATCCCGTAGAGACGCATTGCATGCGTCTCCTGCGTCTCGATTATACCTGGCTCAACTGGGTCGGCAGCGCTGAGACGCATGCAATGCGTCTCTACCTAGTGGTTCAATGGTCTGAACTAATCAGTAAGTCTAATAATATTATACTTATCATCAAAGACTATTCTTACAACATCTTGCATCCGGGACCTCAGAGGTTTCTGCTCGTCATTATGTGCTACCCTGCACTTTTAAAATGAAATTAAACAGGAATAATTTCTGTAACCCCCGCCGGAAATACCATGTAAATGTGTTGTAGTCCTTACTCTTACATTGAGCAAGGGCAATAGTTTGACAAAATAAGGTTCACCTGATGTTCATTAATAAGTAGATAGCGTAAAACGTGCAATTGACACATTCCTTATTTGACCTTCCCTTTTTTTAAGAGTAATATTTCAGCGTCTCTAATCAAGTAAGTGTCTTAAAACGAGGAAGAAGGCGCGCCGAGCCGCTGCTTTTCTCCAGTCTTAATTCCTGACCGGCAGCCCGCACCTCGCTTGGGCATCGGCTGCAGTCAGGGCAACGGGAAAACCGCCACCATGAACTCCGGAGTTGCTCAAAAAACCTCGACCATCCGCTTGATCCTGGGCGCCTTGATTCCGCTTTTGGCCTTCCTGCTGCAATGGTTATTCTGGGCCACCATCCAGCCCTATGTCTGGTTTCTCTTTTTCCCCGCGGTTTTTTTCAGTTCCTGGGTCGCCGGCATGCGAGCGGGGTTGCTGGCGACAGCCACCTCGACGGTCCTGGTCTGGTGGTTTTTTATTCCCCCCCGGTTTTCCTTCGCCCTGGAGCGTCCGACTTCCGCCATCTCGATGGTCATTTTCGCCGGCATGGGCGTGCTCTTTTCCCTCACCCACGAGCGCCTGAGAAGGGCCAACCAGGCGGCTGCCGAGGCTTTGGCGCAGGTCAACTCCGCCAAGGTCCACCTGGAGGAGAAGATACGGGAGCGCACCGCCGACCTGGCGCAGACCATCGATGCGCTGCAGGGGAGCGAGGCCAAGTACCGCCAGACGCTCGACTCCATGATCGAGGGGTGCCAGATCGTCGGCTTCGACTGGCGCTATCTGTACCTGAACCGGAGCGCAGACCGGCACAACCGGCGCCCGGGTAGGGAGCTTCTGGGAAAGACCGTCATGGAGAGCTGGCCCGGCATCACCCAAACCCGCGTCTTCGAGCTGGAGCAGTCCTGCATGGCCGGGAGGACGGCACACAACCTGGAGACCGAGTTCATCTTTCCCGACGGCCACCGGGGGTGGTTCCGGCTTATCATTCAGCCGGTTACCGAGGGAATAGCCATCTATTCCGAGGAGATCACCGAGCGCAAGCTTGCCGAGCAGGCGCTTGCCGAGAGCGAGAGCGCCTTTCGGGCCAGCTTTTATCAGGCCGCTGTGGGCATGGCCCAGGTCGGGCTGGATGGCCGCTGGCTTCGGGTGAACCAGCGCCTGTGCGACATTCTCGGCTATTCGGCCGAGGAACTGCTCGGCCTTAGTTTTCAGGAGATTACCCATCCGGACGACCTGAGTGCCGACCTGGAGAGTGCCGGGCGGCTACTGGCGGGGGGCGTCGATTCTTACTCGGTGGAGAAGCGCCACCTTCGCAAGGACCAAAGCCTGGTCTGGATCAACCTGACGGTCGGGCTGGTGCGGGAACCCTCCGGAGCGCCAGATTATTTCGTCTCGGTTGTCGAGGATATCGGCGAGCGCAAGCAATCCGGGGAGGCGCTGCGCCAGCTCAACGAGGAGTTGGAACAGCGGGTAGCCGAGCGTACCGCGCAGCTTGAGAGCGTGAACAAGGAACTGGAAAGCTTCTCGTATTCGGTCTCTCATGACCTGAAAGCGCCCCTGCGCGGTATCGACGGCTACAGCCAGCTGCTGGAAAAGGATTACCGCGACCGACTTGACGACGATGGTCGGCTCTTCATCCATAACATCCGCTCCTCCGCGGCCCAGATGCACCAGCTAATCGAGGACCTGCTGAACTACTCGCGCATGGAGCGCCGCTCGCTGCAAAGCGTCAGCCTCGACCTCTCCGGTCTGGTACAGGCGGTCGTCGCCGAGCGCTCGGCAGAGTTCCAGCGCGAGGGGGTTACGCTTCGCCTGGAACTGCCGCAGCTTCAGGTGCGCGCCGACCGCGACGGGCTCGCCCTGGTGCTGCGCAACCTGCTGGAAAACGCGCTCAAGTTCAGCCGCAAGGCCCAGGCGCCCGCCGTTCAGATCGCCGCCCGCGCCGAAGCCGGCAAGGTGATTCTCTCGGTGAGCGACAACGGTATCGGCTTTGACATGAAGTTTCACGACCGCATCTTCGACATCTTTCAGCGCCTGCAGCGGGCCGAGGATTACCCCGGCACCGGCGTGGGCCTCGCGCTGGTGCGTAAGGCCATGCAGCGCATGGAGGGGAGGGTGTGGGCCGAAAGCTCGCCCGGCGCGGGCGCCACCTTTTTTCTGGAGATTCCTTTATGACAAGCTTCAATCATCCGGTCCTCTTAGTGGAGGACAACCCGATCGACGTCGACCTCACCCTGCGCGCCTTTGCCCGGCGCAAGTTCAGCAACCCGATCAACGTGGCGCGCGACGGCGAGGAGGCTCTCGCCTGGTTGGCGCGCTGGGAGGCGGGCGAGCCGCTGCCGCTCGTGATCATGCTCGACCTGAAGCTTCCCCGGGTCCACGGCCTGGAGGTGCTTGCCAAATTGAAGGAGCATCCCATCAGCCGCTCCATTCCCGTCGTGGTGCTCACCTCGTCGGCGGAGGACCAGGACATCGCGACCGCGTACACGCTGGGGGCTAACTCCTATATCGTCAAGCCGGTCAACTTCGAGAAATTCCTCGATGTGGCCGACCAGATCGAGCTCTACTGGTGCGTCACCAATCATCCGCCGCGCTGAAAGGGGGGAGGGGTAAGGGCATCAGTGCGATGGTGGAGTTTTGTCCCCCCTATGCAATAGGGGGGAAGCCGAACGTAGAGAGGCAGGGGGGTGTTTTCCCTGGGCGAAGGACCCCCCTGTCTCGCTTCGCGAGCCTTCCCCCCTGTTCCACAGGGGGGATACTGCCAGGTCAAAGGAAGTAGCCAATGGAAATTACCACACCTAACCTGCGCGTGCTCTACCTGGAGGATAACCCCCTCGACGCCGACCTGACCCGGCGGGAGCTGCTCCGGCAGGCCCCGGAGGTCGAACTGGAAGTCGTCGCTACCCTGGTCGCCGCCCAGGAGGCGGTGGCAGGGGAGTGTCCCCCTTTCGACCTGATCCTGACCGACCTGCAACTCCCCGACGGTAGCGGCCTGGAACTCTTGGCCCGGGTCCGCGAGCGCGAGCTGCCACTGGCGGTGGTGATCATTACCGGCGCCGGCGACCAGGAAGCGGCCGTCGCCGCGCTGATGGCGGGGGCGGATGATTACCTGGTGAAGCATAGCAAGAGCGCTGGTAACCTCGCCCAGCTGCTTTACGCGGCCCATGCCAGCTTCCAGACGCGCCGCAAGCGCCGGGCCAAGCCGCTTCGGGTGCTCTATGGCGAAGCTAACCCGTTCGATATCGACCTTACCCGGCGCCATCTCGCGCGCTACGCCCCCTATATCCGCCTGGAGGCGGCCTGCAGCGGCGCCGAAGTGCTGGCGCATTTGCCGCGTCGCCCCGGGGGGCCCCCGCCCGACTTCGACCTGGTGCTGCTCGATTACCGTCTCACTGGGCTGAACGCGCTGGAGGTCGTGAAGGCCGTGCGCCAGGAGCGCGGTCTGACCATACCGATCGTGCTGGTGACCGGCCAGGGGACCGAGGACGTCGCCGTGCAGGCCCTGCGTCTCGGGGTGGACGACTACCTGGTGAAGCGCGAAGGATACCTGCTGCAGTTGCCGGCTGTCCTCGAGAAAGTGCAAAAGCAGGCCGAGCTCAATGCGAGCGAGGCCGAATTCCGCCGCCTGACCCAGGAATTCAACGGGCTACTCGACGCGATCCCCGACTCCCTGATGCTGCTGGACCGGGAGAAGAAGGTGCTCTGGGCCAACCGGGCCAGTGCCCTCAATGCCGGCCGGGAGGCGCGAGATCTCCCCGTTACGGGTTGTCACTCCCTTTGGAGCGACAGTTCCGCGACCTGCGCTCCCTGTACGGTTTCGCGCTGTTTCGAGTCTGGACTCCCGATGGAAGAGACGGTAACCAGGGCCGATGGGCGGGTCTGGGATGTCCGGACCGTGCCGCTTTTGGACAAGCAGGGGGAGGTCGTCAAGGTTATCGCGGTGAAGCGCGACATTACCGAGCAGAAAAAAATGGAGGTCCAGTATCTCCATGCCCAGAAGATGGAATCGGTCGGGACCCTGGCCGGAGGCGTGGCGCACGACTTCAACAACATCCTGACCGTCATCTCGGGCCTGGGCCAGATCACCCTGCTGGATATGGCCGAGGACGATCCCAGGCGCAGCAACCTGACGGGTATTCTCGAGGCGGCGGAGCGGGCGGCCCATCTGACCAGAGAGCTGCTCCTCTTCAGCCGCAAGCAGCAAAGCGAGCGGAACAGTATCGACTTAAGGCAGGTGGTCGGAAAAATGGAGGGGTTCCTGCAGCGCATCATCGGCGAGGACATTACCCTCAAGCAGGACCCCCCTGGGGTTCCCCTGCCGGTGCTTGCCGACCAGAACCAACTGGAGCAGGTGCTGATGAACCTGGCGGTGAACTCGCGGGACGCCTTGCCAAAAGGGGGGGTGTTTTCGCTGCGCACCGAACAGGTTGAGCTCCCCGAAGAGTTCGTCGCACTGAACGGATGCGGCCGGCCGGGGGCCTATGCTCTTTTGAGCGTCTCGGACAACGGCGCCGGGATGGATCAGGAAACGGTGCGGCGCATCTTTGAGCCGTTTTTTTCCACCAAGGAGGTGGGGAAGGGGACCGGCCTCGGTCTCTCCGTCGTCTACGGGATTGGGAAGCAGCACGACGGATTCATCACCGTCTACTCCGAGCCTGGCCAGGGGAGCACCTTTAGGATCTACCTACCGCTAAGCTGCAGAACGGCGGTGGTTCCTGAGTTGGCGGTCGTGCGGGAGTTGGCCCTTGCGCGGGGTAGCGAGACGATCCTTTTGGCGGAGGACAACGACCAGGTGCGGGAGCTATTGACGAGCATTTTGACTGGTGCGGGCTACCAGGTCATCGTCGCGGTCGACGGTGAGCAGGCCGTGCAGAAGTTCAGGGAGCACGCCGACAGCATAGAATTGCTGCTCTTCGACATGATCATGCCGAAGATGAACGGCAAAGAGGCGTCCGACGTGATCCGAAAGCTGAAAACCAGCGTGAAGACCATTTTTGCCTCCGGATATGCCCCCGACCTGATGCAGCACAAGGTTTCCCTGGACGACGGGAGCTTTCTCCTCACCAAGCCGGTCTCGCCGCACGACCTGATGAAAACCGTGCGCCGCGTGCTGGACGGGCCGCTGTTGGCGTCGAACGGGTAGTCGCGGCATATCATTCAGGCGCGCGGAGCGGCGGACCAAAAAAACTTGAAGCCAAGGAGTAGCGTCCCTTTTAGGGCGTGGCGCCTTGGCTTTTTTACTGCGGTAAAGCCAAGCCTTGCCATACTTCTCAAAGCTCCTCCTCGCCCTCTGGGATTCGCAGCAGGGGACCTGTCACACCAATCGGGAAGGGTGGCGGCAATCTCTGGCAAATAGTGCTTGACATCAACGACCGCTGAGTGTAAATAGTTACTCTATAGGAATGATAGTTTTAAACCCGCGACGCACGTCGCAGGCGTCAATAACTGAATAACGGCTGACCAGAAAAACTGGAGGCCATGCTGGTCCGGCGCGCAAGCGTTCGGTCGGCATGGCCTTTTTTTTGTTCCCCGATCAACCATGACCTGACCCAAGGAGTGGAACCAATGGCTGAAACAGCTGCACCAAAGACCCCGCAGGACTCCCTTCAGGATGTCGTGGCGCGCTACCCCGAAGTGCCCCGCCTGATCATCGTCAAGACCGATGTTCAGCGCCGGGGTGTCTTCTACACCGAGGCGGCGCTGGGAGTCCTCGACGAAAAACTGCACCAGGTGACCGGTACCCACATCTTCGGCACCCGGGATGGGCAGCTCGAGGCCCGACCCGAGTCCCTGCTGCTGAGAGACGGGACTTCGATAATCACTACGCCGACACCCCTGGAAGAAAACCCTTACACCGTGGACCTGGTCGGCGGCAAGCTCTGGTTGACGGATGCCGGAGCGCCGGTTGAGGAGGTCGATTACTGGCCCGCCCCGACTTTTATGCCCTGACCAGTTCCTCGGGGATACCGATGAAGAACATCGCCAGCGCCCGACCTCAGCGACTCAACATCTTTCCCTACCGCTATTGCACCTTCTGGAATAACGGTAACGGCTGCACCTTTTGCGACATCGTTTGCCAGTTGAAAAAGGGGAAGGAGGAACTGCAGATACCAGCCCGGCTCAACCCTGTTGAGGTCGGCGAGGTGGTGGGGGAGGCGCTGCGGGAGCCGGGAAGGTTCTCGGCGGTCTTTCTTACCTCCGGCTCCATCACCTCGGGGCGCGAACCGTTCGATGACGAGGTGGATTACTACATCGAGATTCTCGGCGAGGTGGGAAAGCATTTCAAGAGCAAGAAATACCCGAGCCAGATGATCGGCACCGCTTTCAACGAGCGCCAGCTGCAGCGGCTCTACGACGAGACCGGCCTCATGAGCTACACGGCCGACATCGAGGTGCTGAACGAAGAGCTTTTCAACCGGCATTGCCCGGGAAAGGCGGAATGGATCGGATACCGTGAGTGGAAGCGCCGTTTGGTGGCCGCGGTGGGCATCTTTGGGCCCGGGCGCGTCAATACGGGGATTGTTGCCGGGATCGAGTTGGCCCAGCCCCACGGCTTTCGCAGCGAGGACGAGGCGCTGGTGCGGGTGCTGGAGGAAGCGGAGGACCTGGCGAGCCAGGGGGTGGGGACGGTATTCATCGTCTGGTCGCCGCGTCCCGACACGCCCCTGGGAAATCAGAAAAACGCCTCTCTTGACTATTACATCCGCCTGGCTAAGGGGCTGCACGAGTTGAGGGTCAAATACCGGCTCCCCATCGGCTACGACGATTACCGTCACTGCGGCAACCATCCCGATAGCGACCTGTCGCGTCTGCTGCCGTACTAAAAGGAGAAAACCATGACGATACTTAGTACGGCAATTCGGCAGCTGTTGGGTCAGCCGACCACGACCCGCCTGGTCGCCACCACCGATGAGTTCGGAAAACCGTATGCCGTCGCCAGTCCGTTCCTGCATGCGGGGGAGGGCGGACAGCTGGTGCATCTGGAGTTGCTGGAAAAGTCGGCCACCAACCGTAATCTGCTCCGCAGCCTCTGGTTCGACAAAAAGGTCAGCGTCACTCTGGTGGCGGCCGATGGCAGCAGTTACGTCATACCGGGGAGGCCAGTCAAGGCGCTCATCAGCGGTCCGGTCTTTCGCGGCTATTATCAGCAGGTCAGGGCCCAACTGGGTGACGCCGATTTGGCGACAGTCTGGCTCATCGAACCGGAAGAAACCGTGAACGAAACCTATGCCGTGGGTAAGCTGGCAGAGGAGGAACGCTTCCCGTTTTCCGTGCATTTGGACCGTCTTTTAGTCCCGCAGGTAAACGGGTAAGCTGGTACCTCCCTGAGGCTGGCTATCCCACCCTCCACCCGGCCCCACTGCCGTAAATTAAGGAATTCCATCTGGCCTTAACGGACGCTCCCGCGTCCCGCCATCCCGCCCAGGCAGGGGGGGTAGCCCTACAAGGAGAAAATCATGCCTAAGGAACGATTCTCAAAACTAGGCGCCGCGCTGCTGGCCGCCCTGGTCCTGCTGCTGCCCTTCGGCAGCGCCGCCCGTGCCGAGGTGAAGGAGGTCCGGCTTTCCAAGCAGTACGGGCTGAGCTACCTACCGCTGATCGTCATGGAGGAATACAAGCTTATCGAGAAGCATGCCAGGAAGGCGGGCCTCGGGGAGCTCAAGGTGAGCTGGGCGACCTTCGGCTCCGGCGCAGTCATGAACGACGCGCTGCTTTCGGGAAGCGTCGATTACGCCTCCGGCGGCGTCGCGCCGCTCCTTACCATCTGGGACAAAACCAGGGGCGGGGTCAGGGGGGTTGCCGCACTCGACAGCATCCCGATCTATCTCAATTCGAACAGTCCGGCGGTGCGTAGCCTCAAGGACCTGACCGACAAGGATCGCATCGCCCTACCGGCGGTCAAGGTCTCGATCCAGGCGGTCGCCCTGCAGATGGCGGCAGCCAAGCTGTACGGTGAAAAAAACTACGGCAGGTTAGATAAGCTGACCGTTTCCATGAAACACCCGGACGCCCTGGTGGCGCTACTTTCCGGTAAGTCTGAACTGACCGGGCACCTGGGAAGTCCTCCCTTTATGTTCCAGGAGCTGAAGGATTCCAAGGTCCACACCGTCCTCAACTCCTTTGATGTGCTGGGCGGCCCCCATACCTTCGACATGGTCTGGGCAAGCAAAGCCTTCCATGACGCCAACCCTAAGACCTATGCCGCGGTCCTTGCCGCCCTCGAGGAGGCGGTCGCCATCATCAACAAGGATAAGCACGCGGCGGCCGAACTCTACGTCAAGGCCTCCAAGACCAAGGAGCCGGTCGGTGAGGTGTACGGCTATCTGACCCGTGAGCCGGTCAACTACACCACGACACCGCTCAATATCACCAAGTTCTCCGATTTCATGTACCAGACGGGGACCCTGAAAAACCGACCCAAGGACTGGAAGGAGCTCTTTTTTCCCAACGTTCATGCCAAGAAGGGGAGCTAGCCATGGCCACGGCAGCCGCTGCTCCACTCCTGCAGGTTGAGGGGGTCACCTTGCAGTACAAGACCCGCGAAAGCCTGGTGACTGCAACCTGGAAGGTGGACTTTCAGGCCGAGCGGTCCGATCGCCTGGTGCTCCTGGGACCCTCCGGGTGCGGCAAGTCGACCCTCCTCAAGGCGGTAGGCGGCTACCTGGCGCCGGTCGCGGGCGTCATCACCCTGGACGGCGTGCGCATCACCGGACCGGGCCCGGACCGCGTCATGGTCTTTCAGGAGGCGGATCAGCTGCTCCCCTGGCTGACCGTGCGCCAGAACGTCGCTTTCGCCCTGACCGCCAGCGGCAGTTGCGGAAAACGGGAGGCCGACGACCAGGCCGGGGTCTACATCAAAAAGGTGCGCCTGGGAAAATTTGCCGACGCCTATCCGCATACTTTGTCTGGCGGCATGAAACAGCGGGTGGCCATTGCCCGCTGCCTTGCGATGAAACCAGCCGTCGTCCTGATGGACGAGCCGTTCGCGGCGCTGGACGCCCTTACCCGGCAGCGCATGCAGGAGGAGCTGCTGGAACTCTGGGACGAGTCCCGCTTCACCATGCTTTTCGTAACCCACTCTATTGAGGAGGCGATTCTGCTGGGTAACCGGGTCGTGCTGCTCTCCCCGCACCCGGGACAGGTGCGGGAAATCATGGAGGTAAATCTTGACGACCCTGCCAACCGCTTCCACGGCCGCTGCGACGAACTGCGCGATACCATCCACCGGGTGCTTTTCAAGGATACCGGCGATTATGTCATTTGAGAGGTTAGCTACCATGGCGCACCAACCTGCAGTCCTGCCGGGTTTTTCACCTCCATTACCCGGGAAGGTGTCCCAACCGGAACTGCCGATCGGAGAGCTTGTCCGGCCGCTTTCCCTGGCTGAACGGCTCTGGGGGGAGTCGGCGCTGCGCAAACTGGTGCTAGTCGCTTTGCTCGTGGTCCTTTGGCAGTGCTACTCGGCGCGGGTCGCCAATCCCCTGGTATTCCCGTCCTTTAGCGCCACAGCGCTCGCCCTTTGGGATTCCCTGATTCATGGCGAACTCACCGACCGGGTCGCGGTCTCCCTCAGGGTCCTGGTCTGCGGCTACCTGATCGGCATACTCCTGGCTACGCTACTGGCGGCGGTCGCCACCGGTAGCCGCTTGGGCAACGACCTTTTGGAGGTGCTGACGGCCATGTTCAACCCGCTCCCCGCCATAGCCCTCCTGCCGCTGGCGCTGCTCTGGTTTGGCCTGGGGAGCGGCAGCATAACCTTCGTCCTGGTCCACGCCGTGCTCTGGCCGGTGGCACTCAATACCCATTCGGGATTTGCCTCGGTGAGCGCCACGACGCGCATGGTGGGGCGCAATTACGGGCTCACCGGCTGGCGCTACGTGGTGCGCATCCTGATCCCTGCCGCTTTTCCCGCTATCCTGACCGGCCTCAAGAATGGCTGGGCCTTTGCCTGGCGCACCCTGATCGCCGCCGAACTGGTCTTCGGCGTCAGTTCCGGTTCGGGCGGGATCGGCTGGTATATCTACGAAAACAAGAACCAGTTGGAGATCGCCCGGGTCTTTGCCGGGCTCCTGACAGTTATCGCCATTGGGGTCGCCATGGACAGCCTGTTTCGCATTGTCGAGCGGCGCACCGTGCAGCGCTGGGGGATGAGCAGGTGACGGGGGAGGGGAGGGTCGGGGAGAGCGGGGGGGGCCGAGAAACTCCAGGGCGACCGCCGGTCGCCCCTACAGTAGCCAACACCGTAGGGGCGACCGGCAGTCGCCCTTTGCTGCCGGAGATAGTACTTTGTCGCTGACAAAACGCCGCCCCGGGCGGGGCTGCGCGCCAATCAGAAACCCTAGATAAAGAGGTTGTTGTCCGCCTGCTCCGAGGCCTCCAGGTAGGAGGCCACGCCGCCAATCTCCACGCCGTCGATCAATTCCTCCCGCCGGATTCCCATAAGTTCCATGGACATCTGGCAGGCCACGATCCTGGCGCCACCCTGGATGGCGCTCGCCATCATTTCTTCCAGAGCCGGCACGTTCTTACTCTTCATGATGCCGCGGATCAGCACCCCGCCGATGCCGCCCATGCTCATGCGCGAGAGAGCCATCTTCTGGCTGCCGCGCGGCATCATCATGCCGAAAGCCGCCTCGATCAGGTTCTTGCCGAGTCCCGAAACCTTCTGCGGCTTGCGCAGGGCGTTGAGTCCCCAGAAGGTGAAAAACATGGTCACCTTGCGCCCCATGGCAAGAGCTCCGTTAGCGATGATGAAGCTGGCGATGGTCTTGTCCAGGTCGCCGGAAAAAACCACCATCGTCTTGTCGTTGCCGCTCGTTGGCGCCAGTATCTGCAACTCCCCGCCTTTCTCGATGAGTGCCGTCACGATCCCTTTGTCGATACTGATCTCTTTCAGGAGATTTCCCGTAGATCTGGCCCAGGAAGGTGCGTCCACGTAGAAGCCGGGATCGCTGGCCTTGATGGAGAGCAGTTCCCCGCTGGAAAGCCGGTCCATCTCCTGTTTGAGTCTCAGAATCGGGCCGGGACACTGCAGTCCGCAGGCGTCTACCTTGATGGACTTGGCGAATGTCAGGCTGTTATTGGGCATGGCTGAGGGGGCTCCCTGACTGGTCAAACCGGCTACTTCGCCGGTTGAGCTGGCTTGTTGACCGATCGAGCTGGAGCCTTGGCTGTCTGAGGGAATCTTAGCCTGATTTAGGTGAGGCGTTGTTGCCAATAGGTACGTCTCGTATCCACCGGAGAGATTGGCACAATCGCTGATCCCACGGGCGCTCAAGATGCGGCAGGCGATATAGCCGCGCAGCCCGACTTTGCAAAAGACGGTAACCTTCCGGTCGGTTGATATTTCGCCGATGCGCGCTCTCAAGCTGTCGAGCGGTATGTTTAAGGCCCCCGCAATGCTGCCGGTGGCAAACTCTTCCGGGGTGCGCACGTCGAGCAGCAGCGGCTGTGCCGCTCCGGCATGCTGCAGTGTGTCCGCCAGCTGCACGGCGTCCCAGGTGGTACTGCGCACCAGGCCGTCGAGCACGTTCTGGGCGGTGAATCCGGCCATATTGACCGGATCCTTGGCAGAAGAATAGGGCGGGGCATAGGCGTGCTCGAATTCAGTCAGGTCGTCAACCGTCATGGCGCCCATGATAGCCGTCGCGATAACATCGATGCGCTTGTCGACGCCGGAGTAACCGACCGCCTGGGCTCCCAGCACCCGGCGCGTCTCCGGCGAGAAGGTCAGCTTCAAAGTCAGCGCTGTGGCGCCCGGATAATACCCGGCGTGGTCGCTCGGGTGAACGATGACCGACTGAAAAGGGATACCTTCAGCCTGGCAGAACTTGTCGGTGGCACCGGTAACGCCGACATCCAGGTCAAAGACCTTGGCGATGGCGGTCCCGAGAGTGCCGCCGTAGCTGCCGGGAACCTTGCCACTCAGGTTGCCGGCGGCGATGCGGCCTTGCTTGTTCGCCGGCCCGGCCAGAGGAATGGCCGTTTTTTTGCCCGATATCGGGTTGACTACCTCAATTGCGTCACCGGCCGCGTAGACCTGCTCGGCGCTGGTCTTCAAATGCTCATCCACAACGATGTGCCCGCGCGGGGAGAGCGCGATACCTGAACCGGCCAGAAAGCCGGTGTTCGGCTTGACTCCGATGGAAAGCATGACCAGGTCGGCATTGATCGACAAGCCGCTTTTCAGCCTAGCCGTCACCGAACCGGGCCCGGAAGGTTCCAGGGCCGTGACGGCGTCCTCCAGGTGCAGTTCGATACCCTTGCTGCGCAGTTCGCGGTGCACCAGAGCAGCCATTTCAAAGTCGATCAGATTCATGGCCTGGTTGGCCATCTCGACCACGATCACCCGGATGCCGCGGGCATGGAGGTTCTCCGCCATTTCCAGTCCGATGAAGCCGGCGCCCACCAAGAGCGCGGTTTTTACCCGGCCTTCATCGACCACGGCCCTAATCGCGTCCGTGTCGGGGATGGTCCAAAGGGTGCGCACCGCGGGGTGCCCGGCCCCCGGGATGGGCGGCTTGACGGGGGACCCGCCGGGAGCCAGCAGCAACCCGTCGTAGCTTTCCTCGAACTCCCTGCTCGTCGCCAGATCCTTCACCCGGACGGTTTTTTGGGTGGAATCGACGGAGAGCACCTCATGGCGGACCCGCACCTCCACGTTGAAGCGTCGCTTGAACGATTCGGGGGTCTGCAGCAGGAGGTTATCCCGCTCCTTGATCACGTCGCCGATGTAATAGGGAAGGCCGCAGTTGGCGTAAGAAACCTCGCCTCCTTTTTCGAATACCACGATTTCAGCGCTTTCCTCGAGGCGTCTCAGTCGTGCGGCAGCTGACATGCCGGCCGCAACCCCTCCGATAATTATATATTTAGCCATGCTGTCCCTCCGTCATGCAAAGTTGTCTGCCTTAAAGTATATAGACATCTGAATTATTGCAAGTAATTTTTTTTTGCGGTCGGAACTACCTTGTCTCGACTGGGTTCCTCACCGGTCGGCCTGAACGCTGACCTTCAAGGTCAGGAAAACTTCGTTTCCCGGTTGACTGGCACGCTTGTTGCTGTATGTAAAGTATCAGGCATGAGTCAGACGCCTAAGTTCATTGAATAACAAGCATGACGTTGTCATCCAAGAGTGCCAATAAACTTTCAGCAAGCTCATAAAATTGGTAGCGTGAACTTCGCTCCGAGGTGCACCATGAAAACTTCAGAATGGAAAAACACCAGATCCATAAAACAGGGCGGAAAATACCAGATTGCCAGACAACCGATACTCAATCGCAGCGAGGAAGTGGTGGCGTACGAACTGCTCTTTCGTTCGGCCGGTTCACAAGTCGCCGTGGTAGAGGACGCTTCACAAGCAACCGCAAGCGTGATAGTAAACACCCTGGCCGGTTTCGGACTGGAAAGTATTTTGGGTGACCACAAAGGGTTCCTGAATCTGGAACTTGATCTGCTGATGAATGACTCGCTGAACATTCTGCCCAAAGGTCAGATAGTTCTGGAACTCCTGGAAACCCTGGCTGTCACCCCCGAATTGATCAAACGCTGCCATTTCCTCAAAGAAAACGGTTTTACCCTCGCGCTTGACGACCACGCCTACGACCCGGCATATCATGAACTCTATAGAATCGCGGAAATAGTGAAGGTCGATCTCCTTCAGAGTCCCGCAGAGGGGCTGGAAGAGATGGTCAAGCAATTCAGCCCCTATCCGTTGCACCTGCTGGCGGAGAAGGTGGAGACTCAGGAGCAGTACAACCATTGCCTGGACCTCGGCTTTGATCTGTTTCAGGGCTATTACTTCGCCAAACCGTCGATTATGGAGCAGAAACGTCTCGCCGACTCCGGCTCTTCCCTGACCAACCTGATGCTGCTGCTCAATGAGGATGCCGAACTGGCGGAAATCGAGCAGCTTTTCAGTCGGAATGCCGGGCTGACCAGTAATCTACTGATGTTGGTCAACTCGATTGGCAGTTGCACGCTGGACAGGATCGAAACAGTCCGCAATGCCATTTCGATATTGGGGCGCCAACAGGTTAAACGGTGGGTTCGGCTCGCGTTGTGCGCCGGCTGACCGTCTCGCTCCCCCGTCCCCCGCATCGTAAACCCCTCTTCTGCTCCGAAGGAAAAAGGAAAGGACCAGCGGCGGCGAAAAATCGCGCTCGCCGGCTTTTCATCTGCACGAAATAACCGATTCACCTGCCGAAGTGCTAAAGTGATAACTGTGGTGACGCGAGGCTTGCCGAAAATGACCCCGGTGAGCGTTCGATGGGGTGTGAAAACGACCGGAACGAACCCGTCATATACCACGGTTATGTCATTCCTAACGGGCTTCGTGACAGCTTTCCCTGTCGAACCGGAGAACCTCTTCGCTTTTCGCCTGTAGTACCGGCCACTTTGCTGCCTAAACCTGCAAAATGTAACTGGCACGTTAGTCGCACTCTATCCCGCTTGCCAATCGCCGGCGTCGGTGGCGGAGTTGAGGAGACGGGAGCTTTTCAGATAGAGCGTTCTTTTGATGGATCGCAGGCAAACAAGGATGTTATGGAATCACACCTGCAGCAATTGATCGTCTATTTCTCGGGGCACTCGGCTTTCGCGCTCGCGGCTGTTTTCGCGGCCGCAGCCCTGGAGGCGTTGGCGCTGATCGGCACCGTGATCCCCGGCAGCTCGGTCGTTTTTATCGGCGGCGTACTGGTGGGTCTGAACGTGCTGGACCCCTGGTGGACGATACTCGCTTCGATGACGGGAGCGGTACTTGGGGACGGCCTCAGCTATTGGCTTGGGTATCATTACCAGGAACGATTGCTGACGCTCTGGCCGCTCCGTAACTACCGGACCTTATTTGATCGCGGCAGGACCTATTTCGCCGCGAACGGTGGTAAGAGCGTATTCTTCGGCCGCTTTCTTACCCCGGTACGCGCGATTGTCCCGGTTATTGCCGGCATGTCGGGCATGCCGCCCGTCCTTTTCTATTGGATGAACCTTGCCTCGGCCCTGGCGTGGTCCCTGGCGCATATTTTGCCGGGGGTTCTCTTTGGGGCGTCCCTGCAGGTGGCGGGTGCGGTCAGTTCGCGGTTGGTCGTGGTCCTGTTCGTTTTTGCGGCTTTGTCGTGGCTCGTTTTCTGTTCGCTGCGTCAAGTGTTGCGCCACGGTTCCTACTTTCTCGGGTGGCTGCGGGACCGGATCGTCTCGGCCGCACGCCGCCGCCGCGGACCTGTCGCCAACCTTTTAGGTGCACTTTTCGACCCCGCCAGGCCCGAATCCAGTTCGCTACTTACGGCGGCCCTGTTGCTGATAGCCGGGGGGTGGCTCTTTCTGGACCTCGTTAGAGACGTCGTTGCTGATGATCCTTTGCTGCGTTTTGACAGCGCGGTCCTGGCACTGCTGCAGAGTCTCAGGACGCCCTGGCTGGACCAGGTAATGGCGGGCATCACCGGGCTGGGCGGGCCGCTCAGTTCCTTCGCGGTTATCGGCACGACAGCGCTTTATTTCGCCTACCGACGCTACTGGAAAACCCTGGGGTACTGGTTGGCGGCCGCCGGTTTTGCTGAAGCGCTGGTTTGGGTGTTGAAGCTCACTCTGGGGGGCGCCCGACCGCAGGAAAGCTACCCCGTGACAGAGCCGTTTTCCTTCCCGAGCGGGCACGCGATATTCAGCGTCGTCATTTACGGTTTCTTGGCGTTTTTGTTGGCGAACGGGAAATCGCTCCGGGTCAAGAGTGCCATCACCGCCGTTGCCGCGTCCGTCATCGTGCTTATCTTGTTTTCCCGTCTTTACCTCGGGGCACCTTGGTTGTCCGATGTCCTTGGGAGTCTTAGTCTCGGGCTCTTTTGGGTGGCGCTCTTGAGCATCGCTCATACGAACCATGTCAAGGGGGAGCGGATCTCCCTGGTTCCGGTGCTGCTGCTGGTAGTCATGACGCTCGGGGGAGCGACTTTTTCGTCTCTTGGCCCGGGCCGGGGCGGCGGGGTGAAAAACTACCGCTATCAGCCTGTCGTAACGGCTGAGCTGCTCCCTGACTGGCTGGCGGAGGGATGGAGCCGCCTGCCAACGGCCAGAAGTGAAGTCGACGGGGATTTGGAGGAACCCTTCACGGTACAGTGGGCGGGAACCACGGCCGAACTGGCCCGGACCCTGGCGCAGGCAGGCTGGCAATCTCCCCAGCCGTGGGGATGGAAGCCGCTACTGTTGTGGCTTTTACCACAGACGCCGATCGGGCAGTTACCAGTAGTGTCAAAGTTCGATCATGGGCAGGCGCAGGAAGGTATCTTTGTAAAGGTCATCAACCCGAAAGAGCGGGCAGTGCTGCGCCTTTGGCAGCGAGCCTACCGGGTGCAGCCCGACTCCGGATTGCCGCCGCGTCCGGTTTGGGTCGGAACGCTGACCATCGAACATCTGCGCCGCCTGCCTGGCCTCACGACCTTGGCGAGAACGGATCGTCGCGATTTCCTGAGGCCCTTCGAGCTGCTGCAGTCAGATCTGCAGCGCAGTCAGCTCTCGACCCTGCGGCACGAGCGCGGCAATCGGAGCGTTTTGCTGGTTTGGTGAAGGCCTTTTCCCCGTAGCTGTCCGAAGCGCCGCTTTTCGGGCTCAGAACTGATGTTACCCCCACCGGACTGGCGAGCTCGAGGCGCCGGATAGTAACCGCAAGCTAAAGAAATCAGCAGCAACTTCCAGAGGAGCACAACTATGACACTACCACCGGAAAAAATCTCAGCGGAGCAGATAGCAGACGAGGGCACCCTACCCCCAGAAGGAGATAGAAGACGAACCCTGAAACCGATAGAGGTATCCTTTGGACTCTCGGGCCGCAATGAACCACTGGTGACGTTCCTGCAATCCCCTCTCGCCTTTTGCGACCTGCAGCTCGGTACGCAGCAATTGAGAAAAATAGCAGCGACACTGGTGAAAATTGCTGACGACTCCGAAGCGTTGGGTCTTAACCCCGGCGAAGAGCGGCGGACCTACCCGGTCGAAGAGTAAATCGGCAGAATTCGGACTTTTTCTCGTGCTCGCCCCCTTTTCTTTTGATCCGCGCCGGAAGGGGAGGGTGGCGGCACATCTTCCAGGATGGAAACCTATTTCGGCCACACCGGGCTGGTAAGTTCGATGCGCCAGATCGGACCCTCGGTGGCAAGCGGCCCCTGGAACTTGACAAATGCCGGCACGTCATCCGTGACGATCCAGAGGTGGTTGTCGGGCGGCAGGCGCCCGAGGAGCGCGGCAGGAATCTTGAGCAGGCCCAACTTAGCTTTGAGTAGGTAATGGGTCGCCGCCATCTGGAGGCTTCCCGCCCGCATCTTATCCTCGCCCGTAGGGGTAATCTCCAACTCAAGCACCCGTGGCGCCGGCGTAAAGGCGACTATGTGTACCGTCTCCCTGGCCCCCTTGACGAGGTTCTTCACGGCAGTCGGGACCATGCCGTTATAGACGTCCAAAGGGAGGTCGAGCTTGCCGGTCAGCACCTGCTCCGGTCCGCCGTGCGGCCTGACCTTTACCAGATATTTCCCCGTTCCCCTTTCCAGCGACACCTCCAGATCCTCCCGGAAGGCAGGCCCTTTATGCTGCAGGCGGTAACTCTTCAGGACAAAGGTGCGCTCCTGAGTAAATACCGCTGTCTCGTCGTGCAGCGAACCGTCCAGAAAATGCAAAACCGTGCGGCTCTCGACTCTTCCGTCCCGGTTTACCTGAAGAAAATCTCCCGAGCCGATGCGCACCCCGCCGCTGTCGCTAAGGGTGAGAAACCCCCTGACCATTCCCTCGCTGAAGCGGACCGGTACGGGTGCGGCTTTCGCAACGCCCTGCCAGGAAAAAAATACCACCAGAAGCGTTAGGAAAAAGGCCGCCGGCCTGAGGGCAAGGCGGCTGGGACGTGACCTGTCCGAGCCTCCGTGCAGGTAGGGTCGATAGGTGCTAAATGTTAGCTGTTTCACGGTGGACACCTCGTTTAGTGGCGGCGAAACCAGATGGCAGGAAGGGGTGCAGTGAACGGCCTTAGAAGTCGACCTTCACCGTGGAATAGGCCGTAGGCACCGACTTCCATCAGGACGCCGAGCTGGTATACTCCCTTGGTCCCACTCTGCCTGTGATAAGTTTAGCAGAGCTTTTGCCGGTGCCGTAGTCCCTCAAAGAGACAGCTTTAATTCTAATTGACTTGCCTTCCCTGGATACTTCCTGAGATAGTCAATCCGGGGTCCTTTTGGTTTTCTGGTGCGGATTCTTCTCCCTTTACCTGACGAGAAAAGAATGATGATCAAAAGAGCCCTTGCCACTGCCGCAGCACTATTCTTGTCGCTTTTGCCCATTGCCAACTCCGCCTCGGCCCACGGGCCGCTCATTATCAACGATAATGACCGGATCAGGCTGCCCAGGAGCGTCCACCCCCTCGCCAAGCCCGAGTTTGATCGGGGAGCATCGTCCTCATCTTTGCCGATGGAGCGGATGATCCTGTCGCTGCGCATCCCCGCTGACCGCCAGGCTAAGTTAGACCAACTGCTCCTCGAACAGCACGATCCCTCTGCTTCAAATTACCACCGCTGGCTCACTCCGGAAGAGTTCGGGCAGCAGTTCGGACCCGCCCCGGAGGATATCGCTGCCGCCGCGGGATGGCTCACCTCGAACGGCTTCACCGTGCAGGAGCGCGCTAAGGGAGGAACCTGGATCAACTTCTCCGGAACCGCGGCCGACGTGAAGCGCGCCTTTCGCACCGAAATCCACGACTATCAGGTGCACGGTAAGCTGCGCCACTCCAACGCTAGCGCTCCCGAGATCCCCAGGGGGCTTGCCGGCCTGGTGTCCGGTGTGGTCACCATGCACAACTTCCCCCGCAAGTCGATGCTCAAAAAAAGCCCGCTTTCCCTTCCCGGGGAGATCCTCCCCGCCTACACCTCCGGTTCGGGCAGCCACACGCTTTCCCCGGGGGACTTTGCCACCATTTACAACGTCTCTCCGCTCTACAGTGCGGGGATCGACGGTTCCGGCCAAACCATTGCCATCGTCGGGCGCACCCATCCCTCCAGTAGTAACTGGGCGAGCTTCCGCAGCACCTTCGGCCTGCCGGTCAACGCCCCGCAGGTGGTGCTCAACGGCACCGACCCCGGGGACACCGGAGCCGACGAGGACGGCGAGGCGGACCTGGATGTCGAGTGGTCCGGGGCGGTGGCGAAGAATGCCACCGTCAAGTTCGTCGTCTCAAAATCGACCTTCAGCACCGACGGCGTCGACCTTTCGGCCCAGTATGTCGTGGAGAATAACCTGGCGCCGGTCATGAGCACCAGTTTCGGGAGCTGCGAGTCGGACATGAGTGCCTCGGAAAATGCTTACTACAACAACCTCTGGCAGCAGGCCGCATCCCAGGGCATCACCTCCTTTGTCTCCACCGGCGACGCTGGAGCTGCCGGGTGCGACGACCCGAACGCGGCCAGTGGATCGGGACTGGCGGTGAACGGGATCGCCTCAACCCCGTATAATGTCGCGGTGGGCGGGACCCAGTTTAACGAGGGAAGCGGCAGTTACTGGAATCCCGCCAACCTTTCTGACGGGTCGTCCGCCCTGGGCTACATCCCGGAGAAGGCCTGGAACGAGAGCGCGACCCAGGCGGGCGGCTCCGGCCTCTGGTCCACGGGGGGCGGAGCCTCCTCCATCTACGCAAAGCCGTCGTGGCAGGCGCTTTCCGGGGTGCCCGCGGACGGCAAGCGCGACATCCCCGACGTATCGCTCACGGCATCCTCGTACGACGGCTACCGGGTGAGATCACAGGGGAGCTGGGCGGTCTATGGAGGCACCTCCGCAGCTTCCCCCTCTTTGGCAGGACTCATGGCCCTGGTCGTGCAGAAAACGGGACAGCGCCAGGGAAACGCCAATATCCGCTTTTACCAGCTTGCGGCCGCCCAGTACGGTTCGGGAGGGGCTGCGGTTTTTCACGATATTACCGCCGGCTCCAATAGCGTTCCGGGTCTGGTGGGTAATTCCTGCGCCCCGGCCTACGACCTTGCCACCGGCCTGGGATCGGTGGACGCCAACGTGCTGGTCAGCAGTTGGGACGGGCCCGCGCCCGCCGATTTCTACCTGTCGGCGGCACGGGCCTGGATAGCACCCTCCCCTGGAGGAACTGCCGGCACGACGCTTACCACAAGCGTTTCCGGCGGTTTCAGCGCTGGCGTCACGCTCAGCGCGACCGGGCTGCCGACTGGGGTTGCCGCCTCCTTCAGCCCCGCTCTCCTTGCCGCGCCGGGTTCCGGCAGCTCGACCCTGACGCTAACCACGGGTGCCTCCACACCCTCCGGCAGCTATCCGATTACCATTACCGGCAGCGGCGCAGGCGTAACCCACAGTACTCCAGTCACCCTCATCTCGAGAAACCCGAATGACGCGCTATTTTCCGATGGATTTGAAGCGGGGAATTTTTCCGACTGGACCATTGAAGCCGGCAGCTATGTCAGGGCCATCACCACCAGTAACCCCGCCACCGGAAGTTTCAGCTACACCCAGACCGGAGGAGATACCCTAACGCCCCGAAACGGCCTTTCGCATTCCCTGCCGTCCAGTACCCCTTCCTACATCAGCTTCTACGCCAAAACCTCGGTGACTTCCGGGGCCAGCGCCTATTTCGTTATCGGCGACGACAACGTCAACACCAACCGCGGCATCATATTTTTCGCCTTCAACGGAGCAAACCTGGCCGTTTACGACGGAACTAACTGGCTCTTAGGCGCCGCTTCCCTTGCCAATACCTGGTATTTTGTCGAATTTAAAAACATCAACTGGGTTGCCAAGACCTACGATTTTTACCTGAACGGGCGGCTTCAGGTCGCCGCCGTTGCCTTCAGAAGCCAGACGACAACCGCGCTAACCAAGCTCCACCTTTATAATATGGACAATGCCCAGGCGTGGTACGACGACATCTACCTCGGCACGCCCAACACTCCGCCCGCGGTAGGGGTGACCGTGCCCGCAGACGGCGCAACCGGGACTCCAGTTGCCAAAGCACTGAGCGCGACGTTCAGCAGGGGGATGGATGCCAGCAGCATCTCCGCGGCAACCTTCACGGTGAAGGATGCCGCCAATAACGCCGTCGCCGGGGCGGTCAGCTACGACGCCGCGAGCAACACCGCAACCTTTACCCCTGCGGCGCTTCTCTCCTATGCCACCTCCTACACTGCCAGCGTCGGCACCGGGGCCAAAGCCCTGACCGGCACCCCTCTTGCGGCGCCGTTCAGTTGGAGCTTTGCCACCTCAGCGCCGGTCATTGCGCTCGTCTCGACGCTTCCCGTTACCGGGGCGACGGGAGTGGATGTGCTTAGCGGTATCAAGGCGGTCTTTAGCGCTGCGATGGATGCCACCACCCTCAGCGCCGCGACCTTTACCCTGACGAGTGGGGGGGCATTGGTCCCCGGCAGCGTCGTCTATGACCAAAACAGCAAAACCGCCACCCTGACTCCCGCGGCGCGACTTGATTACGGCGCGAGCTACACGGCAACCGTCAGCACCGGGGCACAGGATCTTGCGGGAAACCCGTTGTGGCCTGCCAGAAGCTGGCTCTTCACGACCGTGCTACCGCGGCTCTCCGTCGCCCTGACGGGCTCCGGTTCCGTCAACAGCACCCCGCAGGGGATCGCCTGCGCTAGCGGCAACTCCGGGGTCTGCTCCGCACAGTTTGGCAGCGGCACGACGGTAACCTTGTTGGCAGCGGCAAGCGGAGGCTACCTGTTTGATGGCTGGAGCGGAGGGTGCGGTCCCAATGGCGGCAGCAATTGCCTGGTTGATGTGACCGCGGACCAGGCGATCGGCGCCTCCTTCGTGGCAGCACCGCTGGTGCGCCTAACGGGAGGGAGTGGATACCCCTCCCTGCAAGAGGCGTACGATGCGGCGGGCGCAACCTGCACGATTCAGGCGCAAAGCGTGGAGTTTGCCAGTGACTTTACCCTGAGTGGCGGGAAAACTGTCTATCTGGAGGGGGGCTTCAACAGTGATTTCACGAGCAGCCCGGGGGACACTGCGCTCAAAGGGGTGTTGATTTTAAGGGCCGGCACACTCAGGGTCAAGAGCGTGGTTATCAAGTAGCTATAAAAACTCGATCTGCGGGAAATGGATTACCGCCTCCCCCCATCCAGATCCCACGTTTTTACGTTAGCGATTACGTCTGGCGTAAACTGACGAAGTGATAGTTTTGTACTACTACCATGCCAAGGATCGTTGTGGTGCTTCCCGGGATTTGGTTGAAGCTGGTGTCGCAGCCACCCACCAAGGTGACAGCATTGAGCGATTGTTTGTTTGCCAGCAAGGGCCCTGGGATAGTGTCCCCGGTGATTTTTAACACATCATGTCCCCCTCGCAACTCCATCAGTGTTACACTTTACTTGGGAAGGCTAATTGCCTTCTCATTCAGTTTTGCCCTGCCGGCCCCTCCTGGTCAGCGGGGCTTTTTTTGTCTCTGTTTTTAAGCAGGGACCCGGTGTACAATCAGTCTCAGCAGGGGGCGTACCCAACATTTTGCATGTCATAGGTGGTTGGGGGGCGCGGGTTTTTAATCGATCGGGTTACGCTGAGGAAAGCATGAAATCAAAATCAAAAAAATCGGGGAAACCCGCGGCTGCCGAGAACGCTTCGCTTGAGCGTGTCCTTAAACAAAATGAGAAAATCAAAGAGACGGTAACGCAGGCCGCAAGCGAACTCACCTCGGTAAATGCAGTTCTGAAACAGGGGAAGGGAGTCGAGGTCCCTGTTCAGCTCATCAAAGATGTCATCACTCAGAACAAAGAAGTCGAGAACAAAGTGACGAAAGCTGCCGGCGATTTACATCAGGTTAACGCGGAACTAGCCAAGGAATTGGCAGAACGAGTAGACCTCGAATCCGAACTCAGCGCCATGAAGACCGATCTGGCAGATGTGCTCGACGATTTATCGAAATCCCAGGCCAAAGAAGCAGAAACAAGAAAATCTGCACTTCAGGACGCACTCACAGGACTTCCCAACCGTGTGTTGTTTGAACAGAATCTCGACAACGGGTTGCTGCAAGCAAAGCGGCACGGTTGGGGACTCGCCGTACTTTTTATTGACCTCGACAAATTCAAGGACATTAACGACACTTATGGCCACGGTATGGGAGACAAGGTACTGGTCATGGTGGCAGACCGTTTACAGTCTGCCGTGCGCGAAGAAGACACGGTCAGTCGCTGGGCAGGCGACGAATTTGTCTGTTTGTTGTTGGAAATCAAGCAAGCAGCCGAGGTGACTCGCCTGGCAGAGAACATGGTCAATCGGATTTCCGAGTCCTTCGAGTTTGAGGGAACGGTTCTTTCTGTTAGAGCCAGCATCGGTATTGCCATATATCCCGCAGACGGAGAAACGGCTGACATACTTTTCAAAAATGCCGATACGGCAATGTACCAAGCCAAGGGAACAGAGAAGAGAGTTGTGCTGTTCCAAGACCCGCTTTAGACTGAACCCGAGATATGAAACGTAGCTCAATCACCTTCGGGCCAACTTCTGCAGACCTCCAGTGACTCAAGAAAACCTTGTGCCGATCATTTCCGCTCTTTCTTCCATAGCAGCCTCTTCCGGGCTGAATTGTCTTCTCGATATGAAAACGGATGTCGATTTCCTTTGCTTCAAACCGTTAAATTCCCTTATTATGCAGATATGTTGAGACCACCCTGACACGTGACGTTATGCGTGATAACCCTTTGCCGCAAAAGGTACCGGTGCATTTTTGAAAGATATTGGAAAACCTGGTCAGGACACATCTAGTCAGGGGACAGCTCCGGCTCCGAAACGGACCGAGATCCGGAGTGCCACCCCGCAAATCAGCCTTGATGAGCAGCAGGCGCAGGACTACGCTCATTTTACGCTTGACCTGCAAGGGCATGTGGCATCTTGGAACACCGATGCCGAGCGCCTCTTGGGGTACCGCGCGGCCGAGATAACCGGGAAGGATTTCTCGGTCTTCTACGCTGAGGAGGAAGCAGCCTCGGGCGTCCCTGGCAAGGAACTGGAGTTTACCCGCACGGTTGGCAGTCTTGAGAAGGAAGGATGGCGTTTGCGCAAGGATGGCAGCAGCCTTCGAGCCCTCGTCTCACTCTCCCCCTTGCAAGATGGGTCGGGTGAACTGGTTGGCTTCAGTGCCATGATCCGCGACGTCACAGAGAGGAACATCACGGAAGATGCACGACAAAAAAGGCACACCATGTTCGAGCGGCTCTTTGAACTCGCGCCGGAAGCCGTGGTGGTGGTGGATAATCGTGGCATGATCAGGCAGGTGAACCAGCAGGCCGAAGTGCTCTTTGGCTACCAGCGCGCTGAAATGATCGGTAAACTGATCGAACTTCTGATGCCGTGGCGTTTTAGAGAAGGTCATCAGCAGCATCGTCGCGGCTATTTCAAAACCCCCAGTGTGCGCAGTATGGGAAGCGGCGTGGAACTCTTCGGCCTCCATAGGGATGGTCGTGAAATTCCTGTGGACATCATGCTGAACCCTATTGAGACCAGCGAAGGTGCCTGGGCCTTTGCTGTCATACGCGACATCACGCAGCAAAAGCAAAATACCGCCTTGATCACCGAATTGAACGCCTCGCTTAAAATCAGGGTCGAGGAGCTTTCCGCCAGCAATTTAGAACTGGAATCCTACAGTTATTCCATCTCTCATGATCTGCGCGCACCGCTACGCCACATCATCGGTTTTGTGGATTTACTTAAAGGAAGAGACCAGTCCGCATTGGACGATACCAGCCGCCACTACCTGCAGGTGATCACCCTGGCGGCCCAGAAGATGGGCAGCCTGATCGACGGCTTGCTCGCCTTTGCCCAACTGGGGCGCACCGACTTGAGGAAGGTGAGGATTGATTTCGACCATCTGGTGCGGGACATCGTGCAGAAATTAACCGAGGGCGCCCGGGAGAGGAAGTTCACATGGGTGATCGCTGCCCTTCCCACGGTGGTGGGCGACCCGGCCATGTTGCATAAGGTGATGGAGCAGCTCCTGGCAAATGCCGTGAAGTTTACCCGGCCGCGCCTTGAGGCTAAAATCGAGATCGGAGCGCTCGACGAACCTGACGCCACGCTTATCTATGTCAGGGACAACGGCGTAGGCTTCAACTTCAGGTACGTCAACAAGCTTTTCGGCATGTTCCAGCGCCTCCACACCGAGGAGGAATTCGAAGGAGTCGGGGTAGGACTTGCCCAGGTCAGGCGCATAATTGCGCGACACGGCGGCAAAGTCTGGGCCGAGGGCGAGGTGGATAAGGGTGCCACCATATGGTTTTCGCTGCCCAAAGTGGGGCCCGGGCATTCTTGACGGGAAAGTCGCCGCCAGCAATTATCTTGCCCTGCCAGCTTTGAGTGTTAGAATCTGGTAATTGATTTCAGTTTCACGGGGGGAGCAGATAATGGTTCATAACTACCGAGGTCCCAGTGCCCAAGGATAAAACCCCTGCGCCTGAAACCCACAGGCTGCGACACCAGGCAGAGGAGCGTTTGCGGGGAAATGTGCCGGCACATCCCTGTCCTGAGGCAGTCGAGGATCTGCAGCGGCTGAACCATGAACTCCACGTGCACCAGATAGAATTGGAAATGCAAAACGAAGAGCTGCATCGTGCCAAAGACGAGGCAGAGGAGGCACTGGCCAGGTACCTCGACCTTTACGAGTTCGCTCCCGTCGGTTACGTTACCCTCGATCCAAAAGGAACCATCCTCGCCGTCAACCTCACCGGTGCCACACTTCTGGGAACAGAACGCTCGCGCCTGGTAGGACTTCCCTTTCAGGCTTTCCTCGCCGCTGGTCAGGCGCCTCTTTTCGGTTTTTTAGACAAGGCTTTCTCCGGCCAGAGGAAGCAGTTTTGCGAAATCACCCTGAAGCCTTCGGGTAAAGCCGAGCTCTATGTGCGTCTGGAGGCCCAGGCCGCCAATTCCGGGAAGGAATGCCGTGTGGCATTGGTCGACATCACGGATTTGCGCCAGGAGGAGCTTTTCCACCTGCAGGTCGAATGCGTGGAAGGCTACGCCATCTACCTGCTCGATAAGCGGGGGACTATACTCAACTGGAATCCGGGTGCCCAGCGTTTGAAGGGATATCGGGCAGAGGAAATCATTGGGCGGAATTTCTCCTGTCTTTATTCGGAAAAGGACCGCGCCAATGGCAAGCCGGAGCAGGAACTGAGGAGGGCAGCGGCCGAGGGACGCTTTGCCGAGGAGTGCTGGCGCATACGCAAGGACGGCAGCGGGTTCTGGGCCGACGTGGTGCTGACCCCGCTTCAAGACGAGAAGGGGCAACTTTGGGGTTTCTCGAAAGTGACCCACGACATAACCGACCGGAAAAAAGCGCAAGAGGACTTAAGCTGCAGCGAGGCGCGCTTTCACGCCATATTCAATCTTGCTGCGGTCGGCATCGCCCAGGTCGGCTTGAACGGGCAATTGCTGCTGATGAACCAAAAGCTTTCCGACATTCTCGGCTATGCTTTCAGCGAGTTGGAAACGATGACCTTGCAGCAGATAAGCCACCCCGACGACGTGGCTCCGCATCTGGAGCATATCTCTAGTCTGCTCGCCGGTGCGGTCCCGAGCTACGCCATGGAGAAGCGTTACTTTTGTAAGGACGGCTCGCTCATCTGGGTGAATCTGAACGTGACTTTGGTGCGGAACCAGCGCGGCGAGCCGGAGTACTTTATCGCCATCGTGGAAGACTTCAATGATCGCAAAAAAGCCGAGCAGGAGATCAAAAGGCTTAACCAGAGTCTGGCGGAAAGGGCCATCGAGCTGGAGGCTGCCAACGAGGAACTGGAAGCCTTCAATTACACCGTGGCCCATGACCTGCGCCAACCGCTAAACATCATTAATAGCTGCTGCCAGGTGGTGGAAAGGTTGTATGGCGACCAACTCGAAGAGGAGTGCAAAGAACACATTGAACTGGCTTACAAAACCACCCTGCGCATGGATCGGCTCATCGGGGCCCTCCTGAGTTTTTCGCGCATGGGCCGCGTGGAACCGCATCGGGAGAATATCGACCTGAGCATGCTGGCTCACGAGGTAGCCGGTTCGCTGAAACAGGACGAGCCCGAGCGGGAAGTTGATTTTCGCACCGCCGGCGGGATGCTGGCGAACGCGGATCCGAGCCTGTTGCGGGTGGTCCTGAGTAACCTGTTGGGAAACGCCTGGAAATATACCCGCCTGCGGGAAAACCCGGTCATAGAGTTCGGTGTACGCACGGTCGATGGCGTGACGGCTTATTTCGTCAGGGATAACGGCGTCGGGTTCGACGAGGGGGATGCGGACAAGCTTTTTGCTCCCTTCCAGCGCCTGCCGGGGGCGGAAAAGCAAAAAGGCTTCGGCATTGGTCTCGCGACGGTGGAAAGAATCATACGGCGCCACGGTGGCAAGGTGTGGGCGGAGGGGAAACCGGACCAGGGAGCCTGCTTCTTTTTTACCCTGTCGGATAGCTGAACCAAAGCCTGCGGCAGTTGAGTGGCCCTTGGGGAGCGTTTGCCCTTATTCTTCCGCCGGGACCTCGTTACCTACCTCAATCCTGAATTGGGCACCGTCTTCGGTGTTTTGTACCGTAAGGCTGCCGTGCATATGCCTCTCAATAATGGTTTTCCCCATGAACAAACCAATTCCCGTTCCTTTATCTGGTCCCTTGGTAGTAAAGTACGGATCGAAGATTTTCTCGATGACATTTTCAGGGATACCCCCTGCGTTATCCGTGATGGTAATCACAGTCTTTTTGCTCTGAGGAAATATCCCGACCTTTATGATTCTGGACTTTTCTTCTGGTTGCTTTAGGAACGCGTCCCGGCAATTAAGGAATATATTGATCAGTACCTGAGAGAATTCGTTCGAATAGCCGTAGATGACAGGATCACCCACGTCATTGACCTCTACCTCGATATGCAGTATCTCGAAGCCGTCTCGAACAAGATCGAGAGTTTTGGCAACCGCGTCTGCCACCTTGAACTCGACCTTCTCCTTGTTAGGTTCGAAGAATCTCTTGAAGTCTTCTATCGTTTTGGACATGTTGAAAACGTGATTCTTGGCTTTAACTACCATCTCGTTCAGGTATTCGGAGCTGAATTCGCCTTTTCTGTACACAATCGGCAACTCTTGAACAATGAGGGCTATCGAATTGAGCGGCTGCCGCCACTGGTGTGCGATGTTGTTGATCATCTCCCCCATTGCAGCCAGACGACTCTGCTGAACCAGTAACTGATCTTTCTCACGAAGTTCTTCCTCCGTTCGAGTACGCTCCTCCATATCACTTTGCAGAGCTTCGAGAGTCCCGCGCAATTGCTCAGTCCGCTCCTCCACCCGATTTTCCAAATACGTGCGTGCCTTTTCCAGTTCAATCTGGGTGTTCTTTAGCACCGTGATGTCTACGAAAGCCCCAACAGCTCCGCGCACCCTACCGGAATTATCGAAAAGCGGCACGGCGTCCCCAATAAGGTCAAGCGTTTCCCCGCCATTGAAGAGAACTGTCAGTTCGTAGTTCCGGACTTCGCGTCCTTTCGCGGCGATACTGAGTGGAAATTCCTCAGGCGGCAAGTCTCTGCCATTTCTCGTCAGGCGAAAGAGCTCCTGTTTCGACAAGGTGAATTCCTTCTGACCTTCCGGTAAACGAAGGAGTTGACGTGCTTTCCTCCCGCAGGAGATGGGGCCCCCTTTGGGGGCGTGGGTGATAAAGATTACCGCGGGGACTGTGTCCATCAATACGGACAACTCATCCATGCTGGCATGGAGCTCCTCTTCCGTCAGCTTGTAGCCGGTGATGTCGTAGGTTACACCGATCATGCGAAAAGGCTTTCCTTGGGAATCACGGTAAATGCGTGCCTTTTCAGCCAGCCAACGTATCTCACCGTCAGGCCGGACAAATCGGAATTCCTGGCAGAAATCGCTTCCCGACTGTTGCGTCTCTTGCAATGCCCGATAGAACCCTGGAGCATCATCCGGATGAAGGTGCTTAAAAAACAATTCCGCAGCTACCTTGCCGTCACCTACAGGAAAGCCTAACAGTTCGTACTTCCTGGCATTCCATCGGGAGTAACGAGAACCTATCGTCCACTCCCACATCCCCATCTGCCCGCCGTCAAGGGCAAGCCGCAGTCGCTCCTCGCTCGCGCGCAGTTTTTTCTCGGAGCGAAGCTGTTCTTCGGAAATGAGGGAACGGCGATACTTTTGGGCGAGATAGGAAATCGCCCCTCCGGTTAGCAAGAGGGCGATCGCCTTGAATCGGCTTTTAGTGTTCCGATGAGAAACATCGAACATATCCGGCTCCGATTAGAGTATTGAAATTCTTAGCTAAGCTTACCAGATTTTTACTGCCAGCATGGAGGATTCAGCGCCGATATGCGTGACAACACCCCTGGTTCGCCCGGGGGCGTTGTCGCTGGTCGTTCAGGCCAACTCCCGTTAGGGCCTGTCGGAAGGGTGCGCCATGAGGGGCGGTGGGGAGAGTGATCCTGAGTTTTTGAACCGGGAAGACCACGAGACGCCTGACAGGAAACAGAACGCCCGCCCATAAATGTCACGGGCGGGCGTTTTGTGTCCCCTCCGCAGCAAGGGATTTGATCGAACCCTCACTCTTCTCCTCCACTGGCGTAGGAGGGGCGGGTTGCGGGGAAGGTGCCATTATTTTTAGGGTTGGCAACTTCACCCAGGCCCTCCAAACTGATAGTTCTCTTGAAAAGGAGAGGGGGGCCCTTTCGCTCCAACGGACTGCAGGCGCTTCCCGTCTCGGTTACTGGAGCGTGTTAATAGCCTGGTGGCGGCGGGGGAGGCGGGAAATGGCGGCGCACCGGACGCCTCCCGGCGCCCGGAACCTGGTTACCCTTGGAATACATGCATTGCACGTAGGTATTGTCATAACGCCGCTGCGCCTCGGCTGCGGAAACCTCGCCGGAACCCGCGCCGGCAGCAGTGCCGAATAACAGGCCGGTGCCGGCACCTAGCGCCGCACCGGCTCCCGGGTGGCCAGAGGCGGCCCCAAGGAGTGCGCCGGCACCGGCACCGATTACCGTCCCCACCGTGGCTCCTGTTACTGCGTTCTGGTTGGCGGCATCCTGCGGGCTCATCCCGAGCTGCCTTTCCGCCCACTGCCTGCAGATCGCATCTTCAGACCTGAATTGGTTAAACGATTTTCCCGGCGCGGGCAGGACGTTTACGCTCGGCCCGGACGGTAAAGTCGCCGCGCATCCGCAGCAGACCAGCAGCACCAGTAGCAACATCGATTTGAACCTTTGACTTAACATGATCAGTCCTCCGCGCCGGTAGGTGCCGGGGCAGGCAGGATTTTCAGCCACCCCTTGGGACACTCTTTCAGGTAGGGGTAGTAGCCAGCCGGATCACTGCAGTAGTACCAGTAGTTCTGCTCCGCAGGCTGCGGTTCGACGTTCATTTCAGGCTCGCCCTGCAGGACAACGGGCGAAGTTGGATAAGGGTAGTACGGGTAGGAATCCCACCACCAAGGGCCGAATCCCGGAGCGAAGACAATGCCCACCCCGAAGTGCCCCCGGCTGTGTTCGCGAAAGTGAGCGCCGCCGAAATGGCCGCGGGCATCAAGGTGACCGCTGCCAACATGGCCGCCGCCGGAGCGCCCACCACCCTGAAAGGCGCCGGCTGGCAGAGAACTTCCCAATGCCAGAGCGATGACTGCAAGAAAGACCAATACGGTTTTTTTCATGGCATCCTCCAAGGATCGGGAGATTACCAATGCATATTGCTGTCTCACGTTCTCCCGATCTTGTCTCAGCCGGGCGTCATTTGTGTTTCTCGATGTAGAATTCCGATCCCTACTGGACGCCGGACTAATCGCACCGGACACAGAGACTGTTGTTCAGTGGATCTATTGTCAGTATACTCTGATAAATATGGAAATAATAAGGAAATTTGCCAGTCGTGCATCTGCCGCAAAGGTCGAAGACTTGATTTGGGAGCTGTGGGGACGTAGTTGATTTGTGGACAACCTTGCCTATAACTCAACTGATCAACTACGTCCCCTTAGCTCTCAAACTCGAATTGCGGCTTAGCAATTAAAACAGTGGCGCACGAATGCGAATTGCCGACGAGCAATCGAAACCCGCGGCGCACGAATTCAAACTGCGGCGGAGCGTTTGAAACCGCGGCGCACGAATTTCCTTTATGAAGGACGACGGTCTTTGACGAATCCAGGGTCCATTGTAGCTCAAGCCAGATCACGGGGCGGGCCAAATAACGGGATGTTAGCCCTTAATCTGTACGAGGTCTGAACTGCAGACCTTTTCTCAATGATCCGCTGCGCTTGATCACCATGCAGTTCGCGGAAAAATACTGTCGTTAATACCGTGGCGGCGGGACGGTTACTTCGGTGGCCCCGGTGAGATCGTGAAAGGAATATATGCCGTCTTCATTCAAGGAAAAGCTCTTTCGCCGGTGGTTAAAGGGGAACCGGCATTTATTCAATGCCCGGCCTTTTATCGAAAAAAGCTGCAAAAAGAACTTTATTGTAAGGTTCACCGGAGTGGCTGGTGAGATTTCCTGCATCTTCAGGCAGCATGGACAGGTTGAGGTCTGTGGGGCTAGCCGTTTGTTGAGGTCAGCTTTATTTGGGACTGAAGCCTCTTCTTGCTTGCAGGGGAACACACTGCTATATTTCAGAAAAGGAGCCCGTCATGCACGAAATCTTTTTCCTTGTCGAAAACGCACCGGAGGGCGGATTTTACGCCAAAGCCCTCGGAGAATCAATTTTCACAGAAGCCGACAGCCTTGAGGAACTCCATGTCAACGTAAGGGATGCTGTCAAATGTCATTTCGATGAAGACAAGGTGCCCAAGATGATCCGTCTTCATTTTGTCCATGAAGAAGTTCTCGCCGTATGAAATTGCCGCGCGACATCACCGGGAATGATCTTGCCAAAGCCCTCCGTAGATTGGGTTATCAGGTGACCCGTTAGACTGATAATCATATTCAGCTTTCCACATCCGAAAACGGAGGGCACCAAATTACCATTCCTGCACATAATCCCCTAAAAGTCGGAACTCTTGCTGCAATCTTTCTGACATAGAGTCTCACCACAAACTGACCCGTGGTCAGCTTCTAGATCGACTCTTCTCTTAGTTCCTTCCCTTTTTCCTCTCAACGTTGCGGGAGTTGGCCGACGGCTTGTCGGTCGGTCCAACTTCCTGGTTGGGACCTCAGTTATATAGCTTTCTTAAGGGCCCTCTTTAGCCACCTAAAACGTCACTTTAAGTCTTGAAAATGAGGAGAAAATGCGGTCATCCTTCATCATTCCTGCCAGTTAACTTGGTCCGACCCCAAATCCCCAAATCCCCCAAATCCCCCTGACCCAAATCCCCCAAGTCGTGTGGCGGGGCCGGGAGTGGGACGAAATCGGGAATTTCGAGGCCGGCGAAGAGTACCGTGATGGGTGGTGGAACTGCCGTTTTGATCCCGTTGGCGCGCGGCAGCAGTGGAAAAACCGGGAGCAGTTGCTGGTGGAGCATTGCTTCGAGCCGTTTCTGGATTGGTGCAGCAGCCACCTCGTAAAAGCGAGGTGGCTGGAATTGTTGGAATACCGCGGGGTGACCGATGCCAGGCTCTTTGCGGAGCGGCCCTCAGAAAAATCTTCGCTGAAATACATTTACGGCAGCAATGAAGCCTCAGACTGCGGCCTCGACGCTGAGACGCATCTGGTCCCTGTAATCAGCAACCTGGCGAAATTTTCCCTGTTCCCGGATGTGTTGGCACCAACTGAACTGCGGCCCGGCATCATGCCGGGCACCCACAGCCGTATTCCCATTGTTTAGCCGGGTTCCGCCCGCCGTTTTCCGCACGGGGGAGTTGGTGCCCGCCCCCGCGCGGTTGCAGAACAGCGCCGGGGGGCTTTCGTTGCCGCCGTCCCGGTCGTGACCGGTTCGTGCTGTTCGTTGGAGCCAAAAGCGCTTCAGTCATAGATCCCCTTAAGTTCCGCAGCCAACTCCCTGAAATATGAACGTAGTACCGGCGGTTCCAGCACCTCCACCTGGGCGCCGAATCCCTTGAGCCACCAGCGCAACTGGTGGCTGTCCTCGATCTCGGCCTCCAGCAAGATGGTGCCGTCGTCATGGTCGGCCAGGCTCAGGGTACCCGGCAGGGGCGTTTCGTGCAGATAGGCCGCGGCGCTCCGGTCAAAGAGCGCCTTCAGCCGTATTTTACTGCCGCCGATAGGATAGCTGAACTCTCCGCCTTCTATGTATCCCTGCACCGAAAATCCTTCAAGAACAGTCGCGGGCTTGTCAAGCAGGACCGCCGACTCCATGCGGTGCAGCAGGAACTGCACCGGGTTTGGGTAGTCCTTGATGCTTGCCAGCAGGTAAATCAGGCTATCGACGAACACGAGCCCCAGCGGGCTGAGGTCCGGGTAGCTCCTGGCGCGCTTCTCGCCGCGTGGCCGGTAGCTCGCGCTGATCCTCTTTTTACGAAGCAGCGCCTCGTACACAGTATCCGGCACGCCTTCCTTGAAACACGGCAGTTCCATCTGCAGGCTGCGTGGCACGATGCGTACCTGGTCCATCCATTGGGACAGCGGGAACTCGGGGTTGGTTTCCAGCACCTCCGCAGCGTTCCTGAAGTAGGGGCGCAGCTGGCGGAGCGATGATTTGGGGAGCATGGTGCTCATGTAGGAGCTTACCAGCTGAAAAGTGAGGGCCGTATGGGGATCCATGGCGGGGAACATGACCTGCTTTCCCTGCATCCAGCTCCATTGCAGAGTCCGCCCCTGCAGCTCGGAGCCGATGGGGAAGAGGCGGGACAGTTCCTCCAGGTCGCGCTGCACGCTGCGGGTGGAGATCGCCTCCAGGTTGGTCAGGGCGCGGAGCTGTCCTACTAAACGGGCCACGGTGATGGTATTGCCGTGGCGCGGGATCATCCCAAGGATTAGCCATCTGCGGTAGAGAGTATCCATTGATTGGCTCGCTCCTTTATGTTTTTCATTCACTGCACTAACAGTATCGGCACAGTACGGCATTTCTTGATGCAATGAGAGAGTAGGGTGGAAATATAACGTACCTTTGACATTCAGGTCCCGGGCATAGTCGATAAGTACAAGTCATAGCGGAGTGAATTACGTAATCAGGAGGGAATCATGTTATCCATTTACGAAGGAATTTCCCGGTTTTTTGATTACGTTACCCGGCTGACGCAGCATGAGTCCGGGAAATTCTCTACCATCGATGGGTACTGCCTTCTCGTTCCAAGCTACCGCTGGTAAGTGCAGCATCGAAACCCGGGGCCTTTCTTCGAGCATCTGGACTTTGAGGGCATCCGACTCCGGGCGGATTCGACCCTTGACCCGGGTTCTGAGTTCGAGTATCTGCGATTATAAACTGAGAGGAGGGATCTCCACCGCTGCGTCGAGGGGTGGCCAATGCCGGAGGGCGAATATCGACTTTAGAGGAAACTTTCGCTTCAGAACGGATTTGATTGGTTATAATTAACTGGTCTTGGGGCGCCCGGACTCTCACTGGTGCCACCAATAAAGGGAAAACAATGAAAAATACACTGATTGCAATCCTGCTCCTGGTTTCCGGTCTCGCCGGATGTGGCGTGGAGTGGTTCCCCGGCCCACCACATAACGTAGAGGTATCAAGCACCACCTTGCCAAACGCACTCATCAATACCGCCTATTCTCAAGCCCTGACGGCTTTCGGCGGAACACCTCCGTACACCTGGGTGGTAGCCGGCGGGAGCACCCTGCCAGGTGGCCTGACGCTCAGCAGCGCAGGTTTACTCTCCGGGACTCCCACCGTCGCCGGCACCACCACGTTCTCCGTTACAGTGACCGATTCGTCGAACCCGGTTACCAGCGCCACACAATCGCTTTCCCTCGTGGTGGGAAACTCGACCTCGACCACACTATCCCCGGGCCAGTCGCTCACCGTCACTGCTGGCCAGACCGTTATAGTGCCTTCCGGCACGACCTTCACCCCCGTTGGCGGTGTGACCACGGCAATCACCGGAAATGTCCAGGTACCGTCCGGCTCACTCTTGGCCGCTCCGGGAACCGCGAATACTTTAATCACTTTTACTGTTACTGGAATCTAGATGCTATACAGGTGCAGTGGCAAGCTCGCATTCAGCATTACTCACTACGTCGGGATTTCAATCGCCGGGTTAACGGTCAGAGAATCGAGGTCTCCGTTGGGTTGTCGCTTTAATCTGGAAGCTACCGGTTGAACCACGGACGGCTGCTGCTCCGATGAGCTGTTCACCATCAGGCGCACTGGGTGCGCTGGAGACACCAATATGAAGGTTCTGCTGTTTGGCGCTACCGGCATGGTGGGGGCGGGTGTCGGAGTTAGGTCGGCGCAGCTGATCTGCGCAGGACCTGTCGCACCTATCAGCTCCGACAGTAGCGCTATCACCGCTTCAAGCAGCACGGCTTAGAAACGGTAGGCAATCTTCAGGGAATACAGGCTGGACTGCGAATCGGGCTGGAAGACCTGGCCGTTCTGGATCACCGTGCCCGGGGCTGCATTAAGCTGCCTGGTGGCGACCTTCCCGGACTGGCCGAACTTCATCCCTTCATACTCGAAACTGAGGGCGAAGGATCCCAGCTTCACCCCGCCCTCGGCGAAGGCGGAAAGTTCCGATTTCGGCAGGACGACGACGTCGCTAAAACCGGCGTTGCTCAGGCTCACGTGGTTCCTGGTGTAAATCGGCAGCAGCGCCCCCCCTTTTAGGTATAGCGTGTAGGCTCTCGCCTGGTACTCCCCGGCCAATCCCGCCTTGGTGTAGATGCTGTTCCAGTCTTCGCCGCAGCAGGTTCGTACCCAGAACCGGTGGCCGACACCCAGGAAGGGCTCAAAGGAAACGACCTCACTGGCCGGCAGCTTGACCCCGACGGTCACCTCCTCCTTGGTGCCCAAGTAGGAAGTGCTGGTCTTGATCTTCTGCGACCCGAGCAGGTCACGCCCGTCATAGTCGATGACGCCGCCCCACACCTCGATAGACTCGGCAAGCGATATCCTGGAAAACATATCCTTTCTCACGATGCCTGCGCCGTGCATGGCCCCTTTCTCCTTCACGAAGGAGCTGCCATTCAGCTTCTCGTCCCAGGTAAACCAGCCGGACTTAAAATACACTGAGGTTTCGCCTGCTCGAGCCAACTGTGCTCCACCGACAGTAATGAAGGCTGCTATGAGCACCCATGCTTTTAATCTGCCGACCATTTGTGTCGTTTTCACGTTTGAGTTACCCGACTGAATCCCAGCAGCAGGCCGAAAACGCGGCCGACATCACGAAGAATCCCAACCGTCTGAAGTTGATTTTCTTCAAGGAAGCTCAGGACTTATATGAGTTAACTCTAACCTTTCGAAAGTGATTGTCAATATCCTATATGAATTTATTTTAATGACCTGCTGTCTGGTAGTTATAGTTTTAAAAAGAGGGGGCTCCGGAACGATACATTTAATTGTTGCATTCCTGGCTTGTTTCTTTTAGAGTAACAACATGTCCGTTAACAATACTCAGTTTTCTATAGCAATACACATTATGGCGGTACTTGGATATGGCGCCGAGGTGGATTTTACTTCGTCCGACCTAGCAGCAGGAAGCATTAACGCCTGCCCAAGCTTTGTTCGTAGAATATTATCCAAGCTTTCCAAAGCAGGTTTGGTCCGAACCAGTAGAGGAAAGTCAGGCACATGTCTATTGGCGAGGCCAGCAATGGATATATCACTTCTGGATATATATAAGGCGGTTAATGCTCCCAAAGTTTTCGAAGTTCATTCTTATCCTGCACAACAACTTTGCCCAGTTAGTAGCGGTTTCAAGAGCATGATGGAACGAGTGCTGGACAAAACACAACTTTCCTTCGAGAGCACTCTTGCCAAAACCAGTCTCTCCGAAGTCATCGAAGACCTAAAGAAGGGTGCACAAATTTCGAAGACTTAATGCAGGTCCCAATTTTTTTACTCGTAATTGTTACTTTTAAAGTAACAAGCTGCCCCGAGGGAAATACCTCGAATCCGTGAACAACACAACAAAGGAGAACGTTATGACCAGACTGAATGGAAAGACCGCCGTGATCACCGGTGGCGCTACCGGCATCGGCCGCGCCGCAGCAAAGCGCTTCATCGAGGAGGGCGCCTTCGTCTTCATCTTCGGCCGCCGGCAGGAAGCGCTCAACGCTGCTCTGGCCGAGCTCGGGCCCAATGCCCGCGCAGTGAAGGGCACGGTCTCCGACCTGGCCGACCTCGACCGACTCTACTCGGCGGTGAAGGCCGAGCGCGGAACCCTCGACATCCTCTTCGCCAATGCCGGGACGGGAAGCCCGCTTGCGCTCGGCAAGATCACCGCCGAGCACATTGACGAAACCTTCGACACCAACGTGAAAGGTACCATCTTCACGGTCCAGAAGGCGCTGCCGCTGATGGGCAAGGGCGGTTCGATAATCCTGACGGGATCGAGCGCCGGCACCACGGGCGCCCCGGGATTCAGCGCCTACAGCGCGAGCAAGGCGGCAGTGCGCAACCTCGCCCGGACCTGGGCGGAGGACCTGAAGGGCACCGGCATCCGGGTAAACGTGCTGTCGCCCGGGGCGACGGCAACCGAACTCGCGAAGGAAGCGCTGGGCGAGGAGGGCATGAAGGTCTTCGCCGCGATGACTCCGCTTCAGCGCATGGCCGATCCGGCGGAGATCGCAGCGGTGGCCGCCTTTCTCGCGTCGTCGGACAGCAGCTTCATGACAGCCAGCGAGGTCGCCGTCGACGGCGGCCTTGCGCAACTCTGACGCGCTACGCCCCACGGCGGCCCGCGTCAGCCTTCTCGGCTGAGTGCACCGGTACCACCACTTACTCTCATCACATCACCCACAAGGAGCAATAACATGCATGTTTTAGTCACTGGCGGGACCGGCCATATCGGTTCGTACCTCATCCCCGAGCTCATCGCGGCCGGACACGAGGTCACAGGCTTGGCCAGGTCGGACGAGTCCGCAGCTGCGCTGTCCGCGCTCGGCGCCAAGGTGCGTCGCGGAGATATTTCCGACCTCGTTGGGCTCAAGGCGGCGGCGGCGGAGTCCGACGGCGTCATCCACGTGGCGCACAGGCAAGACCTGCTTCCCTCCGGCGGGATCGACGCCGTGGCCGCCGCGGAGCTCCAGATCATGCTCGCGTACGGCGAGGCACTGGCGGGGACCGGAAAACCGCTGGTCGTGTCGGGGAGCATAGGCTCGCCCGGGTGGGAAAACCTGGGCCGACCAGCCACCGAGGAGGATCCAGCCCTTCCCGGCGGCGCTCAGTACCAGGGTACCTTGCGGGTGCGTAACGTCGTGGAGCTCACCGTTGTCGGCCTCGCCGAGCGGGGCGTGCGGTCTTCGATCGTGCGGGTTCCTCCCATCGCGCACAGCACGACCGATGCCGGCTTCCTCCCGCTGCTGATCGGGCTCGCGAAGGAGAAGGGCGTCATCGGATATCCCGGAGACGGCGCGAACCTGTGGCCGGCCGTGCACACCCGCGACCTCGCCTCCTTGTTCCGCCTGGCGCTGGAGAAGGGTCCGGCTGGCAGATATTGGCACGGGATTGAGAGTGAGGGCATCCGGTTCCGCGAGATTGCCGAGGCCATTGGCAGCCGTCTGGCCCTGCCGGCAGTGAGCATTCCTGCGGACGTACTGATGCTGCCGGGATACTTTGGGTTCCTCGCGAATTTGGTCACGCTGGACCTCCCGGCGTCCAACCTCATCACCCGCCAGACCCTCGGCTGGGAACCCGTACAGCCCGGGCTGCTCGCCGATTTGGACAACGGACATTACTTCCCAGCCGGCTGATGAGCTGACGGCAGGGAGCCGAGTCGCTACGAGTCGCAACGAGCGCGGCGGACAGCAATGTCGCGATGCCGTTATCCGTTCGGGCAAAGATCTGTCGACCGGGGTGGCATGATGGATGACACCCGCGGAATGCTAATCGGGGGATGCCCCGTTTAGAGTCACCAGCAATACCACAACTTACGAGGAAACTGCACATGAGCACTATCAGCATTATCAGCATTATCGGATCGGGAGGCATGGCCACGACAATCGCAGGCCGTATCGCCAAAGCTGGACACACCGTCGAGGTGGTCAGCCGCGACGCCGCCAAGGCGCGGGAGCTGGCCAACCAGCTCGCAACCGGAGCGACCATAGGGAGGTACGGGGCCGCGCCGGCGGGCGACATCGTCATCCTCGCCGTGCCGTACACCAGTGCGGCGGCGGTGGTGGCCGACTTTGGGGAAGCGCTCGACGGCAAGGTGATCATCGACATCACCAACCCGGTTGCCCCCGACCTCTCGGGCCTCGTCACCCCCCACGGCAGCTCTGGTGCGCAGGAGATCGCGAAGGGCGCCCCCGCCGGTGCGCATGTCGTGAAGGCGCTCAACTCCATCTTCGGCCACGTCCTTGCACGGGGCGGACGCCTCGACGCGTTCATCGCAGCCGACGATGCGGGGGCCAAGGCGCGCGTCTCAGCTTTCCTCGAGAGTCTCGGGCTGCGTCCGTTGGATGTAGGCGGCCTGCATATGGCACAGACGCTCGAGGCGCTTGGCCTGATGATGATCGGCCTGGCCCAAAACGGCGCCGGCACCTGGGACATCGCCTTTAAAGCCGATATCGGCTGAACCACCGACAACACGTCCTCACCGGCAGAGATTCGAGCCTGGGCGGCCACTCGAAGGAAAGACCTAAAAAGGAACCCGTCCAGGGAAACTCAGCAACCCCGTTAAAGAAGCTCCGCCACCCACCCAGGGGGGCGGAGCTTCTTTTTTAGGGCCAAAACAACTTGATATCAATAATTTTTAGTTCATAGGCTGTCGATATATGGTGTTAAGAAAAATCGAATCGGAATCCGTGCGACTGCGAACTCCACGTAACCCTGCTGTCGGGATGGATTGGGCGTAAATGGCTAATAAATTGGAGGGGAGAGTCCGATATGAATAGACCAGGACAAGACGGGCCAAAGCTCGCCCCACTCACGTCGGAATCCCAATTTGTGCTATTCGAACGGTGGAAGATGTCAGCAGGAATGAATCGCAATGGGCATGCCTTACGCGGCCTTTGGGCCAACCCCAAAATGTACTACGTGCAACGGCTGAAATGACGGGAAATAGGCGCTGGCGCGCGTCAACGCCACGTTGACAATTTGTAGTACAAAGGGTCCGGTCCGAGAACTAAGAGCTTGAAATAAGAGGGTAGTTATCCGCCAGCGTTTCGCTAGCGCCGTGCTGACGCCGTAGCACGGGCTGTACTACAGAAAAGGAGGCCGGCATGAGGACCATTCAGGTGAGACTTTCCGACCAGGAAGAGGCTGCTCTCCAGGAGCGGGTAAGGCTCACCGGCCTCTCCATTTCCAGTCTGGGCCGCCTCCGGGATGATCCCGAAATTGCCCTGCGGCGCGATTTGGAGGGGGGGGTAGTTGCAACTGTAAAAAAAGGAACTGTCCATTATTTTACAGCTCTATAAAAGATAAATATTTCGGCCTGTTACACAAGGAGATGTGAAAAAAATTACATCCGAAAGAGTTTATCTGACAATATCCCCTAACATTCTTTTTTGTAACATTGCGGAATACAAGGCAAATTTTTTTGCCGGAGTTGGCGCGAAACATGCTTATTAAAAGAAACTCCGCGCAAAGTGAAGGGGGATATGAGGCGTTTTGAAAAGTATTTACCTGCAATACTCGATCTTACAGATACCCTGGACTGTTATAAGAGCACCCAAGTAGTTGGGGGAGGTCTTATGCCTGCTGAAGTCAGCAAACTACATTGAATGTGAGATCAGAGATGCCTCGGTATTTATGATTTCCCATGCAAGTCATATACCCCCTGTGTCAGGATAGATGTCGCCTCTCCTCCGAAGTTTTGTGTTAACCTGTGGGGCAAAAGAGAGAGGGCATGGCCACCAAATACCCAGCAGAATTCAAGTCGAGCATTATCGCTAAACTACTG
>Ga0209123_1000253_pt1 | contig 77752 bp, 71 predicted proteins | sample BarGraIncu00431A_FD_184500 | JGI IMG/M metagenome (GOLD analysis project Ga0209123, IMG submission 184500) | Arctic peat soil microbial communities from Barrow, Alaska, USA - Barrow Graham LP Incubations 004-31A (SPAdes) (version 2) | ecosystem: Environmental > Terrestrial > Soil > Wetlands >... | reverse complement strand
TATTTGTGTAACGCAGTGACGGACGGACTGACGGACGGATATGTTTTAATTTTTCTGGTCAGCTTATCTGTCTACCGATGGACACCCTACACCGTCATTCTTTGGACACTAAACGGAATCAGTAACACTTGAGGAAATCATTTTCTCCAGCAATTGCATTCGTCATATTCCTGCTCCTTTTATGGCCATCATATGTTCAAAATTTTATTTTGAACAAACTCTGTCATTAAATTAAAATACTAAACTGTACATTAATCTAATTCATCTCTAGCTTTTTATATAACTCATCTTTATTGCTGCTACAGAGTTATTGTCGTACACATATTGCCCATCATGGTATATATTTGCTGCACTCCTTCTTCTCACTGGCAAAGTATTCTAATTACCTTAATTCTTCATTTCACTCTCGAACCCTGCCATCAGCTGTTTATTTTTATCAACTTTTGGAATTTATGAAGCATTAGTAAAGCGGCTGAGATTAATAGTATCTATATCAGCATCACGCTTTGTCTAGAGCATAGCACTAAACAATGACATTATATTGTTAATCTGCCAGCGAACTCTTTGGCAAATAATAAAAAGGCACCAGATTGCTAAATCGGATACCTTAATCGTCGAACATGTCCAGTAGATCTACTCTTCTTCTTCCCCAGCATAGGGTACTAAACTCTTCTTAATTTTCCGTATGCCACCGCGTGGATCCGTTACATCTCCTTGATAGCGTGGGATGATATGAATGTGTAAGTGGAAAACTGTCTGCCCAGCCGCTGCTCCTACATTGACCCCAACGTTGTATCCATCTGGGTGAAACCGGTTATTCAGCACCTCTTTCACTTCTTCAAGCAACTTCCAGATGCTCATAATCTCTTCTTGGGTCGCATCAAAGAGACTTGTGAGATGTCTCTTTGGAATAATTAGTACATGCCCTTCATTGACTGGGAACTTGTCAAAAAAGGCTAGGGTCATTTCGTTCTCCACCAGAATGTCTACCTCTGGAAGCGTACAAAAAACACACTCTGTCATTATTCTCCCCCCCATTTTGCTTGACGTGAACATAGATAAAACGTCGTCTGAAGTGCAACCTTAATTCTATTGACATCATACGAATATGTTCTCATTTTCTTTTCCCTATGGCGTACAAATCCGAAGTAAAGTAATCTCCACCTTCAACCCATTCAATGAAATGTTTGTTAATGTTCTAAATAATTAAACATATTATCCTCTACTGGCACTTGCATATTATATTTTATATTAACTATTGGCAAATCAACGCCCTTACTATTTTTAATAGTCGTTGGGATAAATTTATACGGTTCCATGTCGCCCATATAGTAGAAGTCTGATCCTTCACCATCGCTTTTCTTGACAAATAAAGAAATCCTCAATCCATCTCTATGATTTCTAATCCTAACAACGTCTGCAGAATCCACCTTCCTTCTAGGACGTGTCATCCAGTTAAACTGACGACTATTTATAAAGTGATCCTCATACTTTGTGCTCTCGCTGATATCATCGGCCTTTTCATATGTAACAAAAATAGGACAAGTATTATTCTTAATTCCATAGCCGTACATAGTTGACGAGTCATCTTTTTCCCAGTTAAGTATTCTACAAACGTCCTTACGTGAATACTTCTGATAAAGCAAAAAACCATTATAGTATTTACTAAGAGAATAAGAGTCGTTGAATTTATTGATAGCATAATTAAGTGAATCTAGAAGATAGTTCTTGAAATGCTCATTACGAAGCAAACTAAGTAAATGTGGAGAAATCTCCAACACTTCTCCTTTAACATCAACGGTACCTTTTACGCCATACTTTATTTGATCTTGTTCCTTGAAAAATTCCGTGTTTAAGCATTTGACTACGGAACTAATCGTTTGCTTAGTCGGAATACAATCATATTGAGCATCTATATATCTTACAAAATCAATAATAGCGACTTTGCCATTTGCTATCATCTCTTTTAGCAACAATACTTCCTCTATTCTTTTCGCATTGCAGATCTCTTTAGAGTAGAACTCTAAAAGTTTCATTTCGCTTATTGATAATTGCCCCATTAAACTTGTATCAATTTTAGATATGAACGCATAATACGATCCTTCGTATTCGATATACGCATACGGTTCACGACTACCATGCTCAACAAAATCAATCATCGTTGGGATCTTACCTAGTTTATATTTCAACAAGTTATAATCTTTAACCAGTTCTCTTTTGTTAGATAAGTTTGTAGCATTGATAGCCTCAAATATTCTTTGCTTAGTAATTAGATCAAAATTAACAGTGGACGCGCCAGGAATATAGCTACTTCCACTGTTAATGAGCTTACGGATAGTATCCTTATTATAAGAATTATCTCCGTACAGCGCTATTGGTACAAGATAGTTATTTGCGTAATTGCCAATAAAGTCGATAACAGTCAAGTATTCCTTCTCCTGATTTTTACGCAAACCTCTGCCCAACTGCTGTACAAACACAATTGCAGACTGTGTTGGCCTTAGCATTACGATTTGATTTACTGAGGGAATATCGACGCCTTCATTGAAGATATCTACGGTAAATATATAATCAAGTGCGTTATCGCCATCATCTTGTTCTAACCGAATTATGCATTCTTCACGCAAAGATTCGCTGCTATCACCATCCAATGCAATTGTTCGATAATCGTGTTTATTGAATTCGAGTGACAGCTCTTTTGCTTCTACTTTTCTGCTGCAAAAAATCAATCCTTTTATTCTTCCTCTATCACAGCCATAAAACTTAGTAAAATGTAATACTCTTTCTACACGCTCATTACATACCAGCTTATTGAAATCAGAATTATCACCTAGTAATTCGCCGTCTACTTGAATGTCACTTACCCCGTAATAGTGGAATGGAACCAACATATTTTCCTCAAGCGCCCGATTCAGCCGAATCTCATACGCAATGTTATAGTCAAACGTCTTGTATATATCATAACCATCGGTACGCTCTGGCGTTGCAGACATACCAAGTAAAAACCTAGGTTTAAAATACTCAATAATTTTTTTATAGGTATCTGCTCCTGATCGATGCACTTCATCAATAACAATGTAATCAAAATGATCCCTTGCAAAACTATGAAGTGTGCTATCTTTAGACAAAGTCTGAATCGTAGAGAAAATAAAATCTTCATTCACAGCTTTTGAGTGTCCGCTCAAAATACCCATTGTTTTAGTTTGCCCAAAGACAGCCTTATAGCTAAGCATTGCTGCTCTTGCTATATTCTCTCTGTGAACAACAAATAAGAATCGCTTTGGCCCGTACTTCTTTACATCGAAAGCCGACAAATAGGTTTTACCGGTACCTGTAGCAGATATTAATAATGCCTTGTCCTTTGCTTCAGCACGCACCTCTTCCAAACATACCAATGCCTCCACTTGCATGTTATTAGGACTTACTCTTTTGATATTAAATACCTTCTGTTCTAAATCATGCTCAGTCACTTCATCTGTTTTAATATCCCCATCACGCATAATACGCATTAGTTTTAGATCATCATATAATTTCTTATACTCATCAATCCAAGCCTCATTCACTGTTGTGGCATTTATAAAAGTGTCTTCAAATTCCTGTAAGGTATTAATAATAAGAGCACCTGAATCGGTCGATGAAACTTTTATGTTCCATTCCTTGTTCATACTTAACGCATTCTGCGTTAAGTTGCTGCTACCAACAATTAAGGAATAGGTGTCACCTTTTTTGAATATGTACCCCTTCGCGTGAAAATTTCCCACAGTAACTATCTTAAGCTCAATATTCTTAAACTGCAGTAGACGTTTTAACGCTGCTGGATCGGTAAAGTTTTGATATTGCGAAGCAACAATTTTCCCCTTAATCCCTTTGCTCTCCAACTCTTGCAATGTCATAATTAGCGCAGCAACACCGCTATTGGTAATGAATGCAACTGAAAATAAAAATACGTCACATTTGCGTAATTCATCTATTAAACAGGTTAGAACCTTTTTGCCTCTCTTGCTATCGTTTATGAGCAAACTCGGTTGGTATTCTTCCAAAGACACTGTGTTGCTATCGATAAATCCTGTATGTAGGCTATCTGATAAGCTCCGCTCCAGATTCATAAATTCAACGCACCTCCGACTATCTTTTCCACAATTGGAATGTCTGCTGGCGCCCAATCTAACGTAATTAGTTTGTCTTGAGTGAGCCACTTATGATCAGCGTGTTCTTTTCTCACAAAAGTCTTATTCTTGACCTTGCACACATAGCTATGCATAGTTACTTCAAAATCTGGATACTGATGCTGTACTGTTAAAAAAAAATCTTGTTCTTCAACAGCAACATCCATATTCAATTCTTCTTTTAGCTCTCTTATTAACGCTTCAATATGGCTTTCGCCAAGCTCAATCTTTCCACCCGGAAACTCAAACTTATATGATACATATTCATACTTTCCCCTGTTTCTTTGCATGCACAAAATTTCATCTTGAAATACTATGATACCGGCAACTACCTCTATCTTCTTCATAATCACAAATATCCCTTTCCCACCTAGCTTCGGCCTGCATCATTTGCATTCTCCTTGGCTACTGCTCGTATTTGTATATACACTTGCTATGTCTACAACATTCCATTTGCCATCCTATAAATAATTCTTGATTAATTACTAAATTCCTTCACTTGGTATATTGTTCAAATAAAAAAGATGTTTAAAATGATATAAATTCTCGTCCCACTTCCACGATGTTTGCTCAGCAGTTTGTCCTGTTTATTTATACTCTATATAAATCATAATTAAAATTCAAACTCCCTTAAATCAATAGTAACTTTCTTATTAGAAGGAAGCACATAACTTCCTCCTTTCTGTTTGTTAACCAATATGGCCTGCCCGTATATAAGAGAACATTCCAGACATCTTTAACCTTATACGGGAAACACGCGGGAATTAAAGGGGTAAGGGTATCTCCCCATACCTTTCGTCATTATGTGGAGTCCCAGGTTATGGGGAGTGTTAGTAGAGAATGTTATCTTTAGGCCTTTTTTCATAAAAACACTCCCCATATAATTTTATAATAAGCTCGTCATCAAAAATGAAAGGGGCTTATTATAAAATGAAAGAAAAAGCACAAGAAATTACTACCAGAATCCTTTCTGACTTAAAAGAACAGGATTATACCGATTACACCGTAGGTATTTATCGGCAGTGTTACAATGGCCTTCAAAAATATATGGAGGAAGAAAGAATTGAATACTATTCTGCCGATATTGGCCTTGATTATATCAGGCGTAAGTTTGGCATCAGCATTGAAGGACTATTTGGAAAACATCCCTCCAATGTCCGTTCTACGATCAGAGCACTTCAGGTCTTATGGGATTACTCGGAATACGGAACCATGGTCATTAAAGTTAGGCCTGGTAGAAAACCGTTTGAATGTCCTGGCGGTTTTAAAGAAAGTTATGAATCGTTTCAGAAAATCTGCAAGATTAGAAACTATACTCCTATGGGAAAGAGTTCGCTTTTCAGTATTCTTCATAAATTCATTATCTTTATGAATGATTCGGGGATTGCTTCTGCAGATGAAATGACATCAGAGCTTATCATAAAATTTCTTTCTTCCTACAGTGCCAATAGCACCCGTTATATTGCAACGATTGTATCCATTCTACGAAACTATATTACCGTTCTTCATGAGGAAGGATATCTGGACAAAGATTTGGCGCACTGTCTCCCTAAAATAAGAATCATGCGCAATGGTTTTATTCCCTCTGTTTGGAAGCAGGGGGATGTTCAAAAATTACTGAGTTCCATAGACAGGCATAATCCCGAGGGAAAACGTGATTATGCCATTCTTCTCATGGTTACTCGTTTGGGACTTCGAGTGGGCGACATACGTGGGTTGAAGCTCTCCAATATTAATTGGAATAGAAAAATAATTTCTATTATTATGCAGAAAACAAAACAGCCATTGGAACTTCCCCTTCTTGATGATCTGGGCTGGGCGGTGATTGATTATCTGAAAAATGGCCGTCCAAAAACTATTTCCAATTGTGTATTCATCCGCCATAGAGCACCCTATGAAGGCTTTGCTGACCATAACTGCTTTAGCAGAATGCTTGGAAGAAGGATGCATAAGGCAGGAATTGATATGTTCGGACAGAAACATGGTCTTCATTCCTTACGCAGCACCTTGGCAAGGGTAATGCTGGAGAATGGTGCCCCCCTTCCAGTAATTTCAGAAATCCAATGATGCTTAATAAATATTTCCTCTTCTAATATCGGAAAATCTTTGTTCTTGCAGTGACTTCCACGTGTCCCAAAGGCCAGCGAACCCAAATAGTTCTTTGTTCATTAGGGTTATCCTGTGGGATCGTTCACCTGACTTGCCGGTTAGACGTATTTTAAAGTTGCAAATTAATAAGTCGGGTTGAACCTATTTCATAGAACTCCGGTGGTAATTTAGCAACCTTACATATATACTCCAACGTTAAGATAGCAAACCGAGCGGCCTGAGGATTTTCATTAACTAGTTTCTTTGAAAATGTGAGACTTGATCTTTTTGTATCTTCTGTTAAAAACTCAAATGCAACCTCCTTCAGAATCAACGGAGCAAGAGACGTAGCCATTGGTTCGTCTAAACAATTTCTTACCAATTGAATAAACGAATTCCATTCGGGTAAAGACAAATCACTTACGGAAGGTTCTTCTTGGTTAAATAATCTCTTACGCAAGTCATTCCAATAATTATAGTTCTCAATGCCATCCCACAGTATAACTTTGAGTTCATCCGAGAGCTCATCTTTACTAACTGGAACCAGATATTGATTAAAAGTACTACAAACTACTTCATTCAATGCTATTGCAAATAAAGAAACTATATCTAGCAATAAAGCTATATGCAATTCATGGTCAGGGTTCAATTCAGATTTAAATTCCTTTAAGACCGCTAGAGTATGTCTAAGCCTTGTATTTGGACCCGGTTGATTCCAGAAGTTTCTTTTCGAATATTCTATAGCGGAGTTTAATTTCGGAAATTTCGAGGGAATATTAAAGTAATTATCCCAATTTTCTCCAATTGATAAGGCGCTATTCAATTCATTATATTGGTTAGATGTTTTACTTGCAAAATTCTCAAAGTCTGACAACGATAGCAAATTAACATCTAGATCATTAGCAACAGATTTATGGTCCTTTTCAATATTTTTCTCTAAAACTATTAACCCTTGTTTTGCTGAAATACAAGCCATCAGCCCCCGCATCCACAAGGCCCTGGCAATTGGCGACTGGTTTTTTAAAGTTTTACAATCACCTAGTATGGGCTCTAGCTTGCCAGTAATGGAAGGAAATAGTGCTATTACATCAATATCTGTGATAAGTTTTCGAGATTTGGATACTCCTTCTCGAGAATATATATCCACTTCCATAAACGGATACCATTGACGGGACAAAAAATAACGAATTAGTCTAAGTTTAATTCCCCTATCCTTATTAATCTTAAACACCTCCAAGAATTATATTGTCTAATTCTTCCACTTGTTCCTCACTCAGTGAAACGTGTTCGTGTACGCGCAATCTTTGAGAACTTATCAATGATTCGACAAACACTTGATCTTTTCTAAGGGCGAGTCTGACGTCTTCATCAACTTCAACTCCTCCAGCCTTCCCCTTAATGAGTAGTTCAATCGCCATGTCCAAGGCTTTTTTGTTTTCTTCAGCATCGATTAGGCAGAACCTATGCCATCCGTCACCAACATCTTCCAAAGTCCCGACTCGAAGAACCGCTAACTTTTTATACTGCGCAGAGGCCTCTGTACTCGCTCTAAGATAACCTCGATCGCGTAGCGCAGTCAATATATTGATCGGACTGCGTATTGCAAATTGTCTCGGCAAAAGTTGACCCTGTCTTACCGATGCAACTAATGCCATGGCTCTTTCATAAATTTCCTTGTTCGTTGGACTAAGTCTAACCTCTCCGGGAACTGGGGTAAACAAAAAATAGTTATTTCCAGAATGAGGCGTGTCTATTGAGGGAGGTTTTACCGCTCCATCTTGAGCCAATCTTTTGAGCAAATTAATGTCGTCATTCGTTAATTTTATTCCATTTATTTCTTTCGTTGTTTCAATTATACTAAGAGGCCAGCCTTGACACCCTTGTATTAATTTTAATAATCTTTGGACATTTCCCGCACCAGCCTTTGCTACCATATCAGTGTATAACTCAGCATTTTCGGAGAAAAAGATCGGGCTTATAATAATATCTTTGCCACGCGCACGTCGTGTAAACGCAAAACCGCCTTCTTCAGCTATTTGAAGGCTACGATTTACAAGCTTTTTCTCCGCTCCATATGTATACAGCGTATTTTTTGGAATAGGAGTCTCCGCAAGCTTCTCAAGCATCAAAATTGTAAGTTGTTCCGATTCATTAAAAGTTCTCGCATTTTCAGCGAATTCACCGATGCCTTCATAAAGGTCTTCGAAATATGGTACTTTTGGTAAAACTGCTTTTATTGTCTCCCGCTCACTACTAATATCAATAAACTCGACTTCACCAAGTAAGCTAATAATACTTTTTAAGGCGATAGGTGGAATGTTAAGAAAATGTGAAGCCACAAGTCTTAAGACGTCGTATTTCACAAGTGGTAGCCCTCTTAAATGAAGTGCCAATCTGACTGCCATTCCTATTTCAGTTAAAGCCTCAAATTCGGGTACCTCTTTTGCTCCCAAACTTACTTGTATATCAGAACACCTAGCCGCGAATGCCTGTTTTTTTGTAGTCATACCATAGCCTCTTTCACTCTTTTTGAATAAAACCTATATTCGAAATTCACGATTCAACTCCACCCATTTGACCTTCACCTGTCATATATTTAATGCAATCCTGCAGCGCGTATTTCCGGTATGCTGCTATCCTCATCTACAAGGACATTCCATTATTCACCATTCTTCTATGATAATTCTTCATAAGTTGCTAAATTCCTCCAACTTAGTAACAAATATTTACTAAAGAAAAAAGACGCTTATTCGGCGTCAAATCAAATTGAGTCCTGGTCCCACATCCAGTCTGTCGCCTCTTCTGGATTATCCAGAAACTTTACTAATAGATCGAACTCCGATGTTTTCAGGGCAGTCTGGCGCCATTCTTCAAGGGATATATTGAGTGATTTGCAGACAGTGTCTAGTCAGCTTTGACTTTTTCATCTGCTGGGAAGGCTATGTTTCAGCTTCGGCAGCATTCCGAGCTAAGGCGCTTCAATGAAGCCACAGCTTTGGCTTTGGCTTTGGCTGTAACAACGGGTTAGTACGGTTAGCGCAACAGTAGGCTTACTTCAATAGAGCCACTGCTTTCGCTGTGGATGTTACGGAATTACACTCTGGGCAATCGGCTTTGGAGTGAAGCTTCAATGGTGCCACATCTTCCGATGTGGATGTAACTAAGGTTATATATTCTTTTCCATCATACTCTTTGGGGCTTCAATGGAGCCGCAGCTTTCACTGTGGATGTTACGATCTAGCCACACCAGCGCTTGATAGGCGTCATTACTTCAATGGAGCCTCAGCATAAGCTGGGATTTACCGACTGAAGATCGGAGCATAGGGGGAACTGAATGGCTTCAATGGGGCCCCTGCTCCCATATCTAAAAACTCATTCGAGGCTGGACAAGGAATATTACGTCCGTTAAGCAATGATGCTAATAACTCTAAAGCTGTGTTTCCACTTGAAATACTCGCTAGGCCAAAATAATCTTTCAAAGGAGCCCTCACTTTCACTAAGAGAAACACTCAAACCATCTATCCGTATCTATTTATTGTATTAACAACCCAGTAAGCATGAAGAACCAGTACCACTGAATACACAGCTAAGATAAGCCCTAATGAATAAGTAACAAAAGATTTATTCATTATCCTCCATAACATTAAGCCAAGAATAATGGGCAGAAACAACTTCACAAACATAAATACATAGGGGTTTTTTTCTATCAGCCATTTCATGAAAGGATTAGCTTCTTTAATTGCACCTAGCCCTAACCCCCAAAGTGTCAACGCCCCATCGAGAGCACTAAGTATAAAGAACACTGTACAACCTGCTATGATTACTTTTTCCCTCGTAAATGACCTTGCGTTCAAAGCTTTACTATCCTTCATCTTCAACAGTCGTTTTCTTAAATTTAATTTTACGGGTATAGTCTTTATTTGATTTATGGGGGCGTGTGCCAGTATTAAAGAGAGATCTTGTTCTTGGCTTACTAGCTAGCTTTGATTTCTTAGTCATAATTTTGTCTCCCCGCCCACTGATTTCACCACTATCCCCAATACTAACTTGCATCTTCCCTTGTCATAAATGCCTTTGGCAAAGCTCACAAACATATTGAGTTACTACTCGTTCTATCACTATCTTGGACAAACTACCATGCTTTACAGTATATTCATTATATTAAACCAGTAATCAGTACTTGACTACGGAATGTTCTCAATTGAAGGAGCTTTAAGTATGAAATACATAGTCACAAGATGACCCGCTAGTCCAGTCTCTGCCACCCATCAGGGAACAATAACCGTCACAGTCACCGCATTAAACCACCTTGAAGCACTGGAACATTCAGGACTTAAAGAACCTGGCGCACTTATAAGCGTAAATGGCCAGAACCTCAACATTCGTTATCAAGTTAATTCCGATGGTGGTATCATTAAATTGGCACACTATGGCAGCCATAAAATAACTGATTAATTTTGTAGATAGAACTCGCTCAAAGACGAGGCGGCCAGCTCATTTTTATCCTCACCTGATAAATTGCATTACTAATCCACCGATTAAAATTACAATTGCACTACAGACTAATATAATCAATATTTTAGATTTGCTATCAATTTTTTCATTAAGTCGAGCAATTACTTCATCAATATTTTGCTTTACGTTATTATTTATATCAATCTTGGCTAAATCCATTTTTTCGTTAATTATGCCTGAAGTATCCTTAACAATTTTGCGGTTTTCAATGACAATATCCGATTTGAATAAATTGAATTTGGAAATCAAGGACGTTTCGAAATTTTTATACAAGCTTGCATTTTCGTTCTTCATCTCGAGTAGCAAGGTATTAACCCTGCTAATAAAGCTTGCATTTGCTTCATTGCTTTTCATACAGTAATCATCAACAGTTTTATATGCTTTCTCACATAATTGGCTCGATAATATGCTGTTATCTTTTGCCTCGTTTATTACTTCCACCAGTCTATCTAATATCATGTAATTTTCCTTAGTTCTGTCTACCAACTTTTCAGTATCTTTAACAAAATCCGCTAGCTTTAATATAGTTTTGGAACTGCTCTCCAGTTCATTAATTGCTGCATCTAATTTATCAACGTCTACCATATTACAGTCTCCTTAAAGTTATTAAGCTTTTGAAGAGAGTCCGTTAATACAATTCTTAGTGATCCCCTATCATCAAGCTCCTTGTATATTTGCTTTGCTTTATTAGGATAGCGTCGTATTAAAAATTCTCCCAGATGTTCCCTGTTCTTATGATCGGCATTTTTCCCAATATCCAAAGTACATAAAACAATTTTTTCGATATCTTCGTTATCAAAACCTTGGATTTTGTTAAAAGCATCTTCAAGTCTTGGGAGTCCATCTGTGTCCATGAATTTATCGCATAGTAGTCTTGCCATTCCGCTAACAAAGTTTAATCCTGTATTATACCGATAACTTTCTAAATATCTTTGCAAAGATGGTATTAAGGTTTCAGCTCCTGCCTGAGTTATTGGGACTTTAATCTTATTTGAATCATTAACGTCTTGATATTGATAAAACAACTCAAACCACAGCATATAAGCCTCCGGTTTAAAAGCAACCTGATCTAATATCATTGTCTTGTCAGTAAATCTAAAATAATTATCTATATAGGTTTTCAGATGGTCACTATCAGTGTAATTATCACAAATATCTTTCATATTTTTTATTGTCTGCCGCCTCTGATAAACAATATGATCATAACTCCATTGCAATAGTATCTTCATTAATCGTGTATATGGCTTAAGCGCTTCATCGTTTAATATTTTGAAATAATCATCATACCTGTTACTTTCTTCCGAAAACTCAGGATCATATCGTCTAATATAAGTAAATAAGCTATGTTTGACAGAGTCAATTGTGTGTTCATTTTGGTGTACCATAATTTTAGCTGTACTTTCTCCCCATTCTTCAATTGTCCAATCTTTAATAAATCCTAATACACTTAATTTGTATATTGCTTTTTCTGCTTCTGATTTAGGATAGTTCTCCGTACACGTTATCATATTACTTTTACTGGAGTACAGGTCTCTCATTACCCATCGCATCACTAGTAAATCCCGATCAACACCTTTATTATTTAATTTCCAAAGAAATATTAGGTTTCTTAAATCGTTCTTTAGATTTTTGCTTAGCGAATCAAGATTATGCATTTCAGTCTTTATATCAAAAATTTCATCTATTATTTTAGGATCACATATTTCAGGCTTATATAATATAAAGCAATCAGCATTTTCCCGATCTCGCCCTGCTCTTCCAGCCTCTTGATAGAAAGCTTCTATCGACCAAGGCAACCCATAGTGAATGGTATATCTCACGTTCCTTTTATCAATGCCCATGCCGAAAGCTTTGGTGGCAGCTAACAAAGGGTACTTATTGTTTTTGAAATCATCTTGGATTTTCTTTTTTTCTGTACCTAAAGAGCCATGATAAGCTTCGATCTTAATATTGAAATCTTTAGCTAGCTTTTGAGCAAGCTCCGTACAACCGTTTTCGGTACCTTTAAAAATGGTAAATATTAGCCCGCTTCTTGTATTTTCTCCCTGCAATTTAAAAACTTCATTATTATATTTAAGGTCTATGTTCCTTAGTAAATCACATAATTCGTCATATTTGTCTCTTCCATCTACTTTTAATAGATGAAATTTCAGCTCACTTCTATTCATAGAACTAGTGGTCTTGATATTTAGGGAGTCTATCTGAAATTCTTTTTGCAAATCATTTAATACGAATTGAGATGCAGTAGCAGTTAACCCTAACAAACGCGCCTCTGGACAGTAATCTCTTATTGTTTTTATTAATGTAAGATATGAAGTTCTAAAATCATGCCCCCATTCAGAAAGACAGTGTACCTCATCTACTACCGCCAAAGCGAAATTTTTCCGAAAGTTTATGTTCTGCAGAGATTCTCGAAAAGCCTGATTCTGGAATCTCTCTGGAGAAATCCAAATAAGAAAGTATTTGCTGTTTTTAAAGGCTTCTAATACTTGGGCCTTCTCATAGCCTTTTTTGTCGCTTGTTATGTAATTAGTCCTGGTTATTCCTATTTTATCTAAATTCTCTTTTTGATCGTAAATTAAAGCTAAGATAGGGCAAACTACAAAGCTTATACAAGGTTGCAACAATACAGCAAATTGGTAACATAATGATTTTCCTGAACCCGTGGGTAGAATGCCGATGGTATCAATTTTTCTTAACGTATTTGTAATGATAGGAAGCTGACCATCCCTAAATTCATCAAATCCAAAGATATTTTTCAGTATAAAAAGCAAACCTGTTATATCCGAGCTTGCTCCCTCCAGCACTAGCTCATATTCTATTGAATCTGTCGTGCTTACCTGAAAGTAATCCGTTTCGTCGTAATAATCATTCCTGATGTATATAATATTTTCATTGACATCAGCTTCATCTGTCCATCTTTTACGGATACTAAAATCAACTACTAGAGCATCCGATATCTTTTTTTTGCTATCATATTGGGCAACAACTATGGTTGGTCTGTTATAGTTCACTTTCCTTAATTTGCAAAGGTAACTTAGCCATAACAATACATCTTCTGCTGCAAATTTAAACAGTTCGAGTATTGATTTGTCTGCATTGACTATATAAAACTCCCACTCATTTTCTTCAATGCTTATTAGATTCTTTTGAAGCAATGAAATAAGCAAAAGTTGGAACCGCATAATAGTATCATATTGAATTCGCAAGATGTCATTATCGGTTTTTTCATAATTATCTAAGACCTTTTTATAATTATCAACAGCTTTACTGTTTTTAATTATACTGATTATTTCCTCAATCTTCGAGTTGAATCCTTTATCTAATGACCTTATAGACTCAACAGGAATCCTTATTGTTGTAATACCATTTTTAAGAAAATAGTTATCTCTTCCGGTGTCTTTTGCTCTTTGTATTTTATCGTATTTATGCTGAGAGCCATCAATCTCTATGACTAATTTGGCTTGTGGAAGATAAAAGTCTACTTGCCTATCATAAAAATCATTACTAATTGATGGGACTATATCATTAATCTGTGCTTCCGGTAATAATAATTGATGAATAAATGAATACTCTCCAAAATATTTTGGAATAAGCTCATCAAAAAATCTTAATGCAGGATTATCATTATTTTTGTTATCGCCTTTAATACGATTGAGCCAAATAGTCGCATCAGTACAGATAAGTTCTAAACAATTGTCTGTTTCAAATCCCATCTCACCCAAATTATTTTGCAGGTAATCCGAGGGCGGTGTTGGAGATCCTCTTTGAATAATATTTTTAAGCACACAAAAGATACCGAAGTGTTTATTAACCACATCAGTTCCATATATATTTTGAAATACAAAGTTCCCTTTTGTATTCGCATAAGATGCTGAATATCTTTCCATATGGTCCTCTCATAATTGCTTTGAAATCTATTTTGGATATACCTTTTTACAATATTCTACATGTTTCCTAAATATTCCTTCCTTGACAGCCAATTATTTAATGATCTAATGGAATGCTAAGAGCCAGAACGTATAGGTGAAAGTCCATAGCACATATCTGCCTCTCGGTCATGATCGCTTCTGCCCCAGAAGCTACCCCAGGAGCGCCGAATGAAAAGGAAAGATTAGTGGAAAGTAAAGTCAAAATACATGTGATCATATGACCCTATTCGAAGAGAAAATAGACAACAGCTCAGACAATTGGTAAAATATAGTAAATTTAAAGGAGTGGTAAGCATGCTGGGAGATAAAATTATGGCATTACCCCAGGAGCTCTTAATCCTGGGCGCTGCAGTCAAGAGCGGAATGGTCGAAGCTTTGCGCAAAAGCACGACTTGCGATGATTTGTCCAAAGAATTAACCCTGAACCCTCGCGCTGTTTGGATGGTCCTTGAAGCCTTGGCCGATCTTGGTTATGTGACTAAGCAAGGAGAAACGGTCACCTTGTCAGAAGAGACGCGGAACATGATCTATGACCCAGAAGCGCCCAATTATATAGGCTTTGCTTTTATGCATCGCTATAATATGATCCATTCCTGGATTCAATTGCCTGAAATTCTAGCCAGTGGTCAACCGGCCTCCCGGGACAACGACCCCGAAAACACCCGCTATTTTATGGAGGGCATGCGGCTTGGCGCGGAAAAGAGTGCTCCTACGATTGCGGATTTCCTTCTAACAGACACTGGCAAAGGGGTACGGGTGCTGGATATCGGGGGTGGGCCGCTGATTTACGGCAGCGCTTTTACGGATAGTGGTGCCAAGGTGACTGTTCTGGATCTGCCTCCCGTGGTGCAATTAATGCAGGAGAAAGCAGACAAGGTCGGCATCGTCTTGTTTCCCGGGGACTTTAACTTGGGATTACCCCCTGGACCCTTTGACTTGGTTTTTCTTGGTAACATCTGTCACATTTTTGGTGAGACAGAAAACCGGGAATTGTTCAAAAAGGTAAGCCAAGTACTAGCTCCCGGCGGACGCATTGCCATTATTGATATGGTGCGCGGAACGAATCCATTTGCGTCTGTTTTCGGCGTGAATATGCTGGTCAATACGAGCAATGGTGGTACCTGGACCTTGGAGCAGTACACCGATTGGTTGGCCGATGCTGGTTTTCACGATGTGAAATTAAGTGAAGTAGCAGGTCGCCAAATCCTGACTGCGATACTTACATCAGTGCTTGTAAACTGACGTTATGGGATAATTAGAGAAGCCGCCGCACAATCAAGTGATTGCACGGCGGCTTCTCTATACTACGGAATAAATATTTAAGTAAAGGTGTCAGTTATACGCCCCAAGATACGTCTTTAAACGTAAGGGTACAAAGGAGGATTTATGATGAGAAAGATTTGGTATTTCCTTGCAATATTTGTGGTTTTTGCGGTTGTCATCTTCTTGCCTCAGCAGGATAAAGCAACAAACCAGGCGGTAACCCCAGAACAAAGTCTGCCGACAGTCGGAACGATTGAGAAACTACGAAGTATTTTGACGGAGGCTGGAAGTTCCAGAACGGTGATGGATCAGGGCATGGTGAGTAAATCTGCTGTTCAATCAACACCCACTGCATCCCCCGCATTGTCCAATGTACTTCGTGGAGGAAGCTCTGACTATTCATCCACGAACCTGCAAGTGGAGGGTGTGGATGAAGCCGATATCCTTAAAAACGATGGTCAATATATTTACCAAGTTAATAATCAGGAACTCATCGTTACGGAGGCTTATCCGGCTAATGCGATGAAGATCGTGAGCCGTATAGGGTTTAAGCAAGGCGAGTTTACACCTCAACAACTTTATGTCGATGATCACTATCTTGTTTTAATCGGTAGTGCCTATTATCAGGAGGCTTCTACTCAACCCAGCGACCCTAGTGCTCGATCTGAAAAGTCTTCAATACAAATATATCCGCCAGTCTTTAATCGTTCAACGTCCAAGGTGATCATTTACGACCTAGCTGACAAAAGCAATCTCAAGAAGCTCCGGGAAGTGGAACTTGACGGGACATATGTGTCTTCGCGCAAGGTCGGTTCTGCCCTGTATTTAATCGCGAACAAATATTTGGATACTTATAGAATTATGGAACAAGGGTTAGAGCCACCCCTACCAAGTTATCGAGATACTGTTGGCGAAGGGAAATTCGTGACGATGGGATATAACGACATCCATTACTTTCCCAACTCTGTCGAACCCAATTATTTATTAATCGCAGGTCTTGACCTTAATCAAGGAGATAAGGAGATGCAGGTTTCTTCGTATCTTGGCTCAGGTCAGAATATCTATGCTTCCACGTCAAATCTCTATGTTGCAGTCACTCAATATCAACAGGTCGATCAACCGTCCCAGCCGGCATCGACGCCTCAGCTTGCACCTGCAAAACCCTTGCCTGATTCCGCGGCCTCTTCTATAGCCCCTAGTACCCTTAAACCTAATACGCTTAAAACAACGACAGCTCTCTATAAATTCGGCCTGAACCAAGGTGGTACGACGTTTAAAGAGAAAGGGGAAGTACCAGGGACTACGCTTAATCAGTTCGCTATGGACGAAGCTAACGGTTATTTCAGGATCGCTACAACAACGGGCCAAGCCATGGGAACCGATGCTACATTCAAAAATAACGTTTATATTCTAGATCAATCCCTTAAATTGACGGGTAAGATCGAAGATATTGCCCCCGGGGAAAAAATCTATTCCGTTCGGTTTATAGGAGATCGTGGCTACCTAGTAACGTTCAAAAATGTTGACCCCTTCTTTGTCCTCGACCTTAAAAATCCTGCTACTCCTACAATTTTAGGTGCTTTGAAAATACCAGGCTTCAGTGATTATCTCCAACCTTATGATGAGAATCACATCATAGGGTTCGGCAAAGAAACCGTAGAGCTAAGCCAAAATGGAGGGTCTACTGCCTTCTACCAAGGTCTTAAACTTGCCATCTTTGATGTCACCGATGTTAGCCATCCTGTGGAGATGTTTAAAACGAACATCGGAGACCGAGGAACTGATTCCGAAGTACTTCGCAACCACAAGGCTTTGCTGTTTGATAAGGAAAAAGGGATTTTGTCACTTCCAGTGACACTTATGGAAGTTAAAAATCCTATAGGAGGGAATTCAGGGAAATGGGCTCCTCAATATGGCCAGTTTACGTTCCAAGGTGCTTATGTTTATCAGCTTGATCTGGTCAAGGGCTTCACTTTAAGAGGCAAAATCACACATTTAAAGGATGCAGACCTCTTGAAAGCTGGACAGAACTTCATGAACGGTTCCAATGCAATAGAACGGATTATTTTCATTAAGGATACACTCTATACCCTTTCCAAAAGAATCATTAAAGCCAATGACCTTGCAACACTACAGGAGAAAAATAGTTTGGTAATAGACAATAGGTGAACTAATGAAAGACAGTAAAATTCCCCCCTTAGGACTTTACTGCCTTTCATAGCATGGTATAATCTTACAAAGGGAAGTCAGTACAAAGGCGGTAATTGACATGGACTATAACTCCTTACTTCACAAAAAAGAATTTTATCAAAAGCATAAAAGCGTTCTGTCGGATTCTATTATGCAAAATTATAACCAGGCGTTTGAGATAGAATATACTCATAATTCCACGGCCATTGAGGGAAATACCTTAAGTCTCATTCAAACAAAGCTCTTACTGGAGGATCAAATCTCAGTTGGAGGTAAGAGGCTCAGAGAAATCTATGAGATTGTTAACCACAATAAGGCTTATCAATACGATACGTCAAAACTTGCATTCATGATGGGGAATCTCTGGTTGAAAAAACCGTGAAGGATATGTATGCAATTTTAATGGAAAACATTATGATTGGCGGTATATACCGAAATGTTGATGTTCACATTTCAGGTGCAAGTCATACTCCACCATCACCGAACGAGGCTTATAAACAGGTCAAAAAACTCTATGCTGATCTTCCCTACAAAACAGAAATGAATGGGATTGAGCTTGCGGCATGGTCTCATGCAGAGTTTGTGAAGATACATCCCTTTATTGACGGTAATGGCAGAACTTCGAGGTTGATCATGAATTATCAATTAATGGTTCATGGTTTCCTTCCAATCTCCATTGCAAAAGAAAGTAGATTGGACTATTTTGATGCGTTAGAGGGCTACGCTGTAGCGGCTAATTTGACACCTTTTGTAGATTTTATAGGTGCGTTGGAGGAACAGAGACTTGACGTCTATATTAGAGCAATAGAGCAACAACAGCATCAAAATACACAACATATCTGAACATGTTGAAACTGCATAATGATAATAAATGAGAGACACAAACTACCGTTTGCGTCTCTCATTTATTATCTCTGCCAATCATTCTTTGACCCACTTGGCGACGATAAAATTAACAACGGGACAGTTCAAGCTTCCAACGTTTTCAATAATAAAATCTCCATCTAGAATTCCCGCACCGATCATATTTTCTCCCTGAACCCTAAGCATGAAATCGTTACCTTCCCGAACAAGATACATCTAAAAGAGTACAAAACAACTCATAAAGATATCATCCATATTTAAAAACACTAATCATGTAATCTTCCTCTGGGAAATCTCCACAAAAGTTGAATCCTGCTTTTAGATAAAAGTCTTTCAATTTTTCGCTTCCAGTCCAACAGTCCAAATATAATGTTTTATTAAAATCCAATGAAATCATACAAGCGTATTTAATAATTTTTAGTCCTATATTTTTTCCTTGGTATTCTGGCAATATTGCTATTCTATATAGATACAAATTATTTGATTTATTGATGGGGACCCATTTGTTAACATCTACTTCTTTAATAGAGAAAGTGCCAACTATCAGGTTATCTATTGTCATCTTATATGTATTTCTATTTTTTATATCTCTGCCTATTTCTTTAAGTTCCCACGGATATGTCCATTGATTTATGCCTTTCGTATGAAGGCTTAAAGTGACTGCATTCAATAACTTAACGATTGCAATCGTGCTATCGTTGTCTGCTAATTTAATTTCATTGCCCATTCAAATATCCTTTATTGATATATTAAGAAAATGAGGACTCATCGGCATAATGTTTTCGTCTTCCTCAACCATTCTTGCCATATCTAAGATTGTTTTCTTGCTAACTTCATTCTCCCAGACTGTATCTAAGGTAGGAACGATCCACGTTGGTCCCTCAACTGCAAAGTTTTTCTTTACAATAAAACCAGCATCTCTAATTTCATTTGCAAACTCTTTGGGTAAATGAAAATAAGACCTCGCAATAAAGTAAGGATATTTATTAGGCCTAATATGATCTCCTTCTATTTCTCCCTTAACCATATCTACGAAGTCTACTTCGTCTAATATTTTATTTTTTGCCCCATATACCGAAAGGGCCCATAACATTGAACCATATCTTGTGATTCCAGCACACACTAATAGGCCATCTTTTTTCAACACTCTTTTCGCTTCATTAAGTGCTTTCAATCTATCGTCTATATTGATTAAATGGTACAGAGGCCCCATTAACAAGACGATGTCTGCGCTATCATCAGGTTTGTTTAAATTACGGGCATCTCCTACTTCAATGCTATGTATCACTGAATCTGTAGAAACATTCATTTTTTTTGCATAGTCTACTGCATTCGGCGATAGTTCTATTAAATGCACCTCATGACCTAAATGTCCTAACCATCTGGAGTAAACGCCTACCCCGCCACCAACATCATAAATAGTAGCTTTATCTTTCGGTAAATATCTCGAAATAATCTCCTTTGTTCTCTCACATTCAATCTTACCAATACCTCTTTCAAGTCTACCGATCTCAGCACCAGAATTATAAAACTCTAAAACTTCATGACTATTATCATCTTTCATGATAAATATCTCCTCCAGGTATTGTCCATTTAATTAGGCAACGGACTAAGCCCCGTGATACAGATAAGGTCATATAAACGAATCCCTTGAACGTTGCTTATTCTTTTCTTCTTCCCTTGAGTTTGTTAATGTGACCACTTTTCCAGACTAATTGTTCGTTCATTTGTGACTTTAATGGATAAAATTCTGGGGTTTAGTTTCATGATCTCATCTTTAGACAATCCGTTTGCCTTAAAATCTAATGAGCCCTCGATTTGGAGGGTAGACTTTGAGGCTAACTCCTTATTTACAGTAACGGGCAGTTGTTTAGTAACTAGAGCTTCTTCAAATTCCTTGGGCAAAACCAAGGTGACCTCTTTAATAAATGCTGTATCCTTGTCGTTATTGGCCAAATTAATGGAGTAACTAAACCGTTGAATATCGTGACTATTGTTATTTGTGTCGACTGCCCCGATTCCTGTACTCATAGAAGATATGTCTAAACCTATTGTTTGGTTGCCTTCAACGTTTACTGCTCTTGAACAGCCAATGGTAATCAGTGATAAGGTGATCACCAATACCAAAAGTCTTATATTAACTTTCACTATTTACTACCTCACTTTCCAAAGTACTCATGGAAATTGTAGATACCACCAAGGTCAACCCAGGCATTGCAGATAACGTTGTTTTTAACGAACTTCATTAATTATCAGTATGTAGATCAGAAATTGGTCTCCTAGATTGGAACAAGGGGAGCTTAGGCATCAATATTCTCGTGGACAACGGCTAAAACAGCTAATCTCAAAGTTCTTCACCCCTAATACATTAGCTCTCACGATCTCCAACTAGCATGGTTATCCCCCCTTCTTTGTAAGAACATTCTTTATATATTCAATTGAACACAGTAAAACCCCTTTTTCTGTTATATACCTCAACTTTAACCAATCAGTAAAACTATTTATCCCTACAGAACCTACCTCCAGCCACCTCTCCTCTATATCTATTTATGATAAATACAAATACATTGTTTATCATGCCTGGTCTTTATGAAAAATCCAATTTACTCAAAAAAAAAGTGCCCCTCGCAAGGAGGAGCATAGTAGAAGAAGAAAGGAAGAAAAGAATTGAGAAAAAGACTGTATGTGAACCGCTTTAACTGGCGGCTTGGATCAATTAACCATTACGTTTAGTATAAAACATATTTGTTACCCTTCTTTGAACATTGTGTGAAGAATTTGTGAAGCATTATTATGGGAATTAGGTTAGATTACCGCCTCAACCCTAACAACAAATAGATGAGAGACACAAACTACCGTTTGCGTCTCTCATCTATTATCTCTGCCAATCATTCTTTGACCCACTTGGCGACGATAAAATTAGGGTTCGTATTTTTTTGCTTTTCCATAGTTAGTGCTTGTTCTACAGAAGCTACCTCAGGTGGAAAATAAAGTGCTTTGCCAAGAGCTCTACCCTAAATTCCCTTAGTGTAGAGCTTCTCTTGTTTCCTGCGTAATCCCATATTTTTGCATTTTCCTCAAGAGCGTGGCATGGCTGATTTCTAACCGTTTTGCAGCTTGGCGGATACTTGCTTCCGCCTTTAACGCTTCCATGATGACTTTTCGTTCCGTCACTTCGATGTGAGCATGAAGAGACAAAGGATTGATTGGCTGACTTACTTGACCCCGAATGTGAGGTGGAAGTATTTCAGGCGTGATCCACTCCTCATCCGTCATAATACATAACCCTTCCACTAGATTACGCAGTTCACGGACATTACCTGGGTAGTCATGCTGTAGAAGAATCTGCAGTGTTTCAGGGGTAAGCTTTCTTGTAATCTTAAACTCTTGGCAAATTCGTTCTAAGTAGTAATCTAATAAAGGCAAAATATCACCTGGATGTTCGTGTAGAGGTGGGACATGAAGATAGGCGACATTAAATCGGTAATAGAGATCCTCTCGAAAGCGTCCCTCTAAGACTAACTGCCGGAGATCCCGATTCGTGCTGGCAATCACCCGAACATTAATGGCTTTTGACCAACTTCCGCCGACCCGACGGATCTCTTGCTCTTGAAGGACGCGAAGCAATTTCACCTGCAGGGAGGAAGATAGCTCTCCAATCTCATCAAGCAGCAGCGTTCCTTTATCGGCCAGTTCAAAAAGCCCTGGATTGCCTTCATTTTTCGCCCCTGTAAAGGCGCCTCGCTCATACCCGAATAACTCTGATTCAATTAGGCTCTCTGGAATGGCCCCTGCATTTATTTTAATAAACGGCATATTCGCACGGGGGCTATGTTGATGGATCCAATTAGCCACTACTTCTTTGCCTACCCCAGTCTCTCCTTGGATCAAAACGGTGGATGGATAGGCAGCAATACGGGTTGCGCGTTCAAATAATGTTTTTAGGGTAGAGCTGAATTTTACAATCTTGTCTTGATTCACAATAACCTCCCTGAGATAGATGAAATATCGATCACTCGAAAGTTTGATCTTAAAGTGGTAGGGATTTGGCGAATCCTGGTTTTATTCTAAACCACTTCAGACAATGTGTCTACTGTTCAAGTACAGTAACGGCTCTATTACGGCAAAAAGTGCGCGTCAGGAGGACTTTTACTGTGGCACCATAATTGCATATCATAATGGATTATGAACATTTCTTTGATTGGTTCTATTCGAGTAGAAAGGTGGTTTATTTATGCAAAAATCAGAATGGGTTGATCATATCCGCCAAGCCCTACATGAACATAAGATCCACACGATTCGGGTGACTCTACATGATAATTCTAATATCCAGCGAGCCCGTTATGTCCCCGTGCGCTATTTCTTGGAAAACGTCATGCAGGGAAGTATCACCTTTCCCTCGGTGGTCTTTTCCATGGATACCTCAGCAACTGTTCAACAAGCGGCTGGAGACGGATTTGCCGGAGGCTATCCGAGCTGGATTCTAAAACCTGACTTAAGCACCTTTGGAATTCTTCCGCAAGCTCCCGGTATGGCAAGAATCATTGCCGACATTTATACTCCCGACGGTGTACCTGTTGCCACTTCTCCGCGCCATTTGTTACGTCGTGTGCTCGATCAATTTACCCAGGAACGTATTAAAGTGTTCGGGGCCTTTGAATACGAGTTCTATGTTTTTAAGCAAGGCGACAAAGAACTCAATCCCGTCTGGACCGGTATGCAGTGTTTCTCCGAAGTGAAACAAGCGGAGGTTGAAGATATTATTACCTCCGTCTTACTTAGCTTGACAGAGATGGGGGCTGGCCCAGAAGTGGCGAACACGGAGTATGGATCAGGACAGTTTGAAGTGACGAATTCTCCGTTTTGGGGCGTGGAGATTGCCGATATGGCTTTCTATTATCGCACGAGTATTCGGGAGATCCTGCATCGTAAGGGTTACACCACGACCTTCATGAGTAAGCCTGTTGCAAGCACTAGCGGGAGTGGTGCACATATGAACCACTCGCTTTATGATGAAGAAGGGAACAACCTTTTCTATGATGAAAACAAGCCTCATGGGTTGTCTGATATCTGTCGTTGGTTTATCGGAGGACAACTTCGACATGCTGGTGCCTTGACCGCCTTATGTAATCCAACCATTAACAGCTTCAAAAGACTACAACCTTATTCCTTTGCACCGGCAACACCGACCTGGGGTTACGAGCACCGTGGAGCGATGATCCGTGTCCCCATGGCACGCGGACAACATCTACGCCTGGAAAATAGGCTTCCAGGCGCAGATACAAATCCTTATGTTAGTTTGGCCGCAATCTTAGCTGCTGGACTGGACGGAATTCATCATCAAATAGAACCCCCTGAGCCCTTACAGAATCAGGATGCCTATGCCTTCCCTAATCGGCTTCCTAAGTCCATGCCCGAGGCACTCGAAGCACTGGAGAAGGATCCCTGGGCTAAAGAAATGTTGGGTGAGGAATTTATACGACATTACCTCACTTTGCGTCACGCCGAGTGGGAGCGCTTCCATAACCATATAACAGATTGGGAGTTAAACGAGTATTTGGGGATTTTCTAACTTAACTAGCCAAAATTAACAAATTGGGAGTTTGCGGAAAGCTATTCACGCTTCCGCTTTACACCATATAAAACACGCCAAGAAAGGTGGAAACAGAAAATGTATCGAGTACCTAAAAAACTCATTTACAACATGTCAGCTACCCATAAACCAGTACTCTCCGTCCCAAGCGGTTCTACCTTGCTGTTTGAAACCTGTGATTGTTTTGAAGACCAAATCACTTCGGAGCAAACCCCATTTCAGGCCTTGGATTGGACCCGTATTAACCCAGCAACTGGCCCTGTCTTTATCGAGGGGGCTGATCCCGGTGATATGTTGGAAGTAAAGATTGATAAAATCGTCATACGTGATCACGGGGTGATGGTAACAGGTCCAGACATGGGTGTCTTGGGGGATGAACTCACGGAAAATTCCATCCGTATCATTCCTATTCGCCAGGATAAAGCGTTCTTTACGGAGAATGTGGAACTTCCGCTGAATCCCATGATCGGGGTAATTGGGACTGCACCTGCAAGCGAAGCCATTTCTTGTGGTACCCCAGGCAACCATGGTGGAAACATGGATTGTAAAGTGATTGGAGAAGGGGCCACCCTCTACCTACCCGTTAACGTTCCGGGGGGGTTACTCGCTTTAGGTGATTTACATGCCGCTATGGGTGATGGGGAAGTCTCAGTTTGTGGTGTGGAAGTGTCAGGCGAAGTGACCCTATCTGTTACGGTCATTAAGGGTAAACAGTGGCAACTCCCCTTCTTGAAAAACTCAAAAGCTATCTATATGATCGCTTCAGAAAAATCACTGGATGAAGCAACGATACGAGCCACCAAAAATATGGTGCATTTTCTCGTAAATGAGTGTGCCCTCAACAACTATGATGCCATCACTCTTTTAAGTATCGCTGGAAATATACAGATATGCCAAATCGTTGATCCGTTGAAGACCGTACGTATGGAGCTCCCGCTTAGCGTTTTGGAGCAACTCGGGTATACCTTTTAAGCTATTTTTGAAATATAAAGGAGTGTCTATGAGATGTCAGTTGAACAATTTGGATATAAACAAGAGTTAAAAAGAGTCCTTACATTTTGGGACCTTGTGATCTACGGCATGATTTTCATGGTACCAATTGCCCCTTTTGGGGTTTACGGGTACGTTTTTGCTGGCTCTAAAGGAATGGTGGCTCTGGCTTATTTGATCGGGATGTTTGGTATGGTTTTTACCGCCTTTAGTTATGCCCGGATGTCAGAGGCTTTTCCAATTGCGGGTTCAGTCTATGCCTATGCTCAGCGAGGTATCAATCCCTCAGTCGGTTTTATTGCCGGTTGGGCAATTCTTCTCGATTATATCCTTATTCCTTCGTTGCTTTATCTGGTGAGTGCCGCTGCTTTAACGGCCATTTTGCCATCTGTTCCTGCGTGGATTTGGTTGGTCTTATTCATTGGGATTAACACCGTGATCAATGTGCGGGGAATCGAATTTACCGCAAAAGCCAATAAAATAATTCTGTTTGCGGAATTCATAGTTTTAGGAATCTTTATTGTCGTTGGTCTGGTGGCTCTTAAGAACGGAGTTGGCGCAGGAGGCCTAACCATTAAGCCACTTTATGACTCCACTCAGTTTAGCCTTTCAACGGTGATGGGAGCCGTTTCCATCGCGGTCCTTTCCTTCTTAGGCTTTGACGGAATTTCTACTCTTTCTGAAGAGGTTAAAGGGGGAAACAAAGTCGTTGGCCAGGCAACAGTCCTAGCGCTTGGAGTCGTTGGTCTCCTTTTCATCGTGCAAACCTGGATTGCCACGGACTTAGGCCGCGGTTTAACCTTTGATAATTTGGACACGGCCTTTTATCAAGTCGCTGGGGCAGCTGGCGGCCCTTGGTTGAAAAACCTAACCATCATTGCAACTGCCTTTTCTTGGGGGATTGCCAATGCCTTAGCTGCTCAAGCCGCCATTTCACGAATTCTTTATTCCATGGCAAGAGATAAAAGACTTCCGGCTGTTTTAGCGACCGTTCATCCAAAGTTTAAAACCCCTTATATCAGTACGATCTTCGTAGCCGTTATTTCGCTCGCCGTCGGACTATTTTTTCAAAGTCAGATTGCCAATCTCACAACGCTCGTTAACTTTGGTGCCCTGTCCTCGTTCTTACTCTTGCACCTTTCAGTTATCAACCATTACATGATTCGGCAAAAGTCCAAACAGTATTTCAAACACTTGGTTATGCCAATCATCGGATTCATCGTTGTTGCCTATGTACTCTATGGTATGGATATGGCTGCTATAAAAATCGGTAGCATCTGGGTCGGTATCGGCCTGGTTTATCTACTCGTACTTACATTTATTATTAAGGCAAAACCAGCAAAATTGGACCTTTAGCCAATTATTCCATGATTTGACATAACAATAAACAAAAGGCTCGTGCCTTTTTACCAGGCAGAACACAAAAATGCTCCTAAGTGAATTCGTTCTCTTAGGAGCATTTTTGTATCCCAAAAAAATCTGTTTCCTCTGAGTCTCTATTTTTCTCTAATTCGTCAACCGCCAAATTTGCGCAATATTCATATAAGTAAAGATATAGTTCTTTTTTATTCTTAAAGTAATGAAATAAAAGCCCTTTGGATATACCTGCTTCTCTGGCAATGTCAATCGTCGATGCCTGGCGGTAGTTCGAAGCCGAAAAAACTTTCAGAGCACCGTTAATGATCTGTTTCTGCCTGTCTAATGGCAAATTATAAAATTTGTTATTCACATTGATCCCTCCATGCCTATTGACCAAAATGGTCAATAGATGTTGTAGTGATACTACATCCATTGACCATTTTAAACAAGGGGGTACGATGAATGAGATTTTGCCCACCTTCGACAATTCATGTTTTGGAACAGGCCAACCCAGCGGTAAGAAACGTTGGTCAGCTTAAGGAACAAATTTTGTTACCCTATTCAGCAGGGCATCAGTGACATACATTTCTCCGTTGTTACCGAACGCTATGCCCCAGGGCGAGAAGAAGTTACCGTCTGTGCCGCTGAAGCTGCCGATTTTTTCAAGGAAAACACCATTGTTGGTAAACTTTTGAATCCTGTTATTAGAGGAGTCGGAGACCCATACATTGTTCTCCTTATCCACAGTGATGCCTATGGGCAGGAATAGGTCGCCGTCAGCCTCCCCCCTTATCCCATCACCTTTTACAAATCTCTTCCCTCTCATTTCTTCAGTTGATTCAGTACATATGCCATATTGTCTGCCATATGTGTAATATTCCCTATACCTTCCGTATCCTGATCAGCATCAACTTTACCACCCGTACCAGCAACCCCAACGTTCCAGTAGTTAGAACCCACCACGATGGTATCGTTGACCGTAGCCCAAAGAAGCAACTGGGCAAAAGCAAACGTTTGCCCGGCCCTTCTGGCTACCGTAATGGGTGCGACTACCTTCCCCGAAAAAGCCGTTCCCTTCCATTGATAGGTGGAGTCTTCTGATTTCATGTCATTCGCAGCCCAACGCCCAAGAAATCCAGCCCTATCCAGTAACGCTTTCAGTTTTGGGGGGATGGAGGCATGATAGACCGGGGAACCAAGGATTATCCCATCCGCCTCAATCATTTTCTGGAATATTTGAGAAAAATCATCGGTGATACTGCATTCCTTTTTTTCAACACACGAATAGCAGCCGCTACACTGTTCAATTTTCTTATCTCCCAATCGTACCAGCTCTGTCTCGAAACCTCGCTTTCGAAGTTGATTAAGTGCCGTCTCAACTAAAAACTCAGTATTTCCATTTTCTCGTGGACTTCCATTAAAGCCAATAACCTTCATTAAATAGCCTCCTCTTTCCGTCCCCATTTAACTGCCGTTGCTGCCCAAGCGTACCCTGTACCAGCACCTAGCATGATGATTAAATCACCATCATGAATATGGCCTAACTGAAGTCCTTCATAGAGAGCAATATAGGCATCTGCCGATTGAACATGACCGAAGTTTTTAAGAATAAAAGACTGGTTAATATTCATCTCAAGCTGTTCTAAAATAAAGTGTAAAATGGACTTTTTCATAAAGATTGGCGCTAAAAATTTAATATCCTTTTTACTATAACCACTCTTTTCTGCTGCACCATTGATTACTTTCAAAAAATTAACCAGAGAAACTGCATCCAATCGTTCTTTCATAGATTTTGGATCTGCAACGTCTAAACCGTAGTAACCAACTGGTTTTCCAGCCGCTTTTGCTTCTTCAGATTTTAAAAAATCAGGCTCAATCTGCATATGGTTGTGATGGCTAATATTCCCTATACCATAAACCGCGACGTCTGTTGCAAAACTCCCATCGGTTATCATTTCCGTCTCCAATAGTTCATTCCTGTTATAACCCCTTTGCAATAAGCAAGCGGCTGCACCGTCAGCAAAATTAAACATAAACCTGGCCCTTTCATTTTTGTAGTCCACAAGATCTGATTCTCTAGTGCCAGTGACCAGTAAAACATTCTTTATTTCCGGGTGGACTATCATCAACGATTTACCTAGTTGTAAAGCGAGCGGACCAGAGGCACACAAGTTACTTATTTGAAAAGCATTGGCATTCTTAGCACCAAGTTTATGTTGAATATGAGCCGCACAATTGTAGAGGTAATAGTCTCGATATTCACTCCCGTGATAGATAATAAGATCAATCTCATCTGGCTCAATGATACCCTGAAGACAGTTTCGAGCCGCCTTGACACACATATCGGAAACAGTCTCGCCCGGTGATGCCTTGAGTTTGGACTCTATGCCGAATTTCTCCTTGATCACGGCTTCCGGAATACCACTTTGTTCGGCAATCTCCTGACTGGTAACAACCGACTTTGGATAATACACACCGATATTCCTTAACCCAATGGGTTCATTTGTCCTTACTTTTTCCATTTTTCCACCCCCTCTTACTAAACTAGATAGTTTCAAAAAGATCGCTTTCCACAAGGACTTGGTCATCTTGGGACTTCCCGTATAAGCGAATCGCTTCTTGGATTACAATTTTACCCACCGAATTTTTGGGAACTTCCTCAACGGAAATGACATATTTCGGAACTTTATAGGAAGCAAGGCGTGTTTTCAGAAAAGCGAGCACCTGTTCCTCGGAAACATACTTGCCCGGTTTGAAGGCGATGATAGCCTTGCCTACTTCTCCCCATTTGGGATCAGGCACCCCAATCACACAACACTCATGAACCTCTGGAATTTGATAAATTAAGGTTTCGATTTCCGGAGGGAATATATTTTCGCCCCCGCTTATATACATATTCTTCTTTCTGCCCACGATATAATAGAAGCCGTCTTTATCTTTCTTAGCCATATCACCGGTATGGACCCAACCGTTATGCAAAGTTTTCCTGGTTTCTTCTTCGTTACGCCAATATCCAGAAAAGATCTGAGGACCGCTAAAAATTAATTCACCCACTTGCTCTACTTCAACTTCTTGTTCGTCATCACCCACAATTTTGGCTACTGTAAAGGAAAACGGTTTTCCCACCGAGGCGTGTTTTTCTTTGAGTTCTATCAAATTCATAAAATTAACTGGAATACATAAGTTTGTCGGGCCGCCCTCAGTTAAGCCATACCCGAGGCACATCTTAATTCCTTTTTCCCAGAACTTCTCCATCAATTGCACAGGTGTAGGGGCTGCCCCTGACATCACCCATTCAACGGAGGACCAATCGGTGCTTTCAAATTCCGTTTGTTCGGTCATCATTCTGAAAATGGTCGCCGCTCCAAAAACGTAGTTGGGTTTGTATTCTGTTATAACTTTTAAGGCGAGTCTAGGATCAAAGGCTCTGTTGATTAAAACGCGTCCTCCCACCATCAAAAGAGCCAAGGTTAACAGATTCCAGCCACCGGTATGGAATAAAGGCAACAGGACATGGTATGTTTTGTCCCCGGTTATCCCCCAATCCAAAATGTTATTGAATTGGTTATATAACACCGCTCTGTGGGAGATCATGGCCCCTTTGGGAAGCCCAGTGGTGCCCCCGGTATGAATTAACAAGTAGATATCTTCTAATACTAATCCTGGGCAATTCCTAGGACTGTCGTTCAAGTAGTTGATTAGGCCAACATACGGGATATCCTCTTCATTCTGTTTTTCATCCGCTAATATTACGTAATGATTTAATAAAGTGAGATTGTTCCTTAACTGTTGGACAGTGAAACCAAATATATCCTCATAGAACAATACTTTTGGCTGCTCATTTTCGATGAGCTTCGTCAACTCATCCGACGCGAGCCGGACATTGTAAGGAACGAAAATTGCTCCTAATTTTCCGCATGCCAACAAAGCATCAAACATTTCCACCCGGTTTCTGGAGATAAAAGCGACTCTGTCCCCTTTTTCGACCTGAAATTGTTCCGCTAAATAGTTAGCCAGTCTGTTGGCTCGATCGTTTAATTCACCATAACTATATCGAACACCAGTATCCAAATCGACGATCGCTTCCCGCTTCGGGCTTATCGTAGCCCTTCGACCGATAGAGTCTCCAATCCATTCCCAATCATGAGTGCTCAAATTCATCGACCTCCCTTTCTCCAGACTCCTTTATTTTTTTGTCCAAATGCGGTTCCACGTACCTATGATACCTCCGGGAAAGAAGAGAACGATGAGAATGTACAGGAGACCAAAGATAATGTACCACCGCTCGAAAATCGGGTTAAACTTGGCAAAACCCGCTAATTGATTTTTAGCCATAGTCGTCAGCCCGGAACCGATGAGAGCCCCATAAAGTGTACCTGTACCTCCAATGGTCGTCATAAGCAACGCATCAATCGTTTTATCCACAGCCATGACACCTGTACTTACAAAGCGTTGCTGTAATGCCCAGGCAATGCCAGCCAAGCTTGCTACTACTCCGGCTACTACTGTGGAAATAAGTTTGAATTTCAGAACATCATAGCCTAAGAATTCTGCACGTTTCTCGTTTTCCCTTATGGCTTGAAGCACCCTGCCAACGGGAGAGTCGATAAAACGCCTGAGGAGAAGAACGACTAACACTAAAAAGATTAAGATTCCATAATAAAACACTACCCTGTTTTGGAGAAAAGAAGGTACCTGGAAGCTAAAACCATCTGCACCATTGGTGATGCTGCGCCACTTCTCGGCGCTAATAAAAAAGAGTTCTGCAAAGGCAAGGGTAATCATGGCGTAATAGACATCTTTTACCCGCAAAGACAGGTACCCTATGATTAGGGAAATGACCACAGCCAAAAAAAGTGTTCCCAAGACAGCAAGCAAGAGATTGCTAAGGGTAGGTCCGGTGTTTTTGATAATAATTCCGGTCATATAGGCGCCAGTCCCAAAGAATAAGGCATGCCCAAACGAAACGATACCCGTATACCCCAGGAGGATGTCGTAGCTCATAGCAAAGACACCTAAAATATAAATTTCTGTCCAGAGGTTCAGTGTAGTCCTAGATGATGTTATTAAAGGAATAGCGGCCAAAATGAGTACCAGAACCATAAGCACCCACGACGATGAGTTTAGAACTCTTCTTGGGCGCAGCCCTACAGCCTTCTTTAGCAGATGTAAATCAGCGATTTTGCTCACCCCCCATGCCGAAGAGCCCGCTCGGCTTGATTAAAAGTACAACGGTCATGAACAGAACGTTCACTGCTAAGGCAGCCTCTGGAAGAAACCAGGCAGTGTAAACTCCGGCCAAACCCACGAGAACACTGGCCAAGGCAGAGCCAAGAATACTTCCCATGCCGCCGATCACTACGACGATAAAGGCCAACATCTGGTTTTCAAGACCCATGCCGGGATTAATCGCCCCAATTGCAGGTGCCATCATCACTCCGCCTAAAGCTGCCAGACCTGCACCGAACATGAAGACTAAACTAAACACCTGCCGGATGTTAATCCCCAGCACCTGTACCATCTCCTGGTTCTGTACACCGGCCCGAACAATCATGCCGACTCTGGTGCGAGTGAGAATAAGGTGGACTGCCGCTGCCACGACTAAGCCAACGAAAATAGTAAAGACACGGTACTTGACGATGATAATCCTGCCTAGTTCCCAACTGCCAGCTAACAGAGGTGGGATCGGCACTGCTATGATATTGGGGCCAAAAACTGCCTTAAGTACTTCATTTAAGACAAGCATTAGCCCCGTCGTGATGAGTATCTGGTCGATCGGTCGACCATAGACTCGGCGAATGATCGTACGTTCCGCTAACCACCCCAATGCCATTCCCATCATCATTCCGGTAAGAATAGCCAAAGTGAAACTTTGAGTTCGAAAGTAGATCCATACCCCGCTATAAGCTCCCCACATAAAGATACTTCCGTGAGCAAAATTGAGAACACCCATTAAGCCAAAGATTAGCGAGAGCCCGGAAGCTAGCAGGAAAATCATCATGCCGGTCGAAAGCCCGCTCAAGGTAAGGTTCATAAAGATGTCCATCCTCACACCACCTTTCCATTGCTAAGATTAGACTTAATTCCCAGATAACGCCCCAGTAACTCCCGATCCTGCAGAAGCTCAGACATTAAGCCCTCCCGCACCGTATGTCCGTCGTCAATGATTACGTATCGTTCCCCCACGGCTGAAGCAAGGGCAAAATTCTGTTCCACCAGCACCACCGTTGTGTGTTGTTTGATCTCTCGGATAGCCTGAGCAAGCTTTTCCACCATGATTGGAGCTAGGCCCTTGCTTGGCTCATCAATCAAAAGCAAGCGATTATCGTTCACCAACGCTCGTCCAATGGCTAACATCTGTTTTTGTCCTCCACTCAAGCTCTCACCTTTTTGCTTGAGTTTATACTCCAGATCAGGAAAAATATTAAGGACAAACTGCAAACGTGCCCTTGTTGCCCCATCTTTTTTGCGCATCGCCAAACTCAGATTTTCCTCAACTGTTAAATTCGAAAAAATACCCTGATCCTCCGGTACAAACCCTATCCCCTTGCGGGCAATCGCATAGGGAGGAAGACCGTTGAGCTGTTCTCCCCTAAATTGAACGCTACCCCCAGAAGGGGGTGTAAGTCCCATAATCGTTCGAAGGGTCGTCGTCTTACCAGCGCCGTTGCGACCTAAAATAACGGTTACCTCTCCTTCAGGTACCTCAAGTGTGACATCCTGCAAAATATGAAATTGATCGATAAACGTTTGCACATGAGATAGTTGCAAGATCACTGGAACCCCCCCCCCAGATAGGCCGCTTGGACCTGTTCATTTTCCATGATATGTTGTGGCTCACCCTTAGCCAATAGCTTGCCGTTAGCCAAGACCACCACCACATCCGAGAGTGACATAACCATATCAATCTTGTGTTCAACCAATAAAATGGTCCTGGAATCCGCCTTCAGTCGGGTTAAAAGTTCCAGAATCGCCGGTACTTCTTCAACTGCCATACCAGCCGTCGGTTCATCTAAGAGCAAAACCTCTGGCTCCAACGCTAGGATGATCGCCAGCTCCAATTTGCGTTTATCTCCGTGGGCAAGCGAACTCGCTGGTTGCTCACTCTTCCCACTTAAATAGACGGTTTCTAGGAGGTCCATAGCCTTATCTATAAATTCACTGTATTTCCTGTGATGGTGCAGAACTTGATAATGAACGCCTGCTTTGGCCTGAACAGCCAAGCGAACGTTTTCCAGAACGGTTAAGTTTGGAAATACATTCGTGATCTGAAAGCTGCGCCCCATTCCTAACCTCACTCTCCTGTGAGCAGAAAGGTTTGTAACGTCCTGACCCTTAAAAAGGATCTGTCCAGCTGAAGGGAGAAGAAGGCCGCTCAATAGGTTTATAAAGGTGGTTTTCCCAGCTCCATTAGGACCGATGATAGAGGTAAACGTGTGAGGAGCAACGTCAAGACTGACATGGTCAACAGCCGTATGCCCTCCGAACATAATCGTCAATTCCTGAGTGCGAATAATTGACTCGATCATCTTTCCCTCCCTTTGTTCAGAAGAGGCGGGGGAGACCCCGCCTCCTGTCATTACCCTTTGCCGTTCAGAATCGGTGGTGATGTCTCCTCCTTCGTCATTTCGCGCATAAGCACCGGCACAGGCCAAGCCACACCGTCTTTTTTCTCTAGCCGGATTGCGTAGAGAGGTTGCAATGCTTGATGATCCTCTTTGCGGAAGGTCATTGTACCTTTGGGGGTTTCGAAGGACATTCCTTCCATACTGGTAATTAATTTCTCGACATCGGTATCTCCGCTGGTTTTCTCCAGAGCCGCGACGACAGCCATCGCTGCCGCCATTCCACCAGCCGTGAAAAGGTCAGGCGGTTCGTTGTATTTTTCTTTGTGCTTTGTTATAAGCCAGTCATTGACTGTATTTTTTGGGAGATTATAATAATAAACGGTGAAGCCTTCCATACCAACAACATTCCACATAGTCTTTAAAGCTGCTATATCTGGTGCACCCGTAGAAATCTTAATACCTTTTTCAGTCAATTTAGAGTCAGAAATCTGTTGCCACGGAGTATTGGCTCCTGCCCAAATGACAAACAAAAAATCAGGTTTAGCATTGATAATCCGCTGGATGCTAGCCGTGAAGTCGGTAGTATTTGCCGCTGGGAATTCTTCCAAAACGACTTTAGCTCCCATTTTCTCAGCTACTGGTTTAAAGGCTTTCACACCATCACGCCCATAAGCACTATCCGGTGCCAATACGGCGATCTTCACGCCCTGTTTAGCAATAGCTGCCGCACCCGCCACGGCGTCTTGTGAGGAATTACGCCCGGTCCGGAAAATGTAACGGTTCCATTGAGAACCTGTAATGCTATCCGCAACGGCCGGTTCAACCACCATTACTTTTTTATATTCTTGGGCCAGGGGCAGGATCGCTAAAGCATCGGTAGAACTAGCACTACCAACTAAGATATCGACCTTATCGTTATCTAGAAGCTTAAGTGCTTTCTGCTTAGCCACATCCGGTTTTGTCTCAGTGTCCTCGACAATAATTTGGATGGAACGACCAGCTACTTTGTTTGTACCCTTAGTGGCATACTCAATGCCTAATTCGAACCCACGTACGTTTTGTTTACCATAGGCTTCAAGTGCGCCTGTTTTGGAAGTAACTATTCCAATTTTTATGGGTCCCTTTTCCTTGGTTGCCACACTTGCATCAGGCGTAACTGTGGGTTTTGAACCGCAACCCGCTAAGAGCGAGAGTCCAAGTCCTAAGACAACGATCCCTGCCAATATCCTTTTATAATTAGTTCGTTTCAAATCGACCCCTCCTTCATGTATTAATAACTTAATATTCGGACAATTAAGGTCAGAATGATCCCTTTATTGGCTAGTCTCTAGATGCTATCCCTTTAACTTAGTTCACGTTTAAGAAGCTTCCCTGCCACGCTATGCGGCAATACCGAACGAAATTCCACCTCTTTGGGCACCTTATAGCTGGCTAAATGCCTTCGGCAGTACCGAATCACCTCCTCTTCAGTTAAACTATTCTCTGACCTCAGGACAAGAAAAGCTTTGGGTACCTCACCCCACTTGTCATGGGCTACTCCAATCACTGCGGCCTCGGTCACACCCGGATGGCTGTTGAGAACCGCCTCTACTTCCGCTGGATAAATATTTTCCCCTCCACTGATTATGAGTTCTTTCTTACGGCCAACGATCGAGTAATAACCCTCTTCATCCCTGCACGCCAGATCCCCGGTATGTAACCAGCCATTACGGAAAGTCGCTGCCGTTGCTTCCGGGTTCTGCCAGTATCCCGTAGCTAGATGGTTACCTTGGATGAGCAGTTCACCTACTCTATTCGCCGAAACTTTCTCCCCCTCAGCATCTACAAGCTTGACCTCACTATGAAAGACTGGTTTGCCGATGGATCCTTTCTTACGTTGAACATCGTCGGAATGAAGGGAAAAACAATTGGGTCCGGCCTCTGTCAAGCCGTAGCCTTGTTTAAAAACTAAGCCCTTAGCCCAGTAGGCTTCATATATAGACGACGGACAAGGCGCCCCACCGGAAATGCAAAACCGAACGGAACTTAAATCAGCCGTTGCGAAGTCGGCCTCCTGCGACATCATTTGAAACATTGTAGGCACCATAAAGACTAAGGTAGCCCGCTCTCGACTGATACTTTCCAAGGCCTGCGCTGGTTGAAACGGTCCATTGAGAATCAGCGTCCCCCCCAAATGTAGCAAGGGTGTGGCGAGAACATTGAGTCCGCCAGTATGAAAGAAGGGCGTGAAAATGGGGGCGATATCGGCAGAACTCAGTTGCCAACTCACGGCCGTATTTATCGCGTTCCAGGTTACCATCCCTTGGGAAAGAATTGCTCCTTTAGGTGTACCTGTGGTCCCGCCAGTATATAGGATAAGCCATACGGACTCCATTGTTCGTTCGGGTCGGGGGAATTCTTGGAAAGTAGAACCTAGAATTTGTTCATAATTCCACTTCTCCAACCTACTGTGCTCCTTTGGCATCTCAGTATCTGGCCTACCAGTCACAGCCTTTTCAGCAAGCCGTACGAATTGCAAATTATCTTGGTTGCGTACTTTTACGAATGTTTCAACCATCTCAGCTCCGTAAAACATTAGTTTCGGTTGGCAATCCGTCAGGATAGACTCAATTTCAGGTACAGACAGGCGAACGTTCAAAGGTACAAAGATAGCACTGAGCTTTTGAGCCGCAAAGAGTAAGTCAAGATGTTCTAAGCGATTCCAGGCCATCATGACTAAACGGTCCCCTTCCCTCACTCCCAACTCATGATAAAGAAAGGACGTTAAAGTTTCGGCCCGCTGTTGCAGTTCCAAGTAAGTAAGCCGTCGACACCCTAACTCGTCAATCACAGCCAGCTGATTTGGGGTCAGTTCTGCTCGCTTGCCTAACCAATCCGCTGCATACATGATTCGTGATCCCCCTCTTCCTCTATCGTATCAGGCCCTCCATAATCAACCTCATGGCAGTGGCTAAAGCCTTTTCCGGTACGTCCTTCTTCTCCCAAAGAACCCAACGCATTCCTAGAAATTCGGCGATACCCATCAGAGCATAGGCCACGATTTCTGGATCAAGAGAACGGAACTCACCCGAAGCCATAGCCGCCTCCAAACCCTTTATATAGCCTTCAGCAAGCCGGCGATAATACCACTTGTATAACTCCTCGTCGACAAATTGCACCTCCTGAACAATCCGGTAGAGGTTACGGTGTTCTTTGATAAAGGAAAAGAACGTTGCAAAACCAAGTTCTTCCGCTTCCCTACGACTACCTGCCCCCATCAATGCCTGGCTGATTTCTTTACGCAGTCCATGGCTTAATTCTTTGATCAGTTCTTGAAATACGTTTATTTTGCTCGGAAAATATATATAGAACGTTCCTTGAGCGACATCCGCTTTTACCGTAATATCCACGATTGAGGTGTTAAAATAACCTTTAGTACCGAAAATCTCCTCAGCGGCATCCAGTAGTTTCTGCCTCGTAGCCTCTCCTTTACTGGTCTTAGCCTGGTATTTCAAAGTTTGGATTTCATTCTTATTCTGACTGTCAAAATTCATGGTTGTCACCTAAATCACTCCATTTTTATGTCATTACAATCTTTCTTTGAATCATACAATTTCTTCTAGAAATTCTAAAACCGCACGGTTAAACTCTTTTGCATTTTCAATAAAGAACAAGTGCCCGCCACCGGGTATAATAACTAGATGTGCTCCGGAAATTCGCTCAGCCAACAAAATACTGTTTTGAGGCGGAACCACGATATCTTCTGAACCCGTAATCACCAAAGTAGGCACATTTATCTTGTTCAATTGACTTTCCACATTAAAAGCTGCTGCTGCTGCAAACTGCCGTTCCCAAGCGTAACGTGGAGTAGGATTAACTAGTCTCCAAGCCACCAATTGATCAACAACTTCCGGATAGCCTCTTATAAATTTCGGTGAGATTGCAGCTTTAAAACCTTGGCGTATTACTTCTTCCGCATTCAAACCTTCGACTTTTAGCATGCTTTGCAGAGCTTCTTCCGTTAAAGGTATGCTTTGCGGCCCACCAAACGAGGTACATCCTAACACCAGGCTTTTGACCTTTTGCGGATATTTAATTGCTAGCTTCTGAGCAATATATCCGCCCATGGACACTCCCAGAATATGTGCCTTCTCAATACCTAAGGACTCCAGAAGTCGGGCAACATCGTCCGCCATCAGCTCTATGCTGTAAGGGATATCCGGTTTATCGCTTTTACCAACTCCGCGATTATCAAAACTCACAACACAATAAGAATCCGATAACCCCTCAATTTGTCGAAACCAGGACCAACTGGCATATCCTAGTCCCTCAATAAGTAAGAGTGGCTCCCCTGTACCATGGATTTCATAGTAAAGCTTAACATCATTAACCAAGACGTTACTCATCTCTTCAAACCTCCCTGGTTTAATCATCACTGCGTCCCAGGCATTGGCTTTCGTGGCTCCAACCAGATAAATCACCCATGAATTGAGAGTTGGTATATGAATCACCTGTCATGTTTAATTATATAGTATCAATAATTAATATACAATACATACTATTTAGAATAATCTGTCTTTTTACTTTACTAAGTGCTAGCATTTTTGTTTTTTCGATTTCTACTCTATTAAAAATGCATGAAAAGAACAGTCTATCTCAATGCAAATGCATATTATCTTTTTCGACACAACATATAGAGCCCTTCCTTGGTAGAGTTAAATCATCTACTATGGAAAGGCTCTTCTGTATTGCTTCTTAGTCTTTAATCTTTTTTTAATCTTTCCCTGTTATTCTAACCTTGTTGTTCTTCTCAGCTGAAAGACATCTAACAAAAAAGCGAAATTATTGGAGGTAAAAAAATATGGCTAAGATGGACCACAAGATGGTTGCCTTATGTGCAGCAGCAATTGGAATCATATATTCAGCAGGTTATATAGTCACGGCACCTGCAGCTTTAGCGCTAAATTCACCACCCGCGATAGTCTCAACCCAAAAAGCATCGAATGCTTCAGCAGCCCCAGCAGACACGAGTACTTCAGTTAGCTCGGCCCCATCATCGGTAACTGCACAAGGGCAATATCGTGATGGGACCTATAATGGTCAGGGGAGCAATCGAATTGGTACTGTGGAAGTAGCCGTGACCGTTAAGCAGGGTAAGATTATCTCTTGTCAGGTCACCAATAGCTCGACACACTATTCGGTCTCAGCCATCGACCCAGTCCTACCGAACGAAGTAGTGGCTCGGCAAAGTGGAAATGTAGACGTCGTTTCGGGTGCCACTAGAAGTACGGAAGACTTTCAAACTGCCGTCCAGCAAGCCTTGGATCAGGCTCAATCATAAAGGAACCTAACTTCATTTCCATCCGAGGTTTAGTTGAATTTTTTCATCTCACATCCTTACAAAGGAGGTCTTAGCCGCTAATGAGAGCAAAGAGTGCTAAAGAAAGCTTTGTAAAATGTCAACTTTTCATGGATACGGTCATTAGCATTAAGATCGTATCTTCCCGAACAAAAGCAGAAATGGAAGAAAGTATGGCACGGGCCTTCGCAGCCTTTTACCACGTAGAAAGTGTGTGTAGTCGTTTTAATAATCAAAGTGAAATCAGCCACCTTTCTACACAGCTTAATACGCCTGTTCACGCTAGCTCTACCCTTTTTGAAGCGGTTCGCTTTGCTTGGGAAGTAGCAGATTTCACCGAGGGAGCTTTTGATCCGACGATCGGTAATACACTAGAATTGTATGGTTTTAATTGTGATTACCTGACAGGGCACAAATCAGTACCGACACCCTTTGACGCTAAATCGCCTGTCAGCTATCTTGATATTGAGCTAAATAAAGAAGAACAAACGATCCTCCTACGAAAACCGCTTACTCTGGATTTAGGAGCGATCGCAAAGGGTCTGGCTGTTGATTTGGCAGTCAAAGAATTGTCTCAATTTGAAGGCTTTTTCGTCGACGCGGGCGGTGATATTTTTGCTGGCGGGCTGAATGAATATGAAGAACCATGGAGTATTGGTATTCAACATCCGAGCAAAAAGGAAGAAATCATCCGCTCACTTCAGCTCACTAATATGGCTGTTTGTACTTCCGGTAGTTACGAACGCCTTAGCCCGATCAGAAAAGACGCCCACCATCTTATTAATCCCCACTCCAGGATTCCCCAGTCGGATAGTTTGAGTTGTACCGTGATTGCCCCTTTTGCCATGATGGCTGATGCCTTTTCGACAGCAGCTTTTATTTTGGGAGCTGAGAAAGGAATACAACAACTTGAACTCGCTGGACTTGATGGTATTTTAATAACACCTACTTTGGAAATGTTTATGACGAAAGAAATGAGGAGGTACCTTGTATGAGTATCAATACAAACGTAAGCTACCCTAAAGAGAACCCTATATATGCTTCTCCAGCACGTGTCTCACTTACACCGAAGATCTACGTGCTGATCGTCCTTCTCCTCCTAACCGTGATTGCAGGGACTAACTCCGACCCCAAGGGAATTTTGAATACTGGAGTAGCCATGATCACGGCACTCTTTTTCGATGGGATCATCTTTATGCTTCAAAGCAGGAAAAAGTTATTCTCAGATGGCGGTGTTATTACCGGGCTGATCGTAGCGCTCGTTTTAGGTTCATCGTCCCCATGGTACATTATTGCTGGAACCACAGTCATTGCGCTTGTTTCCAAACATTTATTTAAAATCAATAAAAAGCCCATCTTCAACCCAGCTGCTTTAGGATTGCTAGTTGCCATTTTCTTATTTCCAAGCGGGCAAAGCTGGTGGGGAGCCTTTACTGAACTTCCTGTTTGGTCTGTTGCATTCCTGCTCATAGGAGGCTTTCTCGTAACTCAGCGGGTTAACAAGTTCCCCCAAGTATTTGCCTTTTTAGGTGGCTATTTTGTTTTGTTACTAATCATGGGTTATTACGACGTTGGGCTAGCAGGCGATGCACTTCGCACTCCCTTTATAAATTCCGCTTTATTCTTAGCCTTTTTCATGGTAACAGACCTTCCTACTTCTCCTGGGAAATATAGAGACCAAATTTGTTTCGGAATTATCACAGCAGTCGTGTCCATCATCATTTACCTAATTTTTGGTGGGCTGTCCTATCTACTAGTGGGGTTACTAGCGGCTAATGCATGGAATGCCTTGCGTCTGAAAGCTCTCTGAAGGGTTCTTTAGTTTTATAGGTTTTTTTGTTTCAAGGGCACTTGAAAATAAAACGTTGTTCCTTCACCAAGTTTGCTTTCAGCTCGTATCGCTCCTGAGTGCCCTTCTATAATCCATTGCGCTATGGACAAGCCCAAACCTGTACCACTCTCGGAGCGAGTTCGCGACTTATCCGACCGATAAAATCGGTCAAAAATATGGGGTAAATCATCTTCCTTAATCCCCATCCCCGTATCTTCTACCATGACTTCCACCCGTTGCCTTTGTAGTCGACAGTGAACGTTAATTTCGCCGTTAGCCGGAGTATATTTCACAGCATTATCTAATAAGATGATAATCAACTGTCGCAGTCTATCTGGGTCACCCATAACGTTAATTTTTTCATCCATAAGAACGTTTAACTTAATATTCTTCGATTGCGCAAGCCAGAGAAATTGCTCGACCACCTCATTGATCATGGAGTCAAAATAAAAGTATGTAAACGAAAATTCGGGTTCAACTGAGCCGGAACGAGCTAAAGTCAAGAGATCTCCCACTAACTTAGTCATACTCTTTGCTTCGTTCAGGGCTAGATTGATTTTAGCACTTTCCTCCTCAATGGTTCGCTGGGGATGGCGAAATAACAATTCAAGATTGGCTCGAATAACAGTCAAGGGTGTTCGCAGTTCATGCGATGCATCAGCTACAAATGTCTGTTGTTTATGCCAAGCATTCACAATGGGAATAAGTGCTTTTTGCGCCAAGAAATATCCCACTAACAAAGAGATTCCCACCCCAACCACACCACCCACAAGAAGAACCATCAATAAGCTATTTAGCATATTCCTTTCTGGGTCTATGTTTTGGAGGACCTGCAAAACGCTCGCCGATTCTAGAGAGTCAGGTAGTGCATTTTTTGTCAGAGTGACTGTCATAACACGATATAAGTGATTCTGTATCGATAAATTTTTAATGCCACTAGTCCTTAGATAGGACTTGAGCTGTTCCGTTCCGGCTGTATTGAAAATTCGTCCAGGAACTTGAGCCACCAACTGCTGGTTTGGGTTCCATAAAAAATAATCAATGGGACGTCCTTCTTCGCCCTCGCTAGATGATTTTTTCAATAGACCTTTGAACTGTTCACGCTGCTGATTGTCTGCAGCTTGGATTAAAGAGTTATCCAGTTGAGCATACAAACTATATTCGGTGTAAAAATAGATCGTCAGCCCTAAGCTAACGAGCACGACTAACATGATCATAGAATTTAAGGTAACTAAGCGAATCCGCGTTTTCTCAAACATGCCCACAGATTTCAATCCCTTCTAAAGACGTATCCAACACCCCGAATAGTACGAATATATTTCCCACATTGCGCTAACTTTTTTCGTAGAAAATGCACGTAAACATCTACCATCGATATTGCAGCTTCGGAATCGAATCCCCAAATTCGGTCAAATATTTGTTCGCGAGTCAATATTTGCTCGTGATTATATAAAAGGTATTCTAGGAGCTCATATTCTTTAATCGTGAGTTTTAGCGATTTCCCGCCCACATATGCTGCATGTTCACTTGTCCGAAGTGAGATGGGTCCATATCCGACCTCATCTTCATCTCCAGTTCTATTACGACGTAAAAGTGCCCTAACTCTGGCCAACAATTCTTCGACAGCAAACGGCTTAACGAGATAATCGTCAGCTCCAGCGTCTAACCCATTAACCCGGTCCTGCACACTATCTTTGGCCGTCAAAAAAAGCACTGGAGTATGGATCTCCTTGATTCTTAATTCTTTTACAACTAGCAGCCCACTTTTTTGCGGGAGCATAATATCAAAAATAAGTAAATCATAAATACTTCGTTCAGCTAGAAATAATCCATTATCTCCATCAACTGCAGAGTCCACCTCATAGAATTCTTCTTCAAGAATAGCGATGAGCGTTTTCAACAAAGGTTGATCATCTTCAACGACTAGTAATTTCATAAACGGTTCCTTTCGATTAAACTCTTCCGCAATATATATAGGATACACCATATATATAATAAATAATAATCATAAAATAAACTCGCTTGAAATTGAATACCTGAATGTATCTTTATGAATAACACAAGGGTTATTCTAAGTGGTCCATTTCCTTATAATCTCTCAATCATCATAGCTTTACCCATTCCGCCTCCAACGCATAGCGAAGCGACGTCATATCTCAAATTCCTACGTATCATCTCATGCAGAAGGGTTATCACAATACGGGCCCCTGAAGTGGCTGGCCGGCAAATCATGACAGCGACACTCACATCAGTTATTGAAAACTGACGTTGCCCTTCCTTGAAAAAACGTAAAAGCAGCTAATCTTCGTGAGAGATTAGCTGCTTTTATTTGCTAAGCTTTTGTAAATTAGAAAACAAATTCTCATCATATATTCCAATCATTCTTTTACCCACTTGGCGACTATAAAATTAGGGTTCGTATTTTTTTGCATTTCCATAGTTAACGCTTGTTCTATCGAAGACACCTCAGGCGGAAAATAAAGTGCTTTGCCAAGTTCAAACCGGCCCCCTACCTTCCATTGACGAATTTCAGCTTCTGTATAAAGCCGTGCGTGAGCAAAAACAGATTCAGGTTTCGCCTCAGCTTTCCGACGATAGAACTCGCTCCACGAGGATTGTCCCGCAATCACTCCAATCACCAAACATCCTTTGGGCTCTAGATGCTCAAATAATCTCGCTAAAATCTCCTCCGGATTTGGAACGAACTCGAAAGCGCTCATCGAAAGAATACCCTGATATTGCTCAAGTTGATCCATAATTTGAGTGATATCGGCATTGAGCCATTTAACCTCATATCCTAAGTTCGTAATTTTCTTTCGCGCTAGGGCCATCATTTTTTCAGATATATCAACTGCCGTGATCTGATAACCCTGTTGTGCTAGCTTCGTGGTGTATTGTCCAGTTCCACACCCTATTTCTAAGATCTTGGAACCAGAGGGTTGAAAGAACTGAAAGGCCAGGTCCCGCTCTACTTGATCGGCGACTCGTCCTATTTCTGTATCGTACCACTTGTCATAATTATCAGCGATCCGGTCAAACAATTCAATGGATATTTTAATCACTCCCTACTTTAGTGCTTTCTGCTTTTTCTTACAGTCCACCACAGCACATCTCACTCATGACCGGTTTTAACCCATGCGCTACAGCGAAGTCTATGGTCTCATCCATCGGAAAGGCCAGCGTATTAATTCCTGCTGCTATGAGCCCTCGCTCCAACCAAGCCTTTTGAGTATAGGGTCGAGCACAACCAAAACTTAGTTTAAGCGCAGGATTCCAGAGTCGAGTTTGAGCGGTGATCCGAATGATTTCAGCCGCATCGGGTCCGAGCAATCCGCCCATCGGAGTATTCAGTACCGGTCGTAAAGCAACTAACACCAACGCTTCCAGAGGATAGTCACTTAACGTTTGAATCAGCGCTTCTTCTCCTCTAATTTTCCCGTAGTTTAAGCCGATGACCACATGCGGGACGACCTCTAAGCCCTCGGCTAGCAGAAGTTCTAAAGTCTCTCTAAAGTCACTCGGTTTTCGGTCAAGATGATAGACCTCGCGAATGGTCGCGGCATCACCGATCATATCCAGAAACACTTTATCAACCCCAGCCTGTTTCAATCCCACGGCTATTTCCTTATCGGCTAATCCGGTATGCACATAAATCGTAAAATCCAGCGATTTCAAATAAGCGATAGCCGGCAAAAAAGGCTTTAGGGGGACCTGGCCCTCTGGATTACACCCTCCAGTAATCAGAAGTCCTGTCACGCCTTTTTCCCGCAGCTTAAGTCCGAGTTCCTTGAGCTTTTCCGGGGTTGGCGCTGGAATCATTCCCTTCAGCATCGTTCCCTGACAATGGTCACAGTGAAGAGCGCAAGAGTCTCCAGTGATGCTCACATTGAGGAAGCGGCGTGAATTAACAAAATTCTTACTATCATAGTGCTTGCCGCCGGGAACTGCAAAGTGGATGACATCAGGGAAGTTTTTCCGTCGCAGATTCCAGGCTTCTGTGAGTAGCTTAGATAATTCCGCGCTTTGATCTAGTTTCAAGTCCTCCCTCAAATTCAAAATCCTTCAACACCCTTCATGAGCCCGGCGTAGAGTTCACCCCTTATCTGCTCCACATCTTGTTTATTTGGAGCAAACGGATAATTAGCGAGGGTCGTACCTGGGCGTTCATTGCCGTAGGGGCGATTACAGGCAGTTTCTCCATCGTGACCGGGACAGCCGGACGTGCGAAAAGGTTGGCCAGAAGCGACAAACGCTTCGACCTCAATCCCAAAATTACTAACTTGTTCTAAACGATTAAAACGCATCGTTTTGGCCGTCGTCATATCATTCATAATGAGATAACGAGCTAATTGCATACGGCGGTATTGACCCAGCGCCGGTGCCGCTTTTTCTGCCATAGCACTCCCCGGTTCGGGATAGAAGGAAAACAGATGAACCACCGCGCCGATATCATGGACTTGCTGAAAAGCCGTGACCATTTCTTGTTCGGTTTCTCCTAAGCCAACAATTAGATGAACGCTGACCTGGCCGGGTCCAAAAACAGCCACACCTTTTCTTAAAATATCCCAGTAATGATCCCATTGATGAGGGCCCCGTACCCCTTTGCCTCGGTATCTTTGGAATATTGCTGGGGTGGCTGCGTCGATCGATACCCCCAGTTGATCGGCCCCCGCCTCTTTGAGTTTTTGCAGGTCTTCTATCTTGTGGATCAGCGTCGGGGCACAGAGAATACTAATCGGCAAATTCACTTCGCTGTGTATTCGGGCGACAAGCTTTAACGAATCCTCAAAGGCTCTCTTATGCGTAATCATGGAGAGGCAAATTCGTTTCAAAGAGTGCTGATGTTGTTTCGTCCGTTCCAAGATGAGATCAAAGGAGTAGGTGGGCCAAGCAACACGGATGAACGTCGTCCCTTTGGTATTTTCTGAACGTTTTTGTTCCAAGCCACAATAGCCGCAGCGTCCCTGACAACCCTCTTGATAAGTCATCAGCAAGTTTAAGCAGGTGAGCTTGGCATTGCGATAAAATAGACCGCCCTTTAAACCGAGGGTCATCGCGGCCGCAAGACTCGTTTGAAGTACCTCCGGACTTTCTAAACCTAGGTCTTCAATTTCTTGGGTAAGCTCACTTTGGAAAGGATCAGTGAGAGTGTTAGACATTACAAGCCGCCTCCCTCTTTAGCTCCAGCTCTAGCCAACCTTTGAGTTGCTCGACGGTCATCAGCGCTTGTCCTTTAGCGGAATAAGTTCTTATTTTAAAGAGCCAACCATCCCCATAGGGGTCTTGATTAATCAAGCGTGAGTTTTTCAGGACTTCCGCGTTGACCTCACAGATTTCCCCGGTCTGGGGAGCATAAAAACGCCCGACCCATTTTCCGGTTTCCAAAGAACCTACGGCCTCTCCAGCCTTCACCTGAGTAACGGTTTCTGGCAAACTCAAGTACAAAATATCTCCTCTGGTATACTGCCCATAATCGGTTAAGCCGATCGTGATCGTATTTCCTTCTTTTCTGAGCCACTGATGGTGGTCATCATAGAGTAAGTCTTCTGGGAAATTCCACTCTCCAACCAACATATCCTCACCCTCTTTCTGCTGATCGTGCCTATTCTTCCAAGGATCGCCACAGTAACTCAGTCACGTCTAAGACTTCAAGCGGACATTTTTCCTGTCTTGCCGCCATTTGCAAAGTCTGGACACATTGCTGGCAGGCAGAAGTTAAAATAGTTGCCCCAGTTGCGACCGCCTCACGGACCCGTTTCACGGCAATTGCTTGACTCAAATCCTTATCGACAGCCGCTAGATTTCCGCCACCACCGCAGCAGTCAGCCATTTCCCGGCGATGAGGCATTTCTACAAAGTTAAGCCCCTCTATGGCCTGTAAAATCTCTCGGGGCTCGTCATAGATTCCACTGTTGCGACCCAAATCGCAGGGATCATGATACGTGACGGTTTCCTCTAAATTGCCAGGCACTAATTGCTTTTCTCGAATTAATCGAGCCATATACTGGGTCGCATGGAGCACCTCAAAGCCAAGTTCTTTCCCAAGAATCTTCGGATATTCGTGGGTCCAGGTATGATAACAGGAGGCACAGCCGGTGATTAAGGTTTTGACCCCGAGAGCGCGTACCTTTTCCACATTGTGTTGGGCTAATTCAGTGACTTGTTGAGAGTTTCCCGAAGCGATCAGGGGGAATCCACAGCACCATTCGTCACTGCCTAGAACGGTATAGTTAACGTTTGCTCGGTCTAGTATGCTCACAATACTTTCGGAAATTCCCACCGACATCGGATAGAAGGAAGACACGCAGCCTACAAAGTAGGCGACCTCACTGCCAGCTTTTGAGACTTCTACTTCAACATCATCGAGGTCTTCCGCCCAGTCAAGGCGAGATTCATTCGGGAACGTACTGATATTGTGGGTCGTTTTAAGTTGCACAGCCATCTGTTTTAAGTTAGGATGCTCCATTCCTCGAGCCGTTAAATCCTCCCGCAGATTCAACCAAAGCTCACGGGTATTAATTCCTGCGGCACATATTTCCGCACATTTACCACACAGCGTACACTCCTGCAAACGCTGGGCATATTGCTCGGTGGCTATTTTCTCTTTATGCTTCAGGAATACTTCTTTGGCTAAAGCAATTTTCCTGCGAGGTGCAGAGGATTCCCAACCAATTTCTCGGTATACGGGACAGACACTTCGACAACTGCCGCAGCTTCCGCAGATATAACTGGTTTTGGCGATTTTCTGATGAAGTTCTTCACTAGTTTTCATCGTCCTTTACCCCCTTTTAGGACCTTAAGGACCAACGGTCGAAAGAGACCAATCATGATCATCGCAAAACCAAAGACATATCTGTTCAAAATAATATTGGGGGGATTGTAACCCTTTCCGGGATTGAGCATAGCGTGGGGATCTACGGCATGTTTGCGCTGGAGGCGACGGTCTCTTTCTTCCTTGTCATATATTTTTTTCAAATAAGGCGTATTCCAAAAGCCGATGACGTAGGGTTTACCCCCCAGGCTTTGTCCCAACTTGTAAAGGTTGCTGGTGAAACTAAGGTCGACGATGTAACGGATCAGGTTCAGTTCATCTGAAGGATATAAAACCATCACTAATGCTATGTCCGGAGACACGAGATGAGCATACGTAACGCACAGGGTATCCGTCTTTTGACCCAATTGTCTTAACCTCTCATAAAAGGTCGCAAATTGACTGATCGGGAGTGTCATTTCTGCCGCTAGGAGGGAAGGAAGGGTTTGTTCTAGCCGCAGAGATTTAAACCGATCATTCCATTCCTCGGCGCCTACCCCCTCAGGTAATAAAGTCCCGCCTTGGAGTTTCACATGACTTGTGATCTGAGCAATCGCTTGATCCACGTCGCTCCGCTTGCCCTCTAGATCAATTTCCAAGCTGTACTTTCCTGAGGGAATCTCATGAGCATAGCCAGCTTTCTGGAGCGTCATAATGAATTCTGGACTACTAAAATGAACATTGTACAGTGATGTAAAATGTTCTCCGCCCAGCCAAGACATCATCGCACCCGTGTCAGTTTCATGATTAAAGATGGCAAGTAGGTGTTTCTCTTTTTCTGGAACGTCACGCACCAACAACTTAATCTCTGTAATAACTCCCCGGGTTCCTTCAGTGCCCATCAAGTCATTCAATTGTAAGCCTGATTGCTCAGTCCCCTTGTTCCTTGCAGGGCCTTTGTCAGGTCGTGATAATTCCACGATATCTCCAGCGGCCGTCACACTCCGTAGGGTCATCACTTGATCGTGAACTGAACCATAAGGGACAGAACCGATGCCCAATCCCCCCATGGAAACCCATCCTCCAATGGTCGCGGAGGGGGCACTGCTAGGGCTAGAACAAACCGCACAACCCTGCTCTCTCAATCCGTCATCGAGGTCTTTCCAAGTCATCCCTGCTTTGACCCACACCGTTTTTTGATCGTTCCCGGGGTCTAGCTCAATTTCCGAAAATCCTTGGAGGCGATTCGTATCGATCACTAAACCACTCTTCATCGGTATGCAATTAAAATAGGCCGTAGAGCCTCCGCCCCGCACGGTGATCGGCATTTTTGCTTGCTTTGCCCACTTGATGACACTTGAGATTTCTTCTGCCGAGATGGGCTGAACCACGGCTTTCGGTAGGGGACTTGTGAGTAAATGGACCAAAATAGCGGGGACATAGGCGACATCTTTCGTATAGGGGGCAAGTTCAAAAGGGTCGGTTGTGGCCCTTTTCTCCCCACATATTTTCTGCAAAGCTTGTTCCATGACTACCCCTCCTTACCAGGGACATTCTTGGCAATCTCTCCCTTAATCCACTCTGCGACTTTCGCCCCATCCATGAGTTTGCCTAAGTCCGCTTGGAGATTGCTCGGTTCAATCAATGCAATCCAACCAACGCCGTAGCAATCCTCGTTCATCTTTTGCGGCTCATGCAATAACACTTTGTTCGCCTCAATGATCTTACCGGCAAGGGGGACTTCGATACGTCCCGCCCACTTTCCGGACTGCATAGAGCTGAGAAGCTTACCGACGATGACGTCTTTACCGACTTTGGGTAGTTTAACAAACGAGATATCTCCCGCCAATTTCTGAGCAAAATCATTCATGCCTACTCTGACTAAGTTCCCCTCTACTTTCACCCAGGCATGGTCTTCAGTATAGTAGAGGTCCTCCGGTAAATTGTAGCCTTCAATTATTGCCATACTTTCCACCTCCATTATGGTTGTGCATGATAGGAGCTTCGGACTAAGGGGCCACATTCCACTTTTTCAAAGCCACGCTCCAGTGCCTGTTCCCTGTACCAAGCAAACATATCTGGAGAAATGTATCCCATGACGGGCAGGTGCTTCGGCGTCGGTTGTAAGTATTGACCGAGGGTCAGGTAATTACATCCGGCCGCGCGCAAGTCTTCCATCACACGACAAACTTCCTGTGTTGTCTCTCCAAGGCCCACCATTAAACCACTTTTCGTTTTGATCGTCGGATCCATTCTTTTAATATCGGCCAGGACCTTCAGCGAGCGCTTGTAATTTGCTCCGGGCTGTACGTGAGGATAAAGATTGGGAACCGTTTCGATATTGTGACCGATGACGTCTGGCTTAACGGTAACAATCGTTTCCAGCGCTTGCTCTGAGCCCGCAAAATCAGGGATCAACAGTTCAAGACTTGTTTTGGGCGTCTTTTGGCGCAAGGCTCTAACAACTTGGGCAAACGCCTCTGCTCCGCCGTCGGGTAAATCATCGCGCGTCACCGAGGTGATGACGGCGTGTTTCAGGTGAAGGGTTTTGACGGTTTCCGCCACCGCGTCCGCTTCTGCCGGATCGGGAAGACAGGGGATCCCTTTGCTGACTGCGCAGAAACGACATCCCCTGGTGCAAACGTCACCGAGAATCATAAACGAGGCGGTGCCTAACGTGAAGCATTCAGCCGCGTTGGGACAACAGGCTCCCTCACAAACTGTATGCAAGCGACCCTTTGCCAAAACCCCTTCCATTTCTTCCATCACACCCGCCTGAGGCGCCTGCACCGTTAACCAACTGGGTCGGAAAACCTTAGCTTCCAGACCGTCAGCAGCGAGCAATTGCTCCACATCTTGGAAGGGCAGTCGAATTTCCCATTGAAATAGCGCACACATTTGTTCAATAACCCTATTTTTTACCTCTAAAAGAGGAATTGAGCGGTTCAGTTCTTCTGTCATTGACGTCATTTCCACACCGGGTAGTCCGCAAGGAACAATGGTCTTAAAGTGAGATAAGTCAGGATTAACATTCAGCGCAAAACCGTGAATGGTGACCCAATGAGATACCCCTATGCCAAGGCTGGCAATTTTCTTCTCCCCCACCCAGACACCGGGGAACCCAACCCGCCGCTGCGCTTTAATTTCAAAGGTCGCCAGCGTTCTGATCAGCACTTCTTCTAATTTATGAACCAACAAATGAACGTCTTTTTGGTATCCCTTCAGGTCTAGAATGGGATAGCCTACAAGTTGGCCGGGACCGTGGTAAGTAACATCTCCCCCTCTTTCAATCTCGAAAACCTGGAATTCATGAGCAGCGAGCCATTCTTCACCCACCAAGATATGGTCAAGGCGACTGTCTTTCCCCGACGTGATGGTGGGAGGGTGTTCGACCAAGATAAAGCTATCCGAAATCTGACCCTTAATCCTGAGATCTTGTAGCTTCTTTTGAAGTTGCCAAACCGGTTGATAGTCTGCTTTCCCGAGGTCAAGAAGATACGTGGGGTGAAAACTCACCATCGGAAATCCTCGCTTTCTTAAACTTCAAAAGCTTTGATGCAGGCCCGAACTTTTGTGACGGTATAAGCCATGGCTGGACCGCCTCCAAAAGCGACAGCGACGCCAGCTGCCTCTAGCACTTGATCACCTGAGGCTCCGGCATTCATGGCATTATAGACATGAGCGGCAATACAGTACTCGCATTTGCCGTAAATAGCGACGGCCACCGCCATGAGCTCTTTTTCCATGATGGATAATTCGCCTTCGCAAAAGACCGGCGCCATAAGGCTTTCAAAGCCAATCGCCAATTCAGGCGCTTCTTCTTTCAACGCTTCCAGTCCACCGGAGAACGCTTCCAAGAGATCGTGGGGAGCATCTTTGCCACCGGTTTGAATGACGAGGCCTTCCATTTCATGGGGTTCTAATTCGAACCAAGGATAAGGATTTTCCAACATTTCTTTGAGTCGGCCTAAAAACTCTGCGGCCAGTGAACCATCAATGATCCGGTGATCCAAGGAAAGACTCAGCTTCATGAGATGACGGTTTTCTAAACGTCCGTCGACCATCATCGGTTTTTGTTTGATGGCCCCGACGCCGAGAATGGCGGTTTCTGGCCGATTGATAATGGGCGTAAAACCTTCCACACCGTAGGATCCTAGATTGGTGATCGTGAAGGTCCCTTGTTCAATTTCGTCCGGATTCAGTTCAGAATTACGGGCTCGCGCGGCAAGGTCTTTAATTTTCGCGGAGATCTGCTCCAAGGTCAGCATGGGGACATTTTTCAGATTCGGAACAACAAGGCCTTCCTCTAACGCAACGGCCACCCCAACATTCACGGTTGTTGGTATTTCAATTTCCTGTGCGGTACTGCGTGAGTTCACAAGGGGGAATTCTAATAACGCCTGGCCGGTAAACTTGACGAGGAAATCCGTATAGGAGAATTTAATTCTTTTTCCGCTACCAAGCTCATTTAATTGCTCCCGCACATCTTTCAAAGCAGTCAAATCCACGTCTTCCATGAGGGTGACATGGGCAGCTTCTTTGCGACTCTTAATCATGCGATCTGCGATAACACCCCGCATGCTCATGGGATCAATAGGACGCAGTTCAGCGTTGGTCTCTCCGTTGGCTTGGGCAACATAATTTAAGATGTCGGCTTCAACAACTTTGCCATTTGGGCCGCTACCATTAATTAAGCCAAGATCAACGCCTTCTTTGTCCGCGAGTTTGGCAGCACGAGGAGATATCTTACCAGCACCGGCAAAAATTGCAAACGGTTTAACCGGTTTTGTCTCTTTTTTCTTCCCCGCGTCGTCGCTCCCGCCGGCTAATGCCGCTGCTAAAACACTGACAGCCTCAACAACTGCACTTTCTAAAGAAGCCGCTTCTTCCCCGTCTTCCGCCAAAACGGCCAGTGGAACGGAGATGGGGAAACTCGAACCCGGAGCACCGATAATCTTGTAAAGTACACCACTATAAGGTGAATCAACTTTAATGTTTACTTTCTCCGTCATGACCTCTAGGAGTGGTTCTCCGAGGGCAACCGTCTCCCCTTCGTTTTTTAACCAGCTGACTACTTTTCCTTTTTTCATGGTTAAGCCCAATTTAGGCATCAGCATAATAAGTGCCATGTTTATTTACCTCCTAATTTTTACTGGTTGCTCTGTTTTTAAGTCACTTTAACGATTGATGAAGATCCCTTTTTCCGTCGCCCGTTTTAAGGTACTTTTATAATCGACCACAAACGGTCCTGTCTGTACTAATTCTATTTCGGCACAGTCTTCTGGACCGACAAGAATCTCCCGTTCTCCATCAACGGCTATAACACAAGGGACATGACGTACAACGGCTTTCTGACCGGGGCTCATTAATTCATATAAACGAACAGGAACCGATCGGATCAGACCCGGTGCTACGGCTGCGTTTACGTGGATGATAGAGTCTTGGTTTGACTCTAGGGCTGGCTCTTCATTTTCTGCGATGATTAAGTTGATCCCCACGGCTTCCCGCATATTGATCGGATGCAGGGCACCGACGATTGCGGCAATACCAATATGAAAAGGCTCGCCGCTCGTCGCCACAATCTGCCGGATCTTACCAATGTCCCAAATGGCCTTGGAACCTACGAACTGCTCATCGAGCACAACAGCATCTATTAAGGCTATATCCACCGCTTTACCGTTGATATAGATGATTAGCTTTTTGGTCCGAATCTGAGAGAACTCTTTTTCTACTGCACCAGTTGCCACTAAACCAGCGGCCAATCCCGCGATGGTGCCTTCCACCATCACCGAGAAAACATTATTAGTGCCTGTGGAGACCGGCATGATCGGAACCTCGCCGGCGCCTTTCGCTACCACCCGGTTCGTACCGTCACCCCCAAGGGTGACCAAGCACTTGACGCCTAACTCTGCCATTTTAGCGGCTGCCAACTGCGAATCCTCTTGATTGGCCTTCCACTCCATGGGTAAGAGCTTTACGTCCATGGTTAATTGATGCTCACCACAGAAGGTATCTAAAGCCCGATCGTAGAAGCCAAAATATTCCGGCATGATCCACACCGTTTTAACCCCTGTCGCTTGAAGCCCCAGCAAGATTCTCCGGATTAAATTCACTTTTTCCTGGTTATCAAAGACCGTAGCATGTGCCACCAAACGTCGGATATCTTTTCCTGAAGCGGGATTGGCAATAATTCCTGCAATCATACGTTTCCTCCTACCTAAGCTTTAAGGCCTATGAAAGAAAATAACCAGTCAAAGATGCCAAGGATATTTTGCGTCAGACAAGGAGGTCTGTGCACCTCATAGCGGGCTATTCGGTGCACATGCCGACGCAGTATGACGCAAAATAGACTGGCATACTGACTGGTTATTTTCTTGAATGGCCTTTGGGGCGACCGAACGACCGGCCGCCCTTCTCGGAGAAAAATTTAGCCCTACGATATTTTAGAAAAAGGATTTCACTGCAGCGACGATTTTTGCCTCATCTGGAATATATGCCCCTTCTAGCTTCGCTGAGAAAGGAATGGGCGCAAAGGGTGCTCCGATCCTTTTAATGGGTGCATCGAGAAAATCAAACGCTTCTTCCGCAACCATTGCTGCGACTTCTCCCCCAAAGCCTCCCTGTTTGACCGCTTCATGAACAATCAGTAGTTTCCCGGTTTTTTCGATGGATTTATATAACGTTTCCTTGTCAAAGGGTACAAGGGTCCGAGGATCAACCACTTCTGCTTCGATGCCTTGTTGAGCTAAGGTTTCCGCAGCGGCTAGCGCTGTATGAAGCATACTAGAATACGCGAAGATCGTGACATCTTTTCCTTCTCGCTTGATATCCGCCTTGCCTAGTGGGATCGTATACTCGCCTTCGGGTACTTCCCCCATGACGCCATAGAGGCCTTTATGCTCTAAGAATACGACCGGATTATCATCACGGATGGCAGCTTTCAGTAAACCTTTCGCATCGGCTGCCGTTGAAGGCATGACGACTTTAAGACCTGGAACGTGGCAAACCCATGCTTCTAAGCTTTGAGAATGTTGGGCCGCACCAGAAAATCCGCCCCCACAGGCCAGTCTTAACGTCATCGGCACCTTCGCCTTGCCACCAAACATATAGCGTATCTTGGCACCTTGGTTAAATAGCTCATCGAGACAGACGCCTAAAAAGTCTGCAAACATGATCTCTGGAACGGGGCGTAACCCCGCGACTGCAGCCCCTACGCACGAACCCACAATTGCGGTTTCCGAGAGCGATGAATCGATCACTCTTTCGCCACCGAATTTATCAAAAAGCCCTGTTGTTACGCCGAAACACCCGCCGAAGGCTCCAACATCTTCTCCTAATATATAAACTTTATCATCCCTCAGCATTTCTTCCTCGAGGGCCTCATTAATTGCTTGGGAATATGTCTTCTCTGCCATAATAATTCACCCCTTCAAATTCCTTAGTCGCAGTATACATCCGTCGTTAGTTCACTAAGCTCAGGCTCAGGACTATTGTGAGCATATTCAACTGCATCAGTAATTACCTTTGTAACCTCAGTGTCAATTTGCTTAATTTCCGCCTCTGTGGCTATCTTCATTTCTTGCAAACGTTGGGAGAAACGTGGTAATGGATCTTTCGCTTTCCAGGCGTTCAATTCTTCATCGGTTCGGTAGGTGCAGGCATCCCCTTCGAAATGACCGTGCTGTCGATAGGTTTTACATTCAATCAAGATGGGTCCGCCACCAGCACGAGCACGCTTGATTGCTTCTTCCGCTGCTTCGTAGACCGCCATCACGTCATTGCCGTCAACGACGATACCTGGCATTCCGTAGGCCGCAGCACGGTCTGCTATGTCTGTTATATTTGAATGTCTTTTAAAGCTCATTGAAATACCGTAACCATTATTTTCATTGATGAAAACCACCGGCAATTTCTGGACACTTGCCATGTTCAAGGACTCATGGAAAGTCCCCCGGTTCGAGGATGCGTCCCCGAAAAAGCAGACCGCGACGCCATTAGTCTTCATATATTTTGCAGCAAAACCGGCCCCTACCGCTAAGGGTAGACCAGCACCCACAATTCCATTCGCACCCAAAAATCCTAATTCCATATCGGCAATATGCATGGAGCCGCCTTTTCCTTTACAGAGTCCGTCGGACCGACCGAAAATCTCAGCCATCATTTTGTTAATTGAGGCTCCGCGAGCAATTGCATGCCCATGTCCCCGATGGGTACTAGCGATATAATCCTGTTTTTCTAAGTGGGCACAGGCTCCGGTAGCCACTGCCTCTTCACCGATGTATAGATGGACAAAACCAGGAATTTCACCTTGTGAGAAAAACTTCGCTACGGTCTCTTCAAATTCACGGATTGTACGCATTTTACGGTATAAATCAAGCATTTGTTCTTTTTTAAGAGCCACTAGAAATCACTCCTCATTCGAATATTTTATTTTGTTACACACTTGCTGTCCCACCCGGTTCGATCAACATTGGAGTCCAAGTCAATACAGACATTTCCAAAGACATTCCTACGGCACTACCCATACTCTTTACTTCCATCCTCCTTTGCTCGCCACCCTGTTTGTTCTGCTGAATGTGATTTAAGTTTGATGTGTTAAATCTACGCAATACCTTAAATATGCAAGCTTTGTGCCAGACTGAAGATTTCCCAAATATTTCGTTTGAAAAATAGGTGGTACGCCCTGTGAGACACGGAATGACTTATATTTATTAGATGTCTAAAGGGCTTTTATTCCGAACAAATAGTGCTGTCGGGCCACTGTTCGCAATATGAACACCGTTCGAAATTCGAACAGCTTAGAAAAATTTTTTTTTTATAGGACTATAAAAAAAATGACTCTGTTAAAACGACCCCGTTCTCTTTAGAGGTGGAATCTGTAGCAAAACGTCAGAAACAGGATGATAATTGGCAATGCAATTGGCACCCTGTTTCTCCTTACACCATGCATTTTTTTAGTAATTGATGCTCAAATTGACAGGCTAATTGGCATAGTATTTAGAAATGTAATTACACAGTTACATCTTAAAAATCTATGCCAATTGCTTGCCAATACCTATGTCAATTACTTGCCAATTGCAAAAGGAAACGAAACCCTAACAACGAATTGGAATTGCCGATAAGGTGTATGACATAAACGACATTATTTATTTCAGTTAGTAAAGCTCCTCTCAGCTTCCCATTTTGTCAGTTATAGAACTCAAAATGTGAAAGCAATGGAACATGCACGGAAGAGAAGCGTATTTATTACGAGATTTTTGTAAAGTTTGCTTGACATAAATATCTACTTAGCCATATACTATATGTAAAGCTTGCTTAACATCGATGGAGAAAGGAGTATAGCTTTGAAAAACAAGATAAGAGAACTTAGGGAACAATTTAATTTAACTCAACAGGCTTTGGCTGAAAAAGTCGAAGTATCAAGGCAAACAATTATTTCATTAGAAAACGGCAAATACAATCCATCTATTTTCCTTGCCTACAAGATTTCAAAAGTTTTTAACTTGTCAATTGAAATTGTATTTATTTTCGAAGAGGAGGGTTCATGATGAGTAGAGATGAATATTTGAAAAAGGAGTTTATCTATCCTGGTATTTTTATTCTTATTGGAATTGCAGCTTTGATCAGTTACGCTATTGGGTTTGAAAAATCTATAATGTCTGGAATAGCAATCGGATTTATTCCAACCGGAATAGGTACTTTCTTAATTTATCTAAACGCTAAGAAGCACCCTGGATTAGCTAGAAACTTAAAACTTGAACATGAGGAGCGAAATATATATATTAGCTCTAAGGCTGGTCATGCGGCTTTTTGGGTTTCCTATGGGTATGTCTTTATTGCTTTTGTGTTTAGCAATGTAGTTAACGTGACGATGCAGCAATTTGCAATCTTCACACTGATACTAATGCCTATGGTTCATTTATTTTTTGTTGCGATATACCACAGGAAATATTAACTCGTAAGGTGCATAACGGATAAACCTTACAAAGCAGAAGTCCCCTCGTTCAACGGTTGAACGAGGGGACTTCTGCTTAACATAACTTTAGAAGACCCAAAAGGAATATAAAGTAGAAATATTCCTTTTAATTATTAATCCTCTTTCTGGTTCTCAGATAGTATCCTAAAGATTGTATAGTAAAGTATCCAAGTTCAATTATCAGTAATGTAAATATTATTGGTGTTGGCCAAAAAAAAGGCTTATCTGGATATACTGAGGAGATTCTTACATTCAGCACTATTAGTGCAATATATATAACTATTAAGGGTATATATAGAATGCAATAGAACAAACACTGTTTTCTTGCGTGTTTTAGTATATGAATTTTGTCCGAATATAGCTCGGGTTTTTCATCAGTATATTCCTTTCTCCATAGTGTGCATTTTATTATTGTTAAAGCCTGCTTACTAGTGAATATCATTTCCCACCCATTAGACTTATGAATTTCGAAATAGCTATCATTTACAAGTTTTTGATAATCTGTACAATATTTAATAGTTCGTGGTACACCCTTTATAAAATGAAAAGTATTCCCTGACCAACTCACTCTAACTAGGTTATAGCCTTGCATTTCCATATCTTCAAGCCATTCTTCGACTTTATCAGGAGCATACATCCAGGCTAATTTGATCTTCTTTATAAGTTTTCCATCTTTTCGTAAGGTTCCTTCGGCCTTACCATATAAAATTGTACTAGGGAGTGTTAAATCAAAGCCATTTTCCATACGGATTTGTTTATCAGATTGATTAAGTTTTAGTATTATATATGATAATGAGAATACAACTAATAATCTACTTATAATAAATCCTGGACTTAAAAATTGAAAAATTTGATTTGGAGATAGTACCATAGTAAATAAAAATATTGTTTGTATCTGAGTAAATGCCAGGTAGGCTAAAAGTAGTCCTGTAGAGTATTTCATAGTACGATTTCTCTTTAATATGCTTTCTCTTGAGGGAAATATTTTGAGTTCGGATGCCTCATTTTCATTCGCTAATATACTCCATTTTCCTTTTGTAAAAACACTATACCATTGACTCCTTATTAATGATTGTGATGTAGTATCAATTCCAGCTTTATGACGACAAATCCGGTAGTAGACCGTTTTGCTTTGATCATTCTCAAAGATAAATTCTCTGGTTATTAGGTTTACTTTCTGTAATAGATACCCGCTGATCGCCATTTCACTTAACCACGTTTCAGTCTTAGTAATTTCTAAGCTCTAAAATGGTCTAATTACCTTCTTTATCATGAAAATCCCCCTCAAATCTTACGGCATTAGCGCATATCTCCTTGACCCTTTCTATCTCTACCAGAATTAGTTGCTTCCCAATATCAGTTATTTCATAAACAGTTCGTCTTTCTTCATCAGAATAAATAGAAATTACTCCTTTATTCTGGAGCTTAGTTAGAGTTCCATAAACAGTCCCAGAGCCTAGCTTAATTCTTCCATTGGTTATTTCCGCAACATGAAGTATTATTCCATAACCATGTCTTGGTTGGCCTAAAGAGAGCAATATATAATAGGCGGTCTCAGTCATAGGCATAAAGGCTTTTAACACTTTATCCACAGTTCACGCTCCTTCGCAATGTGGTACAGTCAAGTCTATATGATATAGTCAAGCTGTGATATGTCATGATGCAACATATTATAACTAGACTATATCACATTGTAACATAGTTGGAAACAGTTATAATATGGTACGTTAAATCTTCGCTGGGTAAGGATTTAACGCGGTAACACGATGGAAGGAACTATCTAATAGCATAAGTACCAATTAATTGAGGGTTTGCAGCATCAGAAAAATATATGAGTAGTAACCCGTCCCGAATCCTCGGAACGTTAGAACAAATAAAACAACCACGACTTGAAGGATAATTTATCCTTGGTCGTGGTTGTTTTATTTGTTCAACATATTAGCAGTCAAATCAATGTCAATTCATCTGCCAATTGGGGTGCCAATTCACAATAAAAAACGACTACATATATCGATGTTTACCTGTTTTTCCACCTCTAAAGAGAACGAGCTCCTATTAAAACAGAAGTCATCGCGTTGTCTTAACGCCTAGTCATTTGTTGTCGATAGCTTTAGAAGGGTGAAACCAGAATTTTAATATTCTCTTCTTTATGGTTTACTAGTTCATCAAATCCCTTTTCTATGATATCTTCGAGTTTAATTTTCCCCGTAATCATGGGTTCTGCCTTAATCCGACCATCATTCATTAAACAAATTGCCGTACTAAACTCTCCATTATAGGCCAAGGATCCAATAATGTGTTTTTCAGTCGCGGTCACTTCGAAAAAGTTAAACGTACTCTCACGCTCAAAGATACCTACCATGACAATTTTGCCTCTTTTTCGTGCCAATTGTATGGCCAAGGGTGCGGTTTTGTGATTCCCGATACATTCGAAGGTAATATCCGCCCCTAATCCGTCGGTAAGCTCCTTGATCTTGGCGACAACGTCCACTTCACTCGGATCGAAGACGGCAGTTGCCCCCATATTTAAAGCGAACTCTTTTCTAGCTTTCGCCATTTCAATGACATAGACTTTACTTGCTCCAGCAGCCTTAGCCGCTTGTAAGGTCGCGAGTCCAATGGTTCCCGCGCCCAGGACAACGACGACATCCCCTTCCATAACAGGTGCCTGTCGAACGGCATGGATTCCAACTGCTATCGGCTCGATGACGGCTGCGGCCTCGTAGGACATATCATCCGGAATTTTATACATCGTATAGGCGGGTACATTGACATATTCTGCAAAGGCGCCATCCGTCATCAGCCCAGTGAACGCCAACTTTTCACACATACTATAATTCATGCGTTTACAATGGTAACATTCCCAACACACTTGGCAGGCATCAGGGGCAACCCGGTCTCCCACTTGGACATTCGTCACGCCTGGGCCGATTTCTACCACTTCTCCGGAAAATTCATGTCCAAGAATAATCGGTGCTTGACTACCTGTGAGTGCATCTGGTGTTGAAACGGGAATGAAAATTGGTCCAGCTAAGTATTCATGGAGATCCGACCCACAAATCCCGCACCATTTAACCTTAACTTTTACCCATCCTTCACCCGGTGTCGGTGGCTCTGGTACATCCACGACGCGAACATCTTTTCTTCCATACCACACTGCAGCTTTCATAATTGCCCTCCTTTTTTGTTACTATCCCCCTTTAATATTGCAAATTTTATGCCAGTCTGGCTATTTAATGATATTAGTTTAGACTAAAAACAGGCCCACTTCAGGTAATACAAAGGTTAATTCGACTATTTCAGAACTGTTCATTTCCTCCAATCAACAAACCTTGACGCCGTCATGACTGGTCATAAAACGAACACTGTTCGATCTTCGTACAAATTTATACTTTCTGACTAGTATAAAGAAAACTTGGCTAACGCCAAGCCTCAGCGAAGGCGTTCACCCTAGTTGCACTTATGCTGCAGAAAGTATATAAACGTTAGTTTATACTTTCTGACAGTATGAAAAAGGTTGCTCAAGGAACGAATCCTGTTCGTCCCTGAGCAACCTTTGCATTGATGACCTTACTCTCTAATGCCCAACTTTTTCAACTTATCATACAACGTATTGCGTCCAATTCCCAGTGCCCTTGCGGTTTTGGTGATATTACCATCAAATTTGTCCAGCGTGGACATCACTGTGATTTTCTCAATTTCTGTTAAGGAGATGACGTTTCCACCCTTTGGCATGATGATAGGTTTACATTTTATTCCATTGGGTAAATCTTGCGCGCTGAGACATTCCCCTTCGGCAACATTTATGGCATATTCAACGGCATTTTGCAGCTCCCTTATATTCCCTGGCCAAGAATAATGACTAATGACTTCAAGAAATTCCGGCTCAACCCCTTTAATCTTTTTACCTAGGCTTTCCGAGAAAACGTTGATTAAATGAAGTGTTATGAGTTCAATATCCTTGCCTCTGTCTCGTAAGGGTGGGATGTGAATTCTTAAGACATTTAAGCGGTAATACAAATCTTGACGGAAACGCCCTTCTTCAACTGCCTTAAGCAAATCCTTGTTGGTGGCGGCAATAATCCGGATGTTAATGGGAATGACCTTTTGTCCACCGACTCTTGTTATTTTCCGTTCCTGCAAAACCCGCAAAAGGTTGACCTGAAGCTCTATCGGCATATCGCCGATTTCATCGAGAAAGATGGTCCCCTCATCGGCGAGTTCAAACTTTCCTGTATTGCCCCCCCGCTTTGCTCCGGTAAACGCTCCCTCATTGTAGCCGAAAAGTTCACTTTGGATGAGTTCTCGTGGCATCGCTGCACAGTTGACGGCGACAAAAGGCCCCTCGGAGCGAGCGCTATGATTATGAATCGCTTGTGCAAATAATTCTTTCCCTGTACCGCTTTCTCCTGTTAAAAGAACGTTCGAACGGGAATCCGCGGCGACAAAGATTAATTTCAAGGCTTTTTTTACCACTTCAGATTCCCCGATAATATCCTCACAATAAAAGCGGGCGGTCGCTCCTACCATCCTGTTCACCATACTTCGGACCTTATTTATCTCCCTCAAAGTGTACACCACACCCGCAATTGAGCCATCCTTCATATAAAACGGACGGGCTGAACAGATACAATGAAATCCGCCGCCGGCTTGATCGTGCACAATTTCCACGTCTGTTTTCCAGAGAAGTTGGTTCGCCATTTCACTGAACTTCTCGTTAGGGCCGAGGATCGATTTCAGAAGTTGACCCGTCTCTGCTTTTTCGCTCAAGCCGAATATTTTTTGGGCAACCGGATTAATATGAATAATCCGTCCTTCATTATCAACGGCCAACAAGCCTTCTGCCACACTCTCCGAGGCAGCAGTCAGTAGTTCATAGGCGCGGTTCTTTTCTTGTTGGATTTCTTCCTTCCGCAATTGATTTTCGATGGCTTCTACCGCCGCTACAACCATGCCAAAGGTATGAGCATATACGCATTCTGAGGGACCGGAGACATTAAAGCATCCGATAGTCTTTCCGAGAGAATTATGAATGGGTGCTCCCGAACACGTCCATTGATGATGCGTTTGGCAATAGTGTTCGGGCCCAGACATTTGAATGGCTTTATTGATGACCAACGCTGTCCCGATTGCGTTAGCCCCCACGGCCTGTTCTGACCAGTTTGTACCCTGTACAAAGCGAATTGTGCCTGCCGCCATATCCAAGATCTCAGTGTCTCCGCAAGTGTACAAAATCCTCCCTTCCTTGTCTGTAATCACGACCATGAATCCGGAGCCCTTAACACTTTGGTAAACAGTATGCATGAAGGGTTTGGCTACCTCAACTAATTTCGAGTTATGCTCAAGGAGTTGTTGCAGTTTTTCTTGGTTCAAGGTATCTTTACCTATACCGTCATATGGATTTGTACCGTGTTTCTTACAACGCCGCCAGGATTCAAGGATCACTAAGGGTGTCACCGCTGGATCACCGACACCATCCTCCATAAATTTTTTCCATGCCCCTAACGCGTCTTCTGGACCTTTTTCGGATTGCTTGGACATCTTCCGCACCTCCTAAGACCTTTTCTGCTCACGAATGGAACTTGTGCAGCATACTCTGCAAATTTTCTCTTGGCATAGAACTTGCATTTAAGGAGTTATAAACGATCAATTTATGTTAGGAGTACTCGTTATGGAATTCTACAATCTTAGCCAAGTTACTTGGTTTGAATCACAGGTTATTTATCACGCGCTTGCCCACCTAAACCGGGAGGCCTTAATACTCTGTACTCCAGCGACACCTTATGTCTGTGCCGGGTACCATCAGGATCTGGCCAGCGAAGTCGATTTAAACACTTGTAAAGAACAGAACCTCCCCCTGTTTCGTCGTGAAGTTGGAGGGGGACTAGTATATTTAGATCACCGGCAGGTTTTTTTTCAACTCGTCCTTCACCGACAAAATCCAGACATCCCCACTAACCGGGAGCGTTTTTACAGAAAGCTGCTTGAACCTGTCGTGCAAACGCTTCGGAATTTCAACTTACCAGCGGAGTTACGCTCGCCTTGTGACTTAATTATTCACTCCAAAAAGATTTCTGGCAACGGCGCTGGTCAAATCGGAGAGTGTTATGTCTTAGTTGGAAATATTCTACTTGATTTTAATTATGAGGTGATGTCTTCTATTATACGTGTCCCATCAGAAGGTTTCCGTCAGGAGTATTTACATCAAATGCAAGCAAATCTCACGACATTGCAGTCGGAAATGGGGAGAGTCGTCAGTTGTGAGGAAGTGATGGAAAGGCTCAAAACAAACTTTTCAAGCGCGTTCTCGCTGACTTCAACCGAGCTAGACGATGAGGTTCTTGATCAAATTTGCAAACTAACGCCGATGTTTCAATCTAACGAATGGCTCATGGAAGCGGGGCGTCGCCTCCCTTACCGGGAGATTAAAGTAGCGGAAAACAGCTATGTCAGAGAATACCAAGTCACGCTTGATGCGACCGACTTAACCTGCCGTTTAGTCCTCGACGGTCAACGAATGACCAAACTATCCTTCAGTGCTTCCAATCGCTTAATTCCTCCCCAACTTTTGCGACAGTTAGAGGACTCCCTCCTCGGGAAGACGCTGGATCTTAAACTATTAAATGAAGCCTGTTTAGAAGCCCACGCCTTAAGCCCCTCTAATGCTAGAATACTAGCTCTCACCCTTATCGGGAAGAACGCAGTGGGAACGGCGTGATCATTGCTTCAGTATGACCGTTAGATTACCCTCGCCTAAGATTCAAAGTACTCTGGGAATGCAAACCAAGTTTTTCGTACTAAGACGGAAAAGTCCGTCTTATCCCAGTTTAGATTATATTCGACTTTTTTTTCAAAACCCCTTTGCGTAAAATAACCAAATCTTGACGAACACTGCCCGGGATACTGTGTTAACACGTTAAGGTCACCCGTTCTAATACTGTCAGTGGCTAAAGAACCCGCTATTTTTCCAGCGACGATTGCCTGGAAAATTCCCTCTCCGCTGATCGGATGCGTATGTCCTGCCGCATCCCCAACGATCATTTGGTTATTCTGTTGCAGTCTTATCTGCGGTCCTCCGATAGGAATTGCTCCACCTGTCGTGCGTATCACGTCTTCACGAATGACCTCTTCTTGGATTAAAAATTGTTGGAATTCTGCTAAAGCCGTTGCTACATTTCCACCTAACCTCAAATCCAAGCTCACTCCCACATTTGCCAGATCATTTTTAGGAAAGAGCCAGGCATATCCGCCGGGGATGGAGGGGCTAAAGTAAATTTGAGCCCATTTCGATCGTTTCCTTAACTTAACCGTGATTTGCTTAGCGTAGGCCAAAGTCTGAGGAGGGCAGTGCATTGCCTGGGCTACCACGGATTTTGGTCCTTCCGCTCCAATAATAATCCCTGCTTTAACCACAGATAATTTTCCCTGATGCTTAATTAAAACGCCCTGATCCGTAACCTCTACTGCCTGTGTCTTCGTCACTAACTTAACCCCAGCTTGAACCGCTCTGTCCGCTAAATAACGATCAAAGACATCCCTATTAAGTATGTAACCTGGTGCCCGTGTCTGAGCCACTTGTTTACGCTGAATATAGGTCATGAAACCTTCCACCCTTTGAGCGATGCAATCGGCTGGAATAGGTACTTCGGCCGCCAAACTCAAGGGTACATACTCTGCACATTGAACGGGTAAACCTATTTGTTCCTTCTTGTCCAGCAGCAACACCGTAGCCCCACCGGCTGCTGCTGCAGCGGCTGCGGTGCTCCCCGCTGGGCCAGCTCCGATGACGACAATATCGGCGTTCATCTTAACGCTCTGCGCACGCATGACTCCAGATCCTGAGCCGTCACGCCGGGAATTTGATCCGGGTTAGCCTTAAAATAAGACCTGATGATTTCCTCAATTTTGTTCCCTTCCAGCGGGCAATCCTTTAAGCGGGCTTCAAGCTCAAAGATGGCTGTGGGGTTATTTGTAAAGAAATCTCCACTGATTAAGACGCTCTTCAAAACTCGCGCCTTTAACTCTGTCTTGACAACCACCCGAATTAACCCGCCTGGTGTTTTAACGCACGCTTCCTTTATTTCTCCCGCCTCAGTGGGTATATGAACTTTATAGATCCATTCAGGAGACTGAAAATACAATCTCCGCTCTTGAAATAATGCCTCTTCCCATGGATTAAGTTCGTCTCTTATAAATTGCAGCTCCATCACGGTTGTAAAGGCCGCACAAATTGCTTCTTTCATCTTGGCCATGTCCGGAACTTGACCGAGCTCTCTTTTGAGCCACGTTACCCGATCCTCGACCGCGCTAATATTTTTGTCACTTATTTTTTCCATGGGGATCTTTAGTACCTTGACCATGCTCTCAACGTCAAAATCCACGAGTAGAGAACATTGGAACACAAAGGCATTGCCTAATTCGGCCCCCCCTGTACCACAAATTTTCCGATTGCCCACTTGAATATCGTTTCGAGGCCGGAACGTTGCCTTTACTCCAAGATCTGCCAAAGCTTTGACCATCACGTCACACAGCAGCTTATAAACCTCGTCGATCGTTCGTCCCGCCAGCCAGTCCTTACCCGCATAAATTTCCCATCCTAGTTCGGACGGTCCCCAAAAAATCGCGCCCCCTCCTGTGATGCGACGGTTGATTTCAATCCCTTCGCTCCGGCAGTAACCTTCATCAATTTCTAGCTCTACCGCTTGATGTAAACCCAATAGGGCACAGCGGGGGGAGAATTGGAGAAAGCGCAAGGTATTGGGGCATTTTTCCGCGCTTCGTGAGGCTAGTAAGACCTCATCGAACGCCATGTGGTCAGCCGCATTTAATGGATTATTATCAAGTAGTCGCCAATTCATCATCACTAAAGTCCTCCTTTATCGTCATTAAGCTGTGTGTTGATCCTGTGCACTGTTCGACAATGGAACAGTGCACAGGGTCACCTTGATTCGTGCGCTTTTTTATTCATGTACACATACCTAGTTACAGCCGATTCCAGCCTTCTATTTTTATCATTTTCTCCATGTATCTTTCTTATTCCTATTGCAATTCATATGCCAAGACTAACAAATCTTCTTGGCATATGAATTGCATGTTTATTAAAATGAATTAAGTATGGAGAGGATGTGCTTTCATTGTCTTTAAAAGCCGCGTTTATCTTTCTTGCACCTCAAGCTGACCCGACAAAACATCAGGCAGATATTCAAACCCCAGAGGTTACTCTACTCATCCGTGGAGTTCAAGATTATGAGGAAGCCGTCAAGGTTGCAAAACAACTAGTGACTGAAGGCGTTCAGGCGTTGGAATTATGCGGAGGATTTGGACACATTGGAACGGCAAAAATTGTTGAAGCGGTAGAACATAAGATTCCAGTGGGTACCGTAAGATTTGATTGCCATCCCGGTTTGGGCGGAAAAAGTGGAGACGATCTATTCTAAAGACGTCCTTGAATGATAAAGAAAACTCGGCTAGCGCCAAGCCTTCAGGCGCCGGCGGTCGCCTTAGTTGCACTATGCTGCAGAAAGTATATAACAAAAATTTATACTTTCTGACAGTGAAATAAAAGCAGCTAATCTTCGTGTGAGATTAGCTGCTTTTATTGCTAGACTTCTTTGCATTAGAAACCTAATTAATCCAATCACAGAGTATAGGGTTTCGATGTCCTGGTGTTTGAATAAACTTTACTTCATATAAATTTTTAATAGATTTGTAATTTTATTATTGATGTCTTTTGCATCCACAAAAGATATTGTATCGTCTTTTAGATTATATTTTTTCTTCAACTTTAATATTCTATATACCTTCTCATCCAAAGATTGCTGTGAAATAGTACCTTTTACAACGGCAATCTTTATTGCCTTTAACACGGCAGTTTCTTTAACAAAGTCGTGACAAACCAAAATAATATCTGTACCGGCATTGAGAGATTTTACGGTGGCCTCTCCGATGTCATAGTTTTTCACAATTGCTCCCATGGTCATGTCATCCGTAATGATAACGCCCTTAAAATTCAGGTTGTTTCTAAGTACATCTGTAATCAATGTTTTTGAAAAGGAAGCAGGATTATTAGAATCTATTTTAGGTAGAAGTATATGAGCGACCATGACCATATCTGTTCCACTTTTGATTGCTTCAGAAAATGGAATGAGCTCTAGACTGTTCAATCTTTTCATATCATTGTAAACGACAGGAAGACCGACATGTGAATCAATTGAGGTGTCTCCATGTCCAGGAAAATGCTTCACTCCAGATAGAACATTTTGAGCTTGTATTCCTTTCATTGTTTGAATTCCTAATTTAGAAACGATCGTTGCATTAGTTCCAAAAGACCTATCTCCTATAATAGGGTTTTTGGGGTTACTGTTTATATCCAAAACAGGTGCAAAATCCACATTTAACCCGAAAGCTTTAAGTTGCTGTCCCAGTATCCCTCCAATTTCATAAGAAAAAGTAGAGTTATTAACCTGACCAATCGCTTTATTGGTGGGGAGTTTTACAAATTCTGTAGGCATCCGTGTGATCCTACCACCTTCCTCATCAATCCCAAGAAAAAGTGGTAGCGTATTACTCGATGAATTAGTTTCTTTTATTGAGTTAATTAAGGCTAGTAATTGATGGGTGATTTATCGCTTTTCCCCAAAAATGATGGTTTTCAGAAGTCTATATACGTCCTTATATGGATATCCCTATTTATGGTACTTGAATGGATACCTCTCCAACTTAACCAAGTGATATACAGTAATGGTTGGAACATTTGGTGGTCACTGGGTTTTAATATAGTTATGTTTCCATTACTTAAAATTCATCATGAGAAGCCTCTACTTGGTTGGCTATTTGCATTTATATTCGGAGCAAGTATACTTTATTTTTTCAAAGTGCCATTAAACTAAAAAGATTATCTTCAACTCAAAAAAAAATGCGTTGGTGAGAATTTCTATCTTCTCAACCAACGCATTATATAATTACCATATTGTTCCACATGGCCCAAACTATTCATATTATGTAATATCTCATAACAAAGGAGGAAACGCAAATGGCATTTGGTGTTGAAGGTCTTGATCGTGATGATTGTTGCAGACCCAAAGGAATGCATTTTGAAGGCATCGCTATCGTTGTCGTAATTATTCTTCTGCTCATCGCAATGGGAATCGTATTCTAAATTAAAGGAGGAACTTCTTATGTATGGAATGGGTTATGGTGGAATGAATCAAGCGTGTTGTCGTCCCCCTATCGCACCAGTAGTTGCCGGTCATGGCGTCGGTGTAGCAGTTATTGCGGTTGCAATTTTGATCCTTATTGCTTTAGGTTTAATCTTCTAAAGAAAACTTGGCTAGCGCCAAGCCTTCAGGCGCCGGCGGTCGCCTTAGTTGCGCTTATGCTGCAGAAAGTATATAACAAAAAGTTATACTTTCTGACAGTATAAAGAAATTCTGAACTAGCTATCATCTGAAAAGATGATAGCCTTTAATTATTCATTACACCATTCACATCAAGGTCGAACACACGCTGGACGACTCTAAGCCCTCGGCTATGGGTTCCTATGAGCTGGTGTATGAATGATCTCACCGTCTTGCTTGACCATATTATACCACTCGGCTTTATTGTGGGATTTGCGATAAAATTAGCAGCGAGATTAATAACAGTCCGGCTATAGCAACGAATTTAAATTTGGCTTTAAATCTAGGCATTTTTTGTCCTTCTCTCTGGTGGCAGTTGTAGATTTTTTCAATGAGGTTTTTCAGCAGCTTTTTAAGCCCTTTCGGATTACTGATTGGATTAGGGGGAGCCATCCTCTTCAGTTTTGTTTCTATCTAAACAAAGAAGACTCTCACTCGAAATTTCGGTGAGAGCCTTCTTTGTAGGACGAACGCTTTATCGAGGGATATGATGCCTAGAATTACTCCTCTTCCACCCTGAATGATAATCCCAATTCTTTCAGTTTTAAGGTCACTTCCACGAGAGATTTGTTCCCAAGGTTACGCATTTTAATCATGTCGTCCTCCGTAATTCGGGTCAAATCCTCCAACGTGCAGATCCCTGCCCGTCTCAAGCAGTTGTATGAACGAACAGAGAGCTTAAGATCCTCGATCAACCGATTGAGGATCCTATCTTTGGGCTCCTCCTCTTCTTTTTCTACCATCACCTCAACCTGATCAAGTTCACCCGTGAGTCCCACGAAAAGGCGCAGTTGATCATGTATGATTGTCGCTGCATCGCTGATTGCTTTTTCAGGTGAGATACTGCCATTAGACCATACTTCAAGGGTTAACTTGTCGTAGTCCGTGATTTGACCCACTCGTGTTGCCCCTACTTCGTAGTTGACCTTATAAATTGGGCCAAAGATGGCGTCAATAGGAATCGCTCCCACGGCATCATCTGGCGCCGTATTTTTGTCCGCAGAAACATAGCCACGGCCACGGTTTACCGTCATTTCTATGAACAACCGGCCATAATTTTCTAATGTGGCAATCATTAACTCAGGATTAAGAATTTCAAGGTCTGAGTCAGTGATGATATCTCCTGCTGTAACAACCCCTGCGCCTTGAGACTCTAGGTGAATCATTCGAGGCTCATCAGTAAATCCTTGCAGAACAAGGGACTTCAGATTCAGAATAATGCCAGTAACGTCTTCCAGAACACCCGGGATCGCTGAAACATCAGGGAGGAGTACCCCTTCAATTTTAATCGATGTCACTGCCGATCCTGGAAGAGAAGATAACAGAATGCGCCTTAGAGAATTCCCCAAGGTAATCCCATACCCCCTTTCAAGAGGCTCAACGATGAATTTTGCATAGGAGTCATCTTCTGAACGCTCAATACATTCGATTCTAGGTTTTTCAATTTCTAACATAGGAAAAACACCTTCTTTTTCATTATTAACGGACAGAATTGAATGGCACGATTGGGATTTCATCACTACAAGGCCCTCACCATTTCTGGTGAGAGCCTAATTCATATTACGAGAGTTTTATCGAAGGATACGATGCTCAGGATATAGAGTATCATGCTAAATTAAATATGTAAAACTATAAAGCGTGAATCACAATTTTTAAGGTATAAATAAAGTTGACGATTAGTCATTCACCCCAATTCTAGTAAAATATCAACAAATTGTATGACTTAGGACCTTATGCCTTCATATAATAGTCTGCCTTTAAAAATAAGTTCTCAAACTCTATTACCAAGCGAATTTAGCTTACCAACCCCATCAACCTAAATTTATCCGCAGCGTTTATGGATAATATTTTGGAATAGTAATTCATTTCCGATTGTTTGTAGAACGAAAAAATAAATACGAATACGATTAAAATTTTGGTGACAAAAGGCCCCAGCGAGATCGCTCTCTCCAAGGCCCGTTTGTCGCAAATTCTGTCCGTATTGTCAGAATTGATCTCCATGGTGTTGCATTTACGCTAAGCTATTGGTGCTACTACAATAGCAACTAATCGAGCGAACAAATCTTGTTTGAATGTTGTTGGGGCTACATCTGCTGGTAATGCATTGACAAGCAGTGTTGCTGCATCTACATCAGCTTGAAGCTTGGTTGCTTCTGCTTTTACTACAGCTAGGCGAGTTGACAAATCCTTTTTAAATGTCCCTGGGGCTACATCCGCTGGTAATGCATTGACAAGCAGTGTTGCTATATCTACATAAAATTCATTCTTGCTTACCTCTGCTTTTACTGCAGCAGCTGTTGCTGTTTGTAAAGCTGTTGCAGGTGCTGCTACAGTACCTGGATCTACCACTGTGTTCATAATCAAAGTGACTGCAGTCTGTGCCAACAGTCGGCCATTGATTGATGTATTCGTCGCCAGAGAGATATTTGTCTTACCAAGTATGATTCCTTCAAAATGTGCATTTGTTCCAATTGCAACGGTTTCACATGCCTGCCAGAAGATGTTCTTGGCTTGTACTCCACCCGCTAGGGTAATCTTAGTGCCGCTAGCTTGGGTAATTCCTTTGGCTATTTGGAAAATGAAAACATCGTTAGGTCCACCATTGAGAGTCACATCCGAATTGATCAAGACACCAGTACCCCATTTGTAAACACCAGGGGTAAGTGTTTGACCGCTAATGTCTCCAGTATACAGTTCAGTATAATCTGGGGCTCTTCCAGCAGCATCGGTAAACGCTGTTTCCATGTCACCTACTGCTGTCGTAAGATTACTGGGAGTCGGAGAAGCATAGTCTGGAGCAAATGCCTTTCCTATAACTTGAGAGGAAGTTGAAAATTGATTTGTGGCATCCTCTGTCAGAGAAAAACCAGTAATGGCCGTCGAATCAATCGGGCTAACTGCTATATTTCCAGTAATAACAGAATTGGGTACAGAAGAGATTCCTGTTTTAGCTAAGATCGCATAATTGTCAGCCTTACCAAGATTTACGGGAGCAGTCTTGACTAATGGCTTTTTATTTACAACATTAGTTAAGACACTTTCCACACCTGTATTTGCTGCAGATGTTTTGAAATAATACAAACTACCGTTGGTTAGACCAGTTACATCATAAGATGCTGTAGTTGCTGTAATTACTGCAGCAGGAGAGCTGATTAGATGATAGGTTATATTGTCTAGTGATGCATAGACGTTATAATTGGTAGCTCCTGTAACCGACGACCAAGTTAAATTAATGTGCGAATCTCCAGCAGTCGCAACTAGGTTTGTTGGCGCTTCGAGAACTGTTGGCGTAGCAGCAAATACTGAACTAAATGAAAGTAATACCATACTTATACTAAGAAGAAACGTCAGTAGCTTTTTGAATGATGTGTTTTGTCTTTTCAATTTAATCAATCCTCTCAATTCAAATTAATCTCTTCACCACGTTAAATAAAAGACCTTAATTCTTTAAACACGTCATACGACTTGTGAGCTTTTCGCTTGACGAAACAATGTAGTTGCTCGCAAATACATTGTTGTAATTCATGCACCCTCCCTCTAATATAAATTAAATTGAAAATAAATGTAAATTTATCAATTTATTATAGTGTTTTGATTGATATAATACTATGTGCCAAAGGTCCTAATTCGTCATAATCAACGTTAATTACTTAAATATCTTTCTATTTCTCTCTATTACATGCTATTTGTTTGCGGAAGCTATGAGAACCGAGCTTGTTGGATTAGCAAACCGTAAATCCTATACTGACCCAGATGTTGTTAAACTTAGCCAGAGGTTAGATCGATTGTTAGATGAATATCAGCAACATCATCAATACAACTTGAAATGCGGGAGCACATTGGCTTGAATGGTTTGAACGTGATGATGTCTTATCTAGTTCAAGATCTCATTGACCTGATAAAAGAAGACGCTTCATAGATTCTTTACCTTAACCAATATTAGCTCATATGGGATCTTCAAAGATGAAGACATAGTACTTTTACTGTCTTCCAGAACATGGTATAATCTTACAAAGGGAAGTCGGGACAAAAGGTGGTAATTCACATGGACTATAATTCATTACTTCGTAAAAAGGAATTTTATCAAAGACATAAAAACGTTCTGTCAGATTTTGTTGTGCAAAATTATAAGCAAGCCTTTGAGATAGAATATACCCATAACTCCACGGCCATTGAGGGTAACACCTTAAGTCTCATTGAAACAAAGCTCTTACTGGAGGATCAAATCTCAGTTGGAGGTAAGAGACTAAGAGAGATCTATGAGATTGTTAACCACAATAAGGCCTATCAATACGTCAAAACGTGCATTAATGAACGGGAACCTCTTGTTGAAAAAACCGTCAAGGATATGCATGCAATTTTAATGGAAAACATTATGATTGGCGGTATATACCGTAATGTAGATGTTTACATTTCAGGTGCAAGGCATACTCCGCCATCACCGAATGAGGCTTATAAACAGGTCAAAAGTTTCTATGCTGATCTGCCATACAAGACAGAGATGAACGTAATAGAGCTTGCGGCATGGACTCATGCAGCGTTTGTGAAGATACATCCCTTTGTTGACGGTAATGGCAGAACTTCAAGGTTGATTATGAACTATCAGTTAATGGTTCATGGGTTCCTTCCAATTTCCATTGCAAAGGAAAGCAGATTGGCCTATTTTGATGCACTAGAGAGCTATGCAGTGGATTCAGACTTGAAACCTTTTGAGGTTTTTATAGTAGCCTTGGAGGAACAGAGACTTGACCTCTATATTAAAGCAATAGAGCAACAGCAAAATGTTTAACAACAATAAAACCGTTTCATATAAAGAAACAGTTAGGAACCAAATTGAACAATCAGTCCGGACATGATTTATTTTCTTTATTTCAAATCCGATAAATAAATACTGCCAATAGCATTGATACAATAGCTAACCTTATAAGGTTGGCTATTGTAGGTAATCGCGTATAGAAGGAGTGCCATTAATGCCAGACCATTACCTGAGTATTAACGTTTATAATCGGTTAAATTGAAATCAGGATCAAATAAAAAATTAAGGAGGTAATTCAAATGACAAAGTATAACTTACCTGTAACTAAAGAAGAGATTGCGACTGAACTCGGCGTTAAACTTGGTGCTGATCGCACGAGCCGTGAAAATGGTTCTGTTGGTGGACATATGGTTAAGAGAATCTTTGAACAGTTTGGTTCTAAACGTTAATTAGCTGTCTTGTTATGCCTTCTTTCTCATAGCTCATTAGAAAGGGAAACGAACTCTTTCTAATGAGCTTTCGTTTTTGTGATCACAACAAAGAGTAGTTTTTCCATAAGGAAAAACTACTCTTTGTTCCGTTTCTGGGCTAGATAACAATGATCATGGCAGGGCCACGATGACTCGGACTATGACATGTGGGATTGCGATAGCTTGCCTAACGTTTTTTCCATCGTGCATTCCTACCACGATTAATGCATTCAATGACATTGTCGTGTCCAAGTTCATTAAGTATCCGTTGGATCGTCGCCTGAAATAATCTAGTATCGAAAATTTCGAAGCCCTCAGATAGGGCACCATTACACCTGCCACATCTTTCCTCGAATACCTCCCAAGTTATGGAAATAATTCAACAAATACAAGTAACTAGGGCCTTGCAAATGTATTATTTATTTCGTTCTTGTTCAGCAACGTATGCCAGCAAACTCATAGAATTAATCTTCAATTAAATTTTCCCTTCTATTTATGTAGGAACGTTATCATGCGTTAGCTTTCTTTGACGAATGACATTATAAAGCGTGTTCTTGCTAAGATTGCACATCGTACAAATATCCCGTATGGCGACGTTTCGTGTATCATACAATTTCAAGGCCTTGGTTACATTCTCCTGCTTAATGCTTGGCCTCCCTCCTCTTCTGCCCCTGGATCTAACACTTTTTAATTATATGATATAGACTTACAACGCATAATACATCTATTCTAGTTATAAAGGATGTATAATTAAGTTAGCAAAATTATAATGAGGTGCATGGAAATGAACGAAAACGATCGTGAACAAAGTTATAAAATTATAGTATCTGGAGATTCCATATCTAAAGGCGTCATTTTTGATGAAGAAAAAAGTAAGTATGTAATTTTAGAAGGTAATTACATAAACCTCCTAAAAAGTAAATTCAATGGGATCATCCAGAATACTGCTAGATTTGGGAATACAATTATTAAAGGCGTCAGTAAACTCAAAGATGACGTATTGAGGCACAATCCAGATATAGTCCTTTTGGAGTACGGAGGAAATGATTGTGATTTTAATTGGAATGAAGTTTCCGATAATCCTAATGCAGACCACAAACCCAAGACGGATTTTGATGCCTTCGAAAATAAACTCAAGGAGACTTTAGATTTTCTTAAAAACAACAATATAATATCTGTCGTAATGACGCTGCCTCCACTTAATGCCGACAGATATTTGAAATGGATTAGCAAGAACGACCCACTAACTGAAACTAACATACTGAAATGGCTTGGGAGTGTTACCAAAATTTACTGGTGGCAAGAAAAATATAGTTCTGCCGTTATAAAAATAGCACAAGAAACTAATACGAAATGGATCGACATAAGAGGGGCATTTCTCCAATATCCTGACTTCACTAAATTCATCTGTTTGGATGGGATACATCCGAACGAGTTTGGACATCAGATTATCGCCAACAAAATAATTGATTTCATAAAATCAGATTATGCTTACCTGATAAAAGATAATACTAATTCGGTTTTAACCCAAATAACTCACCAATGGTTATGATCAGCTTGTAAGTCTAGAGTGCAACACACTATGACCTATTGCAGCCTGAATGGCTGACCTAACATTTTCTTCCTCGCCAATGTAGTCTGAACCGCCAATAATGAACAGCTTGTACAGAAGTGCAAGCTGTTCATTATTACTTTGCTATGAAGGACTAAAGGCACTAAAAAGAGACAGCTATTCCTTCAGCCTGACGAGTGTGTATCTTTGTTCGTTCTTGTTCTGCAACGTAAGCCAGTAAACTGAAGAATTGATCTTCCTTTTAATTTTTTCCTTCTATATGTATAGGAACGTTATCTCGTCACCGGTTCTGGCATAGTCTAAAAGCTTTAATAAAACAGGCCGGTCTTTTTTTGTGCCTGTCACTTTTTCAGTATATATATTGTCCATGCTAATTCCGAGATCTTTTAGTTGATCGATCTGCCGATCTAAATTTTGATCCTCGGTACTAACCCTCGCATACCCTAATAGCATACACTCCCACTCCTTTTGCAATAGTCACAAAAGGACTCCCTCGACGGAGGCAGTTTGCGACTATTCTCGTTAATAAGTATCAATCTTGTTGATCAAATAATTCTTTAACATCGGTTCCACAAAGTAATAACTTCCACGGCTAGATTTTTCGATAATCGCCTTTTCAATCAGTATGTCAACAGCTCGCTTTATCTCGTTTGGATTACTGTTGAGCCCCGAATAAATGCGATTTCCTTTGGCTATGCTGATCAGAACGTGCCGGACATTAATGGTTTTCCCCAATTCATCGAGCAGCTCGTCAAAAACGGGTGACAAGGTTAAGAGCGCCCTATTATAGCCTGTTCTTACGAAATCAAGCGTTAGCTTCCCTTCCCCTGCTTCTAGAAGTGCGTAGTAAACTTCTGAGCATAAAAGCATCGTATCTTGAGGATGCCCTCCACTGAAATCGAGGATTTCGATGAATGACCCATCGTTCGCTGCTATTTTCTTTTCTAGAAATTTGCGGGAAAGGTACTCCTTCCAAGCTTCCGTGGGGATCGGCGGAATGGGCAATATTGTGGCAAATCGATAAAAAGCTTGCCTTTTATCACCGAAAATAGTATTCATCATGCCCTCTTTTGAACCAAGAAACAAATAGGCAACGCCTTCTTGCAGCTGAAAATAGGAGCGCATGACCTTCA